>Ga0272444_10000040_pt1 | contig 176838 bp, 153 predicted proteins | sample SSMForm13_FD_201033 | JGI IMG/M metagenome (GOLD analysis project Ga0272444, IMG submission 201033) | Marine sediment archaeal communities from Little Sippewissett salt marsh, Falmouth, MA, United States - SSM-Form-13 | ecosystem: Environmental > Aquatic > Marine > Wetlands > Sediment ...
GGTCGGACCCGAAGAGCCTCATGAGATTGTCTTCCAGCGAGAGGTAGAACCGGCTCGAACCCGGGTCGCCCTGGCGGCCGCTGCGGCCCCGCAGCTGGCGGTCGATTCTGCGGGACTCGTGGCGCTCGGTGCCTATGATGTGGAGACCGCAGGGCATCTCGTGATAGCACTCGTCGCCTATGTCTTCGTCCTTGGGACAGCTGTCGCAGTCCCTGCCACTCGCGCACTTGTAGCAGCACACCTCACACTTGACGACGCCTGCGTCGAGTTTTATGTCGGTTCCCCTCCCGGCCATGTTGGTAGCGATAGTCACGGCTCCCGACTCGCCGGCCCTGGCGACTATCCTGGCTTCCTGTTCGTGATACTTGGCGTTAAGGATAGAGTGCTCTATGCCCTTTCGCTTAAGAAGCCTGCCGAGGGTTTCCGACACCTCGACGCTAACGGTGCCGACCAGAACGGGCCGGCCGAGCTCGTGCATCTTCGCGATCTCTTCGATGGCGGCATTATACTTGTCGCGCTTGGTAAGATATATGACGTCCTCATAGTCGACCCTTCTTACGGGTTCGTTGGTCGGGACGACTACCACGTCGAGTTTGTATATTTCGTCGAACTCGCCCGCCTCGGTTTCGGCGGTCCCGGTCATACCGGCGAGCTTCTCGTACAGGCGGAAGTAGTTCTGAATGGTGATGGTGGCGTGGGTCTGGGTTTCGCGTTCGACGGTGACGCCTTCCTTGGCCTCCAGCGCCTGGTGGAGCCCGTCCGAGTAGCGCCTTCCCGGCATGAGCCGCCCGGTGAAGACGTCGACTATCATCACCTTGCCGTCCTTGACGACGTAGTTGACGTCCTTTTCGAACAGCGAGTAGGCCTTGAGGAGCTGCTGTATGTTGTGAAGCCGTTCGCTTCTCTCTGCGTAGTCGGATTCGAACCTCTGGCGGAGCAACACCTGCAGCGCTGGAACCACGCGCTTCTCATGCTCAACCCACTTCTCAAGGAACTCGTCGGCCTGGTCGGCGGTAAGCCCCGCCGAGCCCTCCGGCTTCAGCTCCTTAAGGAGCGCCTCCCTGAGGAGTCTGCCGACCTCTGAGTCGACCCTCTGGAAACCCAGCGCCGAATCGTGCATGACGAAGAGCGACCCGCCCTCCTCACCCGTCTCAACTATGGCCGGGTAAATCCTGTCACTCAGGTAGTTGAGCGCGCCCTCGGTGAGCAGGACCTCTTCGGTCTTCGCCGCAAAGCCCACCTTGTCGCCGCTTCTCTCCAGCCTGAGGTCGGGCTTCACCGACGCGGCCTCGGGCTTCCCGGCCCCGGGGCGGGGGCCCCTGTAATTCTTCTCCAGAAATAGCCGGCCCATCTCGGACAGCTCGGCCGTACCGGACTTCTCGTCTATGGCGAAATATATGTCTTCGTCGATCTCGTGCAATCGCTTCTCGCGCATGAGGTCGGTCTCTACCGACTCGACGAGCTTCCGGATATTGCCGTCCTCCATCATCTTGAAAAGCTTGCGGTTCTGGGGCGCGCCGTGACGGGCGCAGAGGATCTTGGCGCCCGCGTCGAACTCGTCTCCCTCTCCGAGCGACCGTTCGGCGTCCGCCAGGACCTTGTTCACGAGCTTTATCTGCTCGCGGAAGAGGCGCTCGACGATAGGCTTGAACACTTCGAACTTGTGGGTCGACACCGCCGCCGGGCCGGATATGATAAGGGGCGTTCTCGCCTCATCGATCAGAATGCTGTCCACCTCGTCGACGATAGCGTAGTGATGCCCCCGCTGCACCCGGTCCTCTAGCCGGGAGGCCATGTTGTCCCTCAGGTAGTCAAAACCGAACTCGTTATTGGTGCCGTAGGTGATATCCGCCCGGTAGGCATTGATGCGGTCGGGGTTCGACATGTCATGCTGTATGCACTCCACCGTGAGCCCCATCATCTCGTAGAGCCGGCCCATCCAGTGGGCGTCGCGCCGCGCGAGGTAATCGTTCACCGTAACGAGGTGCGAGCCCCGGCCGGTGAGGGCGTTGAAGTACAACGGCATAGTGGCGACCAGAGTCTTGCCCTCGCCCGTGGCCATCTCGGCTATCTTGCCCTGGTTCAGAACGATGGCGCCGAGCACCTGCACGTCGAAGGGCACCATGTTCCACGGCGTGTCTATTCCGGAAACCGACCAGGTCCTTCCCAGGAGGCGGCGCGACATCTCCTTGACCGCGGCAAAGGCCTCGGGCAGGACGTCGTCGGGGTGCCTGCCGTCGAGGAGATCCTGCTTGAACTCCACGGTCTTCGCGCGGAGTTCCCGGTCGGACAGGGTGAAATGCTTGTGGTAGAAATCGTTGACGTCCTCGAGCACCGGGCTCAGCTTCTTGAGGTCGCGCCCTGATTTCGTGCCGAATATCTTGGTGAGAAAACCTGTAACCATAATTGTCTATCCCGTACCCGAATGTAGCAAAAGAAGAGCAGGCCTGCAAGAGGTTGTATGCCGCCTGCAAAGCAAACCCCGGATGGACACAGTCCAACCGGGGTTACCGTTCCAGAGAAATCGTCTATGTCAACGAATAACTCTTAGACCTTGACTACCTTTGTGGCCTGAGGGCCTTTTTCTCCCTCTCTTACCTCGAATTCCACTTCTTCACCAGCCGCCAGGGTCTTAAACCCGTCGCCTTCGATAGCAGAATAGTGGACAAAAACCTCAGGTCCTTCATCCTGGACAATAAAGCCGTAGCCCTTAGCTTCATTGAACCATTTGACCTTGCCACGCGGCATTAATTACTACCCTCCTTCTTGCCTAAAGCAAACTACCACTTCACATACCCTACCAGAGTATGCCAAGTGGCTCATTTTGTCAAGGAAATAGTCTTGTTTTGATAACCTTTAACCGCCCAGCGTCCTGGCCAGGACCATGGCAACCCCGGACAGTATGGGAATTGAAAAATTGTCGTCCACCGGAAGCGGCAGGGCCTCCACAATCGCCGCTACGAGGGCCCCGGCGAAGACCGTGCGGCTCTCGAGGCCCGGGATCAGGGACCCGGCCAGAAAGGCCGACGCGAAGAGCGCCAGGCTCCCGAGCAGCGTCTTCTTGCCGAACAGGTGTATCCTGCCGAACTTCCGCCCCACGAGGGCGGCGACCGTGTCCCCCACGATAAGGAAGCACAGCGCGGCAACCGCTATTACCCTGGGAAAGAGGAAGACCGTTATGGTCGAGGCGATCATGAGGCAGGTCGAGCCCAGCAGATTGGACTTCTCGCCGGGCCTTATGAGCTCCCCGCTCAAGCTGTGGAGGAGATTCCTGTACCTGGGCTCGCCGAGCCGGAAAGTGTCGATGGCGATGGCGATGATCATGCCGCCCAGAAACATGGCCTTGGCCTGAGACTCACTGGGCCACAGAAAATAGCCGATGGGGATAAGGAGCGCAATCAGATGCACAAGTTTGCGCCGCAATTCAGAGGCATATGTTATCTCGGGTCCGTCCAATTTCACTCCTTCGCCGCATTGTAGCGAAGCCGCAGGACCCTGTCAACGAGCGCTTTGGCCTGCCGGACACCTTTTTTACACTCCCCAAAAATAGCTTGACAGATATGCTTGGTATCGTACAAAATAAGATTTAGCGAAGAGAGTTCCCTGCGTAGGGCGTGAACTCAACACGCGTTTGGACCGATCCTCGAAGGAAAGACGCTTAAGCGCCCCTGGGTTCAGCAGTGATGGACACGCTCTATTGGGCGGGGAACTCTACGAAAGCGTCCTGGGCAGCTCGGAGGAGCTGCCCTTTCTTTTATTCCCACTCTATGGTACCGGGCGGCTTCGATGTGATGTCGTAAACCACGCGATTGACTCCCCGGACAGTGTTGACGATCCTGGCCGACGCTTTCTCGAGCACGTCGTCGGGAATTCTCGCCCAGTCGGCCGTCATGCCGTCCGTGCTCGTGACCGCGCGGAGAACCACCACGGATTCATAAGTCCTGCGATCGCCCATGACGCCCACGCTGCGGACGGGCAGGAGCACGGAGAAGGCCTGCCAGATGTCGCCGTAAATCCCGGCGCGTTTGATTTCGTCTATGAATATCCAGTCGACTTCGCGCAGCGTGCGGCATTTGGCTGCCGTAACGTCGCCCAGGATACGTACGGCGAGGCCCGGACCCGGGAAGGGATGCCTCTCGAGCGTGTATGCGGGTACGCCCAGGATGCGCCCCACCTCGCGCACCTCGTCCTTAAAAAGCTCGCGCAGGGGTTCGATGAGGTTAAGCTTCATGCGCTTGGGAAGCCCCCCCACGTTGTGATGGCTCTTTATGGTAGACGAGGGACCCTTGACCGAGACGCTCTCGATCACGTCCGGATAGAGCGTGCCCTGCGCGAGGAATCGCGCGCCGCCGATGCCGCGCGCCACCTCCTCGAACACCCGTATGAACTCGACCCCGATTATCTTGCGCTTGCGCTCGGGCGATGTCACGCCGGCGAGCCGGGTGAGAAAACGCTTGCCCGCCCTTATATAACGCAGCCGGATGCCACAGTCCCGGCTGAATCTCCTCACTTCCTCGCCCTCGTTTTTCCTCAAGAGCCCGTTATCGACGAAAATCGCCGTGAGATTTTCCCCGACGGCCTCGGCCATAAGGCTCGCGGTAACAGACGAGTCCACGCCGCCGCTGACGGCGACCACGACCCTGCCGTCTCCGACTTTATCCCTTATCTCCCCGACCGACGCCTCCACGAAGGACCGCATGTTCCAATCCCGCTCCGCCCCGCAGACGCGAAGCGCGAAGTTCTTGAGAATGCGCGCGCCGTCGTCCGTGTGGACCACCTCGGGATGGAATTGAACTCCCATGAGCCGCCCGGTCCGGTCGCTCACCAGGGCATGCGGGCAGGTATCGGTCACCGCGTAGGTCTTCCAACCCCGCGGCGGTTTCGTTACGCGGTCCGCATGGCTCATCCACACGCGCAGGCGCTTCCTCAGGCCCTCGACCAGCGGGTGCTTCCCAGTTATCAGGGCCGTGCTGGGGCCGTACTCCTCCTCGGGCTCGCTCTCCACGCGGCCGCCGAACATGACGGTCATGGCCTGCAGGCCGTAGCAAATGCCGAGCACGGGAAGGCCGAGCTCTAAGACGCTCCTGTCGGGAAGCGGCGCCTTCTTCTCATAGACGCTCGAAGGTCCGCCGGAGAGAATGATGCCGGCCGGCTCCATCTTCTTAAGATCGCGCGCCCTGGTCCAGTATGGCACGATCTCGCAGTAGACTCCGATCTGCCGGATTCTGCGCGCGATGAGTTGCGTGTACTGCGAGCCGAAGTCCAGTACTACAATATGCCTGCCGCGATACATGTTCTGGCTTCCTAGTGTCTGAAATGCCTCATGGATGTCAGGGCCATAGTCATACCCAGCTCCCTGGCCCGGGCGATTACCTCCTGGTCTCGTATGGAGCCGCCGGGCTGAACCACCGCGACCACGCCCTTAGCATGCGCAAGTTCGACGCAATCGGGAAACGGAAAGAACCCGTCGCTCGCCATCACGCTGCCCTCTATGTCATGTCCGTGCTCGCCGGCCTTCCTGATCGCGATCCTGGTCGAATCGATCCTGGAAGGCTGGCCCGCCCCGATCCCTATGGTCCGGGAGCCGCGGGCCAGCACGATGCCGTTGGACTTGACGTGCTTGACGACGGCCCAGGCGAAGGAGAGCTCCTCGGCGAGCGCGCCGCCGGCGTCTCCGGCCACGAAGTCGAGGTCCCCCGCGAGGAGCACATCGTCGGGCGACTGCGCCAGCAACCCGCCCAGCGCCGTTCGGGTCTCCGGCCCCGGCCGCCTCACGGCGTCCATCGCGACGAGCCGGGTCCGTTTCTTCTTCTTAAGCCGCGCAAGGGCCGCCTCGCTGAATGAGGGAGCCACGATGCACTCGACGAATTTCTTATGAAGGTAGGCCGCGCAGGCCTCGTCGAATTCGTAATTAACGCCGATGACCCCGCCGAAGGCCGACACGGGGTCGCACTCATACGCCCACTCGAGCGTCTCTTCGGGCCGGCCGCCCGTTGCAGCGCCGCAGGGGCCGACGTGTTTGACCACCACGGCCGCGGCGCCGCTGAACTCCGTCAGTTGCGAAAGGCAGCAGTCTATGTCCAGAATGTTGTTGTACGAGAGCTCGCCCTTCTTGACTTCGAACTCGCTGTCGAAGCGCGAGTAATAAGCTGCCTGCTGATGTGGATTCTCGCCGTAGCGGAGCTCGATCGCGCGTTTTCCTCCGAAAGCGACGTGGCCGGGGAAGGAGCCCACATGACCGCTTTGCCGGGCCGCTGCGAGTATGAGACTGTCGTAATATGAAGTGCGCGCGATGGTCTCACCCGCCAGTTCCCACCTCAGTTCATCGCTTACCGTGCCGCCGGCCGAGACCTCCTCCAGCACGCGGTCATAGTAGGCAGGGTCCGTTACGGGAACGCAGGAGAAGAGGTTTTTGGACGCCGCCCTCGCCATGGTGGGCCCGCCGATGTCGATGAAACCCAGGTTCTCGACGCGGCCGCCCCCTGCGAGCGGATAGAAATTGACGACGACCATGTCGATCTTCTCCCAGCCCTGCTGCCTGAGTTCGTCAAGATGCGCGGGATTTGACCTGTCGGCTAGTATGCCCGAATGTATGGCCGGGTGAAGGGTTTTGACGAGGCCGCCCAGGAATTCCACTTTGCCCGTCACCTCCGAGATATCACGCACCGGTATGCCGCTTTCGGCAAGATACGCGGCCGTCCCTCCGGTCGCGATTATCCCCACTCCGTTCTCCACCAGCCCGCTCACGAACTCCACCAGGCCGTCGCGGTCCGAGACGCTGACAAGCGCGGTCTCTATCCTATTCAAACCTGCTGTCCCCCGTCAGAGCGGTGTATAGCATCACGTAGCGCCTGCGCGCTTCGGTTACGACGTCCCGGGGCAGCGCCGGCGGCGGCGAGTTCTTGTCCCAGCCCGAGGCTTCGAGATAATCCCTGATGAACTGCTTATCGAGCGCGAACGGCCCGTCCTCCCCGGGCGCGCCCAGCCAGAAGCGCGACGAATCGGGGGTCAGCACCTCGTCGATAAGTATGATTTCACCGTCCCTCTTACCGAACTCGAACTTGGTGTCCACGAGCACTATGCCGCGCTCGCCGCAGTATGCCTGGGCCATGTCGAAAATGGCCAGGCTCTTCGACATGATGTCGTCGGTGTCCGCGTCCCCGGCGGCCTCGCGCATCTCGGCGATACTGATATTGCGGTCATGGCCGTCGTCGGCCTTCGTCGACGGGGTGAAAACGGGCCGATCGAGCCTGTCTCCCTTCTTAAGACCCGGCGGTATTTTCTCGCCGGCCACCGTCCCGTGCTTCTCATACTCCTTCCAGGCCGAGCCCGTTATGAAGCCCCGCACGATACACTCGAAATCTATGCGCTCGGCCTTGTGGACGAGCATGGCCCGGTCGCGGAGGAGGTCCCCGTAAGCCCTGGCAGATTCGGGAAAGCCCGCCGAGTCATCAGTCACCATGTGATGTTTGACGATAGGGTCGAGCTTCTTAAACCAGAAACTCGAAAGCGACGTCAGCACTCTGCCCTTGTCCGGAATACCCGTAGGCAGTATGTAGTCAAATGCCGAAATCCTGTCCGAGGCGACTATGAGGAGCATATCGCCGAGGTCGTAGACCGTGCGCACCTTGCCCTTTGAGAAAGTCTCGAGCCCGCTGAGTTCAATCTCTGTAAGCGCCTGCATTCCTGTCACTCCTTGTGAGCGTCTTCCGGAACTAGTGTCACTCTTCTGCCGTCTATCCTCAGTCTGCCCTGCGCGAAGCGGCGTATGGCCTCCGCGTATATCCGGTGTTCCTCACCAAGTATCCTCGCCGACAGGCTCTCCTCCGTATCACCGTCCAGAACGGGCACGGCGGCCTGAATGATAATGGGTCCCGTGTCCACGCCTTCATCGACAAAGTGAACCGTGCAGCCCGAGAACTTCACACCGTACTCGAGCGCCTTCTTCTGCACTCTGAGTCCAGGGAAAGAAGGCAGAAGCGATGGATGGATATTCAGAATGCGCATCTTGAACGCGGCCACGAACCGGGGACTTAAGATCCTCATGAAGCCCGCCAGCGCGACGAGTCCGACATCCCTGCTCGCAAGCTCCGTGATGATCCTCTCCTCGGCCGCCTCGCTCATGCGGGCGCCTTTCTTCTCCGGGTCGATATAGAGAGCTTCGATGCCGGCATCCCTGGCGACGCCTAAGGCTCCCGCGCCGCCGACATCGCTTATCACTACCGCGAGGTCGACTTCGAGGTCGCCCCGGCCGACGGCGTCGGCGAGCGCCTTGAGATTGGACCCTCTACCGGACGCGAGGACACCAACTCTCAACCTGCCCAGAACATGGACCTCCGTTGTGAGAGAACGCAAAAGGAAGCTTATTTCGCCGATAGAATACCAGTAAGGCTCGTCTCCGTCAACTTCATTGGGCGGAATTTTGAAGCCTCTCGAGAACCGCGCTAATGCTGAGGTTCCGGCCGTCCGTGCTCATGCGGACGGCCCCGTCGGTTCTGGTCGAGAACACCCTCATGCCGGCGCTCTCGAGAAGCGCGGTTGTCGTGCTGTCGGGCTCATCGAAGTACTTGGTGCCGCAGGATATGACGGCGAAACGCGCGCCCAGGGCGGCGGCAAAATCCGCGGACGTCTCACCCGGATGGCCGTGATGGGGAACCTTGAGAACGTCGCATGAGAGGTCGACTCCCAGCGCCACCAGGCTGTCCTGAACGGCGGGTGTGAGGTCGCCGGTCATGAGCACCGCACACTGGCCGAAAGTCACCTTGATGACCATAGACCACGCGTTGGGATCATCTTTCTCGCCCGCGATAGCGGAGACGTCCAGGCCGGGGCCGCCCGCTACCCCCGGATGCAACACCTCGAAGCGCACTCCTCCTCTTTCCCAAACCTCTCCGGCGCGCGCGCATCTTACCGGCACGCCCGCGCGCATGGCATGATCGAGGTCGGCTCGGTAAGCCTCCTCCCCCTCGGTCGTACCCACGAGGATCTCGCCCACCTCGATATTCTCGATAAGCGCGGGGATGCCGCCGTAATGGTCGTTGTGCGAATGCGTGACGACGAGCCCTTCGAGCGAGCCGATGCCCCGAAGCGCGAGGAAAGGAAGCACCACCGCGGCGGCCGCGTCGTAGTCGGCCGACGCCGGGCCCGTATCCACGAGCCATGTTCCTCCGCCGGGGACTTCCATCACGCACGCGTCCCCGTTTCCCACATAGAGGAATGTAAGTTCGAGCTCTCCCGGCCCTCCCGTGAAATTCGGCATGCGTACCAGCATGAAGGCGAACGCGGCCGCGAGAAGCGCCAGCTTCGCCCTTCTGCCGAGACGCCTCTCGAAGAGCCCGAGCCAGAGGACGACGGCGTAGTATATCGCCACTTGCGCGGCATGGGGCCTGCCCGCATAGACCAGGGGATTGACGCAGCGCCCGAGGGCTTCGGCTATGCTCACGCCCGCGACTGCGAGCACCGACGCCGACCGCATGAAAATCGAGCCCAGGCCGGGGAAGATGGCGGCGAAGACGGCGCCCTCGATTCCGGCCGTCAGCGCAAGTGACATAACCGGCAGCACCACGAGGTTGGCGACGCCGGCGATGATGGAGACGCGGCCGAAGCTCCAGAGAATCATGGGCACGGTCAGCGCCTGCGCCGAGAAGGACGCAAGCAGTCCCACCTCTACGAAAGACCGGACCTTCATGAAGCGGGATGCGGACCTCTCAAGGGGAGCGGTGATGGCGGGCAGCAGCAATGTCATGCCGAAGACGGCCCCGAAAGAGAGCCGGAACCCCAGGTCCCAGGCGAGGGCCGGCGACAGTACCAGCAGCGCGGCGCCGGCGAAACAGACCGCATTACTGTAGTCCACCTTGTACTGAAAGAGGCGCGCCACGCTCAGAACCAGAAAGAAGGTCCCGGCCCGCATCGCCGACGGCCTCATGCCGGTGAAAACGACATAGAAGGCAACGATGGCGAGGCTGGCCGCCACCCGCCGGGTCCGTCCCAGGCGCAGCACTGTCACGAGAATGGATATCATGAAGACGAGAATGCCGACATGAAGTCCTGAGATGGCGAGCACGTGATAGGCGCCGGCCCTCACCATGGCCGACCTGACTTCGGGTGAGAGATCCCCCCTCGCCCCGAGCAGTATGGCTTCGAGTATGCCGCGGGCGCGCTTCTCGGGGACGGCCCGGATGAGACTGCGAACCGAGCGCCTCAGGCCGGCCAGCGCCCGGTCGGCAGGCAAGCGCCGGTCCTCGAGCACCTCCCTCACGCTGACGCTCCCCGCGACTCCCTCGCGGCGGCTCCTGGCTACCGCGCTATAGGCCATGAAATTCCGCGCCGGCTGCGGCGCCGAGAAGCTGCCCGAGACCAGCATGTAGCGCTGGCCCGCCCTCGCCGCGAGGTCCAGCCCTCTTGCGATTACGTGTCCGCCCAGGAGCCGGGAGTCGCCGGCAATGACCTCTTCCACCCGCGCGCGCACGTTCTCTTCGCACTGGCCCGTCAGGAAAGGGAGCCGCAGTCGGAGCACAACCGGAACGCGCCCGGTCCTTTCACGCCGGGCCGCCATGAACTCCGGGCTTCTCAAGACGCCGACGAGGAAAAGGCATGCGGCGAGAACGGCCACCATCCGCTTCCTGCCGGGCGTTACGGCGCATGCGCCGGCGAGGCATCCGGCCAGCGCGAGTATGACGGCGACGTCCAACGGGAGCGCCCGGGCGGAGAGTATGCCCGACCAGAGCGCCACGATGGCGAACAGGGAAGGCCGTCTTAAAAGATGTTCCGACACGAGAGTGGGAAACAAAGCAAGAACGGTGCCCCCCCCGGCCCGAATGCGCCGCCAGCGGCGAAGTGGCTGCAGGGCAAAGAGAAAAGCCCCGGGCGATTGCTCTCACCGGGGGCCTTAATGTAAACGCGGGTTTACGGGTGTGTCGACTTCTTTACGCCGCGGGGCCGTGTCGCGCTGCGTGATTTGGCTCGCCTGGACTTGGGCTCGCGCTTGGGGAAGTGCGGACAGCGCTCATAACCCTTGCCAAGGCAGTACCTCGTCTCCTCCGTGATCGAGGGGATGACGAAGTCGTCTCTTGCCAGGCACCTGAATGTCCAGAGTCCTGTGAGATAAGGGCAAACCACGTGCGTCCTCCATTCTGTTAAAGGTCGTCCTTGCATAGGATTAGTCGGACGACAGGGCGCAAAACTTTAACAAAATTAGACTTTGGAGCTAAAAACTGCTGAAATGGTGTGCTCGAGTTTGGCGAGCGTGCAGGGCTTGGAGATATAGCCGTCTGCCCCCTCGCGCATGACTCGCTTCTCGGTATGGAAGGTGCCGTAGCCGGTGATTATGACTACGGGGATATCCGGGTGGTCGGTCTTCACGGCCTTGAGGAGGGCCGTCCCGTCCATGCCCGGCATATTGAGGTCGCTGAGCACAAGATCAAAATCGGCGCCAGCCATGATGCTGAGCGCTTCCTCCCCACCCTCGGCCACCTGGACCTCATAACCCATGACGTTGAGCATGTCCTGGAGAAGAACCCTCATGCTCTCCTGGTCGTCAACTATGAGTATGCGCCGCTTATCGTGCACTATTCTCCCTCGAACTCATGCTTATAATCGCAGTCGCGAAGGCCGTGTGGCTGTTCTCTAGGGTTAATTCGGCAGTAAAAGGGGCATGCTTTAAGGATTTCGAGCAGTACCGGGCTACAGCACTTCCCAGTCCATCTCGTCCTTTTCGCGATTGTAATAGACCCGGATGGTATCGCCTTCCTCGAGGTCGATTTCTTCCTCGAGGTCGATATTCTCGAAGTCGGTGACCAGCAGCGTGATCTTCATCTCGCCCACACCTCTTGCCTTGGCGGCCTACATGGGACCCGCGAAGAAGTCGGGCACGCTGAAAAGCAGCATGCCGTGTATGGCCAGCATGAGTCCGACGATAGCCACGAGCCCGTAGCCCACGCTCCTCAGGCCCGAGGCGTCCGAGACGCCATGGAGGCCGACGTATGACAGAACTACGCCCAGCAGAATCTCGAGTACGTAGAACATAAGATCCCCAATCGCATGAAGGTCATTATCCGACGAGCGGCTGAATCAATAGAAAATAGGCGCCCGACAAGAAGAATAGAGCCAGCAGTGCCAGAATCAGATAGCTAATGTCTTCCGTGGTTCGAACCTCCGTCTTCACCACAGATTTATTAACACCGCATGAGGATTTAGTCAATGGGGAATAGCCGCCGGGGCGGATTTATTTGAGGAGGACAATCTTACGGTTCTGGGCCAGATTTCCCATTTCAAGGACTATGATGTAGAGGCCAGGCGCGATCTTTTCACCCCCCTTGTTGGTCAATCCGATATTCAGACTAAGCCCTTCACCATATACACCCTCGTATATTGAACGAACAAGCCTCCCCCTGACATCGAACATTCTGATAGAACAGATCTCATTAGCCGATGTTTGGTTACCCCTCACCTCCATCCTCAGGGTTTCGCCAGAAGAGAGAGCTGCTGGCTGAGGGTATATGAGAAGATTGTCCTCCTCTATCGTATCCGAACCAGGTTCGTGATCATCGAATGCGGTAGTCTCGTCACTCGGGAACTCGACCGTCCTCCTGACGTGGAACGTCTCGGTGTCGATGATTTCCATGTCGGGGCCGGCCACATTGATCTCAATGGTATACGTCTCCAGGCCCAGCGTAGAAGGGAATCCCACTGGAATGGAGAGCGTGTCCACGCTCTGCTTGCCTATCAGCGTCTCGATCACGGGCCCGGTGTTCATGACCATTTCGCCGAGCTTGGTGAGCGACCACACAAACGCCGGCGCGGCGTGCTCCGAGGGATTGTCGACCTGGGTCTCGACTCTAATCCTGAGCACGTCCTTGTCTACTATGCGGGGCACGCCGTCCATGGAAACCGATATGCTGAAAGGCGCGTCGCTCTGGGTGATCTTGATCAGGCCGTCATTCATCATGATCCACTCATTGTCGACCGTGTAAATATACTGGTTGAACGGATTGCAGAGCACGTATCCGTTCTGGAAGTCGCGCCGCCAGATCGGACACATCCTGTCGCCCGCCTGGCTGTAGATCGAATCGATACGGGCCACGGAAGTCGGTAGCCCGAGGTCTATGTCATAGAGGTCCTCCCACCACAGGCACCGGCCCGTTCCGTTCTCCAGGACGTAATAGCCGTCCCCGAGAAGCGCGCTCGTGAGCGTGAACCTCATGAACTTCTCATAGGTAGAAGACCGGTATGGCTCGTAAACCGTATGCTTCTCGTATTCCGAGAAGCAGATTATCATGCTCGCCGTCAGGGGGCTCGATAGGAACATGTCGCAGTTGGTGAGATAGCCATACTCGGAGGTCATGTTGGCGTCCCAGCCCCCGTGCATGAAGGGGAAGTTCTCCCGGATTCCGCCGTTTAAGAGCCCGTGCATATACTGCTTGTCGTTTCCCACCAGAATGGCGCCGGGGCCGATCTGCGACCTCAGGGACGAGACAAACCCGGTCAGGGCGGTCAGCCACGACGCCTGCAGATCTTCCGCGTCGTCGCCCACACCGTTCCGGTCGCTGTCCACCATGGCGGGCGGGTACTGAAAGAACGTGTCCACGTTGTTGAGCCAGATGGGATCCTCAAAGCAGCCGTCAATCAGTATCCCGTCCCAGAGGCCGGTTGCGTAAATGTGATCCGCCATATATGCCGCAAGCCATTCTCCTAAACTCTGCCCGTAGGGGTCCTCCGGACAACTCATCGAGAAGTTGAGTACCCAGAGGAGATCGGGGTCTCCCATCCTGTAGCCCTTGGTGTCATAGAGCCACCAATCGCAGGCCACCACCTTGTCCCAGAACTGCTGTCCCGTCGGCGCCGTGATGCCTTCCTCGGGCCACATGAGCTCCGCCGGGAAATAGGCCAGAAGCACGATGTCGGGATTGAGAGACCTGAGTTCCGCTATGATCTCCGGCGCTATGTCCTGTATCTCCGCCGTCATGATGACCATGTCATACTCACTGAGACGGGGACAGTCCTCCATGTGGGGGTCGGTGGTATAGAAGTTAGCGACCCTCGGATAGGAGTGAGGCGCCGCTCCCAGAGAACCCGCTGACAGAACCGCGAGCAGGAAGATCGAAACAACTGATGTCCATTTTGTAAACATAGGCGGTACCCTTGCCTGGCCAATCATGATTTCAGCAAGTGCTGTGCCATGAAATCTGACGCTGTATAAGCCGTTCAATCTTCGGAAGAAAACTGGTTACAGGCGGGAATTCACCCATAACGTCCTTGTTATGCTATTGCGTTCTGCACATAAATCTGGTCGGGTTGAATGCAAAATCACTTTAGGGGAATGTGGAGAGGGGCCTTTGAGGGGCCGTAGAGGCCAGAAAGCCTTTAATTTGCTGGCAGAGACGGTGCAGAACGCGCCGCCCGATTACGGGGCGGGCCGGACTCAGTACCGGCCGTATTCGCGCACGAGATCGAGGACATGCTTGTACTCATCGAGGCTTACCTTGGGCTGGACGGAGTGGTCTGAATGGTAAATGTAGCCTCCTCCCTCCTTGCCGAGGCCGACCTTGGTCCGGATCTCTTCGACCATAGATGCCTCGCCCCTCGAGATCACTTCGAAGTCAACGCCGCCCATGAAGGCGAGACGGTCGCCGTATTCGCGCTTGAGTTCCAGAAGGTCCATGTTGGCCTTGGCCTCCAGGGGCTGGAGGCATGTCATCCCCGCCTCGATGAGAAGCGGAATGACTTTGCGTACGTCGCCGTCAGTGTGGTAGACGACAGGCAGCCCGCGCTCGCGGAAGAAGCCGGCCAGCCGCTTCTGGAACGGCTGCAGGAGATCCTTATACATATCTATAGAGAAGAGCGTTCCCGTATTGTAGGCGATGTCGCCCCAGATCCAGCCGCCGTCCACTTCATATCCGGCACCCAGGATCTCCTCGCACATGGCCAGGTTCATATCCGTGACGGCCGCGAAAACCTCCTTCACGAGATCCGGGTCGAGTTTCATGCTCTCGAGAAGGTTGGTCACTCCGAACTTGGACCAGGTTGCTTCATAAGGGTTGTGCATGACTATGACGACGAAGCGCTCATCTTCTCTGTACTTCCGGTACCGGGCCGCCAGGTCCGCGGGCAGCCGCTCGGGCGCGGGCAGGAGCCTGGGCTTGAGCTCGGCCCACTCCTTGCGGCCCTTCAGGGGGAAAGAGACGAGTCCGGGCGTCGCGGTCGAGCCCCTTATGTACTTGAAGACGCCGCCGTCGCTCACGCGCTTGAAGACGTATCGCTCGTTGGTCTCGATCACTTCCTCTTCGAACATGAAGGAGGGGTCTATGGGAATCTGCCTGATCTCGGTATCGAAGTAGTCCCAGATGGCGTCGCGGTCGCGCGCGGCTTCGGCCGGCATTCCCTCGCCGAGCCATCTTTCGATGGCCTCGTCCCAGTAGCCGTCGTGAATGGGGACGCGGTCCGGGATGCCCCGGTTAAGGGCGATCGCTACTCTTTCACGTGATGTCATATTCGGATTCCCTGAAAACGTCGTCGCCGTGCGGCAGGGGATAGGGCTCCTCCCCGGTCTCCCGCCACAGGGCGGCGATTACAAAAACGAACACCATGATGGACAAGGCTGTAAGCAGCATGGGCGCCGGCCTGTCCTCATGCATCCACTCGGGTATACCAGAGGTCGAACGCTCGGCCATATTGAATAGTACCACCGACGTGGCGTTGATTACAAAATGCGACACGAGCCCGGGAATGAGCGAGCCCGTTCTCATATAGAGAAGGCCGAGGAACATCCCCAGTACGAAGGCCCCCGGGAAGCGCCAGAGCGTGTGCAGCAATCCGAAGACCGTTGTAGCTATGATCAGGGAGGCCCACCTGCCGGCTCTTGAGCTGAGCGAGTTCTGGAGTATGCCCCTGAAGACGAACTCCTCGCTGACCGACGCGCCGACGGCCGCGATCCCGATGGTATAGAGGAGCTCGGGAAAGGTGCGCGCTCGAATTAGGTCTTCGAGGGCATGCAGCACCTCAGGCGGCGCCTTGAAGCGCTCGAGCACGACCGCCTCCAGGCTCATGGCCGGTACCATCACGGCGAAACTCGCGATCACCGTGAGCATGAGTATCCTGGGTGAAACCGCCCCCAGGCCGACATAGCGGGCGGGGTTTCCCGTTATGGCCCGCAACCAGACGTATGAGATGGCCACCAGTACGACGATGGAGACGGCCGTCACTTCCCTCAAGGGAAGCAACATGACCAGGGGGAGGATAACAATAGACGAGGCGAGATACGAGACGCCGAATATCAGAACGCCATCGAGCCAGCGGAGTGTCCTCATAGTGTCGTCGGTTGGGCCGTACAGGGGGAACCGTGAGCTCGCAGGGCCAAGCAGTCTAGTCCATACTCAGACTCTTGCGTTCCGCCTCCGAAAGGTTCTCGCTTTCCGTATCCCGTGGTTCGCCTTTCTTCTTCAGAGCCTCATCGTAGGAGTCTCTGACTCTTGATACGACAACCTCCAGCGACTTGTCGTCGGCTACGCGCTTGATCGACCAGATACCCGGACCCGACTCTATCCAGATCTTGCCGCGCTTGCGGTTCAGGTTCGCGACCGGGACCCAGTCCAGCGAGCTGCTCATATAGCCGAAAGACGCCGTGACAGACAGCCCGTCGGCTACGCCCAGAATCTTATCGACCGTCTCCGAAAGAAGACTCACTTCGGGCTTCGCGTACTCGGCCTTGAGTCTCACCTCGGGCAGTTCGAGCTCTTCTATGTACAGGCCCTTTTCGGAACCGATTCCGAGGCACTTAAGAGCGTAAGCTCTCTTGGGCGTCACCGAAAGCATCGACGTCAGTAGAAGCGTATGGCTGCTGAACGCCGGCGCCAGCATGATGCACCCGGGCTCGCCGCTCCAGTCGAACTTGGGGTGTTTCTGTACCAGAGTGGAAAGCGTCGCCTTCATCCACTCCAGATGCTTTGCGTAGAGCGGAACCAGGGAGTCACCCGACGCGTCCCCGGCCTCGACTATGAAAACCCGTCCCTTGCTGTCACCGGCAAGAAACCCCACTTCCCTGGGTTCGCTCCGTGCGGGAAGGTCTTCGATGAAAACGAGGTCGTCAATCTGACCGGTCAGGGCTTCCAGCGTGAGGCTCTTCAGCTCGTCGCCGCTGTCTATGCTCCTCTTCTCAATGCGCATTCCTCAGGTCTCACCTCCGTTCGCCGTCTGGCGATCGCGGACTCATCCATGAGTATGAGTCGCGCTATTGATTCCACACACTCGGATGCCTTCGACTCGGGGAATGCTCCCAGCAAAGGCACTTTCCTCTCACCAGCCTGTTTGGCTGCCTGATCGCGCATGATTATACCATAATTCCTTAAGTTTATCTTAAGAAAATCTCTGGAAACCCCGGAAATCTTTCTGAAGCACTGCTCGCCCTCGGCGTGGCTCGCCGCGAGATTGACAATGAGGCCGATCCTCACTCCCGGCGCCACCGAATTGATGCGCTTGATGGCCACATAGGAAGACCGCATGGTGTCTATGGAGGGCTCGGTAAGCACGACCACCAGGCTCGAATGGCGCCAGACGGCATAGCTCGTATCCGCAAGGGGCGAGGTATCCGTGATGACGAGCCGGGCTTCCCTGCCCGCATCACTCAGCGGGTCCAGGATGTCGAGGCCGGCCTCGCCCGGATTGCGCCTGGCCCCGTATATTGTAACGACGGGGAGTTCCCCGAAGGCTTCGTTGGTAACGAGCGACTCGCCCAGAATCCCGTCCTCGGAGCATTCGGTCAGCGCGAGCACGTCGGGCTGGTCGGAGTCCGCATTGAGCAGCGTCACGCGGTAGCCCCTGGACCTCAACGAAAAGGCGAGATTCGCCGACGTCAGCGACTTGCCCTTCACCCTCTCGCCGGAAGTTATGCTTATATAGGTGGCGTCCGGCAGCCAGACAGAGGGTTCGTTATGGTTGTCTTCGAAGGCGCCGGCCTCGGGCCCGTCGGCCGGCAGGCGGGGCTCAGCCCCGGAGAGGAATATATGTGAAACGTCCGCGAGTCCGCGCCCAAGTTTGCGTATGGGTCTGGGTCTCTCACCTTTATCATCGTTCAAACTATTTCACCACCACCAGCGAGTTCTTCCCTCCATGTGTATCATCCACGTCCACGGGGTTACTCGGGTCGTTCCGCCAGTCCCCGTCCACAATGAACTTATACTCATAGGTGCCGGGGTCGAGCCGCGCAATGGCGATCCACACCCCGTCATCGTCGTCGTCATTCATGGTGACCGATTCGGCCCATCCGTTGAAGTTCCCGATGAGGCTCACGCTGTGCGCGCCGGGAGCGTTGATGCGGAAGAGCACGCCGCCGGGAACAGGCACGGGCCCGTAGATTTCCTTCACGGGCTTGTCGACCGAGGTCTGCACGGCTTCTTCGACAGAAACCCTTGCCTCTTCCCGGAGAACCTCGTTTGCGAGCTTCAGGTACTCCCGGTAGCCGCGCGAGCGCCGCGAGTACTCGGTTATGGGCATGCCATAGCTCGCCGCCTCGCGGAGTTTGACATTGGTGTGAATTATGGTCTCGTATACCCGGTCCTTGAAATTGCTGAAAACATCGTCCGCAATCTCCGCCGAGAACTTGGACCTGCCGTCGTAAATGGTGCAGAGCGCCTTGTACCTGACCTCATGCGAGAGCTCTTCCTTTATCAGATCGATCATGTCCAGGAGCCGGCCCACTCCCCAGAGCGAGAAGAAGCTCGCCTCGATGGGAATCATGGCCTCATTGCACGCCCGGAGGGCGTTGAACGTGAGGAGCCCGATGCTCGGCGGGCAGTCCACTATGATGTAGTCGTACGCCTTGTGTATCATGCCGAGGGCATTGAGAAGCCTGTTCTCCCGGCCGTCCACTCCGGCCAGCCGCTGCTCGGCGGCGCCGAGGACCACGGCCGCAGGCGCGATGTCCATGAGCGGCCTCACCTCCAGCGCGATGTCCTCGATGCTCGCGCCCTCGAGCATGACTTCATACATGCTCCTCGTGAGGTCTTCCACCTTGACTCCCACACCCATGGTCGCATGGGCCTGCGGGTCGAGGTCTATGAGCAGCACGCGCTTGCCCTTGTAGGCAAGGCAGGCCGAGAGGTTTATGGCCGTGGTCGTCTTGCCACAGCCGCCTTTTTGATTGGCCAGGGCAATGGTTCTCATCCTTGATCTCCCCTAGTAGTACTTGCCCACGCTGTCGGTGAGCTTATAGTAAGTCCCCCGATGAAGCACGAGGGGTTTCTTGCCTGCGTCTTTCTCGAGGGCGACCACGCGTCCTACGAATATGGTGTGGTCCCCCATGGCGATAGCCTTCTCGAGCTTGCATTCCATGGTGGCGACGCAGCCCTCCAAGACCGGCGTCGAAGTCACGGTCGGCGCCTTCTGCTTGAGAACTCCGCTCTCGAACTTGTCGACCTTCCGCCCCGAAACCGTGCCCGCATGCTGCGATACCTCCATCTGGTCGTCGGCCAATATGCTCAGACCGAACTCCTTGGCCTCCATGATGAGGTCATGCGTATACCGTTGGGGCGCAATATGAACCACTACTAGCGCCGGGCGCTGCGACACGGGTATGGCCCACGCCGCCGTCATGGCATTTACCTTATCACCGGCTCTGACGGTGACGATAGCCACAGACTCGGAGAACTCACTGGTCATTCCGGTGACTTCCGTCATCGCATCCTCCTTATGACTGCTTCAAGTATCTATTCTACTTAGACTTAGGCCATAGTCAAGCAATATTAGGGGATATTGCACGAATCTGGGAATCACTTGCAGTCTCTCGCCCACCCGTACACCTTGAGGTTTACGCGACCCTTGCCGTCGAACTCGACTCCCTCCCGCTCAAGGCGGAGGCGCTGCGTGACATCGCCCCCGGTGGCCCGGGGCAGGCTTATCTCGCCCCTCGCATTGATTACCCGGTGCCAGGGAACGCCGCTCATCTCGGGCAGAGCATGAAGCGCATAGCCCACCTGCCTCGCATTCCCCCCGAGTCCGGCGAGCCTGGCGACCTGACCGTATGTCGCCACGCGGCCCTCCGGGATGCGGCGCACCACCGCGTACACGCGCTGCCATCTGTCCGATGACGCCACCATTACCTCACCAAACTAAGGACCGCCGAAACGGCCCGTGTTCCTGTTGTCATGACGGAAGCAGGGCCAGGGCGACGCGGCATAGCCCATGCTCGTAGTCTCGAGCGCCCAGAAGTAGCCATGGGGACCGGGGTTGGCATTATGGGTGCCGATATAGAGGGTCCCGTCCGGGAGGATCGCCGCCGAAGACCAGTTGATGCCGCCCAGCGAGGTGAGCCAGTCCAGCTGGCCGTCTGGCTCGAGACAATAGAAGTACCCGGTCTCCGCGCCGAAATAGATGAGGCCGTCGGCTCCCACGGTCGGAGTCGAGTACACATCATCGAGAACAGTCGGACCGTCGGGCTTGTCGACGACATACTCCCACAGTTTCGCGCCGGCGGCGGTCAGGGCGAAGACCCTTCCGGTGTGACCCGTGCAGGCCTTGGTCGACATGTAGATCGTGCCGTCAGCTCCTATGGTGGGCGAGCCCCGCACCTGGCAATAGGATCCGTCCACCCGGTACTTCCATTTCACCGTGCCATCCGCGTTGAACGCCCACAGAGCCGAACCCGCAAACTCCCCGGTCGCCTCCACGCCAATGTAAATGGTGCCGTCCATGTCAATCGCCGGCGACGTGAAGGACTGCTCGGAGTCATGGTCGAACTGGGCGTGCCATTTCTCCGAGCCGTCGGGGTTCACGGCGTAGAAGTCGTGCTGGTGTATGGTCAGGTAAACGGTACCGTCCGCGCCGATCACCGGCGACTGCCGGCAGGACTGCCAGGAGTTGGGATTGAAATGCCACAGGCCCTCGCCCGTTGCAGGGTCGAGAGCGTAAAGCCCGTCTGCGGCAATGTAGACGGTTCCATCCGCGCCGATAGCGGGGACCTTCTGCCCGACGGGATAGACCGGATGCCCCGGATTCGCAAAATCATCGAACCTCCACTTCAGGCCGCCCGAAGGGCTCAGGGCATAGACGATACTCTTTTTGTCCTGCACGTATATCGTGCCGTCTGGTCCTATCGCCGGTGAGAAAGGGTTGTGCTCGCAGTCATATGACCAGTCGATCGTCCCGTCGGGGCTCACCGCGTATACACTTCCCCAGTCCGTACCCAGATAAACGCCGGTGGTGACGTATATGGTCCCGTCGTCGCCTATGGCCGGGCACGAGTAGTATATTTCTTTCTCCAGCGCCAGCGACCACAGCGCGTTCTTGTCGCAACCTGCAGACAAGGAGTGGTCGCGGTCCATTATGAAGCTGCCGCTGTCGGGCACCACCACGCTGTCCAGCGTTACGATGAGGTTGGAAAAGCCGCGCTTGAGGGCGTACTGGTACGGAATCGTCTCGACCCACGTGTACTCGAACTCGATGTCCTCGGGGTAGCCCCAGAGCCCCCCGCAGGTCAGGACGGTAAGCAAATAGGTCTCTTCGTCGTCGGGCTCGGCGGACTCCTGCGATTGGCCCCCGCACCCGGCGGTGACAAGCACCGCCAGCGCGGTGACTGCGCAGGTTCGCCGGACCAGGGCGCCTCCTGTCATACCGTAGACCTCCCTCCCGATCCAGCCGGGGCCGAGCCGCTCAATATAAGTCAAGGAAGTGTTCCACGAGCATGAGAGCGATCACAACTATCCAGATCAGTATCCCCGCCATCCCCGCGAGTATACAGCCTCTCGCCCTCGCGTCCCCGACTACCTCCCCGTCCGAGGCTTCTATCAGTCTCTTAGCTTTGATCCCCAGCGCAACCGCAATCACGGAACCGACTCCGCCCAGCCAGAAGAAACCGAAGAAGAGACCTCGCCTGGTAAGCGAGTCAACTCTGCGTTGCAGCTCTTCCACATCTTCCATGACGGTCCCCCGCTGCTCACCGACATTGAAGCAGAACAGCGGGGCGGGTGCAAACAAAAAGCGAGCCCCCCGAAGGAGGGCTCGCCATTCCAGACCAGTTATCCGCCGCGGTCTTACTCCAGGACGTGAATCTTGCGCGCGGCGCAGATGTCCTTGAGTTTCTTGGGCCACACCGTGACGCTCACTTCGCCCAGGTGCGCGGTGCGGAGAAGATACATATAGGTTCTCGACTGGCCGATGCCGCCGCCGATCGAGAGCGGGATCTCGTCGTTCAAGATCGCCTTGTGATAGGGCAGTTTGAGGAAGTCTTCCTGGCCCGTCATCTTGAGCTGAACCTTGAGCGTGTCCTTGGTTACTCTGATGCCCATCGAGGTGAGCTCGTGGCGGCGCTCGGTCACGGGGTTCCAGACGAGAATGTCGCCGTTGAGACCGTGCATCATCTTGCCATCCACCTCGACGGTCTCGGTGACCCAGTCGTCGTAGTCGGCGGCGCGCATCTCATGCGGGTAGCCGTCTTCCAGGGTCCAGCCGATACCGATGATGAAGACGGCCGGGTACTTCTTGATTATCGCGGTCTCTCGCTGCTTCCTCGGCAGGTCCGGAAACTCGGCGAGGATCTCCTCGGCATGTAGGAACTTGAGCTCTTCAGGGAAGTCCGGGTACTTGGAGTTCTTAAGCGCCGGGAACATCTCCTGTGCGTGCTTGCCGGCCCCGTAGAGAACCTTCCAGATCTTCCTTACGGTATCCTTGAGGTAATCGAGATTCCGGTCCGCCGGGGTGATGACCTTCTCCCAGTCCCACTGGTCCACGTACGCACTGTGATCGTGGTCTAGGAAGTAGTCCTTGCGCACAGCCTTCATGTCTGTGTTGATGCCCTCGCCGGGCTTGCAACCGAACTGCTTGAGGGCAGCTCTCTTCCACTTGGTGGCTGCCTGGACGACCTGCGCGTCGATGGGGTTCTTGTCGCGGTCGTTTGAGATGTGGAATTCTATGGGAGTTCTCGAACCGTCGCGGTCGAGGTAGTCATTGACGCCGCTCTCGCGGTCGACGATTAGCGGAACCTGCACCATCCGAAGGTTGAGTTCCCTGTCCATGTTCTCTTCGATGTAGCGCTTCACGGCGAAGAGCGCCTGCATTCTCTCCTTGGGAGGAAGCAGCGGTTCGTAGTCAGCGGGAAGTATCTTCTCGACTTCCTCGTAACTGCCGATGCCGGGTCCGGCGAGATCGGCTTCTTTGCCTGTCTTTGCATCCGACATTCCACTTACCTCCTGATGGGTTTAGGATGCGGCCTCACGGGCCGGTAAACGTATCAGCGCGATGCCCCGGCCGCAACCCCGCAGAGTTGCGGATCCTGGATCTGCCCCGGGGGACCCGGGGCCAAAGGATGGCAAAGCCGCACTAATGATAACGAGGCCTTCTGAATTGGTCAAGATGGAAAAGAGGGGGTCTGCCATCAGAAACTGTAAGACAGTGTGAGCCCCACCCCACCGGTCCGGGCCGTGGGGAGGATGCTCAGATTGCCGGCCCGGCCCCCGCCGTGCCGCGCCGCGATGGTCCTCGCCGTGAAGTGCCCGATAGCCGAGCCGACTATGACATCCGCCATCCAGTGGGCATTGTGATTCACCCGGGAGAGGGCGGCCAGTGAGGCCGCGCAGTAGACAAGGGGCGGGACGACGGTGTAGTCCCCGTACTCGGATGCTATTATCGTGGCCATCGCGAAAGCGACGGTTGAGTGTCCGGAAGGAAATGAGAGATCGGCATTGGAGAAACTCGGTCCACTCCAGGGAGTGGCCTCCAACACCGACGGGCTCGGCCTGTGCTTATGCGTAAGGTACTTGATAGTTCCCGTGAAGACGCCTGAGATCACCACGCTCTCGAGCCCCAGGAGCGCGGTGCGCGTCGCGCGGCCGCTGCCTGATATGCGCCCGACACCATAGAGCAATCCGAGCGCCGGCAAAACATACCTGCCGCTCCCCGCATGCCCCACATATCCGTAGACCGCGTCGGTGTCGTCACAACGACTGCCCTGTATCCAGCTTTGCAGGTCTCCCTCCTCGCTCGAGAACGCATACGTGGCCGCGACCACCAACGAGAACTTGAGCCAGCCCGACGCGCCCCAGGAGAGGGGCGAAGTGAGCACGGCCCCGGCGTCCGAGAGGTATCCTTTGAAGTAGGAGGCATTGAGTCTGAGGTCGTCGGGCTCCCCGGCCCGGTGGGCAACCGGCGCGGCACCGTCGCCCGAGTCATACCCGGACGCGGCCGTCGCATCGTATGCGGCGAGTCCCATTACAAAGATAGAGACCAGCGCAAGCACCAACAGCAGGGTGTTCACTCGGTTTAATGCCCTTTTCTCAAGCATTTCCCGGGCCGCAGAATTCGGGCCGGCACGGGAATCATCATGGCCGTTTCACGGTCGTATTCGCACGCCGCAGCTGGATATAAGAAGGCAATCGAAATACCTGGAACCGGCCGCCTATTCCGTGACCCTCCACACGGAGCCGCAGTGTCCGCTTATCGGGACAGGCCTTTACATATATTGTCCCCTACCGTGCGGGCCTCTGTCAAGTACTAATGGGGATACCGGGTGCCTCTCCTGGCAATATCGAGAGTTCCGCACATTGCGGTGGGGCTCCAATTGTGGTAGAATAGAGATAAGGCGGCGAGGTGAAGCCGCCTGTAGCATGTGGTGATGTTTGACGGCATTCAAACCCAGCAAAGGAGTGAACTATGTCTGGACGTAATGCGTTCGCGCGCGCCGCACTTCTCTCGGCAGGCGTCGTGCTTATCAGTTTGGCCATCGCCTCCCAGGCATTTGCCGCGCCCGAGCCCAAGGGTCCGGGAGACATATCCCACGAGATCGCTGAAGCCAAGGCGAGGTTCTACGCGCGCATTTCGGTTTTCGAGAGCACACCGACCACCAACCAGGACTACTACGACGTCACTTATTACTGGCTGAATCTCGATATGAACCCCACCACCCAGACCGTCTCGGGTACGGTCCGCATGGTGGCCGAAGTCGTGACCGGGCCGCTCTCGACGGCGGACATCGACCTCTATGACAACATGACGGTGGACGGCGTCCTCTCAGGCGGCGGCCCTGCAACCTACTCGCACGGCGGCGATATCCTGAGCGTCGATCTCGACCGGGCGTATTCGACCGGTGAGAGCTTCACCATAGACATAACCTATCACGGCACTCCCGACGTATCTGCCGGCGCCTTCGAGTTCGACTCATACGGCGGCGAGCACATGATCTGGAGCCTGAGTGAGCCTTTCGGCGCCCGCACCTGGTGGCCCTGCAAGGACTACTCCCATGACAAGGCGGACTCGGTGGACATATGGATCACCGTCCCCGAAGCCCTCATCGTCGCGTCAAACGGCAACCTCCTGGACACGGTGGACAATGGATCGACCATGACCTACAAGTGGCACGAACAGTATCCCATCGCCACTTATCTCGTATCTATCGCCATACATCCTTACACGGTTTTCTCCAACTACTACCACTACTCACCAAGCGATTCGATGGAATGCCGGTATTATGTTTTCCCGGGGCATTACGCCAGTGTCCAGCCGACTTACGCAATGGTGCCCGACATGATCACCACTTTCGCAGGGCTCTATGGCGAGTACCCCTTCCTCGAAGAGAAATACGGCCATGCGGAGTTCACATGGGGCGGCGGCATGGAGCATCAGACCATCACCAGCCTGGGCGGCTGGAGCGAATACCTGATCGTTCACGAGCTGGCCCATATGTGGTGGGGCGACATGATCACCTGTAACGACTTCCACCACATCTGGCTCAACGAGGGATTCGCCGTTTACAGCGAGGCCCTGTGGGCCGAGAACACTTATGGCTGGGCCGAGTACAAGAATCAGATGGAATACGCCAAGTATTTCGGCGCCGGCACCATTTATGTTCCCGACCTTTCGGACTGGAACAGGATCTTCGACGGCGACCTCACTTACAACAAGGCCTCGTGGATACCTCACATGCTCCGCGGTATAGTCGGGGACTCGACTTTCTTCGAGATTATAAGCACGTACTACTCGAGCGAGTACCAGTACGGCTCCTGCACGACCGAGGAGTTCCGCGATATCTGCGAGAGCGTGGCCGGCCGGGACTTCGACGCCTTCTTCCACCAGTGGGTCTATGAGGAAGGCTTCCCGTTCTACCACGTGGGCTGGAGCTACGCTCCCGGCATGTTGAGCGGGTACGAGATCTCGCTCACGATACAGCAGCTCCAGACCAATCACGTGTTCACCATGCCGATCCAGGTCACGGTCACAACAACCGCCGGCGATACGACGCTTGTCGTCGAGGACTCGCTGGCGGTCCAAAACTTCACGCTCGTCGTGGACGATGAGCCGCTCGCCCTCGAGATCGACAAGGACGAGTGGATACTCCGGATGATCTCCGAGGAGATCTCGGACGCGACCTTCGATCGCGGGATTCTTATTGTGAACGGAGTTGACTGGGACACATACGGCACCGAGATAACCGGCGCATACGAAGACAGCATATTCTGGGGTTCGCTTCCCATAAGCTTCTGGGACTGCTTCCCGAGCGGCCCCGCCGGCGGATACCCTTCCACGCTTCCCGCGCCGCTCGGCCACGGCCCGGTTCCCGCCGACACCATCAAGCAGTTCTCGTCCGTTGTCTGGCTGGGCAACAATTACAACGGCGACATCGACATGTGGTATGAGAGCCCTATCCTGGGTTACCTGAACGCGGGCGGCAACCTGCTCCTCCTTACGAGAATGGGCCAGGACTTCGTCTACGAGGCCCTGCGAAGCAGGCTCGGGATCGAGTGGACAGAGGCGCGCGAGAACACGACCCGGAGAGCCACCAGCATCTACTCCGGCCTCGTCGATATGCCCAGGGTGGGAACGCAATCGTATAATGCCGTCTTCGACTCCCTGGCCATCGGCGCAAACAGCACGCTCCTTTTCGTTCAGCTCAGTTTATTCGACCCCATACCGGGGCTCGGAGTGTGGAACGAGCCGCCCGGCGGCGGTACCCAGCGCGCCGACGGCGGCCAGTTCGTCTTCGTCTCGGGAAGGCCCTACAGATACGGCCACGCCGAGATGCGGGCCAACTGCGAGTACATCCTGAGAAACTTCTTCGACGAGCCATGGAATCCATCTGCGGGCACCGGCGACATCGCCGCCCCGGATCGCGTGCGTCTCATGCAGAACTCGCCTAACCCCTTCGGCCCGGCAACCCGGATCGCCTTCAACCTGCCGCGCTCAGCCCAGGTCGAGATGAGTGTCTACGACGTCCGCGGCCGCGAAGTCGTGCGGCTCGCCGACGAGAAGATGGACGCAGGCAAGCACGAGTTCACGTGGAACGGCTCGGACGCGAGGGGCCGCAGGGTGGCCTCGGGGATTTATTACTATCGATTGATAGCTGACGCCGAAGTTCTCACCAGGAAGATGGTGCTTTTGCGGTAGCGGAATAAAAGACAATTGAAACTCTATGGGGGCAGTCCGGCGGGCTGCCCTCATTTGCTATATGAGATCCCTCAGTATGCAGGCGGCCTCTTCCGACGGCATGGAGTTCATGTGGAAACCCGCCGACTCGTGCACCCCGTCCACGCCGTTGAGGCGCGGCTTGAGCTCCATGTGCCAGTGATAGTCCTGATCGATGGTCTCCCAGGCGCCGGCTTTCGCTCTTCGCACGGGCGCGCTGTGCAGGGAAATCATGTAGCCCTTGTAATGCTCGAGCTGCTTCAGCGCAGTGACGAGCCTCTTGAGCGACCGGGCGGCGCTCAGGCTCTCATCCCCGCTTGCCGCCCCAAAATCAGGCGAGTGCCTCAGGGGCAGGAGCCATATTTCAAAAGGGAACCGGGCTGCATACGGCAAGATGGCTATGGTGTGCGGATCTTGGAAGATGACTCTCTCTCTGGCAGCGGCTTCTTGGCGTGTGTAGTCGCAGAAAGCACAGCGTTCCTTGTGAAGGAAATACTGTTTTGCGCCTCGGAGCTCATCTTTGATCATTCTAGGGATGAACGGTGTGGCGACTATGTCCCATACCGGATGCACCCGGTTCCCTGAATCGTTACATGCATTTAGTTTGAATATGCTGATGTGGCGGAATCTATGGTCCCTGGCGAGGTCGGCCGAACGCGAGCGGAGCACGTCGAAGATGCCGCAGAGGGTTTCGTCGTCGAGCGAGTCCAGGTCCGCATCGTGAACCGGAGACTCAATGACGATCTCATGCGCTCCGACGCTCTGCATGCAGTCGCACATGCCCACCGCGTGCTTGCCGAGCCCGCCCTCGATCTGAAAGAGGGGCGGCGAGCCGGCCACTACCCTTATACGGCCATCGGAGCTGCCGTTTCCGGACGGGGCCTCGATTGAGTAAATCTCGACGCCGCAGCTGTCCTCGTTCCCGTGGCAATAAAGGCATGGGGCCTGGCATCTTTCCGAGAGATAGTCCTCCATCTCGGGACAGATGACTACCCATTCCCCAAGTATGGGATGTCTTCTTAATTCGGCCAAACGTCTCCCTCCAGAGGAGGGTATAAGCAATACGAGTGCCATTTGCGGGATAAGATAGTCGCTTGATTTAAAAGCAGTTACGCGGACATAAAAGAGGGCCCTTCGCAAACTGCAACAGCAGCGCATTGCACTATGTAGACGCGCGTTGCAATCTGCAAAGGGCCTCTATCTATATTCAGGCCGCAGCTTTCATCTCGGCCTGCTTCTCGCCCCTCTTCCGCTTCGCGTACTGGGCGGCCTGGTGCATGAACGCCTCGAGCCTCGTGACCGTGTTGGTCTGCTCGAGACCGTCATACGCCATGTTGAGGAAGGGCACGTTATCGAGATCGCGCCTCACCCGCTTCATCACGGCGGCGACCACGGTGCCCGGCATGCATGTAAACGGCATGGCGTTGATGATGCCGCTTGCGCCCTTGTCGACGAAATCGATGGCCTTGCCGACGCTGAGAATGGCCTCGCCCTCGAACGAGTCATGAATGTAGGGAAGGCCGAGGTCGATGACCTCCTCGGTGGTCGGCTCATGAAGGTTCCGAATGTAGCCCTTGAAGACTTCCGCCATACGGTGTTCGTCCTTCTTCTGCACCCTGTCCTTTATCCATGTCACTAAGTAGGACTTGTAGTCCTTGTTGGTGAGGTTGCCGCGCTTCCTCGTGAAGTTGGTATACATAATCCACTCGGTAAACGGCGGGAGAAGGGCCTCGCCCCCCAGCCTCTCGACCTCGTGAACGATGTTGTTGTTGCTGAAGGCATTGGTCCTCACGAAGACCTCGCCCACGATGCCGATGAGCGGCCTGCGGACGCTGTCGTCGATCGGAATCGCGTTTATCTTGTTCCTGATCTCTTCGAGGACATCGAAGATGTTTTCATCAGACATGATGCCCTCGCACACCCTGTCCACGCTCTCCCAGAATACCTTTTCGTGTTCGCCGGCTTTGAGCTCATAGGGTCTCCGCTCCATCGTCATCTTGAGGATGAAGTCGACGGCCAGGAGGCCGCGCCACGCTACGCGGTCGAAGTCCTTGGCGACTTCCCCGATCTCGTTGTAAAACGACCTGCCCTGGTTGGGGGAGATCACCGGAACCTGCTCGAGCCCGAGCTCTTTGAGCACCAGGCGGTGGAGCTTATTGTACTGGCCGAAGCGGCACGGCCCCGAGCCCGAAGGCATGAAGAACGCCGAATGATCGGGATCGAAGTCGGGTTCCCTGGTCTTCTTAACCATGTCACCTGTGGTCACGATGCACGGGTAGCACTCCTTACCCGAAGTGAACTGCCTTCCGTAGACAAGCGTCTCGCCGTCGGATTCGGGCAGAACCTCGGACGGTATGCCGGCCCGCGTAAACGCCGCCGCGAAGGGGTAGGCATGCGGCGACATGTTGGGAATGAAGAGCTTCCGCTTTCTGCCCTCGCCCGTCGTGGTCAGCCTGTCGCGATCGTCTACCACCGTAACATCTTCGTGCACCTCGGTCACCCTGGCGTGCTCGATGCTGTCGAGGAAGGCCTCACAGCGCGTGATGGCGCCGACGTCGGCGCTGTGCTCGTCGATCTCGATCGCCAGATAGGGCTTGCCCCGCATGGCTTCGCGGAAGAACCTGAGCAGAAACGAGTCCGGGCCGCAGCCGAAGTTGGTGATATAGATGGCGAAGAGCCGCTTGTCTTTCCTTATGATCTCGGCTGCCGCCATGATCTTCTGGCCATAGCGCCAGTACATGTTCTCCCACTCGTCCGCGAGATTGACCTTATCCAGCGGCAGGAAGTCCATGGGTATGGGAAGCGCGCCCAGGTCCCGGAGCTTCTTGGGAAGTTCCAGGTTGATACCGTTATCGCAGCCGTTATACGGGCGGCTCACGATGACGAAACCTCTCTCGTTCTCGCCGAGATTGGAAAGCACCTCTTCGCCGCGCTTCTTGAGCGAATCGTAGAACATGTCCTGGGACTTGAGCGCCGCCTCGACTGCCTTGCTCACCTGAGAGCGCGACTTGCCGAGCTCCTGCCCGACCTCTTCGAGGCTCCTGGTGATCTCCTTCTTGCCGCGCGCGAGGAAAACCTTGGGCTCGAGTATCTTCACGCCGTGAGCGGCGTAATCAAACGCCGATGGAGAAATGTACGGTATGGTCTGCGCATAGGGACATGCGAAACTCTGCTCGATGGACGGGTTCCTGTTCTTTAAGTTGATGATGCTGGGAAGGAAGATATATTCAACACCCTTATCCAGCAGGTTCTTGATATGGCCGTGTCCGACCTTGACCGGGAAGCAGGTCTCCGCCGGGACATCTTCCACACCCGCGTGGATGATACGCGTGTTGGTCTTATCCGAGAGCACGGGGTCGATCCCCAGATGCGCGAAGAAAGCGTGCCACAGGGGGTAGAGCTCGTGGAAGAGCAGCAGCCTGGGAACTCCGACCCTGGTATCGTCTTTCTTAACGTCCGCACCCGGCTTGACGTACAGCGTAGTCAGCATCTTCTCACGTTCACTGAAGAGATCCGGCACGCCCTTAGCCCTGGTGCTCTTCTTGTCGACGTCGAACTTCTCGCAGCGCGAGCCATAGTATAGGGGTCTCTCGCCCTCCACGACGACTTTCCTTACCTCGCACATGTTGGGGCAATCCTGGCACTCGAAACTCGTGATCTCGTATTTCTTCTTGCTGAGGTCGAAGCCCTTGAAAGTGCTCTTGCCGTCCCTGTCGGCCTCGAGCGCGAGCACGGCGGCGCCGATCGCGCCGGTGACGTCGTGGTGCTCGGGCACTGTTATGGGTTTACCCGTAACGGCCTCGAACGCGGCGACAACCGCGTCATTGGCGGCCGTACCGCCCTGGAAGAAGATGTTCTCCCCCACCCTTTTTCCGGCCACGACCTTGTTGAGGTAATTGTAGACAATCGAGTAACCCAGCCCGGCGATGAGGTCGTCCCTCTCCGCGCCCTTCTGCTGGTGATGCATTAGGTCTGATTCCATGAACACCGTGCACCGTTCTCCCAGCCTGACCGGATTTTCCGATGCAAGCGCGAGCTCGCCGAACTGCTCCTTGATATTGATGCCCAGTTTCTCGGCCTGCTCCTCGAGGAATGAACCTGTGCCCGCCGCGCAGACCTTGTTCATCTCGAAGTCTACGATGGCGCCGTTCTCGAGGCTGATGTACTTGGAGTCCTGGCCGCCGATCTCAAATATGGTATCCACCGTGGGATCGATGTCAGCCGCGCCCTTGGCCTGGCAAGTGATCTCGTTCCGAACCAGGTCGGCACCCACGAAGTCGCCAATGAGGTAGCGGCCCGAACCCGTGGTGCAGACACCGCAGACCTCAATGAGGTCACCCACTTCACCACCCACCTCTTCGAGCCCCTGCCTGACGGCCTCTATGGGCCGGCCGGCAGTCATGAGGTAGCGCCGCGAGAGGACGCGCCTGTCCTCGTCTACGGCGACGACATTGGTGCTTATAGAGCCTATATCGATACCCAGGTAGGCCTTCACCTTCTCTCTGGGTTTATGAATGGTCTTCTCGCCGCGGTTCTTGTAGCACCTCTCCGGGGGAAGCGTCAGCTGCGGCAGCCCCTCTTCCAGCCCGGCGTGCTTCTCGATATGCGCTTCAAGGGACTTCAGGTCGATGGCTGAGGCCAGCTTCTCGCCCTTCTCCATCGCCGTCAGCACCGCGCCGATCGCGCCCATGGATGCATGGTGCTCTGGAATGACGAGCTCGCCGGGCTCCAGGCCTATCACCTCGGTGAAAGCCCTTACCATGCCCTTGTTGGCGGCCACACCGCCCTGGAATGAAATGGGCTTGGCGAACTGCTTGCCCTTGGCAATGGAGGACTTGAAGTTGCGGGCCATGGCGAAACACAGCCCTGCGACGATGTCGTAGTCGGGCGCGGCCTGCTGCTGAAGGTGGATCATGTCGGTCTTGGCGAACACGCTGCACCTTCCGGCCATCCTCGGGGGATTCTCCGACTTCAGCGACATCTCGCCGAACTCCTCGATGCTGACGTTGAGCCGGCTGGCCTGCTGGTCGAGGAAAGAGCCCGTTCCCGCCGCGCAAATGGTGTTCATCGCGAAGTCGCGGATCACCGAAACACCGAGCTCCTCGTCGCGCTTCAGAAGAATCAGCTTCGAGTCCTCGCCGCCGATCTCTACGACGGTCTTGACATCGGGATGGAACTTCTCCATCGACTTGGCCTGCGAGATAATCTCGTTTATGAAACTCCCGCCTATTACCTCTGACAGGAGCTTCCCGCCCGAACCGGTCATGCCCGCTACCTTGATCTTATCGGCCGGGTAGCGCTTCAAGACGTCCTGGAGCACCGCCAGCGCTGTCTCCATGGGCTGGCCCCTGGTCCGGGTGTAGCGTTCCTCGAGTATTTCTCCTTCCGGAGAGAGAACGACCGAGTTGAGACTCACGGAGCCCAGGTCCAGTCCGAGCGCGAACCAGTTCCCTCCCGGGTCCCGGGCCGGCTCGTTCGAGCTCCCTCTCTTGCTTTTCGACATTAGGTCATACCTCCTACTGCACTGATGGGCTTTGCCTTCTCCGGTGCGAAACCGTCGGCATATACGTGATAGTCAATTTCGGGGAAGATGTTGTCCTTACTTTCTACATCATTGAGCCACTCTATGTCAATATTTCCTTGCCTGATATCCTCGTATAGTTTCGCAAAACGGGTAAGATGGTCTCTTGTGCGTCTCACAGCGTACTGCACCGCAGTGCCCGTTTTCATAATAAAAGCCCAGTCGCTCGCCTGCGCAAGCAGAATCTCCCGGGCGGCCTGCTTGAGTGCCCTGTGCTTCAAAGGGTCCCCTCCGCTGCCGGCATTCGCGAGCTCCACCATGTTGGCCGCCGCACTGTGGAGATGGCGGTATATCCAATCATTGGAAGGCCCCAGCCATACCTCGTTATAGCCCTTGTATCCCCAGCTGGACATCGAGGGCGTAGCAACCTGGTTACGCGGGTTGGCAGCCAAGTACTCGGTGGGAGTCGTGAGCTCCAGGTTGTCCTGGTCGTAAGCGCACTTTCTAATGAGGAAGTCCAGCCAGTTGACGCCCTCGAACCACCAGTGGCCGAAGAGCTCCGCATCGTAGGGGGCGACGATCAGGGGCGGCCGTCCGAGCACCCCGTGCAAATGCTCTACCTGGCGCTCTCGGTTGAACATGAAATTCGCGGCGTGCTCGGCCGCTTTCTCGAGCGCCTTCTCGGGCTCGTAGAGCTCCTTATTGTCACCGGGCCCGGTGATCCGGTAGTACTTTATGCCTGTATGCACCCTGATGCCGTCGCCGTGGAGATAGGGTTTGACATAGTCATAGTCCAGGTCGAAGCCGATGTCGCGATAGAAATCGCGGTAGAGGTGGTCGCCCGGATAGCCCTCCCTGGCGCTCCAGACCTGCTTGGAGGATTCCATGTCGCGCCCGAACGCCGCAACGCCCGTCGGGCAGTATATGGGCGCGAACACGCCGTAGCGGGGCCGCGGCGTCGCATGCAAAACACCGTGGGTGTCCGTGAAGAAGTATCGGATGCCGCATTCCTTGAGGACTTCGTCGATACCCGGCGTGTAACCGCACTCGGGAAGCCAGATGCCCTTGGGACGCACCCCGAAGTTGCGCTCATGCTGCCGGCATGCCACTTCGACCTGCGCCCTCACCGCGTTCTGGTTCATGTCCATGAGCGGCAGGTAGCCATGCGTCGCGGCGCATGTCATGAGCTCGACATGCCCCTTCGCCCCGATCTCCCGGAACGCCGACACCAGGTCCCTCGAGTACTTGTCGGTATATGTTCTTCGCGTATCTTCGAAGAACCAGTGATACATGAGGGCCAGGCGATTGAGGCGCGCGTCCCAGCGCGTTCTCTCGACTTCCCTGGCGGCCAGCTCCACGAGGCCGTTAAGGCGCTTGAGGTAGCGGTCCTGAAGCGACCAGTCGTTGAGCATGGCGACCAGCGTGGGGCTTAAGGACATGGCAATGCTATAGGGAACACCGTCCTCTTCTAACTTCTCAAATACCTTTAAGAGCGGGATATAAGTCTCTGTTATTGCTTCAAATAGCCAATCTTCTTCCAGAAAGGTCTCGTGTTCGGGATGCCGCACAAATGGAAGGTGCGCGTGCAGAACGATACAAAGATAGCCCTTGGGACTTTTATTCATTATGCCTTCCGATAGGTGATCAGTCTTCTCTGTCGGTACTCTTCTCGACGGTCGAAGTTACGGTGATCTCTTCCGCCCCATCGGCGGACCGGGCCGTCGCCGGAATGACCTGTAACCCGTCGGGAAGCGCGAAGCGCAGGCTGAATGTGCCATCCGGCCTCAGCTCTATCGGCCTTCCCTGCACGGTGACCCTGGCGTCCGGCTCCGTCGCTCCGTAGACTATCAGCTCCGTACCGACCCTGAACCAGAACCCGCGCCCCCGGCCGGCCTCTCCGACACCCGGGCTCGTCACGCCCATGCTGCCCGGCGCCCCCGAGCCGATCTCGGCCCCGAGCGCTTTTTCGATGAGCTCTTTGAGCTCGATCGAGCCCGACCCCGAGTCGAAGGTAAAACCTCCGGAGAGGGCGTAGATCTTATCGAATTCCCAGTCGGGAACCATATATTCTTCGTCTTCAGTACTATTAGATGGCATATCTCGCGGAGTGGTTGCCTTATTTGACCTGGCCAGAACGACAAAGCGCCCCGAGGGCGACAGCAAGCCTATATCCACGCAGTAGGTCCTGCCCGGAACCTGCGAGTTTATGTACCAGTTGGTGGCGCCGCCTCCCGCCTCGATGTCGAAGTGTGAATGGGCGTTCCCGCCGTCGAAATCGACTCCCGTGACGTCATACACCCTGAGGATGGTATGGACTCCGTCCCACTCATCGCCGAAGGCCACCTTGGCCTCCCTGAGCGACTGCCCGGAAACATCCCAGTAGACGTGAATCCAGTAAGGGTCCCGCACCATGAGGACGATCTTGTCATCGGCGTGCGGGAGCTGAGGCTCCTTAAGTTGGGCCGGGGCGGGTCGCATGGCGGGAGCCTTGGGGGGCTCGGGCGCCGTGGCCGCCTTGGCCTCGAACTTGGAGTGCTGTACGACCGACTGCTGCTCGCGCCAGCTCCGGCGGACCAGGTCTCTTTCTCTTACCGGCGCCCGGCGCCGCTCCCTGCCGGGCGGTGGGCCCTCATGCCCGTCGACATCCTTTGCGTCGGATCTCTTGTGATTGAGAATTGTCCTCGCGAGCTCCGTCTTGGTCATTCGCGTCCGGCCCTTGACTTCGAGCTCCGCGGCGATCTCTAAGAGCGCCGCCCTGGTGTGTGATAGAAGGTCCTTCTTCTTCATTGTCGTGCGCCGTCCCGGTGGCTATACTTCGCCCATATCAATAAGCTCGCTGGCCGGCCCAATGCCGATACCGGAAGCAAGCTTATTGTAAGTCGCACCTATGTGCTTGGCAAATGAAATTGTAGATGATATGCTGCCGTCATCAAGTTTTCATGGAGGGCCTAAATGAGGGTATTTATCTGCGGAATCATACAGGGTTCGCATACAGGCCGGGGCATCCACGCCCAGACCTACAGGAAACGCCTCGGCGAGGTCATAAATCGTCACTACCCGCGCGCTGAGGTCTACTGCCCGGTGGATCTCCACCCCGAGTCGCCCTCTTATGACGACGACAAAGCGTTCCGGGTCTTCGAGGAGTCGCTGGAGGCGGCCAGGAATAGCGACCTCCTCATCGCCTATGTTCCCGAAGCCAGCATGGGTAGCGCCATCGAAATGTGGGAAGCTAACAGAGCCGGCGTCAAGGTGCTCAGCATATCCACGCTCACCCATAACTGGGTTGTGAAATATGTCTCGGACAGGCTCGTATCGACGCTGGATGAGTTCGAGCGGCTGCTCGCCTCAGGCGAGCTCGACGAGTACTTCAAATAGGTACCGGTCTGCCTGCAGTCACTCTCGCCGGGCGAGAACGCGCAGTATATGATCCCTTCCCAAACCGCCCCGGACCCCGGGCCTGTCGATCAGGTAATCCGCGACAGCCTCAGAATCAAGACCGCCGGTTTCCAGGAGTCCCGCGGCGATTGTCTTAAGGTAGGCTTCCGACGGAGACAGCAGATTGCTCAGCACGGTCATGCTCGTGATGGCAAGGACCGGCAGCCCATCCCGCTCTCCCACTAACAGTTCCCTGCCATACCAGGCGCGCCCCTCCTGGTCTCTCACATTCTCATACTGGTCTCTCGTTATTTTGTAGATCCTGCAAATGGTGCTGCTTCTGTCGTCTTGAGCCGCACCGATGAAAGCAACACCGCCAGGCCCCCAGTTAGACGTTTCGCTCTTCCCCTCGGGCAGGGCGAAGTAGAGAGGGTAGTGGATTCTGAGGAGTCCACCGTCCACGGGGGGAGTCCGGTCCTTACACCCATCGTGATGTCTCTTGCCAAAGTCGGGCGTCCCACCTTCTATATAGCAAAGGAATCGCTGCAAGCTCAGATTAGAGCCATACCCCGCGTAGAAGATTTGGCCTTCCATAGTCACTCTTCAACCCGTAGCGATAGGAGCACACAGCATCCCGCGGCGCAGCTCATCGAAGCTTCCTGAGCCTCTCCAAGCTCAACTTGTTATTCACAAGCTCCCCGCTTTCGGCCACGAGAATGGCCTGCGGGGCATGGGTCCCAAGAGCCTCCAGGAGCTCCGGCCAGTTCTCAATGCCCTCGCCGACCGGTTTGTGCTCGTCCACTTCACCCGCGTTGTCGTGCAGGTGGCTGTGGGCGATAGCCTCTCCAAGCACGCTGACCCAGTAACTGGAGGAGTGCGGCGAGAAGACGAGGACATGCCCGTTGTCAAAAGACGCCCTGAGATGGGGATGCCCGCCGGCGGCGATCAGCTCTGCCTGTGTGTCCGGTTCGGGTTCCCAGATGTTCTCCAGGCAAATCACTATGTTGTGCCTGCCGGCTTCGTCCGCCATAGGCAGCCAGAAATCCAGCATGCGCGCCGGCCAGTTCTCGGAATAGAATGGATTCCGGATCATCGGAGTGAAAGACGTGTGGGCGATATAGAATCCGGCTCCGACCTCCCGCGAAGCCGCCAGAGCCGCCCGGTGGCGGAGCCGCGCCACTTCAACGATCGCCGGGTCAAGACTCGTCACGACCAGGTCATAAAAGGGACCGTGGCAGATCACCGGTTTGATTCCCTCGACAGCCCGCGCAATCCGCGCTATTCGGCCAACCATGTCGCCGTCCAGATTGGCCGGAAAAGCGAAGTCGGTCACTTCGATCCCGATGCCCTCCGACCTGCAGAAGGCGGCTGAGGCTTCGAGCTCATCACCGATTGTGTGTATCGCGAGATTGTTCATGTGGTCACCCGGTTTGTCTGAGAACATGATAGCGGCTTCGATCGCATATGTCATGGAGTTAGTTCGACCCGGGCCGCATGGCCTGGATAAACGACGGGGGGATGCGAAGGTGCATCCCCCCTGCCAGTCTCCCGATGCGCTGGGCACCGGCGGTACTACTTCATGAACACGATCTTCTCGGTCGCACGGTAACCGTCTGCCTCCATACAGCAGAAGTAGACGCCGCGCGCAGCCGGCTGTCCGGAATTGTCCTTGCCGTTCCAGAGCACGTTGTGCGGTCCGGCATCCACGCCGCCAGCTACCAGGGTCCTCACCAGCTGACCCTCAACATTGTAGATCTCAAGCGAGACATGCCCCGCCGAGGCCATCTGGTAGGCAATTGCCGTCCCCTGAGTGAACGGGTTGGGAACGGCGCGCCCGAGGAAGGTGTCCTCGGCCTGGGCCGGCACACCCGCGGAACTCCCGATCTCCGCCGGCGGATCGCCCTCATTGAACATGACCTCGGTAAGCTGCACAGAAGTCGCGTCCGCGTCGGGATTGAGCTTCCCGAAGGTGACAATCGCGATCTCGCCATTACCACCATAGGAGTCACTCGCAGCCATCGCAAAGATCATATCGCCGCCCACGGCATTGTGAGCGCTCATCGAACCATCCGCGATGCCCGTCGCGACGGCCGATATGACCGAGAGCTCTCCGGCATCGTAAACGAAATCAAAACGCCCGGAGAATATGTCGTAAGCGCCCGCAACAAGCACGGGGACCTCTATCCTGTCGCCGAGGTCCGCCGGCGTGCCAAGAGCAACCTGCACCGGAGCTCCCAGGAGAGCATACTTGTCGCTGCACTCGATGCAGCCGCTGACGTCGCCCTTCAGGACCCCTATCCAGTTCACAATCCCGGGGCACTGATACACGAGATTGCCATTCGCGGCCAGAGGGTAGAATACCCACGGGTCGACGCAAGGGAATGCCGGAACGAGCCCGACCAGGTACTGGAGCAGCACCGAGGCGTCATAGCTCGTGATGCCGCTCGAACAGGTCACGTCGGCCGCCACCTGCTGCGGGTAGATCACGCTGCTCATGTAGGTGAACGGGCAGTCGTCCAGATACTCCTGGCAGGCCAGGTATCTTAAGATGAGCGAAGCATCGAACGGGGTGATGCAATCCGGAATCCGGCAATAGTCGACGTCCACGGCAAAGTGGCAGTCCGGTCCCAGCGGATCCAGACAGGTGAACTCATAGCAGCCGTCGCCACCGGTAAACGTGGTGGCCAGGTCGCCGAGGCAGGACTCCCAGAGATGAACCTGCACGCCGTCAAGGGGTTTGATTAACTCAAATCCGCCGCAGCCGTCCGGGCAGCACTTCCAGTAGTTGATGCAGCCTGCCACGTCGCACCACTCGATACAGACCGAACCATCCTGCCAGCAGACGTGGAGCGGATTCTCGGGATCATAGAGAGTGATATCGGTAAACCACAGGTCGCAGCACATGCAGGGCTTGGCGTTGGTGCTTATATGGAACTTGAGGTAGAAGAGCACGCCCTCGCCCTCCAGAGGAAGCGCACCCGCGCCCGCTATGCTCATGCAGTTGGGAGCACACGGATTACAGAGCGGAGTCGACCAGCCTGAGCCGGTCATGACTTCTCCGGGCAGGCAGTACTCGTACTGGAGGAGGCCCGCGGGGACGTCGCACCAGCATATCTCCATCTCAAAGCCCATGAGGCCCCATCCGGCTATGTCCTGAATGTAAACGGGCACCATGAGGTTCTCTCCAGGGCTGGCCATCAAGTCGTCAAGCCAGATATCGATGCCCCTGTCAACGACCGTGACCTCTGCCGTACAGGTGGCCGAGTTGTCGGAGAAGTCCGTGGCGGTAAACTCGACGGTAGTCGTCCCAAGAGGGAAGAGATCGGGAGCGTCATTCGTGATGACAGGGTTTGGATCTACGATATCGGTCGCCGAAACGCCCGCCCAGAACGGGTCCAGCTGCGGGTCGACCGCGTATGTTCCAGCCGGGCCGTTACACTCCACGGTGATGTCGTCGGGACACGTGATGTCGGGCGGAGTCGTATCCTCCACAGTAACGTCAGCCGGGCAGGTACTGGAATTGTCGGCATCATCCGTCGCCGTGAAGGTCACGGTCGTCGTCCCCAGCGGGAAGCAGACGGGCCTGTCGTCGGTTATGTCCGGCGAGGCGTCACAGTAGTCCGAGGCCGAGACGCCCGCAAAGAAGCCAGTGAGCTGTGAATCCGACGACGGCGTTCCGCATACGTCCGTCCCCTCCACCGTTATGTCCGGAGGACAGGTGATGGACGGGGCCGTGGCGTCGACGATAGTCACATTGGCCGTGCAGGTGGACACCCAGCCATGATCATCTGAAACGGTGAGCGTCACCGACGTCACTCCGAGCTGGTATGGGATCGGCGGATCCTGGCTCACCGCGATCGGGTCTCCGTCGGGATCGTAGGAGCCGGCGTCGATGGATACATTGGCCTCGCAGTTAGCGTCCGCCGGAGCGGTTACGTCATTGCACTGGGCGACCGGCGGGTCATTGGTGCGTCTGGCGAGAACGGGTACGACCGTCAAGGTCTCGTCGCCGGCGAAGCGCATACACTGTCCGGCGGCGCATACGGGGTAGTCGGCAAGCGCCTGAATAAATGCGTCCCTTACACTACTGCCCGTAGCCATATACAGGAACAGAGCCTGCTGCCAGGCGAGCGAGTAGTCATACCAGCAGTCATCACACTCAGGCTGGTCCATATGGCAGTAACCGACGGTCACCGTCTCGACGGTCGAGCCTTTCCTGAACTCGAAGGAAAGGGTGTTGTCGCCCGTGTCGCACATGCCACCACAGCTGCCGATAAACGTGAACGGGATCGCTTGGTAGTCCTGTATCCAGGCCTCAACATCGTCCCATGTCGTCGCTTCGTAATTGTCACCGTCGGGGCAGCCGCTATTGAAGCCACCGGAGCCGCCATGGGCCAGCTCGTAGAACATTGCCGTCGTATTCGACGAGATGTGACTCTGTACCTTGGCCTCATTGGGCCAGACCACAGATTCCGTAAGATACCCCATGAGAGTGAACCAGACAGCCGCATCCGTATAATAGGCGTCCCAGGCCCCCGAACACGGGGTGTGATTCTCAGGTCCGGTGAGCGAGAATGCGTCAATGGGTGGCGGTACGCCGTATCCTAGAATACCACCCTCCACAGCATCGATCACGGTCACCTTCTGATATCCGTTGACGATGCTCTTAACAATCCAGCAGGGATTTTCCGGCGTCGGCTCGATCGGAAATACGGGAGAATCCGGTGAGATGAAGTAGAGTCTGGCCGACTGGACCTCTCCCTCAACCATCGCTTCAGCCTCTGCGATGTTCACGGATAGATCCGGGAGTTCGCCGGGTAGATCATCCCGCCACTGGGTCTTTCTGGCAAGAAGTTCACCGGTCTCGGTGTCGAATTGATACACGATGTAATCGCCCTGCACTTTGGCAAAGCCGATCATCCGTTGATGAAAATGAACTGTCAGGTCCTCTATTTCCAGGACCTGAAACTCCCTCCCCTCGGGTTCGTTCAGGCGAACCATGTCGGCGGGTCCATCGCCGAACGCAGAGCCCACCATAAGAATAAGTACCAGGGATGCGAGTAAAACAGATGCGATTCGTACCATTGACGGTACCCTCCTTTCGCTGCCCCACAGCGGTTGTGTGCACTATATCATACAGAATCCACAATCTCAAGCTGGAAATCCCTTGAAATCAGCGGGTGAGGAGGCGCCTCTGCCGCCGAGCTGGCGGGCCAGTCATCCGGGTCAAGTGGACGCGATACGCCTGCTTCTCAATTTGAGGGAGTGGCTACCCTGCCAGGAGGCTATCGCCCGGCACATGGCCTGACGACCAGGATCACTTATGGGGATGGGGCGCGGCGGAATCTCCACCTGCTGCGGCGCCTCGTTAACCCCGCGACTCATCCTCGATGACTTCATGGACCTCCCAGTTCTCATCGACCCACAATCCAATTACTGTAATGCTTCCACATCGCTGACGAAGCACCTTCATCGCCTTTCGTATGTGCGTTATTTGCTCATCTTGTGGTGCCGGGTTTCCGGCACACCCGTGATGGCCAACAATAGCGACTCCTACGGAATTGTGGCACTCAATGGAGACTTTCAGCCGGTCGAGAATCGCCTGAATAGAATCAACGTTCTTCTCTTCTGACAGGATCAAATTCGGGCCGGGTTCAGTAATGGAGTCCACAAAATCGACTTCGAACCGTTGCTGCAAGTATCTGATTACAGGTAACTGCACTCGCCCATCCATGCAGTTGATAACTGAACAGAATCGCATACCTTCTCCTTCAGGTGGCTGACTACAAGTCTATTGAACCGGACACCTGCTAATAGTCGCTCGACATCTTCACTTCGGCCGGTCTTCTTTTCCCTTCCAGTCTCTGCGCCGGAACCCGGAACGAATCTCGCGTCCCTCCTCCTGCAGAACCGGCCCGATGACTTCGGTCTGTGGCGCGATTCTCTCCAGGATCTCCCGGCAGGGGATCTCCTGGAATTGCCCGCCCATGTTCTGGGGTGTCCCGTAAACGACCCTCGGAATCCTCGCCCACCGTATCGCGCCTGAACACATGACGCACGGCTCTGTACTCGTATAGAGCCAGCACCCGGACAGGTAGTCGCGCCCGAACCGGCGGCTTGCATCGCTTATGAGTCCGGTCTCAGCATGCCTCGTAACGTCGCCGGTGCTCATGCCCGTGTTCGTCCCCTCGGCCACAACCGAGTCTCCGCAAACCAGCAACGCCCCGAACGGCGGGTTGCCATCGCGTGAGGCGGTCCGCGCCAGTTCGTACGTCCGCGCGATCATGCTTCTGTCGAACTCGCTCGCGCGCGGATCATCCGGAACCTCGTCCACACCCGCCCTGTCGGCAGTGCAGGCGCAGCACACGGTGAGAATCGCCAGTACGACTGCTGAGAGAATACGATTGGTAGACATCTCGACTCCCGGGCTTCTCGATTTTGGCCTAAAGGTGATAGGTTTCTTTTCTTGTACGCCAGGCATCATACGATTGCAAGCAAGAAGAGCTGCCCCGGCCGCTGGCGGAACGCGATCAATACAGTCCACCCGATTCAATAGTTGACCGCGTCAGGAATTGGTGGTACACTCCTCCAGAGCAAAGTCGAGTTCATCGGGAAGCACGCCAGACATGCAGAGTTTGTGACGACCAGAAACTCAACTGTATGGGGAGGTGAATTTCCTTGAAGAGCTGCAAAAGCCTGTTTGCCGCCATCATAGTGGTGGCCGTGGTGCTCGTAGGTTTCCAGGCCGCTTCCGGACAGGGCACAGTTACCCTCGAGGCCTCATCAGACTGCTATGCCGTAGGTGACACTGTCCGCTTCACGCTTATGAACGGCAGTGACTCCACAATCTACATGCCGCATTCTCCGGTATGGTCGGTCTGGGATGCATCGGCCGATACGCTGGTCTTTCCCGCCCTGGTTCTGTGGATCATCGTAGGGCTGGGCCCGGATTCTTCGGCGACCTACCAGTGGCCGCAGATTGACTACCATTTGAACCAGGTCAGCCAGGGGCCATACCGGGTCGAGGTAACCTATAGCCCGCAGATGTCACCCTGGAACCCGAACTCCACCGTCACCGATTCGTTCTACGTCGGGGGAGCAAGCGCGACAGAGCCGAGTACATGGGGCAGGATTAAGTCGCTGTACAGGTAGGCATCAGGGTCCTAGCCTACAGGGCACCGAGGCACACGTACATGGACTTCTTCGCTATGAAGCACATCCTACCTATACATTGACTTGATTGCTCCCCAGGTAGTCGGCACAGTTGCGGTGGTAGTACATTCACAGCCTGCGCCGTACGCTCCGACCTGACCACAGCCGTAGCCTTCCAGACACGGAGAGCAATCTTCAAGCGTGAAGTCACCGGTTTCTACATCACAGAAGAGTGGATCCTCATAGAAGTCGTTTGGACCCGCTGAACACCCGCTGTAGTCGTTTGCGTTCCCCCAGAAGTCATTGCAGACCAGGCCCGCTGACCCGCCGTTCCAGCAATTGACGGCTGGCAGTTCTGCCAACAGCCCGCCTGTGCCGTCTGCAATGATGCAGTTTGTGATCTCCATGTATGACCCATCAGTGCAGCTAATGGTTGTTGACGTGCCGGGAGCCGAGTTGGCATAGAAGGTGTTTCCATCACACTTGACGTAGGCATCTACGGCCACCGCGACCCCCCCGCAGTCGGCAGCGGTGTTGTCGTAGACCAGATTGCCACGGAACTCACAGAGGGCGCTGCGCATGCAGGTCACGGCTCCTCCCCCGCCAAACGCATGGTTGGCAACCATAACGTTTGACTCAATGACCGCGGTCGCCCCATAGTTGGTATGGATGGCCGCTCCCTGCTTGAAGGCAGTGTTGTCTGTAAAGATATTGTCCAGAATGTGAGGAGCAGCGTCGTAAACACACGCTACCGCCCCTCCATATGTGGCCGCACACCGGGTGAACGTATTTCCTTCTATCAGCGGGGATGAACCGCTGCAGTAAATCCCGCCGCCCCAGTCCGTTGCCTCATTGAAGTAGAAGTCGTTGCGCGTGATTTCAGTATCGCCCGACCCCAGGCATGCTAAGCCGGCCCCGTTCAGGCCCGAGGTGTTGAATGCAAACCTGTTTTCGGTGATTTCGACCGAGGAATCCTCGCAGTAGATCCCGGCTCCCAGTGAGTGAATACCGTTTTCTATGGAGAAACCGCTTATCAGTGTGCCCTCAGCCATTCCAACGCAGGTGATTACGGGCTGCCCAGTTGATTCACGATTTATGGTTGCCGCAGCCCAACCGCCATCTCCGATCAGTGCTACACCGCTCTTCATGATGAGGTTCTCGCTATACTCTCCAGGCTGGACCAGCACTGAGTCCCCGACTGCGGCAGAGTCTATTCCGGACTGGATAGTCGGACATTGAGGGGAAGGCACATTCCAGACTGCTCCATGGCTGGAGCACACCAACGTGAGCATGAACACAGCTATTACAATCGCCATACGCATTTCAGTTGCCTCCTCGGTTGGGTTGAATTGGAAAGGAGTGGAAGAGGATATTAAGGTGCACCGGCAGAGCTCGCTTCATAGCAGCCTCCTTCCTCGCCCCGCAGCTCAGTAGCAGAGTCCAGTATAGCATGAGTCGGGCCATAAGCCAAGATGGAAGCCAAATTGCGGCTGGTGAGGTTGTGTGCGCACTGCTGAACCGCCCCGGGGTCGCCGGAGACCCTGGACAATCGACGTCATACTGCGTCTCAAACATCAGGATGTTGTGGACGCAATACAACCGGTGTGGAGTACGAGCTCGTGAAAAGTCTGCTGTGACGCTCACTGCGCCGAAGGCCATGCCAGAAAACCGAGATACAGACTGGATCAGCTTTCGGGGGGCAGAACAGGGCCCCGATGGGAGCCGTCTACCCGCCGCGCAGTCGTTGCCGGCAGCGACCGGATGCCTGTATCCACGCCATGGGCCGCGGTGACTGAGGACTATCACTCCTGCTTCGGCTGAGAAGGGGCCGCGTGTACGTCCCTGGCTTCCATCTCGAGGCGGACTCTGGGGAGGCTCTCCGGGAAGTTCCTCTGAAGGAAATTGAGAAGGCGCTCGCGGACATGACATTTCAGACCCCATGCGGATCCTGAGTCTCCGGCACTCATGACTGCGCGCAACTCAACGATCCTCTCCGTGGTATTTGTGACCTGCAGGCTCCAGGCCCGTCTGTCCCAGAGATCCGATGCTTCAAGGATGCCATGAAGTTCCTCGCGAACCCTCTCTATGGGAATGGTGTAGTCGGCATAGATAAAGACCGTAGCCAGGAGTTGGGCGGTGGTCCTTGTCCAGTTCTGGAAGGGTTTTTCGATGAAGTAGGTTATGGGCACGACCAGGCGTCTCTGGTCCCAGATCCCCACAACCACATAGGTCAGCGTTATCTCCTCTATCCTGCCCCACTCGCCCTCGACTATGACAACGTCGTCCAGGCGAATGGGCTGGGTGATGGCTATCTGCGCACCGGCGATCACGGTACCTATGCTTTTCTGTGCGGCGAATCCGACTATGATGCCGATCACCCCGGCCGAGGCGAGGATGCTGACCCCGACCTGCCTGACCTGGTCGAAGGTCATGAGCATGGCCGAGGCGGCGATCACAACGATTATGAAGATTGCGATGCGCTCAAGAACCTGGAGCCGGGTCTGGACCTGGCGCGCCTTGAGGTTGCCCATGACGTCCAAGTCGTAGTGACCCATGATCAGCTTCCTCATCACCGTCACAACCTTCATGCAAAGCCATGCGATAGCACCGATGATCCATAACGTCAGGACGTGTTTTATGATCGCTGCGGACCGTTCCGGAAGACCGACTAGCCGTATGGCTATGCCCAGCAGGACCGCGGGAACAAGGGCAAGTGTCGGACCCCTCAGAAGCTCGAGCTGGGGCACGAAACCCATCAGCGAGAAGGTCTTCCGTTCCCTCCACAGCCTGAACATGCGGTGGAGTATGAGGGCGAGCACTATGCCCACGGCAACAGAGGCAGCGGCAATGGTGATTTGATATATGGTCTCTCTTATCTCCGTACCCCCTTTGCAGCCCCCGGATCGCCTTTGCCGGCCAGGTTTTCCGGACGAGAGGAGTCTTGCCGGGGTTACCCGGGCGCTTCCAAGCCCTGGCCTGGGTGAGTGCCCTCCGTTTTCATCGAATCGGTAACATGCTTTCCGTGGCGTGTCAACGGCAAACTGAGCAACGCTCGCGGTCGGGACACTGTAATCATCACGAAAACAGCCACAATGAGGTTCCGCGAGAGACTGATGCGGGAGTCAATGCATCACATAAGCGTATTGAACCGCCCGGGATCGCCGGAGGCTCCATTTTCTGAGCTCTTTTGGCATACCAACCACCAGGAGGTTGTGGACGCAATACAGCTACCGTGGAGTTTGAACTAGTAACCGGTTTGTCCTGAGGCACATCGGGCGCGAGCCCCCGTTACCCTCTCAGACACCTGCCCGGCTCCCCGGGCAAATGTCCCAAAGCGTGATTCTGTGGGATCTGGCAGTCAGTGGCGCGAAATAGACGACCGGGTAACGAAAACGCAGATTGGGGCTCTTCGACCGGCTCTAATGCTTGAGAATCTGTGAAGGTATGTGGCATCACAATTGGTGATATCTGAGTGGTCTCGACCGATAATCGGTCGCAGCAGCAGGGACCGTCTCGCCGCTCCTGAAGTGTCCCCTTGTTACACATCTACTCGATCCGGGTCAGGGTCAACCTCCCGCCCATCAGAGAAATGGCTTCAACCTGGTTTTGCCCATCCTTGACGAAGGTCAGTTCAATACCATCCAGCTGCTGCAGAAAAAGAGTATCCGAGGCGGGTATCAAGGTGTCCTCCCCCTCGAAGTGTGAGATCGTCAGGCACTCTTTCTCCATACCGATCGTGACGACATAGTCACCTATGACATACTGGCCGCAATAAGTACTCAGCTCCTCTTCGGTAATTTCGAATGGCTCAATTTCACGTGGCGCGATGTCACCGGGCCATTCGTACTCCCGGGCTACAGCCATCGTGATACCCTCTAAGAGGGGAATAGCCTTGTTCGAATTGGCCATGACCACCACACCCTGGCCACCCTCGGCCAGTGCCTTCATATGGCACAGGAAACCGGCATTATGGCCGCTGTGGCCGAACGTGCGGCCCAGACCAACGCCGCGCGCTCCCAGGCCCAGGCCGTACCCACTCACTGGATCGTCCAGCATGGCTGAGGTCATCTCACCGGGCAGTACGCTGCTGGACTCGCCGGTGATTGATCTCTGAATCTCCACCGCGAATCTTGCCAGGTCGGACGGCGTTGTCCATAGGCCCCCAGCACCCATGTTGTGGTAGATTAAACCCTTGTCCTCAATGGGCTCACCGGCCCCAATGTGACCAGTGGCCGCCACAGGCAGAAGGCTCTCAGGCAAGGGCTGGGCGAATGTGCTGCGGTCCATCTTCAATGGTTCCAGCACGCGTTCCTTCATGATCCGGGGGAATGGTTTACCTTCGACATCGATCAATAACTGCTGAATGATCGCATAGCCTTCGTTGGAGTAGCGTTGCTCGCTGCCTGGAACCAGATCGACACTGACGGGGCCGCCTTCGGCAGGCGGTTCACCATTCAGGATCTGCAGCAGCGTTGGAGCCTCTCCAGCCGGGCCACCGTCGTCTGCAAGGAAGGATGAAACCCCTGCTGTATGGCTAAGCAGCCGCCGCAGCGTCACCTTTTCTCGCCCGGTGAGTTCATTCTCCGGAACACGCCAGGACTTGAGATAACGGTTAACGTCAACGTCGAGATCCAGCGTGCCTTCCGCCACCAGGCTCAAGGCAGCCATCGCCACTATGGGCTTACTGACCGAACCTGCCTGGAAAAGGGTGTTGACAGTGAGTGGTTCTTCGCCCACCTCCTTGACCCCGTAACATTCTGCCCACTGGATCTTCCCCTGGTCGATAACCGCCACGCTTACACCCGGGACGTTGAGCTTCGCCATCATCTCCGTGATACTGAACATATCAGGCGCCTCGCCCTTTACGATTACGGCCGGCGGTACGCCGGTTTCCACGTTCCTGATTCTGGGCTCAAGGCTTCTCTGCGCACCCTGATTTCCGGTCAGACAACCGGTCAGAGCCAGGACAATGATCGCCGCTTTAGTGGCAATTGCTGTGCACATCATCATGACTACCTCCCTCTCGGTTCTCGGATTCGTCTGCCCACCTTCGGTCAGAAACAGGAGCGTGAACACACAGTGAGTTTGCCCCGCTCAGGTCACCGAGTGATCACAACTCGCGCATTTCACTCACCACGCTGGCCTCCGTCTCCGTTTCCCTATACCAGCTGACAGAGATGTTCCAGAAATGTTGCACGCTGAGCCACCGGCTCTACTCTGAGATTCGTAATCCCCGTCCGCATCCGCAAAATCATCATACTAGCTCACGCCCGAGGTATGGCCCATCCACTATGTTCGGGCTAACTCCCTATTGCGAAAGAAACATGGCACAATCGACATGTACCCAAGAGAGACCATGTTCCGGAGGGCCTTCAGACGGGAGGTGTCTCCTGCTCAGCATCGCCAGAACTCCACTCATCGTTCTCTGTGAGCTGGTCGTTGATGCGTTCGCTCACGGAAGCGCCATTGCGCAGACCAGGGACTTGGATTTCATGACCGCTGAGGAATGGCTCCTCGGACAAATGCCCCAGAGCGTGATTCTGTGGGATATCACAGGGGTACTGGCAAACTGGACCGGTCAGTGACTTCGGGCCCCGACTTCTTCATTGGTGAAAACCGTATCCCCGTGGAGTGCTCCCCGTCTGCCAGCTCTGAGGCCCAGCCACCAGGATGTTGTGGCCACCGGCGGGATACCCGGGTCAGTAGGCCCGCGCGTCAATCCCCAGGGAAGTCTTAAGCCTCTCGACTATGCCCTCGAGCGTCTCGCGGGGCACGCCCTCAAGCGTAGACATGGCGGGGGCGTTCTCGATGCTGTAGACCTGGACGAAGATGGGTTTGATCTCTGCCACCCTCTCGAACCAGGCGTCGATGTCGGCGTCGGTCGCGTTGGTGACCTCGCCCTGGACGAACATGGACTGCAGCGTCACGTCATTCAGCTGCTTGAGGCCTTCGACGATGCCGCCTAAGGTAATCCCGGGCGCCGGGCGGTTCATAAGCTCGAAGACTTCCTGGTTGCCCGCGTCCAGTTTCATTATCCTGACGTCGAGCTTGCCGAGCGCCCTCCTTACTTCCTCGCGCGTTACGGCGCAGGAGTTGGAGAGAATGGCCACCCTGGCGTCGACGCCGCTCCGGTCTCTCACATCGACGACGGCTTCCACGATACGCTCGAACTCGGGATGCACCGTGGACTCACCGTTTCCGGAGAAGGTGATGAACACAGGCGGCGGGGCGATGCCCGGAAGCGCCCCCTCGAGCGCCCGCTTCACGTCCCCGGCGGACGGGAGTTCCCCGAGGTGCCCGGTGGCATCGGGCTCGACGTACCTGGTCCAGCCGTAGTGGCAGTAGATGCAGTTAAAGGGACAGAGTTTGCTGGCAGTGGGCATGATGTTGAGACCGAGCGACCGGCCGAGCCTGCGGGAGTTTACGGGCCCGTAGATTATGCCTTTCTGAAGCCCGAGTGTGCGCGCCATCAGAACTCCTTCTCGCCCGTCTTCTCAAACCTCGATATGAGCTGGTCCCTGAGCTTGAGGGGCGTTTCCAGCCGCTCGAGCGCCGTGTCGCAGTATTTCTTCACGACCTCATAACCATAATAGTCCCTGCCGAGATGTTTCGCCACCTTAAGCGTTGTGCCTATCCCGGAGAAGGGGTCGAGCACGCTCTCCCCTTTGAACGAGTAGAGTTTGATGAGCCGGTACGGGATTTCCTCCGGAAACGCACAGGGATGGTCATACTGCTTGGGCGGCACCGGGGCTATATGCCAGATGTTATTGGCGATCTCCCTTTTGAATATGTCGTTGATGGCGTGCGCGCTGGCTTCCTTTTCGGCGTCGGACCTGTCGCGGTATATGGGCTCGGGGCCAGGTTTTCGGAAGATGAGAATGTACTCGGTCATGATATTGGGATAGTAGTAACCCGGGTAGGGCCTCATGATATTGACGCCTGCGCGTTTGACGCCGCCGGTGACCTTGTACCAGACGATGTCCTGGTGAAAGCACCACCCGAGCTTGCCCATCTCGATTACGAAGCGGAAGGGCAGCGGGTAATGGGCTCCTTTTTGAAGCACCGTGCCTATTACCACGCATGCGAAGCCCGAGGGCTTGGTGACCCTTAAGACTTCCCCGAAGCAGCCCTTGAGCCACTCCATGTAGTCCTCGTAGGGCGATCCCCCGCGCGCCCTGTAGTCGGCTTCGGGGCAGTCGGCATGGGAGTTATAGTCGATTGCGTCCCAGTAAGGGGGGCTCGTCACCGTAAGGGCGATGGAGTCATCTGCGATCTCGTCCATCTTCTCGCATGACTTGAGATAGAGTCCGGGCAAATTACGCCTCCCCGCTTTTGGTGAGCGCCGCGGACCCATCGGGGAGCAACCGGTATTGTGCTGGAACGGCATGTGGACCGGCAGCGACATCATACCCGGGAATGGAGCGGGCGACGCCGGCCACGATAGCGCCGGGACTGATGGAGAGCATAACTCCCTTCATCGCACCGGCGCAGACATCACGAGCATCGAAAGCCGCTATCAGCGCAATGACAGGATGCTTCATATCAATGTGAAAACACTCTCCTCTATGTGGCTATACCCGGACCATCGTGTCTTCATCCCGACGTCCGGCCAGGACCTCTGTCTCTGTGCCCAACGTCCGGCCAGGACCCCGCTGTCCGGTCCGGGCCCCTCTCTAACTCGCTCCGATGAGCGGCCTGATCCAGTCATTCACGAGGAATGAGAACCGGCCCATCAGAAGCGATATTCTGGCCATGATGGTATAGCCGAAACTCGCGCCGAATGAAATCATCAGGAACCAGACGCCGATCCGGCTTACCTTGCCGAGCACGCCCTTGTGCTCCGCCGAGAAATAGAAGTAAAGAAGCACCGAGAAGACGCCTGCGATGAAGATCACGTTCCACAGGATCTCCAGGCCTCCGATTCCGCGCAGCTGGAGTATGGTATCGCTCGACTGCGGCAGAACCTCACCGTGCAGCTTCTGCAGGAACATGACGCCGATGTAGTAGCCGATGTACACGGCGAGCGCTATGCGCGCCATCCACGCCACCTTCGGGATATACCTGAAGTAGAGCAATATGCCCAGCGCCATGGGAATGATAAGCACGAAGTTGCCGGCGAAATCTCCAAAAAGCGGCCGGAACAGGTTCGGCATCAGCGTCTGCTGGTTGGCAAGGCCGATATAGTAGCCGAGAGACATGCCGGCGAAGAGGCTCTCGGCGAACCTGAAGAACGGATTATCCTTGTATAGAAAACTCAATATGCACAGCGTCAGAAACGCGTTAAGCCACACACCAAAGGAGACCATGTCTTACCTCTCTTTCTCCTCTTTTTCCTGTTTCTTCATTAGGAAGTACATCGCATTGCCGAAGATGATGAAGAAGATTATGATCATGTGGACGATCGACTGAACGTCCATCCCCGCCATAGCAGACCTCGCCTTGACGTCGGGCTCTTCGTAGAGCTCACGCGCGAAATCGTACTTATCGACAAGCAGCTTCTCATACTCGGAGCCGCCCTTGAGGCCTCCGAGCATGCTCATCATCTGGCCCGCTCTGAGGTAAGCATAGTACTTGGGTGCCGACACGGCCGTGCATCCCACTGCGACCGGAACGCCGAACTGGGCGTTTACCAGGTTGACCCAGTACTCGCCGATGATTCCCGTGGCCAGGCTTATGACGACCGAGATGTCATCGTAGTTCCTCGCACCAGTCATTACGGGCATGTCATCGACGGGGTCCCCGTTCACATCCGTGGGGAAAAGGGCCTGAATGCTTATATCCATACGTTTCATGGCCGCCTGGGCCCCGTCCTTATACCCGAGATTGACATAGTCAACCCCGTACTCGAGCCCCTCGAACTCATCGGCGATCCCGTCCAGCTGGTCGATGGCCATGTTGACCCCGCCCAGCGGGAAGAGCGCCATCACGAGTACCTTGACCCGGCGCGCGAAGCAGTGCCGCAGGATGGCCTGGGCCATGGGATTGAGCTCGGGCTCCGATGAGGGCCCGTAATCGAATGAAATGATGACCGCGTCGTCGGGCCCCAGCTCTTCTATCTTGTTGAAGAGTTTCCAGACGGGCTCGGTCGGCACGGTCGGAAGGCCAATTGGCCTGATGATCGGAATCAGAGCACCTATCGCGACGAGGAGATAGATGACTCTTCGATCGACGTTCAAGAGTTTCTTAGCGTTCATCTCTATCTCCCCCTAGTCCTTACCCGAACCGAGATAAGTCGTCTCGATACCGAGGATGATGCGAATAGACATCGACGCCGCGCCCAGGGCCGCGCCTATGATAATGCCTCGCTGGGCAGCGGCGTTCGGGATACTCATAATCCACTCGCTGAGCGGCGTCATCCTGCCCCCGGTGATCATGTCTCCGAACGGGATTCTGCCCATCATCACTATGATGGCGGCGATAAGAAGAATGGTCGCCTCGACGTTCCGCGCCCTGAACGCCCTGTAGGCGGCGGACGCCACGTAGAACGAGAGCAGCGCGAACATCGTGGACTGAAGCGGTGAGACCATGTTAACGAACATCCACTGGAACTTCGGGTCTACACCCGTACCTCCTATCAGTCCGTAAATCGCCATTATCGCCAGACCAGCGAGCAGCACTATCGAGTACTGCCAGCCCCTTGCCTTCTTTTTGAGCTTGCTCGTGTTCGTCATGATGACGTTCACAGTCCCGAGGGGCAGCGCGAAAGCGGCCACGATCACGAGGGCTTCGTCCAGCCAGTCGTTGGCGTGGGCGATCCTCACGTCGGGCACGAAGAAAGCGAGAATAGGGTACAGCCCTACAATGAAAGTGAGTGCAAGCGGAATGGTTCTTCGCATCACTACCTCCTTATCAGCGTGCTACCAGAAAGTCTTTGATCACTGAAGAGCCAAAGAAATATTCCACGATTCCTACTGATACCGTGATGATGATAAGTGCTTTGGTGACATCCTGAGCCTTGATGCTCCCCAGCAGGTTCGGCTCTCTGGAAAGATAGGCGCTGGCCGCATAGAGCTCCTCGCCCATCAGCGTGTAGTCACAGGTCGTAACGAAAAACGGCAGCTGAGTCGGAGCGGCGGTGCCTGCTATCTGAATGGCGCCGGTGCTCTGCCCCGTCTCGGCGAGGATAAGAGACTCAGCAAAGAAGTAGCCGATGAGGAAGTTGGTCGCCGGTCTCTCACGAACCATCTTGCCCGTGACGGCGGCCGCGTAGGCGAACTGGTCATATGTAATGTAGGTGACCATCTCTTCCTTGAACTGGTCCGGCCTGCCCGCCTCCATATATGCCTGTTTCACCGTTTCCCTGGCAGCCGTAAAAGTAAGAGGATCCTTATTGGGGACCTCGATATCTGCGCCGTAAATGGCCGTCTGCCTGGCGACATGACTCAGGATAGACAGGCTCGCGATCGTCTGGATGTCGCTGATACTCATGATACCCGGTATGTACATGATCTTCTTGCCCATCTCCGTGGCCCGTCCGACGGCCTCGTCGATGGCGCTGATACCAGCTATTCTCCTTATGTACAGCTCCTTGCCTCTCTTGGCTGCGTTGATGTAGTAGAGAACGAGCCCGAACATGAGAGCGGCCAGGATGAGAGCGTTCACGCGGTAAGTCCTGAACCAATTGCTCTTGGCAATGGCAGGGCCCACCTGCGCCGTCAGATAGCCCTCAGCGCCGAGCTGGTAGGATATCTGGTAGTAGTAGGCTATTCCGGCCTCCACGTAGTCCTGGTAAGAGCCGTCGATGCCGAAGGCGGTCCCCACTTCCTCGAATGGGCCGCCCTTCGACGCCGACCTCATGATCAAAATAGCGCCGGGGGCCCCTCCCTCCCATTCAAGCGTCACGCTCTCTCCCCCGTCACCCGGAGTGTCAAAGACCCGAAGGCCGGTAATCTCCTGGGCGAAAACCGCGGGTGAGAGAACTTGCGAGGCAAGGAAAAGGAAAACTGCCGCGAGGATGAATAGCAGTGGTCTTTTCATGAATCCTCCCTTCCGAAACATACGTTCGGTCAACTGTATCAATGTGCCCCCATCACGTCAACCCAAATGGAAGTCCGCGAAACTTGACTTTGCATGGTCATTATTGGTAGCCTTTGGGGGAAAACAAGCCCTTCTCGATTAATCTCAGAGAGGAGACACACATGGGACTCATGACCGGCGAGGAGTATCTCAAGAGCATTAAGGCCCGGAAGCCGATGGATATCTGGTTCCGGGGCGAGCACATCACCGATCCGAGCGAGCACCCTGCCCTCAAAGCGTCGCTCGAGACCATTATGTCCATTTACGACCTGGGGCATCATCCCGAGTTTAAGAAGATGCTCATCGTGAAGTCCCATCTGACGGGCGAGGACTGTAACATCTATACCGCGCCTCTCATGAGCCAGGCGGACGCCATGCAGAAGACGCGCGTCGCGCGGGCGCTGGCGGAGGTGCTGGGATGCTGCACTTTCAGATGCACGGGCTCGGAGGCCATCTCCGGGCTCTACCCCCTCACGTATGACATGGACAAGAACCTCGGCACCGACTATCACGAGCGCTTCAAGAACTGGCTCAAGCACGTCCAGGAGAAAGACCTCACCATCACGGCCGCGCTGACGGACGTCAAGGGTGACAGGATGCTCAAGCCCGAGGACCAGAAGGACAAGGACATGTACCTGCGGGTCGTGGAAAAGCGCGATGACGGTATCGTGATCCGCGGCGCCAAGATAAACCAGACCGGGGTCCTCTTCGGCCACGAGTTCGTAATCGTCCCGACGGCGGCCATGACCGAAGAAGGCAAGGCCTACGCGGTCGCCTGCGCCGTGCCCGCCGACACGCCGGGCGTGAGCTACGCCCTCGGCAGGACGCCCTTCGACCAGAGGATGATGGGCGACAAGTACGACGATATAGACGTAGGCAAGAAGTACGGCGACCACCAGGCAACCTTCATCTGCGACGACGTATTCGTGCCCAACGAGCGCGTGTTCATGTGCGAGGAGTACGAGTTCACGCCGCTTCTCATCGAGTTCTTCACCGCCGTCCACAGGCTCACGGCCGGCGCGTGCAAGGCGGGCGGGGTGAGCCTTCTTACAGGGGCCACCAAGGTCGTGGCCGATTCCATCAATGTCGGCAAGGTAAGCCACATCCGCTCCAAGCTGGCCGAGATGGGCATTACGGCCGAGACGCTCTACGCTCTCTCGCTCTCGGCCGGGGTCGAGGGCTGGCAGCATGAGTCCGGGGCGTGGGTCCCCAACTCGCTACTGGCGCATGCGGCCAAGTACCAGGCAACCATATTGCCGCATAACATGGTCAGGTACGTGAGGGAGATCATGTCGGGCTCGGGCGAGACCTTCCCCGCGGCCAAGGACCTTCTGGAGAGCGGGATAGCGGAGAAGCTCCAGAAGTACCTGGCTCCCGCCAAGGAGGGCATGACGACCGAGGACAGGCTTCGCATTTACAGGCTCGCCGAGAACATGGCGCGCGGCAGCAACTGGTCGGCGATGGCCATACACGGCGGCGGCAACACCGAGGCCGCGCGGCTCATGGCCTATCGCCACATCAACATGGGCAAGCTGGCCAAGCTCGCGGAAGTCGCCTGCGGCATAGAGGACAACGACGACCTCGCGGCTGATCTCATCAGCGAGCGTCAGGCCAAGATCGACTGGGATCCCAAGGTCTTCAGGGTGAAAAAGAAAGAGAAGAAGTAAGCTGAGCCCGCAACGGGCCGGGCCCGTATGGAAGAGCATATAATAAAAAGAGGGGATTCGGATTGAGTCCGGATCCCCTTGGCCTAAGTTCCTGTAGCGCGGCTAACCCACCTTGTAGTTTATCTTCCTGAGGAAGTCCTTTCGCGCCTTCTTATGCTCTTCGCCCTCCACACCCAGGGGCACCTCGCCATCCATGACGCCGAGGACGGCGCGCCGGTCGCCCTCCTCCCCAACCACCATCTTGATGGGGTTCGCGGTGGCGCAGAAGATGCGGCAGACCTCGGGGCAGGCCTTGATGGCCGCGAGCACGTTTATGGGGAACGCTTCTCTTATGAAGGCTATGAAGAAGTGGCCAGCTCCCACTGCCTTCGCGGCCTCTATGGCGGCGCCGGTGAGGTCGCTGTCATTCCCGTCCCACCTTATGAGCCGCTCCCCGGATGCCTCGCAGAAAGCGACGCCGAACTTGATTCCAGGCACTCCGGTCGTGAAGACCTCATAGAGGTCTTCGACTGTCTTAATAAAATGCGATTGCCCTGCAATCACGTTCGCGCCCTCGGGGAGCACTATGTCAATAAGCATGGTTTCCACGGGTCCAACCTCCATTGTCAGCCGTGCCGGATAACAAGATTTGAGCACGCTCTGCGCCCGCCGTCAATACCTGTTTGGTGCCGGAGAAGTCGTGACGTTCCCGTTCGCCGGGCCTGAACCGTTTCAGGTTGACAGCGCCGGATAAACCTGATATACTCTGCGCGTAAGTTGCGAGATAAGAGGAGGGGCTGCATCCATGAAGAAATCAATATTGGCAGCATCTCTGTTCATCGTTATCCTCAGCACTCTGGGGCTCGCCGGCCCGAACTGGGACTCCAAGGGCGCTATATACGTTCTTCCCCACACGCCCCGGACCTGCAGCGAGGACTTCCCGATCGTCACAGACTGCGACGACATCATCACGACCCAACCCGGTTCGGATGTGGACGTGTTCCCCGTGTTCTACGACCTCGATGAGTACCGCGAGTTCACCTACGCGATCTCCTGGGTGCCCCTGGATGTTATCGGCTGCCCCTTCACCGGCTGCAGCGACTACACAAGCATCACGACGCTCTGGCCGGGAGAGAGTGTAACCCAGACCTGGAACGACTGCCTGCCCGGGCCCATGGTTGTGACAGGGTGGTTCCATCTTCAGGGCGACTGGGGGTACATCTATTTCACCGGACCCGCCTATGTAGTTGACTGTGACGGCCTCGCCGAAGGAGTCTGCGGTTGTCACGCCGGGGGCTTTGGCGGTGAGATCGGCGATGACCCCTGTGAGCCGTGTTGCCCATCTGGAGCGGAATCCGGCACCTGGGGCGACATCAAGGCGATGTTCAGATAGCGCGGCTTGCTCGGCTTCGCGGTCATCGATTATCTGCAGGATCACCCACACCCCCGGGCACTGCACTCTTTTAGTGAGTTGACATCCCCGCAGGGCAGCAGTACAACTAGCAGTAGGGTTGCATTAACCGGGAGCAATGTCATGAAAGCTGTTATGCGCAGATTCGAAAGAGACAATGACTACTGGCGAATCCGTGACTTCCTGCGTGAAGTGTTTCTTATCAACGGGCGCCGCGAGCTGAGCTGGCAGGCATATCGTTTCGACTACTGGAGATGGCACGGCATACTCAATATGAAAGACGGTACGCTCGAGACGGACGTGTTTATCTGGGAGACCCCGGATGGGGGCATGGCGGCGGTGCTCAATCGCGAGGCGCCGGGCAGCGCGTTCCTCCAGGTTCACCCCGAGTTCCGCTCGGCCGAGCTCGAAGACGAGATGATAGGCGTCGCCGAAGATCATCTCAGCATACCCCCTTCGGAGCGCCGGCCGGCCCTGAGGATCTGGACCAATGCCGAGGACGGCCTCCGCCAGGACGTGCTCAAGAAGCGCGGCTACGTGATTTGGGATAGGCCCGATTCCAAGGAGTACGCGCGCTGGCGCCCGCTGGACGGGCCCATACCGGAAGTGCCTGTCGCGGAGGGATACACCGTTCGCGCGCTTGGCGGAGACGATGACATCCCGGCGCGGGCCTTTGTATCCTGGCGGGCCTTCCATCCCGACGAGTCCCCTGAGGACTACCGGGGCTGGGAGTGGTATCCCAATGTGCAGCGCGCCCCCCTCTACCGGCGCGACCTCGACCTGGTGGCCGTCGCCCCCGGCGGAGAATTCGCGACTTTCTCCACTATCTGGTTCGACGACGTTACGCGTACCGGAGCCTTTGAGCCCGTGGGCACGGCGCCAGAGCATCAGCGGCGGGGTCTCGCGAGGGCAGTGCTCTATGAGGGCCTGCGCCGGCTCAGGTGGATCGGGGCTACACGCGCATACGTCGGGTCCTACACGCCCGGGGCGCACGGTGCCTACGAAGCGGCTGGATTCGACCGGTACGAGCTCCTCGAGCCGTGGATGAAGGCGGTTTGAATATGAAGAAACTGACGTGGCTCGTCGCGCTCATTCTCCTAGCGTGGCTTCCGGCACTGAACGCCCAGGCAGACACCGGGGCAGACCGGGTCACCCGCGCCAATTACGAACTCGCCGGCCGGTTTACGGCCAACAACCTCCGGTCGATGGTAAACGACATCACGGTCCGCCCGGTATGGCTGGACGGCGGCAGCCGCTTCTGGTACGCCCTCCGCGAGGACACGGCATACAGGTTCTTCCTGGTTGACGCCGGGGAGAAAACCAGGACGGAAATCGCAGTCGACCTCGACCTGGTGGGACCCAATCTAGTCGAATTCACTATCGCGGACAGGACCTACCGCTTTGACACCGCCACGCAGCAGATAACACGGATCTATCCCGACAGGCCGCCCGTCGAAGCCTGGGAGACGCCTTCCCCCGACGGGAACAAGTTCGCGTTCGCGAGACATCACAACCTGGCGATCCGCGCTGCCGGCACCGGCGGCGTGGAAAGGCAGGTTACATGGGACGGGGAACCGTTCTACAGCTTCGCCGAAGCCCGGAGCTTCTTCTACGCCGGCGAGGAGATCGAAGCGGGCGACAGCCTCCGCATGGCAGAGGTGCTATGGGCGCCGGATTCGAAGAAACTCGTGGCGATAAGGACGGACGTCAGGGGCTTCAGGGATAACTCGGTCATCAACTCCCTCGGCGCCGCGGGCCCGGAGGCCATTTCTTTCAGGCAGCGTTTCCCCGGTGACGAGCTCGAGAAAACAGAGATCTGGATGTATGACTGGGCCCGGGATTCGCTTTTTCAAATCGCGGCCGATAAGTGGTCCCCGACCATATATCAGCATGTGGTGTGGAGCGCCGACTCCGAGAAATTCTACATGGTCAGGAAACCCCCGGACCAGCTGCGGGCGGAGCTGCTTGAAATCGATGCCTCCACAGGCGAGGCCAGAGTTATTCTTTTAGAAGACATCGGCGCGCTGGCTCTCACCAGGCCCGTAGTGCCGCTTCCGGGGGGAGACGGTTTTCTCTGGTGGTCGAGACGGGACGGCTACGGCCACTACTACGCCTGCGACTCCTCGGGAGAGATCAGGAGGCCGGTCACATCGGGCGACTTCAGCGTGACCGTGGCCCTTGGCATCGATAGCGAAAACCGTTTGCTCTTCTTCACCGCCGTCGGCCGGGAGAGGCGGCGCAATCCATATTACGAGCACCTTTACAGCGTCGGGCTCGACGGCGGCAGGTTGCGGCTCCTTACCTATGATGACGCCCAACACGAAGTGTACGTTTCGCCTTCGCACGAGCACTTCGTGGACAATTACTCCCGCGTGGACGAGGGCCCCAGGGCCGCGCTCCGGGACGCGGACGGCGATCTCGTGATGGAGCTCGAAGCCGCCGACTTATCGTACCTCGAAGGGGCGGGCTGGCAGAAACCTGATATCGTAAAGGTCAAGGCTGCCGACAGCGAGACCGACATCTGGGGCGTCATGTACAAGCCCTATGACTTCGACCCCGGAAAGAAGTACCCCATCATCTCATTCGTCTACCCCGGCCCGCAGGACGAGCTCGTCCCCCTCACATTCCTCGGCGCGCTCAACAATAACACCCATCTCGCCCAGTACGGCTTCGTCGTAGTGCATGCGGGCAACCGGGGGGGCTCGTACAAGAGGTCGGTCGAATACAGCGAGTACTACCGCGGCAACCTCCGCGACTACCCCGTTGCGGATAACAGGGCCGTCGTCGAGGAGCTGGCATCCCGCTACGAGTGGATAGACATCGAGCGCGTGGGTATCTGGGGCGGCTCGAGCGGAGCATACGCCGCACTCACCGGCATGTTGACCTATCCGGGTTTCTACAAGGTATGCGTCGCGCGCGCCGGCCCCCATGACCCGACCATATATCACGCCTGGTGGAGCGACCAGTTCCAGGGCATGAGCGGCATCGCGGGCGAGGACGGCACGGTCCGCTGGCTAACCGACGCGGCCGCGGGGAATCTCGACCTCGCCGGCAACCTGGAGGGGCGCCTTCTTCTGGTCCACGGAGAAGCAGACCAGAACGTGCACCCCGCCCATTCCGCCCGGATGGCCAGGGCGCTCATGGCCTCAAACAAGCGCTTCGACTATTTCGTCGTCCCCGGCTCCGGCCACGCCTGGGGCCAGAACTGGACCTATGTCCAGCGCATGATCTGGACCTACTTCGTGCGGCACCTCATGGGAGATACGCGCTGGGACGTGGACATATTCGAGATCTACGAAGACTGAACCCGGCCCCCATCAGGCCCTGCCGACCCGCCCTATTGCATCACGGCGGGCACCACGTATTTGAGAAGCAGCCCGGCGACATTGTCGCTTTTGTCGGTGCTGTACACGGCCGTGGTCACGACCACGACATCGGTGGCCGGGATGCATACGATGTACTGCCCTCCCGTGCCGCTGGCCAGAAAGGCGGAGAATCCCTCCTGGTCATATGTCCGCCAGAGATACCCGTACCCGCCGTCGGCACCTGTGTCCATCAGCGCCGTCGTGGATGTTTCGACAAACTCGGACGACAGAATCTGCCGGCCGTTCCAGCTTCCTCCCCTGAGGTAGAGCTGGCCGTACCTGGCCATGTCTCTTGACATGAGCCTCAGGCCCCCGGCGCAGCTCGGGCGCGTCTCCCCCGTTGTCGGCTGCCAGTAGGACCGGCGTATCCCCAGGGGTTCGAAGAGGAATTCACAGGAGAACTCCTCGAAGCTCATCCCCGATTCCTGGGTGATAATGTAACCGAGCATATTGGGAAGCCCGCTGTTGTAGTAATAGGCTGCACCGGGCTCGCCTGCCATGGGCTTTTCCAGAACGTACTTTATGAAGTCGCCGCTCGCCCCGGCGATATGAGCGTCACAGGCTTCGGGATCGGCATAGTAGGTCTCCATCTCATTCCACTCGAAGCCCGCACTCATGGTGAGGAGATGCTCGATGAGTATGCCCTTCTTGGCGTCGTCGAAGAGAGAGGAGTACTCGGGCAGGTACTCATACAGGGGGTCCTTCAGGCTTCCGATGAAGCCCGCCTCGATGGCCAGACCGGTCAGTGTGGACGTGAAACTCTTGCTGACCGACTGCAGCCTGTGGAGGCGAACCGGATCCCAGCCGTTTACGTATTCTTCGAAAACCAGTTTGCCGCCTTTAACTATGAGAATGCTGTGAACGTAATCGTAGTTCTCATAGATATCGTTCATCATCAGATGGAGCCCCGCGGCGTCTATGCCGGCCTCTTCCAGGGTCGATACTTCCCAGCAGCCTTCCACTTCCAGCGGTTTCCTGTAGGCATATGTCTCGGGCCGCCCGGCGTGATAATCTCTAAGCCTGACGATGTCCTCTGTAAACCTGGTGCCCGTGAGGTCCAGTCTGTATGACTCGCTCTTCATGTTGAGCTGCTCGAAATCGCCGCCGTCCCCTTTTATGAACTTGAAAGCGAAGTCCCTGCCCGAATCGGACTTTCTCCTGTATTCGTATTTCCCGGCATCCTTCGGCTCAAGTTGCATCGGGCGGTCCGCGATATCCAGCATCGCATAAATCTCCCCATCCTCCTCGTATACATGAGTGAGAAACACGGCCCCGATGTCTTTCCGGTCGAACAGGTAGTCGCCCACAAAGGCGCGGCTCGCACCGGAGGACGCCGCCGCAGTGCCGGGGGAGTCCAGGACACCCGCGCACATGAGCAACGCTGCAAGAGGCAGGCCCACGAGAACGAGCAGATGTGCCTTGTTCTGTCTCATTTTCACCTCCATACGTTAATTGCCCCTCTCTCGCCATTTCACCGTCTGCGACGACTTTACCCACACATTGGTATTGGCGTCGCCCCGGATTGATATTCAGAACCGCATATACGTTCGGAATTACAATCCAGAACGCCTGCAGGGGCAGTGCAGTGCTTGACCCGGCCCCTCAGAGCCTATAAAATGTAGGCTCCAACGCATAATGGGGGTAGTCACATGGTGAAGGCCAGATTCAAGCGACATCTCGAACTCCTCAAGGAGCTCACTTTCGCGCCCGGGGTCACGGGCTGGGAAGACCCGGTGCGGGATCTCATCAGGGGCAAAGTCAAGAAATACGGCAAGACCGAGGTCGACAAACTCGGCAATCTCACGCTGACGGTCGGCAAAGGCGACAGGCATGCCCTGTTCGTGGCCCATATGGACGAGATCGGGCTCATAGTGAGCCATATAGAGGAGAGCGGCTATCTCAGGGTCAAGAAAGTAGGCGGCATCGACGACCGTATCCTCGTGGGCAGAACTGTCGACGTATACCCAGGCGGCGGCGTGACGCCCGTTCCGGGAGTTATCGGACTCAAGCCCCCGCATCTTATGAAAGACCGCGCCGCCGAGATGTCCCGGGTCATAGCGGTCGAGGACATCCTCATAGACGTGGGAACCAGGTCCGATGAAGAGACCGAAGCCCTCGGAATAGCCAAGCTGTCGCCCGTCATTATGCGGAAGCACTTTTCGCTATTGCAGAACGACATGGTGGCGACCCGGGCCCTGGACGACAGGATGGGCTGCGCGGCGCTCATCATGGCGTTGGAGGCAATCGACGTTTCCAAGCTCAAGCACAGGGTCACTTTCGGGTGGTCGGTGCAGGAGGAAATTGGCCTCCGGGGCGCCCAGGCGCTGGGGCATGAGCTCCGGCCGGACTACGCCGTCGCCATCGACTCGTGCACTACCGGCGACTCGCCGCAGGTTGAGTATCATCTCTCCGCGGTCAAAGTCGGCGGCGGTCCCGTGCTCAGGATGCTCGACCGTATGGCCTTCGCCTCCCGCGCCATGATGAAGAATGTGGAAGGGGTCGCCAGGAAAGCCGGGATACCGACGCAGGTCGCGGTGACAAGCGGGGCCACCGACGGCGCCGCCATACAGACGCTTGGAGCCGCCATGATCGCCCTGGCCGTGCCCGTCCGTTACGTGCACTCGCCCGTGGAAGTGATGAGCCTCCGCGACTTCGATCAGCTTGTTAAACTGGTAACGCTCGTAGCTTCGAAGATAGGTACATGGGAATAGGTCCGTCCCGGGACGGGGCGGAGCCCGCAGCCGCGGCCGGGCCGGAGGGCCGGCCCGCAAGGTTCAGGACCTTCACCGCCCTCAGGCACCGCAACTACCGGCTCTTCTTCTTCGGCCAGGTGACATCCCTGAGCGGGACCTGGATGCAATGGGTCGCGCAGGGATGGCTGGTATACGAGCTCACCAGGTCCGCGTTCGCCCTCGGGGTCGTGGGATTTGCGACGCGGCTGCCAGTGGTTTTCCTCTCGCTGATAGCGGGCGTGCTCGCCGACCGGATCGAGAAACGCCGCATACTCTTAGTAACCCAGGTCATATCCATGGTGCTGGCTTTCGTACTCGCCGGGCTAACGCTCTCAGGGAGGGTCGAGTTCTGGCATGTCGTGGTGCTGGGGGCGCTGGCGGGCGCGACGCATTCCTTCGACGCCCCGACGCGCCAGAGCTTCTATAAGGAACTCGTGGGCGAGAAGGACCTCATGAACGCCATAGCATTGAACTCCACCATATTCAACGCGGCGCGGCTGGTCGGGCCGGCCCTCGCGGGGATTCTCATAAAGTATATCGGAACGGGGGGCTGCTTCCTCATAAACGGGATTACCTATCTCGCCGTGATCGCGGCATATCTCCAGATGCGCCTGCCCCCCATGACCGCCGTCGAAGGCCGGGGAACCCACTGGGAAGAGCTCAAGGAGGGCCTGAGTTACGTCTACAACCATCCCGTCGTGCGGACGGGCGTCACCGTAATCGCGTTCGCAAGCCTCTTCACTTTCTCCTATGGCACGCTGCTTCCCGTCTTCGCCGATGTGGTCTTGAAGGGAGGGTCCGGGACATACGCCACCCTCATGGCGTCGGTGGGCGCGGGCGCCCTGATCTCGGCGCTCATCGTGGCCACGCTGGGCAATGTCGAGCGCAAGGGCGTGCTGGCGAGCACCGGGGTCATTCTCTTTCCCGTGGTGCTCATCCTCATATCCTTCGCCCGCAGCGTCGTTTTGGCGTCGGCGCTGTGCTTTCTCCTCGGCATGGTCATGATACTCATGACAGCCAGCATGAACACTCTGGTCCAGACCGCCATACCTGACCGCATGCGCGGCAGGATCATGAGCCTCTACGTGCTCGTCTTCCTGGGGTCCATGCCCTTCGGAAACCTCGTCTCGGGGCGTATAGCCGAGTGGCTCGGGGTCGTGAGCGCCCTGCGCATAGGCGCCGTAGCCAGCCTCATCGTGGCCGCAATACTGCTCCTCAGGACCCGGGAATTCGTCCGCTACCGGGCCTAGAAAAGGCCATCGAAACCTGTTGCCAATTCGCCGCCCGGTTGGTAGACTTTCTTGCTTGCGTAGGTGGAAGGAATGCCAATTCAGAAGGAGGTTCAGAAGTGGCGCGGAAGAAGATTTGTTTGATTGGTGGTGGGCAGATCGGTGGCATACTTGCTCTCCTGGCTGCCCAGAAGGAAATGGGAGACATAACCATAGTCGACATCCCGGACGCAGAGAGCTTCGTCCAGGGTAAGGCGCTTGACATCACCGAGTCGACGCCCGTCTTAGGTTGCGACGTCAACCTCGCGGGCACGGCCGACTGGTCGGCAATCAAGGGCTCGGATGTCAATATCATCACGGCCGGCCTCCCGAGGAAGCCAGGCATGTCCAGGGAAGACCTCCTGGATACCAACATCAAGATCATCACCAATGTTGCTGAAAACGTGAAGAAGCACGCAAAGGGTTCATTCAACATTCTGGTCACCAACCCGCTCGACGCGATGGTCTACTCGTTCCACAAGCTCACGGGCTTTCCCAAGAGCCATGTGGTCGGTATGGCCGGCGTGCTCGACACGGCGAGGTTCCGTTCATTTGTCGCCATGGAACTCGGCTGTTCGGTCGAGGACATCGCCGGCACGGTGCTCGGCGGCCACGGCCCCACGATGGTCCCGCTTCCAAGGCTCGTGACCGTGGGCGGCATTCCGCTTACCGAACTCATGTCCGCCGAAACGATCGAAGCCATCGTGACCCGGACCAGGAAGGCCGGAACCGAGATCGTCGGCCTTCTCAAGACCGGCAGCGCGTACTTCAGCCCGGCTGCCAGCTCCATCGCCATGGCCGAGTCCTATCTCAAGGACAAGAAGCGCATATTCCCATGCGCGTCACTCTGCGAGGGCGAGTACGGAATAAACGGCTACTTCATCGGCGTGCCCGTCATGATCGGCGCGGGCGGTGTGGAGAAGATCTTTGAGATCAACATCACGGACGAGGAGAAGGCTGCGCTGGGCAATTCACTCGAAGCAGTGAAGAAGGCAGTCGCCGAAACCAAGCTCTAGACCTGATCTTAGGAGTATGTAATAAGGGGGTGGTCTCAAGACCACCCCTTCTTCTGTGGCCTGTGAATTAGCGCCTCCACCCCGACCCGGACTCCGGCCCGGGCCGGCCGGACCTTACTGATGCCCGTAACGCTTGGCCGATCCCTCTTCCTTGCGCCAGTTCTTCTTGACCACGACGCGTATTTCGAGATAAACGGGCTTCCCCGTGAAGGCCTCTATGGCCTCCCTCGCGGCCTGCCCCAGCCTCTTGACCGCCTCACCTTTCTTTCCGATTATGATGGCCTTCTGGGTGTCGCGCTCGGTGATGATGTCTACCTTGATATAGTCCTTGCCCTCCTCGCGTTCCTTGTACTGGTCGACGACGGCGGCAACCGAGTAGGGAACTTCGTCGCCGTAGAGTTCGAAGACCTTCTGGCGCACTATCTCACCGGCGAAAAAGCGCATGGGCTTGTTGGTGATCTCGTCGGGCGGGTAAAATGGGTCCTGCCTTGGGAGGCTCCTGACGATGGCCTCTTTGAGAATGTCCAGACCGTCGTCTTCGAGCGCGGAGATGGGCACGATTTCCTCGAAGGGATAGAGGTCCATGAAATGGGCCGTCAGGGGCAGGAGCGCCGGCTTGGATATAAGGTCGATCTTGTTTATGGCGAGAATGACCTTCTTCCCGAGGCTCTTGAGCCTCTCCAGGATTCGGGTATCGCCGTTGAAGTCGTCGGCTGCGGGCTCGGTAAGGAGCAGCACGACATCCGCGTCCTCGACGGCCGACCACGCCGCCTCGTTCATCACTTTCTGGAGGGCGTACCTGGGCACGAGCATGCCCGGCGTGTCCAGGAAAACGACCTGGTAGTCATCGCCGGTGAGTATGCCCAGGAGCCTCTGCCGCGTCGTCTGAGGCTTACGCGTAACGATGGAGAGCGGGAAATTGAGGAGCTTGTTCGTGAGCGTGGACTTGCCCACATTGGGCCTTCCCGCTACGGCGACATGGCCGCAGGCGAACTCCTCCATCTTATCCTCCCGTTAGCGAAGCATATCCGGCTTCCAGGGCTGCCCGAAGAAATACCTTATGCCCACGCCGAAGTTCATGCGTATCTCGGTGGCGGGCACGAGGTCGAGAACGGGCGCGATCTCGGCGAAAAAGTCAAAGGGCGATGACTTGAAGAGGTAGTTTATGCCCAGGGGCACCCGAACGCCCAGGCGCGTGTCGTCTTCTTCGAGCTTCAGGGTCCCGCCTATGCCGAGGTAGAACTTCCAGCCCGGGATCCTGAGATCACCGGCGGCTACCATGTGGTAGAGGTAATCCATGTGTATATTGAGAGCCTCCGGTGTGTCGAACGACCAGGCGACGGCGCCATCAATGGCGTTGCCGCCCGCGAGCCACTGCTTGAAACTCAACCCTGTGGGCTCCCCGGCGACCACCCCGATGCCGAAGGCATGCGAGAGCGAAGGCAGCAGCATGACGCATACAGCCACGAGGACCAGGCCGGTAAGATGTCTTCTCAAGATCTATAACCTCCTCTTTTCGGACTTCGAACAGTCTGGATTATGATGGCACAAACCTCCCCTGTCAAGCAGACAGACGAACGAGCCTAAATGGGGTTGCCGACCTATTGTGAATTGGCTAGACTATGGGGAACTCCAACTCGAAATAACCCCTGATGAAAGGAGCTGGAAATGGGGAAGCATGGGATTTTGGCTTTAACCTGCCTCATCGCGCTGGCCACTACGGCCGTCGCCGCTGACTTCGAGGCCATACCCGACGCCCTCAAGGGCGGGTATAAGTTCGATCTACCCAACACTTTCTACGCGGACGATGCCGGCTTCGAGGCCGACCTCGAGTGGCTCACCGCCCAGATCGAGAACCTGACCACGCTCAAGGGCAAGCTGGGCGACTCGGCCGACAACCTCTACGAAGCATACCGTGTGAACGACGAGATCATCCCCACGTGGTGGAAGCTGTGGGTCTTCTCGTACCTGACATATGCGACCGATACCGAGAAGTACGAGTACTACACCAGGATCGACCAGGTGTCGGGCGAGCTCGATTCCAGGATTCAGTTCGTCAAGGTCGAGACGCAGGACATCGATGACGCGACTCTCGAGAGGTTCTACCGGGAGAAGCCGGAGCTCAAGGACTACGCCTTCGCCATTGAGCAGGCGAGGAGATACATTCCCTACACGCTCGAGCTTCCGCGGGAAGAGACCATATCCGAGCTACAGCCCTACCTTACCGGCTGGTCGGAGAGGCTCTACCAGGCATGCATCGACAGGACCGATTTTCCGGACATCGTCGTCGACGGCGACACGCTGAATACCAATATCAACTACTCGGCCCTTATAAACATGAAGGACAGGAGCATCCGCAGGCGCGCCTGGGAGGGCTATTTCGGAAGCATGGCGGAGCACCGCGACCTCTACGCCCTGAACCTCATCAAGGCCATCGAGGCCAAGGACAAGGTCGCCGAGATGCGCGGATACAGGAACTTCCCCGACTCCAAGTTCTTCGACATCTTCCTCTCATATGACGATGTGTCCGCCTATTATGACGAGATAGCCGGGCACGCCCACATCAGGGAAGGTTACGATGAGGTCAAGGCCATGAAGATCAGGGCCGCGACCGGCTACGATACGCTCTATATCTGGGACAGAACGGCGGAGCCGGAGGACTTTGAGACACCGCGCTTCGATATAGTTCAGGCTACGGACGTCATGAAGCAGGCTCTCAGCCCGCTCGGCGAGGAATACCAGCTCGAGCTCGGACAGCTTCTCGACCCCGAAAACCACAGGCTGGACATCGTGGGCGGCGACAATCGGGTGACCGGCATGTTCGCCACGGGTTGGCCGACGGGGACCTGGCTCTTCTTCTCCTTCAGCTACAACGGCTATTTGAGCGACATTTCGGGTCTATCCCATGAGAGCGGCCATGCCGTCCACCACGCCATTCAGGGCAATGCCGGCGTCAGGCCGAGTTACTCCGACGGTCCCTCATATGTGACCGAGGCGGCCGCCATGACCAACGAGCTGCTTCTCATGCTCTATCTTTACGAGAAAGAGACCGACGTCAAAACCAAGACCTATTATCTCGAGCAGTTCCTCGAGAATATTCTCGGGCTCCTGACCAATAATATGTTCGCCCAACTCGAGCTCAAGATCTACGAGGGCATCGAGGACGGGACGATCAAGGGCGCCGACGAGCTCGACGAGCTCGCCTGGAACACGGTGACTCCGTACAGCATCTACTATGACTTGCATCCGGAGTACAAGAACGTCTGGGCGCTTATCAGCCACTACTTTGAAGCTCCCATGTACTACGTCAACTACGTGATCGCACAGTCGCTCTCGATGATCATGGTCGAGAGGATATTGAACGAGCCGGGATTCGTGGACAAGTACATAGCGCTTCTCGAGTCCGGCTTCGACAAGCCCGCGCCCGAGATTATCGAGGAGACGACGGGCATCGACATGTTCGACCCGGCCGTTCTCTCTTCGGGATTCACCATGCTCGAGGACAAGATCGCCGAGCTCCGGGCGCTGTATAAGGAAATGGGAATCTAGGGCGGCGAAAACAGTTCAGATCGAGGGGCACCCCGTAGCGGGTGCCCTTCTTATTTCTCGAATGCGGCTTTCGAGGGGGCGAATATGGCAAGGTACTGCCCGGCCTCGATGCACTTCATGCCGTGCTCAGACCCCGGTGGGAAGTACACCATGTCCCCTGTCGTAAGTGTTTCCCGGCGGTCTTCGAGTACGATCTCGTGCACGCCGCTCATGATGAAGAGGCTCTCGCCCGTCACGATGGGGTGGTACTCGACTTCCATGCCCTCGCGGGCGTCGAAGAGGACGATGTTCTGCTGGAGACTGTCGGCTCCAGATAGGAGGAGCCGTTCGTAAAGCCCCTCCCGCCTCGTCTCGACGGGAGTCAGCTCAGAACTTCGCTTGATGAGTATGGCATCGTCAGGCAAAGGAATCTCCAGAAACCGTGCACCCCGGAACCTGGCCCCGGAGGTTGTGCATTTCCAGACCTGACCCCAGAATGCTGTGCATCTTGAGACCTGACCCCGGAGCGAGGAAAGAGATGGTGCCGGGAGGGGGACTTGAACCCCCACGGGCGAACCCATACGCCCCTCAAGCGCACGTGTCTACCAATTCCACCACCCCGGCATACGCTTGGAAAGCGAACACATACTAAGCCGGCCGGCACGCGCAGTCAATATAAGACTGCTCGTTACTGCCCGCTTGTTGGAGCCTCTGCAGGCTCATCACCCGGCGTCTCGGCCGGCGCGTCGGTCTCCGTGGGAACCTGCTCCGTCGGCATCTGCGCGGGCTGAGGCGCCTGCTGCCCCTGAGGGGCACCTGCCGCCGGCCCCTCGAGCCTGTCGAGCACGCTGTCCTGCGCCTGGGTCCTCCCCAGGGGGATGAGGCTCAGGCTGATCGAGGAAACCATGAACGCCACCGCCAGCACGGCCGTGGCCTTGGCCAGCACGCCGCCGAAACCCTTACTGCCGAATAGGGAATCGGCGCCGGTGCCGCCGCCACCGCCACCTGTACCGAACACGCTTGCCAGGCCGGCTCCCTTGCCGGTCTGGAGCAGCACCACGATAATGAGCCCCACGCAGATTACAACGTGAATTCCATAAAGAACCTGGAGCATAGTCTGCTATTTGCCTCCCCTAAAGCCAACAAGTCTCGCAAATGAACCGGCCTCAAGACTCGCCCCGCCGACGAGCGCCCCGTCTATATCGGGCTGAGCCATGAGGTCCATTATGTTGTCAGGTTTAACACTACCACCATACTGTATTCGAATCCTTAGCGCAACCTCTAAGCCGTAGAGGTCGATGAGGATATTGCGGATGAAAGCATGGACCTCCTGGGCCTGCTCGGGGCTGGCCGTTTTGCCGGTTCCTATCGCCCAGACCGGCTCATAGGCGAGCACGGCGTGGAGGATATTCTCCCCTGTTATGTCCCGCAAAGACCCCAGAACCTGCCCGCGGATCACGTCCTTCATGGTCCCCGCCTCCCGCTCCTCGAGGGTCTCGCCCACGCATATGAAGGGTCTGAGGCCCGCCGCCTGGGCTGCGTGCGCCTTCCGTGAGACGTCCGCGTCGGTTTCCCCGAAGTACTTCCTCCGCTCTGAGTGGCCCAGGATCACGTACCGGCACCCGGCATCTACGAGCATGCCGGCCGAGATCTCGCCGGTATAGGCGCCCTTTTCCTCCCAGTAAAGATTCTGGGCCCCCAGACCGACGCCGCTGCCCTTCAAGACGTCGGCGACAGCCGCGAGCGCGGTGAAGGTGGGGCAGACCACCACCTCGACGCTGTCTGTGAAGTTCAGCGTCTTGTTCTTGATCTCGATGGCGAGGCTGCGCGCGCCGTCTATGGTCAGGTTCATCTTCCAGTTACCGGCAATGATGGGTTTGCGCACTTCGAGATTCATCGCTTAGCCCTCCCCTCTGTCCGTAAGGGCCGCTATGCCGGGCAGCACCTTGCCTCCCACAAACTCGAGGGAAGCGCCGCCCCCCGTCGAGATATGCGTTATCCGGTCGGCTACCCCGGCCTTCTTGGCGGCGCTGGCCGTGTCGCCACCACCGAGCACCGAAACCGTACCGCCGCTCGTGGCGGCCGCTACGGCCTTCGCCAGATCCACGGTGCCCACGGAAAACTCATCTATCTCGAAAACACCCATGGGGCCGTTCCAGAATACGGTGCGGGCACGCATGACTTCTTCTCCGAAAAGCGCGACCGCGCCCGGGCCTATGTCGACAAGGGCGTAGCCGTCGGGAACGGGCTGACCCGGCTCGACGGGCGCCGTAGCCGCTCCCTCCTCGACCTTATCGGCGGCGACGTAGTCGGCCGGGAGCAGGAACTTGATCTGCCTGGCCTCGGCCAGGTCCGAGATTTCCCTGGCGACGTCCAGTGAAGACTCCTCGAAGAGCGAGTTCCCTATGTCGGCGCCGCTGGCCTTCAAGAACGTGTTGGCCATCCCGCCGCCTATGAGTATGCCGTCCACCCTGTCCATGAGATTCTTGATGACATCTATCTTGCCGGATATTTTGGCCCCGCCGAGTATGGCCACAAATGGCTTCTCGGGGTCGACCAGCAGCCCCCCCAGAAACTCGATCTCCTTTTCAAGGAGAAATCCCGCGACGGCCGGCGACGTGAAGTGAGTGATGCCCTCGGTGGAAGCATGGGCCCTGTGGGCCGTGCCGAAGGCGTCGTTGACGTAGACGTCCGCAAGGGCCGCGAGCTGCTCTGCAAACCCGGGGTCGTTGTCGGTCTCCTCTGAATAGAATCTGAGGTTCTCAAGCAGAAGCACCTCGCCGTCTTGAAGCGAGTCCGCCACCTTCTCGACCTCGGGTCCCACACAATCCGGGGCGAACTTGACCGGGACCCCCAGGAGCGCCTCGAGGGCGTCCCTCACGGGCGCGAGCGACAACTCCGGAACCCGCTTGCCCTTGGGCCGGCCGAGGTGAGACATCAGGATAAGTTTGGCCCCCTGCCCCAGAATGTACTCCAGCGTGGGAAGCGCCGACCGTATCCTGAAATCGTCGGCCACCTTTCCGTCCTTGCCCAGCGGGACGTTGAAGTCCACCCGGACCAGGACGCGCTTCCCGGCGAGGCCGACGTCCTTCACCGTCATCTTGTTCTCGAAGTATCTGGTTTCACTCATCAGGCGGCCTCGCTCCTATCCCCTGGCGATGAGGTTCATCATGTCAATCATTCTGTTCGAGTAGCCCCACTCGTTGTCATACCACGCGATAACCTTGATGAGGTTGCCGCCGGAGACGCTGGTCATGCCCGAGTCGAAGATAGAGGAGTGGGGATTGCCGACGATGTCTATGGACACCAGGGGATCCGTGGCGTACTCGAGGTAACCCTTGAGGGGCGCCGTCTCGCTCGCCTTCTTGAAGGCGGCGTTTATCTCTTCGGCTGTTGTCGGCTTCTCGACCTCGACATTGAGGTCCACGACGGAGCCGTCTGCCGTCGGCACTCTCATGGCTATGGCGGAGAGCACGCCGTCGAGTTCGGGAATGACGAGCCCGATGGCTTTGGCCGCTCCCGTAGAGGTTGGTATTATTGAGACCGCGGCTGCCCTGGCTCTCCTCAGGTCGCTATGCGGAAGGTCCAGGATCTTCTGGTCGTTCGTGTAGGCGTGTACCGTCGTCATCTGGCCCTTCACTATGCCCCAGTTGTCGTTTAAGACCTTGCAGACTGGCGCCAGGCAATTGGTTGTGCAGGACGCCGTCGATACCATGTTATGTTTCGCGGGGTTGTAGATGCCGTCGTTGACGCCCATCACGATCGAGAGAACGTCGTCGCTCTTTCCCTTCCACGGCGCCGATAGCAGCACCTTCCTGGCGCCGGCTTCGATATGCTTCCTGGCGTCGTCGGGAGTCCTGAACTTGCCGGTCGCCTCGACGACTACGTCGATGCCGAGTTCCTTCCAGGGAAGTTTGGCCGGGTCCCTCTCGCTGAAGACCTTGATCTGCTTGCCGCCAGCGGTTATGAACCCGTCGCCGGCCGAGACGTCCTTGCCCCAGATGCCATGCACGCTGTCGTACTTCACGAGATAGGCGAGAGTCTTGGCATCGGTAATGTCGTTGATAGCTACGAACTCAAAATCCTCATCGTCGAACCCCGCCCTGAGGACGAGCCTTCCGATTCTTCCAAAGCCGTTGATTGCGCATCTTATTGCCATCCTGGGCCTCCCTTCCGACTGCCTTGCCGGCAGAACAAATCCTACGCTTTGCCGGCGCTGCCGAACGCTTCCATTTTGGATTTCACGACTTGCTTTATGGCCTCCCGCGCGTTACCCACTATCTTCCTCGGGTCGAAAACCTCCGGGCTATCGGCCAGTATCTGCCTCACTCCGCCGGTGAACGCGAGCCTGAGATCCGTATCGATATTTATCTTGGCGATTCCCAGCCCTATGGCCTCCTGGACGGCGTCCAGGGGAACGCCCTTGGCCCCGGGGAGTTTGGCGCCGTATTTGGAGGCTCTTTCGAGCACGTCCGCGGGCACCGAGGAAGCGCCATGGAGCACCAGCGGGATGTCCACTCGAGACGCTATCTCCGAGAGCCGCTTGATGTCCAGCCTGGGGGATCCCTTGAACTTGTAGGCGCCGTGCGAGGTCCCGATCGCCACGGCCAGGAAGTCGCAGCCCGACTTCTCCACGAATTCCGCGGCCTGGCCGGGGTCGGTCAGGGACGCGTCCCGCTCTTCGACCACGACCTCGTCTTCAATGCCCGTGAGCTTCCCGAGCTCGGCCTCGACGGGAACGCCGACGGCATGGGCCGCGTCCACAACGCTCCTCGTGACCCGGATGTTCTCCTCGAGCTCGTGCTTGGACGCGTCGATCATCACCGAGGTCCAGCCGTGGTCGAGACAGGCCCTGCAGATCTCCAGGTCGGCCCCGTGGTCCAGGTGCAGCGCCACCTTGACATCGAGCTCATCGGCTATGTTCTTGACGGTGCAGTAAATGTTGTCAAAACCGGCGTACTCAATCGCGGACGAAGACGTCGCTACCAGCACGGGTGACCTGAGCTCGTGGGCGGCCTCGAGAATCGCCTGGGTGATCTCGAGATTGCTCGTATTGAAAGCCCCGACGGCATACCCGCCCTGTCGCGCCGGAACCAGAATGTCCTTGGATGAAACCAGAGCCATCACATACCTCCACAACTAGCCGAAGAAGAGGCCGGCCAGTTCGTAAATGTCGTCGTCCACCTTCTTCATCTTGAGCGCCTCTTCCATGCTCACCGCGACTATCTTGTTGCCCACGAGCGCCACCATCTTGCCGAATTCCCCCTCCTTCACGAGGTCGACGGCCCTGGCGCCGAAACGCGTGGCGAGCACCCTGTCGAAAGCCGTCGGGGTTCCGCCGCGCTGAACGTACCCGAGAACCGATACTCTCGTCTCATAGCCGGTTCTCTTCTCGATCTCGCGCCCGATCACCCCGCCTACTCCTCCGAGCCTAACGTGCCCGAATTCATCTAAGGCGGCGTCCTGCACGACGATGCTCGATTCGTCGCCTGTGGACTTGAACTCGGCGCCTTCGGCCACCACGATGATACTGAAACTCTTGCCCCGGGCGTGGCGCTTCCTTATGAGGTCGCAGACTTCCTCGATCTCGAAGGGCCTTTCGGGGATAAGTATTACATCGGCTCCGCCGGCGATGCCTGCGTAGACGGCGATCCAGCCGGTGTGCCGCCCCATCACCTCGACGACCATTACGCGATGGTGCGACTCAGCCGTCGTGTGCAGCCGGTCTATGGCCTCTGTGGCTATGTTGACCGCCGTGTCGAAACCGAAGGTGTAATCGGTGCCGCCCAGGTCATTGTCGATGGTCTTGGGACATCCAACCATGGGCAATCCCATCTTGTAGAGGCCGTAGGCGACGCCCATCGTATCCTCGCCGCCGATAGCGACAGTCGCATCTATGCCGAGAGTCTTGGCGTTTTCAAGGATCTTCTCCTGAGCCCCCTCGGTCTTAAAAGGGTTCGTGCGGCTGGTGCCGAGAATGGTACCCCCCTTGGGAAGGATACCCGAAACGCGGCCCAGGTCGAGGGGCTCCACGTCCATGTGAAGATATCCGGACCACCCGTTCTTGATTCCCATGACCTCCCATCCATACTTCATCATGGCCTTCCTGACGACGGCCCGTATGACAGCATTCAATCCCGGGCAGTCTCCGCCCCCTGTAAGCACACCGATACGCATGTCTTCCCAACCTCCTTGGTGAGTTGCGATTTAGGTAATTGCAGGCTGTTACTGAGAATCTATTTGAGGCAACTGCCGGCTGTCAAGTCAATTTGGGTCAGGCCGGCGCAGGGGGCTCCAGAAGGGGTCCCTCGAGCTCCTCTATGGCCTGCCTGGCGGCGGCCTGTTCGGCCTCTTTCTTGCTCCTGCCGAAGCCCTCTCCCAGCGGTTTCTTCTTGACGAGAACGCTAACGTGGAAGACCTTCCGGTGCTCCGGGCCCACTTTCCTCAGGGTCTTGTACTCGGGCAGTACTTTGAAGCGGGCCTGGGATATCTCCTGCAGCCTGCTCTTGTAGTCGACCTGCCTGTCCTCGGGCGAGAGCTCGCTCAGACATGGGAACACGCTATCCTCTACGAACTTGTAAGCGTCCGAGTAGCCCTTGTCGAGATAGACGGCGCCGATGATCGCCTCCAGGGCGTCGGCCGAGAGCGCGGTGAGCGCGCGCTCGTCCTTGTGAATCTCCTCCCTCGCGTAGAGAAGCATGTCCAGCACGCCAATCTCCATGCCTATCTTCCCGAGCACGTTCTTATTCACTATCCTGGACCTTGCCCGCGTGAGCCCGCCCTCGTCTGCGCCATCCATCATGCGGAACAGGTGGTCACTCGCCACCAGGTCGAGCACGGCGTCACCGAGGAACTCCAGCCGTTCATTGGATTCGCTGCCAGGGTTCTCGCCGAGGTAGGACCTGTGGGTCAGGGCCGTATCGAGCAGCCCCGGGTCTGAAAAGTGCACGCCGAAGCGCCGGGCGAAGGCCGAAGCAGCATCCCCGGCCCGCTCCCGTTGACCACTTTTGAAAACACTTCCAATAGCATTGAGGAGCCACTTCATACTGTTCCCCGCTGAATCACTCCTCGTACTTCTTGATCACCAGCGTCGCGTTATGTCCGCCGAAACCAAACGAGTTACTCATCACGGTCCCCACGTCAACGTCCCGGGCTCCTTCCGGAACGTAATCGAGATCGCATTCGGGGTCCGGATCAGTAAGGTTGATGGTCGGATGCACCTTGCCGTCCCGAATCGAAAGCACGGCGACAATCAGCTCAACCCCCCCGCCGGCGCCCAGAAGATGGCCGATCATGGACTTGGTGGAGCTTATCGGGATACGGGCCGCCGCATCGCCCAATACCGTCTTTATGGCCTCCGTCTCGAGCTTGTCGTTATGAGGCGTGGACGTGCCGTGGGCGTTGATGTAGGAGATGTCGCCGGGAGCCAGCCCCGCGTCCTCGAGCGCCGTTTTCATCGACCTGGCTGCGCCCTCCCCGCCGGGAGCGGGCGCGGTCATATGATACGCGTCACCCGTCGCGCCGTAGCCGGCGACTTCGGCCAGGATGTGCGCGCCCCTCTTCCTCGCGCGCTCGAGTTCTTCGAACACCAGTATTCCAGCTCCCTCACCGATAACGAAACCGTCGCGCCCGGAATCGAACGGACGGCTCGCCGCCTTGGGATCGTCGTTCCGCTTTGAGATAGCTTTCATCGACGCGAAGCCCCCGACCGTCATGGGGGTCACCGCGGCCTCAGCGCCTCCGGTCACCATCACGTCCGCCTCGCCACTCTGGATGATCCTCAGGCACACGCCCATGGCGTGCGAAGCCGATGCGCAGGCCGACACCACGGCGTAGTTCGGGCCCTTGAGCCCGTTACGCATGGAAATCATCCCTGGAATCATGTCGATAATCATCATAGGAACGAAGAAGGGGCTGACCCTCGAGGGGCCTCTGTTAAGAAGAATCTCGTGCTGCGTCTCGAATGTCGATATGCCGCCTATGCCCGACCCCACCACGGTACCCATTCTGCTACCGTCCTCGGTGGACATGTCCAGCGACGCGTTCTCAATGGCCATCTCGGCGGCGGCGACGCCGAACTGGACGCACCTGTCCATCCGCCTGGCTTCCTTCTTATCGATGAAGTCCACGGGCTCGAAATTCTTGATCTCACCGGCGATCCTCACCGCGAAGTCCGTCGCGTCGAAACCCGATATGGTGTCGGCGCCCGACTTGCCCTCCAGGCAGCTGCGCCAGAAGTCCTCTGCATTGAGCCCGATCGAGGTCACTGCACCGAGCCCTGTGATTACTACTCTTCTTTTTTCCATGGTCTAGACCCCGGGTATCCTCCTCACCCTGCTCGTACGTCTACGCGAGTTTCTTCTGCAGATAGTCTACTGCATCCTTGACCGTCTGTATCTTCTCGGCTTCTTCATCCTCGATGCTGACGCCGAATGCCTCTTCGAGCTCCATCATGAGCTCGACGGTATCTAGCGAGTCGGCACCGAGGTCGTTGATGAAAGAGGCTTCCGGGGTGATCTTCTCTTCGCTGACGCCCAGCCTCTCCATGATGATTTCCTTGACCTTCTGATCTACATCCGCCATTACACACCTCCTGAACGCTACATTACCATTCCGCCGTCTACATTTATAACCTGGCCCGTTATGTAGCCGGCAGCATCCGAAACCAGGAATGCCACCAGCGCGGCCACATCTTCAGCCTCTCCGAGCCTCTTGAGGGGTATCACCGAAGTCAGGCTCTCCCTCGCTTTCTCAGGCAGCGAGCGCGTCATATCCGTGTCGATGAATCCGGGGGCGACAGCGTTGACATTCACGCCCCTGGAGGCGAGCTCCCTGGCAAGAGACTTGGTCATGCCTATAATCCCCGCCTTGGAGGCGGAGTAATTTACCTGGCCAGCGTTTCCCATGATCCCCACGACGGACGAGACATTGAGGATCTTACCCGAGCGCTGTTTCATGAAATGCTTCGCCGCCACACGGCAGCAGTTGAAGGCCCCTTTAAGATTGACGTCGATCACCTTGTCCCACTCCTCGTCGGCCATCCGGGCGATGATGTTGTCGCGCGTTATGCCCGCGTTATTGACGAGTATATCGCAGCCGCCCAGGTCGGCCAGAACCTTCTCGAACATGGCTGCGACCTGGTCGCCGCTGGATATGTCACAGGCGATCGCCACCGCCTTGCGGCCGAGGGACTCGACTTCTCCGGCGACGCCCCGGGCCTCGCTCTCGAGAATATCGACCACGGCGACGTCGGCCCCGAGCTCCGCAAGCCTTGTAGAAATTGCCCGCCCGATGCCGCGGCCGCCGCCCGTCACTATCGCTTTCTTTCCGGTAAGGTCTATCATAAGCCGGCGCCCTCGAGAAAGTCGTTTACTGTCTTCGAGTCCGAACACGGAACGCAGGTCGCGCCCCGGTCGATTCTCCTTAAGAGGCCGCAGAGCACGTTGCCCGGTCCGATCTCCACAAACTCCGTGACCCCGTCCGCAATCATAAACTGCATCGACTGGCTCCATAGTACAGGGCTCAGGAGCTGCCTTTCAAGCAATCCCTGTATCTCCGCGGGGTCGCTCGTGGGCTTCGCGGTCACGTTGCAGACGACCGGTACCGAAGCGGCCGCGAATTCGACTTCGCCGAACATGGCGGAGAGCTCGCCGACGGACTTGTCCATCAGGGGAGAGTGAAATGCCCCGCTCACGTTCAGTTTTATGGCGCGCTTGGCCCCCAGTGCGGGAGCGATCTCCGTCGCCTTCTCAACGGCGGCGATGTCCCCCGACACCACGGTCTGGCCTGGCGAGTTGAAATTTGCGGCCGCGATTATGCCGGCCGCGGCGGCCCCCTCAAGAAGCTCGCCCATCTTCTCTTCGGGCATGCCTATGATCGCAGCCATCGTTCCCGGGTTCTCCTCGCCGCAGTTCTGCATGGCTTCGGCCCTCACCTTCACGAGCCTGAGGGCGTCTACAAAAGAGAGAACCCCGCCGGCAACCAGAGCCGAGTACTCGCCGACGCTGTGGCCCGCGACATAGCCCGGAGTGAAGCCCCCGGAAGCGATCACCCTCCAGGTGGCTACGCTATGGGTCACTATGGCCGGCTGCGTGTACATGGTCTGCTTGAGCGTATCCTCGGGACCTTCGAAGCAAATTGACTTGAGGTCGAAGCCAAGAACGTCACCTGCCTCGTCGAAAGTATCCCGGGCAATATCGGAGGCCTCGTAGAGGTCCTTCCCCATTCCCACCTTCTGGGAGCCCTGTCCCGGGAATATCGCCGCGCGTTTAGCCATATTGAGTCACCACACTTCCTACCATCTCATGAGGACGCTGCCCCACGTTAGCCCGGCACCGAACGCGACGAGGTTGATAAGCTTGCCCTTCTCCAGGACACCCTGGCGCCTAGCGTCATCCAGCGCCAGGGGAATGGACGCCGCTGAAGTGTTGCCGTACTCCTGGAGGTTGACGAATACCTTTTCCATGGGAACGTGAATGCGCCTCGCCGTAGCGGTTATGATTCTCAGGTTGGCCTGGTGGGGAATCAGGAGATCGAGGTCTTCGCCGTCATAGCCCGCCTCACCCAGAGTCTTCAGAGCCGCGTCACCCATGGCTTTCACGGCGTGCTTGAACACGACATTCCCCTGCATTTGTATGCAATGCATCTTATTCCTTATGGTCTCTTCGGTCGCCGGCATGCGGGTGCCCCCGGCCGGCTGCTTGAGAAGATCCCCCAGGCTGCCATCACTGCCAAGGTACGTGCTTATGATGCCTCTCCCATCTCCTACCCTTCCGACAACCGCGGCGCCGGCTCCGTCACCGAAGAGGACACATGTTTCCCGCTCCTCATAGTTCGTGACTCTGGTCAGGGTCTCCGCGCCCATGATCAGGCACTTCTCGTAGGCTCCGGACTCGATGAGACTCTTGGCTACCGTGAGGCTGTAGAGGAAGCCGCTGCAGGCGGCTGAGATGTCAAACGCCGCCGCCTTCCTGGCGCCCAGGTTCTTCTGCACTATGGAGGCGGTTGACGGAAAAAGCATATCGGGAGTAGCCGTACCCACCACTATCAGGTCCAGGTCGTCGGGACCCAGCCCCGCGTTCTCGAGTGCGCGCCGGGCGGCCTCCGAGGCTATGTCGGATGTAGCCGTGTCGTCGTCGGCCATATGCCGTCTCACCATACCGGTACGCTCGCGAATCCACTCGTCGGTGGTATCGACCATCTTCTCGAGGTCGAAATTGGTGAGGATTTTCTCCGGAGCATAAGAACCCATGCCGAGAATGCCGATCCCGCTTGGTTCCTTCTTATGCTTTTCGCTCATGTTGTTTCAGCCTTTCTGAAATGGCGGAATTAACATCATACTTAATGAACCTTCTGGTGGCAAGAATCGCGTTCTTTATGGCCACCGCAGAAGAACTACCATGACATATCATGCATGCGCCGTCAACCCCGAGCAGGGGCGCGCCACCGTATTCGGCATAGTCAAAAGTCGAGCGGAGCTTCCTGAACGCGGGCTTGAGGAGCGCCGCTCCGAACTTGGCGCGCATGTCCTTGGTGAGTTCCTCCCGCATGACCGCGTAGAACATGTCCACCACGCTCTCTGTGAATTTGAGAATCACGTTTCCCACGAAGCCGTCGCAAACCACGACCTCGACATCTCCCCTGAAAATGTCCCTGCCTTCCACGTTGCCGATGAAGTTGAGGTCCGCGCCATCGAGCAGGTCATAGGCCCGGGTGAGAATGTCCCCGCCCTTCGACTTCTCTTCACCGACGTTGAGAAGCCCCACCCTCGGCTCGTCCTTGCTGAGAGCCACCTGGGCATAGCAGGACCCCATGACTCCGAACTGCAGAAGGTGTTCGGGCTTGTTCTCGACATTGGCCCCCACGTCGAGGATAATGCAGGGGCCGACCCTGGTCGGTGCGAAGGTGGCTATCGCAGGCCTGGAAACGCCTTTGATGCGTCCCAGCCCGAGTATGGCGTTGGCGGCGACCGCCCCGGTGTTGCCGGCGCTTATGAAACCGTCAGCCGCACCCTCTTTCTGCATCCTCAGGCCCACGGCGATCGAGGACTGCTTCTTCTTCCGGAGGGTGGCCGCAGGCTGTTCGTCCATAGCGACGACCTCGGGAGCATCCACTATATGCAGGCGGGACGGGAGCTCCCCGGCGGAACTCAGCGCCGCCCGTATATCGGCTTCCCTGCCGACCAGGGCGACCTCGAGGTCCTCACCGGTCTCCCTAAGTGCAGAAAGGGCACCGTCGACAACCACGGACGGTGCTTTGTCGCCTCCCATGCTGTCTACTGCAATCCTCAAGTTGCCCACCCCTTCCATGGACGGACAAGGTCACAAGCACAAGGCTACTCGGTGTCCAGCACCTTACGTCCTTTATAGAAACCGCAGTGCGGGCACGCCCGGTGAGGCACCATAGGCTCGTGGCAGTTGGGGCACTTTGACAGTCCGGGCGCCTCGAGCTTGTAATGCGTGCGGCGCTTCTTCTTTCTCGTCTTCGAAGTCTTTCGCTTGGGTACGGCCATTAATCTATCTCCTTTATAGTCAAAGTGTTAAATCACTCACTTAATCTTTTTTAGAACATCCCACCTGCTGTCATGCTCGTCCGGTTTGCATGTGCAACTCGTCTCGTTGAGATCGGCCCCGCATGAGGCACAGAGCCCCTTGCAGGCGGCGTCACAGAGCGGCTTGAGGGGCAGGCGGACCACCAGCTCGCTCCTCACCTCGTCCGATATGTCAATGTATCTCGCGTTCGTCGGGACCTCAATGACCCCGTCGCGACAGCCTTCCACACCATCCGGCGCCAGCTCACCCAGGATACACATTATATTGAGGGGGGCCTCAAGCTCGGCCCTGTATGCCTTGAGGCAGCGCCCACAGTCCAGGGTCGCGTCCACGCCGACCCTTCCCCTGATCACGATCTCACCGCTGGACCTCATTATGTCGAGGGCCAGGCGAACCGGGGACTCCAACGATACTATCCCGGTGTCCTCGCCGATTTCAAGCTCACAGGCATCCTGCACGAGATCGAAATGCGACGGCCCGTCCGGTATGGAATCGAGCTCGATCTTGATCATTTGCTACCCCGGTATGTTAATTGACTGCCCTTCCGGTGTCAAGCCAATCACTTGGTCTTGAGGTACTCGTGAATGGCGTTCGCGGCCTTTCGGCCCGCCCCCATGGCCAGGATGACCGTGGCCGCTCCGGTGACGATATCGCCGCCCGCGTAGACACCTTCCAGGCTCGTCAGGCCCGTCTCGTCATCCGCCAGGATATTGCCCCACTTGTTGGTCTCCAGGCCTGGAGTAGTCGACGGCACCAGAGGGTTGGGACCCTGGCCAATGGCGATGACCGCCACGTCAACGTCTATGAGGAACTCCGAGCCCTCGATGGGCACAGGCCGCCTGCGGCCGCTGGCATCCGGTTCCCCGAGCTCCATCTTGATACACTCCATCTGCTTCACCCAGCCCTTCTCGTCCCCGATTATGCGGATGGGGTTATGGAGCTCCTTGAGAATCATCTCCTCCTCGAGGGCGTTCTCGATTTCCTCTTCCCTCGCGGGCATCTCGGCCCTGGACCTTCTGTAAACGCAGTAAACGTCCTCGGCCCCGAGCCTCATGGCGGTCCTCACCGAGTCCATCGCCACGTTTCCGCCTCCGACGACGGCTACCTTCTTTCCGACCTTGATGGGCGTGTCATAACTCGGGAAGCGGTACGCCTTCATGAGATTGGAGCGCGTGAGGAACTCGTTGGCCGAATAGACTCCGTTCAGGTTCTCCCCGGGTATGTTCATGAAATACGGGAGCCCGGCGCCGGTTGCGATGAATATGGCGTCATAGCCCTCGTCCTTCATCAGCTCGTCGATCGTCCGGGTCGCGCCGACCACGAAGTTGACCTCGACCTTGACCCCGAGCTTCTCGATAAACTCCACCTCTCTCGCGACGATGCTCTTGGGGAGCCTGAACTCGGGAATGCCGTAGACGAGAACCCCGCCCGGCGCGTGCAGCGCTTCGAAAATCGTGACCCCGTGTCCGAGCATCGCGAGATCGGCGGCCACCGTGAGGCCGGCCGGCCCGGAACCCACAATGCCGACCTTCCTGCCCGTGGGGGGCGCTATCTCAGGGAGGTTCATCTTGCCCTGCTTCGTCTCCCAGTCGGAAGCGAAGCGCTCGAGCCTGCCGATGGCGAGCGGCTCCCACTTCTTGCCGAGCACGCAGTACTTCTCGCACTGGTCCTCCTGGGGGCAAACGCGGCCGCAAATGGCCGGCAGGGCGTTTCTCTCTTTTAGCGTTAGGGCAGCCCTGTCGAAATCACCTTCGGCGATGGCGGTCACGAACCCGGGAATGTCTATACCCACCGGACAGCCGCCGACGCAGAAGGGCTTCTTACAATTCAGACACCGCTGCGCTTCGGCGACGGCCTGCTCGGCCGAATAGCCGAGAGCGACCTCGTCGAAATTGTTGCGCCTGACTTTCGGATCCTGCCGCGGCATTTCCTCGCGGGGCTCTGAGCCTTTTCTCCTGGGCTTGTTCTCACTCACTTTTGGCTCCCTCGTCGATTCGGTAGGTCAGAAGTCGTTGCTTATCTAGTGCTTACAGCAGTCACCGTTGCACTTCTCGTATCTATCCATAGACTGTTTTTCTTCGGCACAGTAGGTCGTCTGCCTCGAGAGCAGCAGGTCATAGTCGACCAGGTGGGCGTCGAATTCCGGGCCGTCGACACATGCGAACTTGGTCTTGCCGTCGACGTCCACGCGGCAGACACCGCACATTCCGGTCCCATCCACCATTATGGGATTCAGGCTCACGACCGACTTAATGTTGTGCTTGACGGTTACGCCCGCGAAGGCCTTCATCATGGGAACGGGGCCGATGCCGACGGCGAAGTCGAACTTGTAACCGTCCCCGATGAGTTTTTCCATCTGCTGGGTCACGAAGCCGTGTATTCCGTAAGACCCGTCGTCGGTGGTCACGTACATCTCGGTGCTCGCAGCCTCCATCTCCTTCTCGAGAATGAGGATGTCCTTGCACCTGGCGCCGATGATGGAGACGACCCGGTTACCGGCTTCCTTGAGGGCCCTGGCGATGGGATAAACCGGAGCGACGCCGATGCCGCCCCCCACGCAGGCAACCGTGCCGAACTTCTCCACGTGAGTGGCCTTGCCGAGCGGCCCCACGAGGTCGAGAATTCCGTCCCCCTCGTTGAGAGTGCCCAGCTCCCTGGTCGTCTTGCCGATTTCCGCGACGATGAGCGTGATCGTGCCCTTCTCCCGGTCGAAGTCGGCGACCGTAAGGGGAATCCTCTCCCCTTCCTCATGCAGTCTGAGGATCACGAACTGGCCCGGCTGGACCTTGGTCGCGATCAAATTGGCCTCGACGATATATAGCTTTATCTCGGGCGTCAGCGCGTCTTTTCTAATGATTTTATGCATGCAAATCGTCCTCCGGCGTGTTCAGATTTCTGATTATTTTATCAGTATCCAGGGCAATAACCAACTCCTCATTTGTCAGTATGCTGAAAATCCGGACTCTGGCCCCGGGGGCGGAAATCTCGACGTCCCTGCCCTTCGACGCGTCATTCACCCCGTCGTCGATGACAGCGCCCAGATAGTCGAGACCCTCGAGGGATCTCGCTCTTACGATAGGGGAATTCACGCCGATCCCGCCGGTGAAGACTATGGCGTCGACGCCGCCCATGGCGGCGGCATATGCCCCGATGTATTTCTTGACGCGATAGGAGAAAACGCCGAGGGCGAGGTCCGCCCTCTTGTTCCCGACAAGCACCTCATCCTCTATTTCTCTCATATCGCTCGAGATACCCGATATGCCGGCAAGGCCGCTGTGCTTATTGAGCATGGCATTGGCTTCGCTTATGGTAAGGCGCTCCTTGCCCATCACGTAGAGAACGGTTGCCGGGTCTATGTCGCCGCAGCGCGTTCCCATGACCAGCCCCTCGAGCGGCGTGAATCCCATCGACGTATCGACGGATTTGCCGTGCTTGACGGCTGCCATGCTGCAGCCGTTTCCGAGATGGCAGGTTATGAGCTTGAGGTTCTCGAGATCTTCCCCCATCATGCCGGCGGCCCGCCGGGCCACATAAGAATGTGAGGGACCGTGGAATCCGTAGCGCCTGAGCCCGTAGCGCCTGTAGAGCACGTAAGGCAATGCGTATATGTAAGCATGCGGCGGAATCGTGTGATGAAACGCCGTATCGAATACTGCGACCTGAGGAATCCCGGGAAGCAGCGAGGCGCACGCGTCGATGCCGAGGAGGTTATGGGGGTTGTGAAGCGGCGCGAGCTCTATGCAATCCTGTATTTCGTTTCGGACTTCCGGCGTCACCAGGACGGACTCGGTGAGAGACTCGCCGCCATGGGCTATCCGGTGCCCGACCGCATCGATTTCGCTGCTGTCGGATATCACCCCGTGATTGGGGCTGATGAGAACAGCGATCACCGACTCTATTGCCTGGGCGTGGTCGACGACATCCACGCCGACGCGTATCTTGTCGCCGTCCGCCCTCTTGTGATGCAGAAGCGACCCCGATAGTCCTATGCGCTCCACCTGGCCCTCGGCAAGAGGGGTATCATCCGGCGTGACGAAGAACTTATACTTAACGGAGGAACTTCCGGAGTTGATGACCAGGATTCTCACTTCTCGTCTTCCCCGGTGTCGGAGTACTTGAAGAAACCTTCCCCGGTCTTCCGACCGAGTTTCTGATCTCTCACCATCATGCGGAGGAGCGGACACGGCCTGTACTTGAAATCGCCCAGTTCGCGAAACAGGCCTTCCATACGCTGGACCACCTCATCGAGACCTATGTTGTCGGCCAGCTCCAGCGGGCCAGCCGGGAAACCGAAGCCCAGCTTCATCGCAGTGTCTATGCCCTCGGCGCTCGCCACACCTTCCATAAGCGCGTAAGCGGCTTCATTGATGAAGGGTATTATGACGCGCGTGGTCACGTAACCGGGATACTCGCAAACCTCTACCACCTGCTTCTTCATATCGGTGGCAAGCTGTACTGCGGCCTCGAAAGTCTCATCGGACGTCTTGAGCGCCCTGGCTACCTCGACAACGGCCCTCTTTGGTACGGGGTGAAGAAAGTGCATCCCCACCACTTTCTCGGGCCGCGATGTCTCATTGGCAATGAGCGTGATGTTTAGCGTAGAAGTGGTGGTTACCAGAATGGTCTCGGAATGGAAGGCCAGGTCGAAGTCCCGGAAGAGGTCCTGCTTAAGCCTTATCCTCTCGGGCACCGCCCCGATAGCGAACTCGCATCCTTCCACCTTTCCTATACCGACCACCGTCTCGATGCGCGAGAGAATACCCCTCTTCTCGCCAGCCGTTATACCCCAGCGCTTGATCGAAGAGTCGAGGCTATTCTCGATCCCGGCCAGGCCGGCCTCGAGGATATCCTCACGAATGTCTGAAAGCACGACGCCAATGCCGGACGAGGCGGCCACTTCCGCGATACCCTGCCCAATGTTGCCGGCGCCTGCGATGAAGATTCTCTTTACTGGCAAAGTTAGCCTCACACGAGATCAGAAAAAAAGAAACCGACCTCCTCGCGCGCCGTGGCGGGGGAATCCGAAGCGTGAATGGAGTTCATCGTGATGCTGAGCCCGTAATTCGCCCTGATGCTGCCCTTCTCCGCCTTTGAAGGGTCGGTATTGCCGCACAATCCCCTCACGCGGTCTATAGCGTCCTCGCCTTCAACCACGGCGGGCACGCACTTGCCGGATGTCATGTAGGAAACCAGGTTCTCATAGAATCCCTTTTCCCTGTGGACGGCGTAGAAGGCGCCCGCATCCTCCTCGCTCAACGTCATCATACGCATCCCCAGGATGCGCAGGTCGTTTTCCTCGATAAAGGAGAGTATCTTGCCCGCGAGCTTTCTCTTTACAGCATCAGGCTTTACGATGATCAGGGTCCGTTCCAGTTTTCCGCACCTCACTTAAAAAGGGTCCCTGGCCGGAACCCTTGCCTTGGTCCTGAGATACCTATGAAGCTATAACAGAACTCCCATGCCCCCGCAACCCCAATTTAGACTAAAGGCGGCAGGCCCAAGAGCCTGCCGCCGAAAACTCGACTAAGAATGAAGACGACTACTTTCTCTTCTTCGCGACTTTCTTCCGCGTGGTCTTTCTCTTCGCGGTCTTCTTCTTCGCGACTTTCTTCCGCGTGGTCTTTCTCTTCGCGGTCTTCTTCTTCGCGACCTTCTTCCGCGCGGTCTTCTTCTTCGCGGTCTTCTTCTTCGCGACCTTCTTCCGCGCGGTCTTCTTCTTCGCGACCTTCTTCCGCGTGGTCTTTTTCTTCGCGACCTTCTTCTTCGTCGTCTTCCTCTTCGCGACCTTCTTCTTCGTCGTCTTCCTCTTCGTCGTCTTCCTCTTCGTAGCCTTCTTCTTTGTTGCCTTCTTCTTCCTGGCGACGGCCATCTCCTCAAGCCCCCTTTCCTTGGTTGGTCCTCTCTGGTCCCGCTCCCTCGGATCCTTCTTCTCTGAGCCGAACTCAGAATGAGGATGACCACTAACCGATCACACTTATGGAGATAACACAACTACACACAACATTTGTCAAGCTTTTTAACTAGCTTTTTACTTTTTTGTTCAAGTTTAGCTCATAGCTGTTTCGCAACTAGCTCGCTAATTTCGGACGGAGTTTTCGCAACGGGAACATTGCAAGCTTCAAATGCCGCGATTTTTTCTTTAGCTGTCCCCGTTCCACCCGAGATGATAGCGCCGGCATGACCCATCCTCTTTCCGGGAGGAGCTGTGATACCAGCAATAAACGCGACGACCGGCTTGGAAACTTTCTCTTTGATGAAGTTGGCTGCTTCTTCTTCATCCGTTCCACCGATCTCGCCGATTAGAACGATTGCGCTTGTTCCCGCGTCGGCCTCGAAGGCCGTAAGCGCATCGATGAAATTGGTTCCGATGATTGGATCGCCGCCAATGCCTATGCACGTTGACTGACCGATGTCCTTCGTGGTGAGCTGATACACGACTTCGTATGTCAGCGTGCCGCTTCGCGAGACGACACCCACCGAACCCGGCCGGTGAATATGTCCCGGCATGATACCGACCTTCGCCTCTCCCGGCGTGATGATTCCGGGGCAGTTGGGGCCGATGAGCCTGGTGTCCCTGGTCCTGAGATAGTTGACCGCTTTGACCATCTCGAGAGCGGGAATGCCCTCGGTGATGCAAACGATCAACTTGCAGCCGGCGTCGCAAGCTTCATAAATTGCATCCGGCGCAGCGAAGGAAGGAACATAAATAACCGAAGTGTTCGCGCCGGTCGAATCGACCGCGTCGGCGACCGAGTCAAAAACCGGAATACCCTCGACATCACCTCCGCCCTTCCCAGGCGTCACACCCGCGACGACATCCGTACCGTACTCTCTCATCTGAAGAGTGTGGAACATACCGTCCCTGCCGGTAATACCCTGAACGACGAGTTTGGTGTCTTTTCCGACGAAGACTCCCATTCGCTACACCTCCTTACTGAGTCTGATGGCTTCCATAACGCATTCGTCCATCGTCTCTTTTGTAGTGACATCAGCCTGCTTGAGAATGTCCTTGGCGATTTCCTCATTCGTGCCGGTTAACCTGATAACGATTGGCACAGGCACCTTCATGTTCTTGAGGGCCCCGACGATACCGTTGGCTACGTCGTCGCAGCGGGTGATGCCGCCGAAGATATTAAAGAGGATCGCCTTGACGTTCGGATCCGACAGAATTATCTCCATCGCAAGCGTTACCTTGTCCGGGCTCGAGCTGCCTCCGATGTCCAGGAAGTTGGCAGGCTCACCGCCGTAGTGCTTGATCAGATCCATGGTACCCATGGCGAGGCCGGCCCCGTTCACGATGCAGCCGACGTCGCCGTCGAGCTTCACATAGCTCAAACCCATATCGCGTGCCTTGCCGTCATAGGGGCCTTCCCCGCTTACGTCCCTGAGCTTCGCAATCTCCGGCCTCCGCCAGAGGGCGCTGTCGTCGATGTTGATCTTAGCGTCGAGCGCGATGACATCATCGTCAGGGGTCCTGACGAGCGGGTTAATCTCCGCGAGCGACGCGTCAACGCCCATGAACACCTGGTAAAGCTGCTGGATGATCTTGGCGGCCTTGAGCGCGACTTTGGGCTTGTCTATTATCTTGAACGCGAGGTTTCTCGCCTCGTAGGCCATGAGACCGCGGATGGGATCAACGGCGTACTTGTGAATCTTCTCAGGAGTCTTTCTGGCGACCTCTTCGATGTCCACGCCGCCTGCGGCGCTGACCATGAACACCGGCTTCTGGGTCTTCCTGTCTACGATAATGCCGACATAGTACTCGTCGGCAACGTCGATGCAGTCACCGATGAGAAGCTTCTGAACCGGAAGACCTTTGATCTCCATCGAGAGAATGTCTGCCGCAACCTTCTCGGCCTCATCGGGGGTGTCGGCGAACTTAATGCCGCCCGCCTTACCGCGTCCACCCACATGCACCTGGGCCTTGATTACGACCTTGCCGCCGATACTCGCGGCGGCCTTCTTCGCGGTTTCAGGAGTGTCGGCGAATTCCCCCTTGGGAATGGGAATCCCGTAGCTCCCGAAAACGTCCTTAGCCTGGTACTCGTGCAGCTTCAACTCACTACCTCCTCTAGCTGAGAAAACCTTCGAGCACGGAACCCAGATCCGGCTTGCCTATTTCCTTCAGGTCGTAGGTAACACGGACCACCGGGATGTCTATCTTGATGACTCTCTTAAGATCGATCGGAGTGCCGCTCAAGACCACGTCGGCTCCGCTCGCCTTTATGGTAGCCTCGAGATCGCGGACCTGGCCTTCTCCGTACCCCATGGCCGGAACGAGGTCCTTGACGTGAGTGTACTTCTCAAGCGTATCGACTATCTCGCCAACCGCGAAAGAGTGAGGGTCGATGCACTCGGCGGCGCCGTACTTCTTGGCCGCCACCATGCCGGCGCCGAACTCCATGCCCCCGTGGGTCAGCGTGGGTCCGTCCTCTACGACGAGAACCCGCTTTCCTTTAATCAGGTCGGGGTTGTCGACCGATATCGGCGACTCCGCCTCGATGACTGTCGCCTCGGGGTGGATCTCGGCGATGTTCTTCTTCAGGATCTCGACGCCTTCCCTGGTCGCCGTATCCATCTTGTTTATGACGAACACGTCGGCCATGCGGAAGTTGGCCTCGCCCGGATGGTACTCGAGCTCGTCGCCGGGCCGGTGAGGATCGACGACCACGATCTGGAGGTCGGGCTTGTAAAACGGGATATCGTTATTGCCGCCATCCCATAGGACGACATCGGCTTCTTTCTCGGCTTCCTTGAGAATAGCGCCATAGTCGACACCCGCATAGACCACTCTTCCATTGTCGATGTGCGGTTCATACTCCTCTCGCTCCTCGATGGTGCACTCGTGCAGATCGAGGTCCTCGTAGGTTGCGAATCTCTGAACGGCCTGCTTGGCCAGGTCCCCGTACGGCATGGGATGCCGTATCACGACCGTCTTCTTGCCGGCGGCCTCGAGAATTTCACAGACCCTGCGAGTCGTCTGGCTCTTTCCGCAGCCCGTCCTGACGGCGCATACTGACACGAGAGGTTTTTCAGATGCGATCCAGGTCGATCGGGAGCCCATCAGCCAGAAGTCGGGCCCGGCCGCGATCATCTGGGATGCTTTGTGCATTACATATGTATGAAGCACGTCGCTGTAGGCAAATACGACGACGTCCGCGGCGCTGTCCTTGATTATGCGGTCAAGGTCTTCTTCTCTCAGAATCGGAATCCCATTGGGATACAGCCGCCCGGCAAGGGACGCGGGATAGGTGCGGTCAGCGGAATGAGGAATCTGGGTTGCGGTAAAAGCCACCACCTCATAGTCCTCGTTGTCCCGGAAGAACACGTTGAAATTGTGAAAGTCCCTTCCAGCCGCCCCCATTATGACGACTTTCTTCTTAGCCAAAACTACACCTCCTTCGATTCTCACCTGGTCGTACTTCGAGGAATACCGCCAACAAACTTCGACTCTAACATCAGGACATTCTCAGTCAACAGGGGTTAATCTCTCATGACCGCCCTGCGACGCCCAGGTAGGCCCGCAGGACCCAACCCGGAACCGGCAGGCCCGAACGCGTGGTCATCGAGAAGAACTTGCCCGGATTCATGATGCGGAGCCTGTCCACTTCACTCTTTATTCTCCGGAGCCCCTTTTTCCGGCCCCCAAGTATTACATCTATATATGGCGAATTCCAGATGCCCACGCCATAGGGAACTCCACCCATGGCCACTCCGGTAGCCACCATGCCCCTGGCGAGCGCGAAAGCCCGCATGGGACTCAGGCCCCCCCCGCCCGCTTTGAAACCGGCGGTAACGAGGTTCTTCCCGCGGTCGACCGCGCGGCACTCGAAGGCGGGGCCGCTGTCGCCCGTCCGCAGGTTCACAATATTAGAGACCAATCTGTCGAGGCCGTCTGTGCCGATGAGAACACTTCCGCTGTAAAACGGCCTGTCCTCGCACCCGTCTTTCAGGGCCGAGAGTCTCGTCTTATGGAGCTCGCGGGCCTCGAACGAGGCATCGATCTCGAGGCCGCTACCCACCAGAAGCTCCTTAAGCGCGTCCGCCAGCCGCTCGACCTCGGGGGCGTCCCCCTCCGCGGTGACCATGAGGCACGGACTGTCCCACCCGGCGCCGAACTCAGAGGCCGCGTTCCGGCTAAGGAGATCCACCGAGTTGGGCGGGCTCTCGAGAGCCGCCAGCTTAAGATAAAGATGTATCCCGTCTTCAAACCGGCTGAGCCGGATGAGATACGTTGCCCTCTTCTCGGGGGCCGGCTTAACCGAAAACGTCGCGCTGGTGACGACGCCTATCTGGCCTTCCGTGCCGGCGAAACTCGGAATCGAATATCTCCCGCCCCCGCCCGTCGCGTCCACGAGGAAGCCGGACGGGAGCCCCACCTGAAGCACCTTGATGTGCGCGTGGAAATTCCCGTGCCTGAGTGTGCCTGCGCCGTAGCCACCCGAGCTCACCCATCCACCGACGGTACTCCCGCTGGAGCTCGACGGGTAGGCGAGCGGAGCCAAACCCTCACGCCCGAGATCTCCGATGACGTCGTCCCAGATTGCCCCGGCGCCGACCGTCGCGGTAGCGCCCTGCCTGTCGATGTCCTTAACGCCGGTGAGGCCAATGAGGTCGACAACCACTCCTCCCCTCACCGGAACGACACCGCCGAGCCCCCCCGTCGCAGACCCTCTCGCCACAACCCGCGTTCTCTCTTCGAAGCAAACACCGACTGTGTCGGCAGCCTCCTGGGCCGTGGCCGGACGAATGACTCCCTCGGGATCCCGGCTGAAGACCCTGCCGGGCAGCCCCGGCACGGGCGAGAAATCGTGGCGCGCGGCTTCAGTTGCCTCAGGGGAGGTGGAGACTCTATCGTCACCTATGCGCAGGGCTATGGAATGCGGAGCGTCGGCGAAACCGCGCCGGGCCGGCAGCCGCGAGCCCTTGCCCATGAAACCTACTTTGCCGACACGCCGTTCGAAACGAATGCGCCTGTCATCCAAAACCAGTACCTTACCTGCTTCCCTCTTCCCCGCCGCTGTTGTAAACGTCCGCTATGCGCCTGAACATTCTCTCGGTTGAGTGTTCACCGTAAAGATTGACCCTCACGACCCTTCCCCCGGCCGACTCGACCGTGTCCCCGCCCACGATCTCCGAGAGCTCATAGTCCGAGCCTTTGACGAGAACGTCGGGTATGAGCACCTCGATCACCCTCCCGGGTGTATCATCCTCAAAAACGGTCACAAAATCAACACTGCCGAGTGCGGCCACAACCGCCGCGCGGTCGTCCTGAGGAACGATGGGGCGGCGCTGGCCCTTGAGGCGCCTCATGGAAGCGTCGCTGTTCACTCCGACCGCGAGCGCGTCGCCGAGGCCGCGGGCCTCTTTTAGAATTTCCACGTGACCCCGGTGCAGGATGTCGAAGCAGCCATTGGTGAAAACAAAAGTCTTGCCCTTCCGCCGGAGGTCCTCCCTCGCGGCGCGGAGTTCGTCAAGACTCAGGACCTTGCCCATAAGCGCACCTCAGGTGGTTGCTGAGTGGGTCTCGAATGATGTGAAGAGCTCGCCGGGCTCGACCGTCCCGGTTCCGACGTCGCGGATGACTATGCCGGCGGAGTGATTGGCTATGTGCGCGGCCTCGGACATGCTGGCGCCGGCACAGAGGGCGAGCGTGAACGAGGTGATGACCGTATCGCCCGCACCCGTGACGTCATAGACCTGCCTTGAGACCGTGGGGAAATGCTTGTGGCTCCTCTCGGCCTCGAACAGCGACATCCCGTTCTCGCCCCTCGTAATCAGCAGGGCGTCAGGGGCGAGGGTGTCGAATATCTCCCAGCCCGTATCGAGCAGGCTCGCCTCGTCGCTTATCCTCTTTCCCATCGCCGTTCCCGCCTCGTAGACATTCGGCGTGATGAGCGACACGTTCTTATAGTTCAGGAAATGGGTCTCCTTCGGGTCCACCGAGAGCACGACGCCGCGCGATCTGGTCTCGGGGATAAGCGCGTCGAGGAGTCGCCCGGTTATGACTCCCTTGCCGTAATCGGAGATTATGGCCCCCTGGAACTCGCCGAGCCTGCCGATGATCTGGTCGATCATCGACCGCTCCTCCTCCCCGGTCAGCTCCGCACGGGACTCCCGGTCGGTTCGCACTACCTGCTGGTTGTGGGCGATCACCCTCGTCTTGATAGTGGTCGGCCGCGCGGCCGAGGAGGCGATGCCCGATGAGTCCATTCCCCTCGACTCCATCTCGCGCCTCAGGTCGGCGCCGTCGGCATCGTCACCCGTGACGCCGAAAACGGCGCAAGAGGCCCCCAGCGAAACGATGTTGTTGGCCACATTCGCCGCGCCGCCCAGCCTCGTGGTCTCGTCTCTTATGTCGACAACCGGCACGGGCGCCTCGGGAGATATGCGGGACACCGATCCCCATACGTATTTGTCGAGCATCACGTCGCCGATCACCATGATCTTCTTAGTGGGAATGCCGTCCAGAATCTCGCGGAGCCGGTCAGCTGGAATATCACTCATTTCATCTCCTCACCTTTACCTGGCCGGTACCGGGCCTTAAGAGAAGCATATGGCGCGAAAACCGTGAGAACGGTATCACGCTAAAAGACCGCCAGTCAAGTCTTTTGGGCCAGATAGGGCTGCTTGACACATGCCTGCGGCGGACTTAGAGTTTAAGTGGGATCGGCATGCGCGCGGGGGCGGTTGCCCCCGTGCCGGTTGTGATGATGGGACTTCTGGCAGCGCGCCGGGAGATGAGACGGGATGAAAACCTTTACATCTATAGCGACGGCAGCCCTGGGGGCTCTCCTGCTGGCCGGAGCGGCTGCGGCGGCTCCACCGGAACCGGGCTCCGGCATTCTGGCCGGCCGCAAAGTCGAGGAGTATTACCTCAAGCGGCCCGGCATAGTGGACGTACCGGCGCCCACGACGCGGCTCGCCGCCTCCAGCTCCCCGCTGGCCATAGTTGTACTCATTGACTTCGAAGACTACAGGCCAGAGCGGGACAGCAGCACCGCAGCCCACTTCCGGGAAATGCTCTTTGGATCCGACGAGGGGAGCATGCGCTCCTACTTCCTCGAAACGTCCTACGGGGCCTTCGACCTGAGGGGCACCGTACTCGGCTGGTACAGGAGCCAGGCTCTATATGATGACATCGTAGATCTCACCGTTATTTGCGGCCAGGATAGTGACTACGGCCTGGACACTACCGACGGCGCCATCGACCCGGCCAAGTCGGACTATCCTCTCAACGTATGGGGAATCGTCGCCGAGGCCGTAGCTCTTGCCGACGGCGACGTCGACTTCTCGGCTTACGACAATGACGGTCCAGACGGCGTGCCCGACTCGGGAGACGACGACGGTTATGTGGATTTCCTCCTGGTCATCCACCCCCGCTTCGGCGCCGAAGACTACCGCGGCAGCTGCAATGATATCTGGTCGCTTCAGTCGAACCTGGAGTCGTACGAGCACACGCGGGGGACAACGGCGGACGGCGTCGGCATAGGCCCCTTCGTGATCGTGCCCGAACTCGGCCAGATCGGCGTCTTCGCCCATGAGGTCTGCCACCTGCTCGGGCTTCCCGACCTCTATAACAGCAAGACCGGCGAGCCCATCGTCGGTGACTATTGCCTCATGGACACGGGCGCCTGGGGCGGCCCCCAGTTTGCCAGTGGAAGCGTACCCGCGCATCTGTCGGCGCCCATGAAGTACTTTCTCGGCTGGATAGAGCCCACCAGCATATGTCTGGGCTGTGAGAGCGAAGGCGCCGTGGCCGCGGTGGTCCAACCCAGCGAGACGTGGAAAACTCAGTCGGCTTACGAGATCCTGGGAAACCCCGGCGGCATGGACTGGAACCTGGAGGGAACCGGCGACGGCGAGTACTTCCTGGTCGAGAACCGGCACCGTTCCCTGGGCTACTTCGATTCCTATCTTCCCGGCGCGGGGCTTCTGATCTGGAAGGTAGACGAGTCGAGGCCGGACAACAACAGCAGCCTGACGCGCCTCGCCGAAGTCATACAGGCCGACGGCGACGGCAGTTCCTCGGGCTCGGCCGCGGATTTCTGGCCGGGGACTCTCTATAAGACCGAGTTCACTCCCGATACCGACCCTCCGAGCGACTTGAGCGGCGGGCGTTTCTCGGGTGTTTCCATAGAGAACATAGGCAAGAACACCACTTACACAATGCGTATGGACGTCGCGCTCGGCCTTCCGAAGCGGGGCATGGCCTACGCGTTTCCGAATCCGTTTGAGCCGGATAACGACACGAATGTCCGTATCGTTTTCGTGCGCCAGCCGGGTCCGACGATACCGTGGGCATTCTCGGTCGACATATTCGACGTCGAGGGAAATCTCGTAAGAAGACTTGAAGGCACCGGGGAAACCCTGGATAATGGAACAGCCCTATGGGACGGCAGGGACGAAGGCGGCAAGAGCGTCGAGGACGGGCTCTACATGTACGTGGTCGAGTCAAGCGGCGAGAACGCAACAGGGGTACTGGCCTTAAGGAGATGATGCCGATGAATCAGCAGATGCAAGATGGTGACAACAGGATGGACAAGCGCCAGCAGATCAAGGTCGAGCTCAAGGAACCGGAAGCCGAGGGGATCTATTCAAACTGGGTGATGATCACTTACAGTCCTTCGGAATTCGTGATCGACTTCGGGCGCATCCTGCCGGGGCTGCCCAAGACCAAGATTTACTCCAGAATCGTGATGACGCCGCAGCATGTGAAACGCCTCCTCGCCACTCTGGAGAAGAACGTCAAAGTGTATGAAGGGAAGTTCGGCGAGATAAAACTGCTCGGCCCTCAGCAGGGAGAGAGCAAGGAAATCGGTTTCTAAAGAGGTCTCGTCTTCCAGCGCCTGTGACCCCAGAGCCATTGGTCCGGGCGCTTCTTCACATATGACTCCAGAGTCGCCGTATACTCCTGGGTAATGTGCCGCACCGCCTCCCCCCTGGCCATGGACGGATCCCGCCTGACGGGAGGCTCCAGCCTTATCAGGTGGCGCGCCGCGTCAAGCCTCGTAATGAAACCCGTTATGACCGGCGCCCCCGTAAGCAGCGCCAGTCGCGCTGGACCCTGCGGCGTCGACGCCTCTGTCCCCATGAAGTCGACGAATACGCCGTCCGGACCCGCGTCCTGGTCTGACAGCATAGCCACGAATTTGTTCGACTTGACCGTCCGAGCGAGCGAGAGCACTGATTTCGCCTCGACCAGGTCTATTCCGGCGCCGCGCCTCAGGTCGTTCATGAGGTTCTGGACGAGCGGGTTTCGCTGAACACCTATGGCGAATGTTATGGGATACCCCATCATCACCAGAACGCAGCCCATCAGTTCCCAGCTCCCGTAATGCCCGGTGACGAGCACGGCGCCTTTGCCCCGCTTGAGAGCATTGTCGAGATGCTCGGTGCCTTCCACCACGATGTTGCTCTTGACGTAGTCGGCGGTGACAAGCGGAAGGCGCGCGAACTCGGTCATCGACATGGCGAACCCTGCATAGCAATCGCTACCGATGCGCGCAAGACGGGCGGCGCCCGTCGGCTCGCCGGGGGCCTCCGCCAGCCTGGCCCCGAGATTCGAAAGGGCCACCTTGCGCCTGAAACCTATGACGTCAAAAGCGAACCGCCCCAGCAGGGCCGAGAGCCTGAGCGCGGGGCCGGCCGGAAGAATACGCAGGAAAAGAAGGAGCGGCAGCAGCGCCGCATATTCAACCCTGTCCTCAAGTGTAGGTTTCTTCATTGTGCTTGCTCAACCGACGAGCCTGGCGAGCCGGCTCATCTTCACTTCGACGGCGCCTTCCGGACAGGCTTCGTGACAGCAGAGGCACGACTTGCATAACCCGGCATTGACCGTGCCCGCGCCCGTATCGAATGAGATCGCCCCCGCCGGGCACATGTCCGCGCAGAGTCGGCACCCCGTGCAGACTTCCTTCTGAATACTGGGGCGCACCCACAGGAATCTGGTCAGCGCGCTCCCGAGTATACCGGGTATGAGCCCGAAAGCCCAGTTCGATGGGATCTCGAAACCCGTGACGCCGAACTCCTCGAGCCGGCCCCCGGCAATGTCTATCCTCTCGATGGCCGCCTCTCCCAAACCGCGCCCGGCGGCTTCGCGAATCACAGGCACCTTCATGGGGTCGAGGCCTACAAGCGCCGCGAATACCGTATCGAGCGCAACGGCATCGCTCGAGGCTCCCAGGAGCCCCGTCTTCACGACTCGCCCCGAAGACGGCCCGCCGCGGTCCATGGACTCGACGGCGTCGATGATGTTGAGCCATGGCCTCACCAGCGAGAACACGTCGACGATGACCTTGCTCATCGCGTTTGGGCGCGGGTGCTTGAGGTGGAGCGCCGGCTTGTGAAGCCCGGGAACGCAGCCGAAGGTGTTCTTTACCGACCCCGTGAGCAGCGTGAGAACATGAGTCTTGAACTTGGCGACGCTAACGATGAGATCGAAACTCTCGAGCGCGCGCGCGATCGCATACGTTCGCTGCCCGACGGGCCTCTCCCGCCATCCGCCGGCTTCAAAGTTGACAAGATCGACGCCTCTGGACTCGGCCATGGCCAGCATGCCCGTGTTCTTCCATACGCGCTCGACACCGCGCACTGCTCCGCCGGGGCTGTCACCCACACTCACCACCGCCCCTCTTTCCCTGAAGTAATCGACGGCCGCGCCCACCACAGCCGGATGTGTCGTGACACATCTCTCGGGTTCCCTGGCCGCCAGGAGATTGGGTTTTATGAGGACGCGTTTGCCGTCGAGCGAAGGGCCGTTCCCGCCGAGCGCGCCCGTGATAACTTCCCGCAGCCCGCGTTCGACCTCCGGCAGGCTGTAGGAAGCGCAATGTGTCAGGGCGACTCTTGCCACCTTATCTAAACCCTCACATAAAGCTTGCCGGGCAGCGACTTCACCAGCCCCCTGGTCTCCATGGTGAGAAGCAGGCCCAGGAGGTCACCAGTTCCGATTCCCATATTACCAGAAATCTCGTCTACATGCGTGGGAACATCCGATAGAAGGTCCATGAGTTCGCCCTCCGCGCCTCCTAACGGGGCGGACGCGTCCGCCTGCGCCCGGCCACCCAGGCCGAGGTCCAGCTGTGGCGCCAGCTCTTCGAGGATATCATCAGTATTTTCAACCAGTTTGGCCCCATCCTTAAGAAGCTTGTTTACCCCACTGCTCCTCGGATCACCCGGCTTGCCGGGCACCGCAAACACGCATCTGTTCTCATCGAGGGCGCACCTTGCCGTGATCAGGGCCCCACTCCTCGGGGCGGCCTCCACGACAACCGTGCCCATAGCGAGCCCGCTCACTATACGATTCCTCAGCGGGAAGTGCCAGGGAAGCGGTTCCACCCCCGGGCCGTGTTCGCTGACAACGGCCCCGTTGAGCGATATCTCGCCGGCGAGCGGCTCGTTCTCGGGCGGGTAGACGAGGTCGATACCGGAACCCAGCACCGCCAGGGTTTTCCCCCCGCCCCTGAGGGCCCCCTGATGCGCGGCCGTGTCGATGCCTCTTGCGAGTCCGCTCACGACGGTAAAGCCCGAGAGCGCGAGCTCGCAACCGAGGTCCGCGGCCAATCGCATACCCGAAAGCGATGCCCTTCTCGAACCCACGATGGCGACCTTATTCGTACGGCCGGCCTCGAGGCCGCCCCTTACGAAGAGCACGGGCGGGGGAACGGATATCTCGGCGAGCAGCGCGGGATAAGCGGGGTCGCCGAGACACAGGGCCTCGGCGCCGTGGGCGTCAAGCGCCCGCTCGGTCTCGGGGGTCTGCTCATAGGCGGCCATGAATCTCTCCCTGGCTTCGGCTGTGAGCGCGTATCGATCCGATAGGCCGCGTACCCCGAGCTCTTCCACGCGCACTGCACCTTCACGACGAATGAAACCTACAAGCGTTCTGGCGGGAATCACCCACGAAGCAACCAGGGCGAGCAATACTCTACTGCTTCTCTCCCTCCCCATCATCCACCTCCTCCTCATCATCATCCACAACCAGGTTGGTGAGACTTCTGACGAGGTCCTTCATACCGACCCCGTCCAGCGCGGAAATGAAGACATCATAGCCCTGCGAACGCAGTGCGCGGATCTCGTCTTCGGTAAGCAAATCGAGCTTGTTGATTACGGTCATACTCGGTTTGGCGGCGAGCTTCTCGTTATAGAGCCTGAGCTCTTCGGTCAGCGTATCCAGTTCCTCATCTACGCTGGGACTCGTGCCGTCCAGGAGGAAGAGCAGCACGCGGGTGCGCTCTATGTGCCTCAGGAACTCATGCCCCAGGCCTTTGCCGTCATGCGCGCCTTCAATAAGCCCCGGTATATCGGCGAGCACGATTGAGTCATCCCCGAGGTACAGGACTCCCAGGCTGGGCGTCAGCGTCGTGAATGGATACTTCGCCACCCTCGGCCTTGCCCTGGTGAGTTGCCTTAAGAGTGTGGACTTCCCGGCATTCGGCTTCCCGACGATACCTACGTCCGCGATGAGCTTTATCTCCAGGACCACCTCCTTGCGCTCACCGGGTGCGCCTTTCTCGCGCCGCCTGGGCGCGCGGTTCACCGATGTCGCGAACGACGCGTTGCCCCTGCCGCCCCGTCCGCCTTCCGCTATGAGGATCTCGCCGGTCTCGGCCATATCGACGATGATTTCCCCGGTGCGGGCGTCTTTTACGATCGTCCCCGGGGGTACGCGCACCACGACGTCCTCACCGCTCTTGCCCTGCTTGTCCTTGCCCTGGCCGTGCGAACCCCGGCCGGCCCGCACCACCCGCCTGTACTTATAGTCGATGAGCGTGCTGAGGTGGGGATCCACACGGAGGATGATGTCGCCGCCCTTGCCGCCGTCTCCCCCGTCGGGGCCTCCGCGCGGCACGAACTTCTCACGCCTGAAGCTGGAGCAGCCGTCGCCACCATCGCCCGCTATTAACTCGACTTTCGTGAGGTCGATGAAGCCGGTGCTTTTTCGTGAACGCCCGCTCAACTGAAACTGACCACCTTGTCAGGATTGACTCTCAGGTATGGATCGAAGGACCTCTTCACCTGCCTCTGAATTTCGAGGCCCAGGTCCCCGACCTGGTCGGGTAGGAATTCTCTCTTGGTGATGCCGACACCGTGCTCTCCGCTTATGGTGCCGCCGAGCCGGAGCGTGGTATCGAAAAGCTCTCTTACGAACGTCTCTGCCCGCCGGAATTCACCGACGTCGTTGCGGTCGAGCATGACGTTGACGTGGAGGTTGCCGTCCCCGGCGTGACCGAAGGTGGGGACGGTCAGGCTGTACTTCCGGGCGAGTTCTGTAACCGCGTGCGCCAGCTCGGGCAACTTCGACCTCGGCACACATACGTCCTCATTGACCTTGTGCGGGGCGATAAGGGCCAGGGACGGCGAGATAGAGCGTCTCATCTTCCACAGGTCGGCGCGCTCCGCGTCCCCGGTTGCCGACCTCATGCCGGCCATGTCCGAACCCGCGAGGCTCTTTTCGATCTCGCTCATCGCATCGGCCGCCTCGCTTCCCATGCCATCGGTCTCTATAAGGAGGGTGCAGCCCGAGCCCGCGGGCATGTCGATATCCACGAAGTTCTTCACGGCTCCCATGGTCGTCGCGTCCATGAGTTCGATGGCGGCCGGGAGCACTCCGCTCGCGAAAACCGTGTTGACGGCGGCCGCAGCCGCCTCGAGGTCCGCGAAGAAGACGAGCGCAGTCGCGAAGGACTCGGGCCTTGCGATGAGCCCCAGCGTGATCTCGGTCATCACGCCGAGAGTCCCCTCGCTCCCCACGAGAAGCGCCAGCATCGGGTTCCACCGGTCGCAGGCGTCGCGGGGGTTTCCGCTTTCCACTATGCGGCCGTCCCACAGGACGACCTCGGCCCCGAGCACGTAGTCCCTCGTGACGCCGTACTTCACAGCGCGCGGCCCGCCCGCGTCCTGGGCGACGTTGCCGCCTATTGTGCTGACCTCGAGGCTGGACGGGTCCGGCGGGAACATGAGTCCCGCCTTCGCGGCTTCCCTTTGAAGCGCGCTGTTGACGACACCGGGCTGAACCGTGGCCATTCTCCTGTCGGCGTCGACGTGGAGAATGCGGTTGAGCCTCTCGGTCGAGATGACGACCCCGCCATCGAGGGGAACGGTGCCGCCGGCGAAACCGGTGCCGGCGCCGCGGGGAACTATGGGTAAGCCCGCCGTCGAGCTGATTCCGACTATGGTCCTGACGTCTTCTGTGGTCTCGGGAAAGGTGACCGCATCGGGGAGCGACCTCATGTTGGTGGCGTCGAATGCGTAGCACACGCAGGTTTCCCGGGAGGCGCTTACCTTGTGCTTGCCGATCTTATCCGCGATCTCTCCGACCGCGTCTTTCACTCTGTCACGGGCCACAAGTCTTCACCCCGCCGGCCATGTCAGGCCTTCTCTTTCTGAACGGCCGTCATGGCTATTACGTTTACGATATCGTCGACGCTGCATCCGCGCGAGAGGTCGCTCGCAGGACGGCTGATGCCCTGGAGCACCGGCCCGTAAGCCCTGGCGCCGGCAAGCCTCTCTACGAGCTTATAGCCTATATTGCCGGCGTCGAGGCTGGGAAAGACGAGCACATTCGCGCGCCCCGCAACCTCGCTGTTCGGCGCCTTCTTCTCGCCAATTGCCGGGACGATGGCCGCGTCGGCCTGCATCTCGCCGTCCACCTTGATACCTGGCGCGGCCTCCCTGACGATACGCGTCGCCTCGATCACTTTGTCGACACATGGGTGGGACGCACTGCCCTTTGTCGAGAACGACAGCATGGCGACATAGGGCTCGTCCCCCACGAGCGCCTTTCTGGTTTTCGCAGAGGCTATCGCGATGCCCGCGAGCTCCTCGGGAGTGGGATCCGGAAGAACGCTGGCGTCGGCGAACACGAACACTCTCTCGGCCCGGCCGGCTCCGGCATCGCCGGGCACTATCATGAGGAAGGCGCTGGAGATGGACTTCACGCCCGGCGCCGTTCCCACACAATAAATCAGCGAGCGCAGGACATCGGCCGTCGTCGTGGCGGCGCCCGCTACGAGGCCGTCAGCATGACCCGCGGCCACCATCAGCGACGCGTAATGGAGCGGGACTTTCGCAAGCCCAGCGGCCTCTTCCCGCGTCATCCCCTTCGCCTCTCTTCTCTCGAAGAGCCGCTTCGCGTAAGGAGCCGCGTTCTCAGATTCCGCCGGAACATGCAGCTCTATGCCCTCTATATCAACTCCCGCCGCACGCGCGGCGGCGTCCACGGCCTGCCTATCGCCCACCAGGACGGGCTCCGCTATGCCCTCATCCCCGGCCTGCCGCGCCGCCTTCAGAACCCGCTCGTCATACGCCTCGGGCAGCACGATCCGCGCGCCGCAGGTCCTGGCCCTGTCCCATATTGCCGACATGATGTCCAACTGTGTACTCCTCTTCTTTAAGAAGACTCGCGGTTTAGGATTTGCCGTACTTCTTCCGGAGCGCCTCTGCAACCACCCCCGGGACGAAATCCGAAACGTCCCTGCCCGTCGCGGCGATCTCCCTCACAATCGATGAATTAAGGTAGGTGTACTCCTCGCTGGGCATCAGGAAGACCGTCTCGACTTCCCTGTTAAGCCTTCTGTTCATGAGCGCCATCTGGAACTCGTACTCGAAATCCGAGATAGCCCGGAGCCCCCTTATGATGGCGGCGGCGCCCGTCTCCCTGGCAAAGTCAACGAGCAGGCCCGAAAACGGCCTGACGTCCACAGCGTCGAGGTCGCCGGCCGCCTCTTTGACGAGGGCGACCCTCTCTTCCAGGCTGAAGAGGGTGTTCTTGGGGGTTGTCTCCGCCACGGCGACGATCACCCGCTCGAAGATGGTAAGGCTCCGGCACAGGATATCCATATGGCCGTCGGTGACCGGGTCGAAGGTGCCTGCATAGAGCCCTAGTCTCAACCTGCTTGCTCCCTGGTTATGAAGAGAACGAGGTTCTCCCCGAACCTTCTTTCCTTGAACGTCCTGAATGAATCAGGGATTTCCAACTCCTCCCGCCTGTGCACTCTCACGATTATGACCGTCTCTCGCGAGACGGCTGCCGAAGTCTCCATGGCTGCGATAACCGGAGCGGTCTTGCCCGAAAGAAACGGCGGGTCGACGAAGATAATGTCAAACGGCCGCCCATCCCAGGCCTGCACGAAACCGGCCGCGTCGCCTCTTGCGATGACGCAGGAATCGGTCACCCCGAGAGCTTCGGCGTTCCGCCTTATCATCTTGGCCGACCTCGGCGAAGCATCGACGAAATGAACCCTCGAAGCGCCCCGGCTCAGAGCTTCGATGCCGAGCGAACCGCTCCCCGAGAACAGGTCCAGGACGGCCTTCCCCTCCACCTCCTGGCCCATCACGTTGAAAACGGATTCACGGATGATGGCCAGCGGAGGCCTCGATAGAAGGCCGCGGGGGGCCTCGATGACTCTCCCCTTGAATTTACCGCCGATTATCTTCATATCTCACAACCACATAAAAAAATCCGCGCTTTATTGTACTAATAAAGCGCGGATGGTGTCAACCTATTCGGGTTTTAGTGCCAGAGCTCGCTCAACCCCATGAAGTACGAGACGTCGTCTCCGCCGTACCTGAGTTCGAAGGAGAACTTGGCCGTACCCTTAAGCGGGAAGTCCATACCGCCGACGAATTCCGGGATGGCCCCTTCGCTGAACTCATCGGTTCCGCTCTCGACGAAATACGGGACATCGCCCGTGTCGATGTAGAGGTTCCGGTCCACCTTGCCCTGGATCCAGGTGATTCCAAGCCCAGCATAGGGGATCCAGATAGAGCGCTGCCAGGAAACCAGCAGGCTCAACTGGTACTCTCCCCACCAGTACTTGTCGGACCATACTTCGGTGTAGGCCCCGCTGAAATCGTCGTACTTGTCGACATTCATATTCCCCTTGGACGTGAAGCCCAGGTACTGGAAATCGCCGAAGAAGAGCAGGCTGTGTTTCTTGCTCACATACGTGGCAAAACGGGCACCGAGCCCGTAGGCGGCGCCGGGGTCGCCGTTGAAGGTACCATCCTCGGAATCGACCTTGAAATTGGCGGCGCCGATCCTCGCGTAAAGGTCCACATTGTCGTGGGGACCCCAGGCGATACGCGTGAGCCATCTCCATGAGCTCGACTCGTCGTCGTCTATCTTCTTGTTCTGGGTTTCATACTCCACTGTGACAGCGTAGTTTTCCTTTCCCACGTTGTTCGCCGGGCTGCCCATAGGCGCACACCAGACAATTGACGGGACCAACAGTACCGTCACGAGACCTGCAATCAGCGCGAGCTTCATGATTCTACCAACCCCCTGAGCTATTCGTTTATCGTTATCGAAACTTCGGCCTGAACATCCGTCATCCAGAGATGAGCTTTAACGGTGCTTGTACCTTCCTCCGCGCCCGGGGCCAGATAGAACGTGGTCATGGCCGGGCTGGTGTCCGTCGTCACCGACGTCGGCGGGCTCACGTAGCCGTCCCCCTCGACTGAGAAGGATACCAGCGCATTGTCCACCGGCAGCATGTAAGAATCCCAGACCGCCACAGTTATGATGGACGTGCCGCCGGTAGCCCCGTCGAAGCTGGCCGGGCTGGCCTCCATCGATAGCGTCGGGCTAACTATGGGCAGTGTGGTCGTGAATTCGCTTTCGATTTCTCCGCCCATGCTGCTCGCGGTGATCGTCACCGTTTCAAAGATACCCTCTGTCTGATATCCCAAGCACGCCCTCGCCACGCCCTTCGTAGGCAGGGCGATGAGCTCCATACACGGGTAAGTACCGCCCGTGGGCGTCTCGGGATTTATGTAGCCGATATCCGACCGGTCCAGCGTGAAGTAGATTGGCGTACCGTTCTCAACCGGGTTATTGAATTCGTCGCGCACCAAAGCCGACACTGCATAAGTGTACGACCCGTCGCCGTTTCTCACTACGTCTCCAACGCTCAGGAGAATGGAATCCGGCGCTCCGGAGGCTATGCCTATGGGCACCGCCGTTGCGACTGCGTCGCCCGCGGAAATCTCGAGCACCGCCGTGCCCGGCTTAGTGCCGGAGTTGAGGACAGCCGAGACTGCGCCCCCGACCGTGCTCTTGGTTACCGGTCCGTAGCCGTTTGACTCCAGGTCTATGTACTCCCCACCTCCCGGCGCAGACACTATCTCGAAGATGACATCGGTCCCGTCGGCGACAGGGTTCATGGAGCCGTCGTAGACAGCAGCCAGGACAGTGGCCTGCGATGACTCGAAGGCGCCGCCTATCTGAATGTAGCTCGTGTCAACCATGGCGACGATGGCTCCGGGCGAGCCTCCCGTTATCGCCAGGGACGCCTGGTCGAAGTAGGAGTTGGACTCGGCCATGATTGTCGCCGTGTACGGGCCGTTGACCGGCAGGTACTTCACCGTGGCAACCCCGGATGAGGTCACGGCGCTCGGCGGAAGGATTCCGCTTCCGCTTGAGAGGGTGAAGTTGACAGCCGTCCCGTCCTCGACGAAGTTACCATAGGCGTCTGTGACTTCCGCCACTATGGTCGCATACGTATTTCCGTCACCAGGAATGCTGGTGGGCGTTGAGTAGGCGTTCACATTGGTCGCGATGCCCGGTATGAATACGAGATTTGTCGACTTGCTTGCGGCCCCGCTATATGCGGTCACTGTCACGTCGTCGGAAGCGACTCCGTTCGGGACGAGACGCGTATAGACTATCCCCGACTGGGTGAATTCGAGGGGCGTGATAGTCCCCTCGGTGGTGCGGAACATCACCAGGGTGCTGTCCGGCACGGGCACGCCGTCGGAGAATGAGACATAGGCTGAAATGGTCGAGAACACGCTGGGCTGGGCGATCATCGACATCGGGGTCGCCTTCAGCGTGATCACGGGGTTCTCGAACGACACCTGCGCGCCGTCCGAGTCCGTCTCGAATGTGGCCGTCACGGTGGCTATCGCCGGATAGGCGGAGCTCGTGAGGAAGGCCACTGCGTCTCCCCACATATTAGTCATGGAGCTTCTGGTAATCACTCCATGGGTTGTGGAGAAGTTTATGGTGGCGCCCACGACGGGGTTATTGTCCCCGGTGAGCAACGTGGCATACACGGCCTGGTAAGTGACCCCGTCTGCAACCATCCTGGTAAGGCTGGGGGTGACGGTGAGGTCGAGCTCACCAAAGGTGACCTGCACCGTATCCGCGTGCCCGCCGTACCTCGCGACCACATCGGCCGTGCCCGGGGTGGCCGGACTTATGAGCACCGACGTCGCGACGCCGCCCAGATTGGTGTACGCCGAGGCGCCGACGGCTCCAAGCGAAGTGCCGAATAGCACCTCATAGCCGGCCAGCGGCGTGCCCGACGACGTCAGTTTGAGAGAAGCCGAGACCTGCGACGCGGAATTGCCGTCAGCAGGATTGTCCTTCGGATTGGCGTCGACCTCAAGCGTAACGCCGAGCATGGATATCATGGCCAGCTCGGTGTAGGAAAGGTCCCCGTAGGATATCTCCGCCTCCACCGTCGCGGCCAGGTCCGTGGTGCTCACCGCGCTTACGACTGTAGCGGCGGCCTGTCCGTACGCGTCGGTACGGGAATCAGCATTGGTGATGTAGCCATAGTCGATGCCGAACGAGACGTTCGCGCCTTCGACGGGCTCTCCTCCCTCATCTGTGAGCGTGAGGGTCAGCGTTCCGAACGAAACGCCGTCGGCGATAATGGCAGCCGAGGCGAACTCAAGCGCGCCCTCACCGACCTGAACGAAAGTAGACTTGCTCACCGCACCCGACGTGCGCGCGGTGATCTCCATATACCCCCCCTGTGACGGGGCGGTGAAATCGGCTGTGGCAATACCGTCGGAACCGGTGGTGGCTTCCGAGTCCACAACGCCGTCGCTTGCCGCAAACTCGACCGTCCTGCCTGCAACCGGCGCGTAGTCCCTGTCAACGACCCTGGCGCTGACGGTACCTTCGCCGTTAGGCTCTATCTTCGCGACCGACGGGGTTACGTATTCGATGAGATACTGAGGCGGTTGGGTCTCAACATCAGGGCTGAGAGAACCGTCCTTTTCCGAGCACATGAGCAGCAGGCAGGCCGCCAGGGCGACTATTACTGCCAGCACCTTTCTTCTGTCTTCAGTCATCTGCTATACCCCCAGTCACCTAAAAATCAACGACTCTTGGCGTCACGAAGATTACGAGTTCTCGTTTGTCATCGACCTTACTGGTCGATCCGAAGAGCTTCCCGAGCATGGGGATTTTCCTGAGAACAGGAACTCCCGAGTCGTAGTAGCCTTCGTTCTGTCTTATCAGACCACCTATCACGGCCGTCTGGCCGCTCTGCACCATGACCCTGGTGTCAGCCTCGGATGTCACGATGATGATTCCGCCCTGCACCGTAGCCTGGGACGAGAGATCGCTCACCTCGGGATGGAGATCCATGGTGATCTCACCCGTCTGGCTGTTGACCTGGGGCTTGACCCTCATCTGTATACCCACCGTCGTGAGCTGCGTAATCGGGTTACCCGCCTCGTCCTGCACGATCAGCGGAATCTTCTTTCCAACGATGATTGTCGCTTCGCGGTTATTAAGAGTAGTGATAGTCGGGTTGGAGATGATATTCGCCAGGTTCTCGGTCTCGAGAGCCGAGATCGTGGCGTTGAACTCCCCGTAGGGACCGACGATACCGATCGACATGTCTGCCGTCGGCTGCGAAATCTGTGATTCCACGCCGCCCTCGGAGATGGATCCGGTAGCGTCGACTTCTGCGTCAAGCCTGCCGTCGATACCGGTTACCTTGGCATTCTCGATTGTCCAGTTTATGCCGAGGTCCCTTAAGGTTCTCGAATCCACGTCGACGAGTTTGGTGTTGATCTCCACCTGCGGAGTCTCGCTGTCGAGCTCGGTTATCATGGCCACAATCTCGTCGACCTTGGTCCTGATATCCGAGATTATGATGGAGTTGGTTCTCTCGTCGACTTCGAGAACACCCCTGCTCGATAAGAAACTGCTGAGAGGCATCACAACCTCGTTGGCCCGCGCGAAACTCACGTCGACGACCTGCGTCTCGAGCGGCAGGAGACCCTCTCTCCTCTTGGTAGCCTCACCCAGCATGATGTCTTCTTCGAGGAACTGGTCCCAGAGGTCCACGCGGATCACGCCCTGTTCCTCCTTCGCGCCGTAGCCGTTCGCTCTCAGCACGAGGTTAAGCGCGGTGCGCCACGGCACCTCTTCGAGATAAATAGTGACCTCTCCCTCGACCTCCGGGCTCGCAATGATGTTCTTGCCGGAGTAGACCGAGAAACTTCTCAGCACCGTCCTGATGTCGGCGTTCTGGAAGTCCATCGAGATCGGCTGTGAGGCCGGCAGATCGGACAAGCATATCCGGGCGCCGAACACAGCCAGTGACAGGAGGAACACGATCCATACATACTTCGAGATCTTGAGTTTAAGCATCACCATTCACCCTCTTCTGCTAGTTCCAAGGTAACGTTCTTCGTCATACCGAAGATTGTGACTGAGAAAGTGACAGATGCCGGTGCTACCGACACGACTTTGCCATTAACGATCTTATCGCCAGCCTTCAGGGCATAGCTCCTTCCGGCCTCGTCCTCAAGCAGCGCTATAATCGACTTTTCTCCCCAGACCGAGCCGACCATCCTGCCTCTAGATATATCGAGAAGCTTGTTCGGCATGTCCTTGTCCGCACTGATGAGCGAGTAGAACGGATCTCGGAGATACGAAGCCGTGTAGGAGTTCATGCGCTTCCTCACGATCTCGTGCTGTTCCGGAGGCTCGGACTGGACCGCGGCGTCTATCTCGGATTCACGGCCGGAAACCGCCCCGGGCTCTGCTGCCCCGCCGGCGTCGGCCTGCGCCATCTGGACGATCTCTTCGAAGAGCTCTTCGCCCTTCTTGACTTCGCCTTCAGGCGTGACCAGCGCGAACTCCACGGGGGCCTCCTGGCCCTTCCATTTCTCCTGGTCGAAGACGCCGGGCGAAACCGTCAGTTCGAGCGTCCCCTCGCCTTCCCAGTCCTCGTCCTCAATGGTGAATTCGACATCACCAAAGGACTCGTTGTCGACGAGGTAGCCGGCCATTTCATTGACGGCGAGGGCGAAGATCTTATCGCCCGTGATCCCGATCAGAGCAAAGAAGAGCACAACCATCCCGATGAAAGCGGGGATGAAGATCTTCTTGTTTCTGACATACTTCCGAAGACTCGAGGTTTCTTCCATAACGCGCTTACCTCATCATTTCCCTTGTTGCTTCTGATTAGCCGCCTGCTCGGCCCCGCCGGGCGCCAACGGCTGCGTGCTGAACGTATATGCGGAAATCGTAGCTCTGGCTTCAACTGTGCCCTGCTCGGTCTCGGTGAGTTCCAGGAAAGTAATGTCCGAGATATCCACGAGCCTCGAGAGGTTGCACAGATTGTCAAAGAAAGCACCAACCTGGTGATAGCCCCCCTGTACCGCGAGCCTGACCGGGTGCTGAATGAAGAGATCGAACTGCTGGGGAGGCTGCGGCTCGAAGTGCGTAAACTGAATGCCTGCTCTCATGCCAGCGGTCGTGACCTCGCCCAGGAGCGCGGCCATCTCACTCTCTTCCGGCAGTAGCCCGCTGAGGGCCTCCCACCTCTCCTGCATTTCGGCCAGGTCCCGCTCGAGCCGGGGCAGATTCGCCGCGGCCGCGCGAAGTCTCTGGAGCTCAGCCGCCACTTGCTGAAGATCTGTCTGAACTTCATCGAGCTTCTTCGAGTCGACCTTGTAGCAGATCGGCAGGTATTCGCTCAGGAAGATCAACCAGATCAGGGCTATAACCAGGACAATGCCTGCTAGACCTTTCTGTACGTGGGAGTCTCTGAGATTCATTAGCTTTCAGTTACCTCCTCAGAAGTGCTCATAGCGCTGGAGATGCTCATGTCGCAGTCCAGTTCGAAGGTCAGCACGGGCTGGCCGTCGACGTCGTCTCTTCTGATGACACGGAGTTGAACAAGGCTTATATGATCTTTTTCCTCGAGTAGGTTCATGAACTGTGAAATCGCCAGGTTCGAGAAGGCGACGCCTTTCACCGTGAGCACACCGCCGCTCTCCTCGAGCGAGGTCAGCCATACGTACTGCGGGACGCTCCTTGCGATTTCATCCAGCAGCCGCACCCTGGCGGATCGGTTGGCGTCGAGGGTCTCGATGACATCGAGGCGCTGGGCGATCAACTTGCGCTTGCGTGTGAGGTCGTTTACGACCGCCGCCTGGCTCCGGTACTGGTCCTGCTCCGCTTTCATCGTCGCAATGTCCGCCTTCATGGCGTCGACTTCATACCGGTGGAATATATGGAAGCCCACCCCTGCGATCAGGACGATTCCGGCGGCTATCAAGGACCAGATGAAGACACTGTTCCAGGTCATCGCCTCTTTTGACGGCTTCTCTTCCTTGGGCAGCAGGTTGATTCGTATCATAAGGCTAGCTCCCTTTTCTCGTCGCGAGTCCGATCGCCACCATCAGATAAGGTCCGACGGCGGCTTGATCTGCCCCGAGTGCGTCTTCGTCGACAGCCAGGTTCTGAAGCGGGTTGGCGATATCGACGGGCGTGGAGAGTTTCTCCTCCAGGTACCTTTGCAGGCCCGCGATATTCGCGCCGCCGCCACTCAGGTAGATCTGATCTACAGATGCGGCTTCTCCCGATGAACTCAGGTAAGAGAAAGACCTTTCAATCGCCATGCCCAGTTCTTCGCCGACGGAGTGGATGGCCTTGACGGTCTCGTCCGACTGGCTCCCGGGCAGGCCCTCCAGGGCGGCCCGGGCCTCCTCGGAGGTGACTCCAAGCATCCTCTGCATTCCTTCGACAAAGGTCTCGCCGCCGATTGGAATGTCTCTGTTGAAGAGGGGCAGTCCTTCACGGACTATTCCGACGTTCGTGGCGCCAAGACCGACATCGATCAGCGCATATACTTTGCCGTTCTCGTATTCGTAGTTGATCTCGAAAGCGTTTTGCACCGCGAAGGCGTCCACATCGATTGTGACGGGCACGAGCCCGGCGTCCCTGAGAAGGTCGACGTGGGAAAGTACTTTGTCCTTCTTGGCCGCGACCAGGAGAACCTCCATCTGGCCACCCGAGAGTCCGCGTCGCAGCACCTGGAAATCGACTGAGAGCTCGGCCTTCTCGAAAGGAACGTATTGCTCGGCCTCGAGGGGAATCACCTCGCCGGCTGTATCATCATCCATCTCTTCGATCTTTATTTTCTTGATGATGACGGACCGGCCGCAGATCGCGCTCGCGACCTCTACGTTCTCAATACCCTTCTCTTCGTAGATTTCGGTGATTGCTGCGATAACCGCGTCACGGTCCATCGGCTCGCCGTCCACGATTGCGCCCGGCAGAAGTTTCTTCGTCCCGACGCTCATGACCTCATTCCTGGTAGTGCCGGCCTTCATCTCAACGATCTTGACCGCGTAGCTACCTACATCAACACCGATGTTCGTTTTCTGCTTCTTCGCAATTAGCGGCATCTTATGCACCCCTTTAGAAGCCGGGTTGTCAATCCAACCGACACGCAAGTCCCACGACAACTGCAACATCCATGCCAATGAAACTCGTGCAAAATCCCATGAAATATCGCCATTTTCTGCTTCGAGGTTTGCGCTCCCAACTCATACTCACGTCAAAATGCGAATGTCACGTTGCAATTGACGGTCACTATCTCGCCTCGCCTTCGCCTGATTCACTATCTGTAAAACCACCACTGGTGCTTTTCCTTTCATGCTTCTTAAGCTTCGGCAGCAGAAAACTGAGACTGTAGGCAAAACTTTCTTCATTCCTGCTGACGGCCACCGCGTGGCCCCTATCTGGCAACGACTTAAGCAGCATTAGGCCTATCTCCCGCCTCAGGCCGGTGCCCTTCAGGAACCCCTGCGGCTGGTCGGGGACCTCAACGATGGGCAGAGTCGGACTCATCTCCACGACCGAAAGCGTTACGGTCGGGTCGTCTTCCGGACCCTCCAGGCGGGTCACCACCTCGACGCCGTCCGCGCTCTCGGCAAGGCAGCCCTTGAGCAGCATTTCGAGCCCGGCATCCAGAATGCGCCTCAGGGTGGATATGCGCGGCAGGCCGGTGCCCAGCCGCACATTGACTCTCCGGCCCGAGAGCCCCTTCGCCTCGAGCAGCCTCCGCACGGTTCCGTTTAAGTCCACCAGCTCGGTCATTGCGCCGGAAGCCGCCTTGGAGAGGGCGAAGGCGACCATCAGGTCGCATGCGAGTTCCACCCTTTCGGCGGCGCCCCCCAGCCGGGTGACATCGGGGTCTCCCCTCTCGATCTCCGCCCGCAGACTCTCTATATCGGTGTAGATCTCCGAGACTATGCCGTAGGCGTCGAGCATGCCCTTCCTGTAGGCCTCCGCAGACGCGCTGCCGTTTCCGGCCTGGCCGCTGATCAGGCCGGCTGCGTCCCTGTCGAGCTGGGTGAAGACGATGATGACGGCCTCGGGTTCGGACTTGGCCGAGGTCACGCAGGAGGTGCTCACACCAAGACATAAGGACGTTCCGCCGTGAAGCGTAACCCCGATCACTTTTCTCGAAGAGTTCCTCGCCGAGCGGAAGCCCTCGCTGACGAGGGCCTCAAGCTGCTTGTGGTCGTCGAAGATGGCTTTGAGCTGCCTGCCGGTGAGGTCGTAGTTCTCGTCGCAGCCCAGGGTTCGCTTGGCGGCCGAGTTGGCCAGGCAGATCTCGTGCATGCCGTCCACAACCAGGATACCGCTTGTCACCGACTCAATGACATTCTCGCTGAGGAGAGCGTACCTGGCGGCCTTGCGTTCTGCACTGAGGTACAGCTCGCCTATCTCGGTGCCGTTCCTGCTGAGTTTGGATATGAGTTCTTTGAAGGTGCTGATCGCAATCTCGACTTCGGCCCTGTCGGGACCCCTCGGCGGCTTGTCGGTCATGATCGCCTCTGTCTCCTCGTCTTGTTTGAGTGGGTGAAACCTGCTGGTCAGAGCTCTTAAGAAGTCTGAAAAACTCATGCTCATTATATTTTGCTTTCCTCTGACATGATGTACCGAACTCTGCCGGCGGCGCTGTTGTAGACGATGACGGCGCCGCGGACCGCCGGGACTTGGGTTATCAGGCTCTCCTCCTCGAGGGCCTCCAGCGACTCCGGATAGGCTCCTCTTTTTTCACGGTAGTAATCGACCTTCTCTTGAAGATCCGACGTGACCCGGGCCGCCTCATCCTCTACCTCAGTCGTGCTCAGCACCTGCCCGGTGACGTGGTCCAGGAAGTACCGGCCCCCGAACGGGTCTCCGGGTATCGCCCGCACGAGGCCGGCGCTTTTCAGGTCGCCGAGGACGGACGGCCGGGTGCCGCGTCTCGCCTCGTACTCGGCCACAGCCCTGTTGAGGCGCTCTATGCTCTCGTCCAAATCGAGCCTCTTGAGGGCGTATGCCGCGTTGTCCTTCATGGCCTGGTTGGAGGTTGACTCGTAGATTTCCTCCCACAATCTCCTAGACACCGCGTAGTTCCCGGACTGCTTATAGGCGAAAGCCGAAAAGCGCTTGGCGATGTCCGGGGCATCGGGAAACCGGGAAGCCATATTAAAGTAGTGGGCCGCCTTGGTCTCATCGTCTATGTCCACGAAGTAGAGGAATCCCAGGTCGAAGAAGAGTTCCCAGGATTCGTAATTATGCCTTATGCCCTTCCTGAGAAGCTCCGCGCCGCCTACCGGCTGGCCCATGTCCTGGCTGATTACGAACGCGCCGAACCTGTAAGCGTTGATGAAATGAGGGTCCAGGTCGGTGATAGTCTCAAAGATATGCTCCGCGAGCAGGTAGTACTGGTCGCCCCTCTTGTGGGCCCCGTAGTATTGGATCCCCCGGAGCCACAACATCATGGAAGCCAGGGAGTCGAAACCCACGCTCGCTATTTCGGTGAGCTTCCCGGACGGGAAGTACATCATCTCCTCCGATATATCTCCGGAGTATCTCTGATGGTTGAGATAGACTCCCGTCCGCCAGATCGCGGCGCCGCTCAGGAGAAGAACCAGCACCAGGACAAGCGGAACCCGCCCTCTCATTTGAATTCCTTCCTCTCGAATATGGCGCCGGCTATTGTGAGGAACACCACGCAGTAGAATAGGCCATAGACGCACGCGAAAATGATGTACGCCGAATCCACGTGGACGCTGTGTATTACTTTGCTTCTAATGTTGAAGTACTCGAGGTTCGGGAGAATGTAGTAGGCAACATTGGTGACGGTCTTGGCCGAGCCCGAGCCGAAGTGCTGGGCGAGCTCCCGCAGGTCGCCACTCGTGTGGCCTATTATATATAGAAGAAAAGTGAAAATTGCGCCGAGTATGGGCGAGCAGACAACCGACATCAGAATGGACAGCGAAGTCAGCACCATCAGCTCCACCCAGGTCAGGAGCACGGCCTGCAGCAGCTGCGGCTTGAAGTAGCCGATTTCAATCCAGGCGGCCCCGAGCAATATGACCGTCATGCCGACGACCAGGACGAATATGGTGGCGTTGAGTCCCGCGAACTTTCCGAGTATGAACTGCCACCTCTCGACGGGCTTGGCTATCACGGTGTATATGGTGCGCCTCTCGACTTCTGTAAAGACTATGCCCGTGCCGATGAGAACGGCGACCATGAAACCGAGCACCGACATTCCCGCGAGCCCGAGGTCCTGTACGATACGGGCCTGTTCACCCAGCGATAGGGGACCCACGATGGCGCTGCTACCCATGAGGATGACTCCGAAGACACCGATGGCCGCAAAGAGCTTGCCCCTCACGGCTTCCCGGAAAGTGTTCTTCCCTATGGCAAGTACCCTGTCGGTCAATTCCCCATACCCACCTTTTCTGCCGACCTCTTGCGTTTGGCGCTTCGTGAAAGCGCGGCCGAAGCTTCCGCCGTCAATGCCGGCTCTCTCGCGGTGCCAGCCGGGTCCGCCGGGCACGCCTGCCCGGCTTCTTCGGCCTTGCCGGGGGCGACGTTCCTCATGAAATAGTCTTCCAGCGTCTGGCGCTGGGGCACGACCGACGAGACCTTCCCCCCCAGGCCGGAAATGGTCTTTATGGCTTCTCCGGTGTCCTCTTCCGGGCCGAGCCTTATGACGGTCTTCCCCGCCTTCTCCTCCACCCGGCCGAGTCCGAGGCGGCGTATGGCCTCGTATTCGAGGTCCTCTACGGAGATCTCAACCCAGCTAAGCGTTTCAGAGAGAACGTCTTCCATGGTGGCGGCCCGCAGCAGCTCTCCGCCGAGGAGAATGCCGACGCGGTCACATATCATTTCGACGTCCTGCAGGATGTGGGAACTGAAGAAGACGGTCTTCCCGCCGGCCCTGAGGCCCAGTATGAGGTCGCGAATCTGGCGCCGCCCCGTGGGGTCGAGGCCGGAAAGCGGTTCGTCGAGAAGCACCACATCGGGATCGTTTATGAGAGCCTGGGCAAAGCCGGCCCTCTGCAGCATGCCCTTTGAGAACTTGGCAAGCCTGGTGTTGGCGAACTCAGCCAGACCTGTCATATCGAGCAGGTTCATCGCGCGCTCCCGGCGCTTCCGCCCTGGAATGCCGAAGAGCTCGCCGTAGAAATCCAGTAGCTCGAAGGCCGTCAGATGCTGGTAGAAGTAAGGTCGCTCGGGCAGGAAGCCTACCCGGTGCTTGACCGCGGCGCCGCGCGCGCTCTCTCCGAAGAACCTGACTTCACCCGAGTCGGCCCGGAGGATTCCCATGGCCACCTTGATAGATGTGGTTTTGCCGGCGCCGTTGGGGCCGAGATAGCCGAATATCTCCCCGGCCTCGACTTCCAGGTTCAGCGGTCCAAGCCTGTAAACCGGCCTCCGCAGGAAGCCCGATTTCAGGACTTTGCTCACATCCTTGAACTCGAGAATGGGCATACACTTCTCCATATTTGTCGTCCTTTGATGTTTTCTTCGGCTGATGAGCTGTGGAACTTTAGGGGACCGGGCGCAAAAAAAGAGGCGGCAGCCGAAGCTGCCGCCTTTGGGTTGAAACACAAACCCAGACTACATACCAGTCGTCAGCGTGAGCGGGAACAATGCCGACTTGCCGTAGCCCTTGATTTCGTAGTCAGTGGTATTAGCCGGGTTGGATCCAACCACACCCTGAGCAGCGGGGTCCGCGTCCCAAGTGAACACGGTAGCCGCGCCAGTGAATGGATTTTCAGGGTATGCGCCCTGAGGACACATATCCTCGACCGTATCGCCGCCAGGCGTGGCGGAGGTACCGTCATCCGGATATACGCCGTCGCACTGGACAGCGAAGTCCTCGAAAGCAAGCTGCACGGTGTGCATATTGGCCTTAATGCTTGCCTCCTTGGCCCTATCCTGCATACTGATGAAGTTCGGAATAGCTATCGCGGCGAGGATGCCGATGATAACTACGACGATCATCAACTCGATCAGTGTGAAACCCTTCTGGTTGAACATCTGTTTCACCTCCTTCGCCTAGGTCCCTTTGACCCAGATTCGATTCACTCTCTAACTAGAGCAAGCCCCGTACCAAACCGGCACTTCCTGGGTACTTGCTATAGCTTTGATTTATAATGAAATAGCAGTCACTCCTCGGATTGCAATATGCGTGCCTCTCGTTTCGCATTGCAATATGCAAACTGCTACTCTGTTTTCGCAACTTCTACCGTCTCCCGCGTGGACGTTTCGAAACCATAGCGCTGGAGTTTTCTGTACAATGTGGACGGGTTGATGCCGAGTATGGCTGCAGCCTTTTTCTTACGCCACCCTACCCCGTCCAGAACCTTGATCAGGTACTCCTTCTCGAGTTCGTCGAGCGTGACGTTGCATGTTGAGACCACTGACGCAGAACGCTCCTTGCTGCCGAACCTCACCTTCTGGGGGAGGTCGTCGGGGCCTATCAGCCTACCTTCCTGCAGGATCACGGCCCTTTCGATTGAGTTCTCTAGTTCGCGGACGTTCCCGGGCCAATCGTACCGCGTGAGGCAATCCACGGCCTCTGAGGATATCGTTTTTGGAGCCTTGCCGATCCGATCGCAATACACCTTGAGGAAGTGCTCGACGAGCAGCGGAATATCGTCGGTCCTCTGCCTCAGGGGAGGGATCTGTACCGGGATTACATTCAGCCTGTAGTAAAGGTCCGCCCGGAAGAGGCCGTCTTCGACATTGCGCTCGAGATTGGCGTTCGTGGCGGCGATCAGCCTGACATCGACTTTGATGGGCTTGGTGCCCCCGACCGGGATGATCTCCTTTTCCTGGAGAACCCTGAGGAGCTTCACCTGGATTGCGGGGCTGGTTTCCCCCACTTCGTCCAGGAAGAAGGTGCCGCCCTTTGCCACGGCAAAGAGCCCTTCCTTATCTCTCACGGCCCCGGTGAAGGAGCCCCTCACATGTCCGAAGAGCTCGCTCTCGAGAAGCGTCTCGGGAAGCGCGCCACAGTTGATCGAGACAAACGGGCCGTCGGTCCGCTTGCTTTTGTAGTGGATCTCCCTGGCTATGAGCTCCTTGCCCGTTCCGCTTTCACCGTAAATCAAGATAGTCGAGTCCGTCTCTGCGACCTTGTCGATCAGGACGAAAACCTGCTTGATTTTCTCGCTCTTGCCGATGGTCTTCCTGTTGGAGTGGTTCTTCCTCAGCTGCTGCTTAAGAAGCTTGTTCTCCTTCTGAAGCCATCGCATCTCGATCGCCTTCTTGACGATCTGCTTGATCTCATCATTGCTCGTCTGCTTACGCAGGTAGGAATAGGCGCCCTTGTTAACGGCCTCGATGGCCGTATCCATGGACGCGTAGCCGGTCATGATGATGACCGGGACCGTAGGTTCGATCTCCTTGATCCGCGTCAGTACTTCGATGCCATCGATTCCCGGCATCTTAATGTCGGTAACCACCAGGTGGAAATTCTGTTCCTTGAACTTCTCAATGGCGTCGGCACCGCATTCACATGTGGTGACGTCATATCCTTCTTTTGCAAAGAGGATATTGAGGAATTCCCGCATTCCCTCTTCGTCCTCGACAACAAGAATTCTCTCGCCTGCCATTTTTACATTACTCCGGTCTGTTGTTTAGCTCCGGTGCACTGTTCGTAACCAATGGGTATAAGTTCAGGTCTCTCCGCTCCGCTCTTGTCCAGGGGCAGGTAGACCTTGACGACCGTACCTGCGCCCGTCTTACTATCGACTTCAATCCTGCCGCCATGCTCGTTGACAATGTTGGAGGCGATCGCCAGCCCGAGCCCCGTACCCTCCCTCTTAGTGGTGAAGAAGGGATCGAAAATCTTCCTCAAGTCATTGCGGTCGATTCCCTTTCCATTGTCCCTGAACATGACTCTGATCAATTGCTCTTCGTCCGGATTGACACACTCCTCCAGGCTAATCTCCAGGAACCCGCCCTCCGGAAGGGCCTCGACAGCGTTGAGAGCGAGGTTGAAGAATACCTGCTTGATGCGTTCCTCATCGACATAGGCCATCAATCCGGTTGTGTTCTCCAGCCTTATCTCCACTCCCCTTGAGAAAGAGGGGTGGTTTCTGGCCAGGTGGACCACTTCCTGCAGTATGGTGTCCATCCGGATCGACGTGAACTGCGACGAGCGCGACCTCGCGAATTCCAGGAAGTCGTCTATTATTCTCCTCAGCCGCTCGGACTCCTTTACGACAAGTCCCATCAACCTCTTGTCTTCGGGCTTCAGGCTGGTGTCCTTGAGCATCTCGATCGACCCGCAGATCGACGCCAGCGGCGTCCTGATCTCGTGGGCAATCGCGGCCGAGAGTTCACCCAGCGCGGCCAGGCGATCGGAGAGTCTCATCTTGTCCCGCATCTCCTTGACCTGCGTGAGGTCCTGGAAAACGACGACAGCTCCCCGTCGCTTGCTGGCGTCCCCTCGCAGCACCGATATGCTGACGCCCAGGGGCACCCTCGTGCCGCCGTTAACGAGAGCATTGACTTCACCCCTGCCTTCTTCCCTTCCCTCCCTTATGGCCTCGAGGACCTTCCTGTGGAGCTCGGGGGATATCGGTACCAGGACATCGTCTATGGAACGCCCACGCGTCTCCGCCCGATCGAGAACCAGAATGGTGGACCCAGAGGAGTTCAACTCCGTGATTATGCCGTCGGGGTCAACCGTGAGAAGTCCGCTGTTCATGCTCTCAACTATCGAGGTGGTGTCCATCCTCGCATGCTTTAGCTCGGAGGTCGTCGTCTTAAGCCTCGCCGAAGACAGACGGATCCGCTGCGACAGGTGGCCGCTCAGGAATGCGATCAGGTAGAAGAACGCGACCTGGAGGCCGATGTGGAATATCATGTAGCTGCTCGCCAGGTCGTATGAACTGCCGGCTTCCCCTAAGGCCGACTGGCGCCACTGTATGACGGACGCCGATATGTAAAGCGCCGTCGAAAGCGACGCTACAATGATCGCGCCCCTCAGATAGAAGAAGATGCTCACGATGAAAATCGTGGCAAGATAGAGGAGCGTGAGCTGGCTCACCGCCCCTCCGGTGTAAAAGACCACGCCCGTCACGATGGCGAGATCGGCCACGACCTGGGAGTATATGAGTTTGCTGAGACTGAGATTCGACTTGAGCGCGATCCACCAGATCGCGGTCAGGGGAAACACGACGAGCAGCAAGCCGCCGACGGGTACGCCGCCTCTTATCTCGATACCGGCGCCCATAAGGAAGGCAAGTATGGACAACGCCACGCCGACCAGTATGGCCCTGAAGACTATGACAGTCTTACACAGGCGCCCCGGATCGCTGTTCTGTATGTCGTGATTCTCGTTTCTCATTTGGCCATCATTACGGTTACGAGCTTGAATATGGGCAGGTACATAGCGACAACCATGCCACCGACTACCGCGCCCATGACCACGATCATGATCGGTTCGATAACCGACGTAAGGCCCTCAACCGCCGTATCAACCTCGTCGTCGTAGAAGTCAGCCACCTTGGACAACATAGCGTCCAGGGCGCCTGTTTCCTCTCCGACCGAGATCATCTGGACGACCATGGGCGGGAACACCTCCGACTGCCTGAGGGGTTCCGATATGGTCTGACCGGTCGAGATGCTCGCCTTGGTCTTCATCACGGCTTCCTTGACGACCGCGTTTCCGGCGGCGCGGGCCGTAATCTCGAGACCCTCGAGAATAGGCACACCGCTCGATACCAGGGTGCCCAGGGTTCTCGTGAACCTCGCGATGGAGGCCTTGAGAAGCACCGAGCCGAGGGCGGGCACAGTCAGGAGGAACTTGTCTATTCTCTTCCTCCCGTTCTTGGTCTTGTAGTACTTGCCGATGGCATAGAAGATTGCGCCCAGGCCTCCAAGGAGCGCGTACCAGTAGTACCTTATGAGATTGCTTATCCCCATCACGAACCGGGTCGGCGTTGGAAGCTGAGCGCCGTAATCGGAGTAGAGGTTCGCGAACGTCGGGATGATGAAGACGAGCATGAAGACCGTTGCCACGATCGTGACGACGAAAACGACAGCCGGATACATCATCGCGGTCCTGATCTTCCGCTTCAGGGCGTCCATCTTCTCCAGATACGTCGCCAGCCTTGCGAGAATGACGTCCAGCACGCCGCCGGCCTCGCCCGCGTCCACCATGTTGATATAGAGGTCGCTATAGACCTCGCGGTGCCTCGCGAGAGCGTCGGCCAGGGTCGAACCCGACTCCACGTCTTTCATGACGGTGTGGATGATCTTCCTGTGATGCTCTTTCTCCGCCTGGGCCCCGAGAATGTCCAGGCACTGCACAAGCGGCAGGCCCGAGTTAATCATTGTCGCGAACTGCCTGGTGAAGACGGCAAGGTCCCTGGTGGAGACGCCGCGGGACCCGAACAAGGTGAACCGCGACCCCTTCTCTTTCTCCTTGAGCGAGGTGACGACGAGCTCTTTCTGCCGCAGCAACTTGATTACGTCGCTACGGGAGTCCGCGGCCATCTCCCCGCTGGTCACATGTCCCCCAGCGGTTTTCCCCTTCCAGACAAAAGTAGTAGCCAACTCAAACCACCTCTCTACAGGCGACTGCTCCCGATACGGTCACATGCCGAGCCCAGTACGCCCTTTCTCGAAAGCATCTGTTCAAGTTCTGCGATATCCGGGCTCCGTCCCATCGCTTCTTCCAGCGAGATCTCTCTCGTGACATACAGCCTGTACAGCGCCTGGTTCATAGTCTGCATTCCGAACTTCTGTCCGGCCTGCATATGGGAATATATTTGATGAACTTTTTTCTCTCGTATCAGCGCCTTGACGGCCGGAGTGCATATGAGCACCTCCGAGGCCAGGACCCTTCCCCTTCCGCCGATCTTCGGCATCAGCTGCTGAGTCAGCACGCCTTCGAGCACGAATGCCAGCTGCGCGACGACCTGTCCCTGCTGGTGCTCGGGGAACACGTCCACGATTCGATTGATCGCCTCGTAAGTCGAGTTGGTATGAAGCGTAGCAAGGGTCAGGTGTCCGGTTTCGGCGATCGTAAGGGCGGCCGAAATGGTCTCCAGGTCCCTCATCTCACCCACGAGTATGACGTCGGGATCCTGCCTCAAGACATACTTGAGGGCGTTACAGAACGAGTGGGTGTCTGCCTGCACCTCTCTCTGGTTTACGATGGACCGCTTGTGATGGTGAACGTACTCGATGGGGTCCTCGATGGTGATGATGTGGCAGCGTCTCTCGTTGTTGATCTTGTCCACCACCGAGGCCAGCGTCGTCGACTTGCCGCAGCCCGTGGGGCCGGTTACGAGGATCAGGCCCTTGGTCTTGTTGGTGAGCCTGTCTACGACATCGGGAAGCCCGAGTTCCTTGAGGGAGAGTATCTCATAGGGTATCTGCCTTATGGCGATACTCACGACGCCCCGCTGAAGAAACGCATTCGCCCGGAAACGGCTCAGTCCCCTGACGCCGAAGGAGAGATCGAGCTCTCTTTCGATCTCGAAGCGCTTCCTCTGCTCCTCGTTGAGGATGCTGTATGTGAGACCCTTCGTCATCTCAGGGGGAAGCGGTTCGGAGTCCGAAGAAACAATCTCCCCGTCTATGCGGAACTGGGCAGGCAGGCCGGCGGTCAGATGAAGATCGGAGGCCTTCTTCCTCACCATCTCCTCGAGGAGTTCTCGCATCGTCACGGTGCTTCTGCTCCCGGGCTTCGCCACGGGTTCATTGGCGGTGACGTTGTTCGCAGACTCTGCTGTCACTGGTGCGTCATTCATCTCTTGCAGTCTCCCTTAAAACCTCTTCGATGGTTGTGATTCCCTTTTTGAGCTTCAATATGGCGTCCTGCCTCAGCGTTATCATGCCCTCTTGCATCGCGCGCTTGCGCAGGTCGGCGGTGGATACCCTGTCGAGAATCATTCGTCTTATGGTGGCGCTGGCCGGCATGACCTCGAATACGCCCTGCCTGCCCAGGTAACCTGTGTTGTTGCAATTCGAACATCCCTTGCCCCGGTAGAACTTGGTGCCGCTTATGTCCTCGGGGGTAAGACCCAGCTCCCGCACTGCCTCCGGATGCGCCTCGAATTCCTCCTTGCACTTAGGGCAGATTCTCCTGACGAGCCTCTGCGCGAGAATGAGGTTCAAGGACGCGGAGACGAGGAAGGGCTCAATGCCCATGTCTACGAGCCTGTCTATGGTGCTGGGGGCGTCGTTGGTGTGAACCGTGGAGAGCACAAGGTGACCGGTGAGCGCTGCCTTCACGGCTATAGAGCCCGTCTCGGAGTCACGAATCTCTCCCACCATTATGATGTTGGGATCCTGCCTGAGGAACGACCTCAGCACGCGGGCAAAGGTGAGATTGATCTCCTCGTGCATCTGCACCTGGTTGATACCATCCAGGTTGTACTCAACCGGGTCCTCGGCGGTCATGATGTTGACGCCGGGCTTGTTGATCCTGTTGAGGGCCGAGTAAAGCGTCGTCGTCTTACCGCTTCCCGTGGGTCCCGTAACGAGAACGATGCCGTAGGGCTCCTCGATTGCCCTTACGATGTGGGCGAGCGCCCTCTGCTCGAAACCGAATATCTCCAGGTCGAGCTTGAGGCTCCCCTTATCGAGGATACGCATGACCACCTTCTCCCCGAAAATAGTGGGCACCGTGGACACGCGGATGTCGATAGTGCGGCCGTCGACGCGGACCTTTATCCTCCCGTCCTGAGGCAGCCGCCGCTCGGCGATGTCGAGCTCCGACATGATTTTGAGCCGGGAGGTGATTGCGTTCTTCATGCGGGCCGGTTTGGTCATCACTTCATGCAGCGTCCCGTCGATCCTGAACCTCACTCTGAAGATCTTCTCGCCGGGTTCGATGTGGATATCGCTTACGCCCTTCCGGACGGCGTCGGTGAGCATGGAGTTGACGAATTTAATGACCGGCGCCTGTTCGGCCTCCTCGAGGCCCTCGTCGCCGTCGTCTGTCGATTCCTCGACGACTTCGAGCGCGTCGTCCTCCAGGTCCATGGCGATATCTTCGAAGCTCTCAACGTCGTCCGTTATGCGGTAGTACTTCTCCATGGCCGCGGCCAGGGATGCCTCGCTCGCCACCATGGCCTTGACCTCGAGGCCGGTGATGAACTTGAGATCGTCCACGGCGGCCATATCGGTGGGGTCTGCCATCGCGAGGGCAAGTATCCGGCCCTGCTTGTAAACCGGGAGGACTTTGTACTTGGCTGCTACGTCCGGAGGAACGAGCTTGACTACGCTCTTCGGGATTTCAACGGCATTGGGGTCTACCGCCTCGACGCTGTATATGTGGGTGAGGAATTCCAGGAGCCTGGCTTCCGACATGTATCCCAGCTGGACGACGGCTTCCTGGAAGGTCGCCCCGTTGGTCTCGCAATGCTTGGTGATCTTGGCGATCTCATTGTGCTTGAGAACACCCAGGTTGATCAGTTTTTCAGCGACATCGGTCTTGACTGCCATAACCGTTGCGCAATACCCCCTACTTATAGAAACTGCATTTATCCCGTAAACAGACCCGGCGCTGTTACCTCTGCAATGTCTGTACCAGTTTCGCCCCCCGAAAAGCGGGTCACCAGGCCAGCCGATACCAAAAAGTTCCTAAACAAATCGCAATTTGCACCACTCGGTTTCCGGCCGCTATCCGGTTCGACAGTCGCAGTCTGCAATGCCCGTTGCAGTCTGCAATCGCGCGCCCTAATCCGGCCCGGCGGCGCGTTCCGGCCCGACACAGACGAATGGCCGCAGCCTGTCCAGCGTCGCAGGCCCTATACCGCGCACATCGTCCAGGTCGTCGACACAGTGAAATGGCCCATGCGCGTCGCGCCATGCAACGACAGCCTGGGCCCTTTTCTCACCGATGCCGGGTAGCGCCATCAATTCTCCCGCCGAAGCCTTGTTCAGATCGATCCGAAGGTAGGAATCAATTTCCGACTCCCCGAACGAGGCACAACTATCTGCCCCGTTTGGGACATGGATGTCCTTATCGTTTCGATCTATGAGGCCCGCAATAATCCCGAGCAACAGCGTTGCGAGCACAATGAAACCCGCAAGCCTTTCCTTACTGTTCATCCCCACCCCACCCAGAGTTCTATCGTCTGTTTTTGTGGAAAAGTTTAGATATTGTTAATGCGCGGTGTGTAAGAAACGGAGACGCTAAAGCAGGTGCTTGAGCCCCCTGGCTGCAAGCAGGTCAACGAGTTTTTTCACCTCCTCTCCCCGGTCTTTCGCCGTGATCAGGATGGCGTCATCGGTGGCGATCACGATGAGGTTTTCGACGCCGAGCGCGGCTACCGTCTGGCCGCTCGAATAGACAGTGCAATTTGCAGTGTCGAGCGCCACCAGGTCGCCCTCGACCGCATTGCCGCTGTCGTCGGTGGAAAGGTACTTCGAGAAGGAGTCCCAGTTGCCCAGATCGTCCCAGCCCAAGTCGGCGGGAACGACGCAGGCCCTGTCGGTCTTCTCCATTATGCCGAAATCTATCGAGATGTCCCGGGCCGAAGAGTATGCCTCGGACTTCTTCCCGTCCTCGGCGTCGGTGCCGACGGCGGTCCCGTACTCGCAAAAGGACGAAGCGATACCGGGAAGATGCTTCTCCATCTCACTCAGCATATCAGAGGCCCTGAACACGAATATGCCCGCATTCCAGAGGTAGGAGCCGTCATCGACATACTTCCGGGCGGCTTCGAGATCGGGCTTCTCTGTGAATTTGCTCACATTGAAGAAATCGAAGCCGCCGGCGCTCCCGATGATCTCGCCCCGCTTGATGTAGCCGAAACCGGTTGCCGGCCGGTCGGGCTCAATGCCGATCGTGAGTATTCTGCCCGACTTCTCCACGAAGTCGAAGCCGGCCCTGACTACCCCATGGAAACCTTCGACATCCCTTATGACGTGATCTGCCGGGAAAACGGCCAGCGTGGCGTCACCGAACTCGGCCCTTGCCCGGCAGGCGACATAAGCTATGCATGGCGCAGTGTTCTTTCCGACGGGCTCGCAGAGCGCCTTCACGCGGTCGAGCCCGACAATGGCCTGCGTCGCCTCGAGCTGCGACTGCTGGGTGACGACCCATACGGCGTCGGGCTTAAACAGCGGCTGCACCCGCTCGACAGTAAGTTCCAGGAGCGACCTGCCGTCGATAAGCGGCGCCAGCTGCTTGGGCCTGGAGGTGCGCGAAAGGGGCCAGAACCTTGTCCCGCGGCCCCCTGACATTATTACGGCAATGCGCACTCTAGCCCTCCGGGAGCGTGACCGGCCTGCGCATTACATCGCTCAGGGCCGCGGTCATTTCAGCGATGATGGCCTTGAGCCGTTCCTCGCTGGTGGCTTCGAAGCGGAGCACCAGGACGGGCTGGGTATTGGATGCCCTTACCAGGCCCCAGCCGTCGTCGAATAGCACCCTCGCTCCGTCTATGTCTATTACCTCATACTTGTCCTTGAAGTACTCTCCCATCTTCTCGACCACCCCGAACTTCTCCCTGTCCGAACTCTCGAGCCTTATCTCGGGAGTCGTGAAGTAAACGGGAACATCCGCGAGCAGCGAAGAAAGCGGGCCGTCGTGCCTGGACATGATCTCGATGAGTCTTAAGGAAGCGTAGATGGCATCGTCGAAACCGTAATAGCGGTCGCTGAAGAAGATGTGGCCGCTCATCTCTCCGGCGAGCAGCGCCCCCTCCAACTTCATCTTGCTCTTAATGAGCGAGTGGCCCGTCTTCCACATTACGGGAACCCCGCCGGCCCGGTCGATGGCCTCGACGAGAGCCTGGGAACACTTGACTTCGAATATCACCCTGGCTCCCGGGTTCGACTTGAGGATATCGCGCGCGAAAATGATAAGCAGCCTGTCGCCCCAAATGACCTGGCCCTTCTCATCCACCACACCAATCCTATCGGCGTCGCCGTCATATGCGACGCCACCCTCGTAGCCTCCGTCCAGCACTGTCTTGACGAGATCCTCGAGATAGCGGGGCACGGTCGGGTCGGGATGGTGATTGGGGAAATTGCCGTCCGGCTCGCAGAAGAGGCACTTGTAATCCAGGTCGAACCTGTTGAAGAGCTCGGGCACTACTACGCCGCCCGTGCCGTTACCGCAGTCGACGGCGATCTTCACCCTCCTGCCGAGACTGACGTTTTTTGCGATATGCTCTATGTAGGCCGGCTTCGCGTCGCTCCTGGTAACACTGCCCTTGCCCACGGTAAACCGCCCATTGTCGGCGATCTGGCGGATCTTCTGTATCTCCTCGCCGTATATAGTGCTCTGGCCGCGGGCGATCTTGAACCCGTTAAAATCAGGCGGGTTGTGGCTGCCCGTGATCATCACGCCACCCGCCGAGTCGGTCATGAATAGCGTAGAGTAGAAGACGGGCGTCGGAATCACGCCGTAATCGACGACGTGGAGACCCGACTTGTGGAGCTCCTCGCTGATGATCTCCCGGAAGCCGTCCGAGCTCAGCCGGTTATCGCTTGCGAGCGATACCTTCTTGGCGCCGGCCCCGGCCAGATAGGCGCCGAAAGACCTGCCGAGCACGGACACCGAATCCTCGGTGAGGTCGGTATCGACCTTTCCCCTGATGTCATACTGGCGGAATATGTCCGGATTGATGTCCATATTGTCCTCTCTATAGAGATACGTCGGACGCGCCGACCTCCTGGGCGGCCTCGGGGAGGAACTTCGAGAGATACGACACGGTGTAGAGCAGATACGAAATGAGAGGCGATTCCCGCAGCATGTCTATGTTCACGCCGAGCCTCTCGATGAGCGTAAGCACGATACCGATGGCTATCCCCACAATGCAGGCTCCCACGACGCCACCCAGTACCCTGTCTATGAATTTCAGATTGGCCGTCTTCGCGAGCCCTGAGATGAGTTTGCCCAGGAGTCCGATGAGAATGGCCACGATGAGAAATATGAGGACGAAAACGAAGACCTTGGCTCCCGTGGGATGAGAGAGCTGGTCGGTCTGCCCAGCCGTGACCGCGGTGACATACCCCGCCACGACGATGCCGACCACGACGGCCAGCGCCCCCGATATCTCCTGGATAGCGCCCTTGACGACCCCGTGGATGAATCCTAAAACCAACAGGATACCGATAGTGGCGTCAAGCCAGCTAGCGTCCATCTTCCTTCGCCACCTTTCTTCCTATGCAGTTAACGTAGACCGCGACCTCTTGTTCCCCGTCCAGCCCGATCAGGGCGTCGACTTCGGATTCTTCGAACGCCCCGACGGCAACCACGGCGAGGTCCAGTGAGGCGCACTGGAGATAAATGTTCTCGCTTATGTGGCCCGCCTCCATATAGACATACATCAGCCCCCGCTCGCCATAGACATCCATCGTCCTCTCAGGCACCGCTGCGAGCACAATCGCAAAGGCCGCTTCCGCGGGCATACGCTGTCCGAGGCATGCCTCGGACAGGGGCTCGCCGAACTCGCCTTGCCGGACGGCCTCCAGCTCGTGGCCATGCGGTACATAGTGATATATGCCTGCCGCCAGGCCCTTCACCCTGTTTGCGAATACATAGATCTCATACGGATACGTAGCGCCAGCCGAGGGGGCTGCCCTGAGCGTCCGGTCGCCCAACTTACCCGTGATACCCTGCGCCGCGAACAGAATCCGGGAAACCTCGGCCAGACTGACGGCCTCATCGCTATAGGACCGCTCCGACCGCCTCTGCCTTATGGCCTGCTCCACGCTCAGCCCGTCGCGGCCGGGCTCGGGCAGGCTTACGGAATCACTGCTGCAGGCGCCGCAAGTGAGGATAAGCAAACCGATGATGGTGAGAAGGGCTGTCCTCATAGCAAGGCGAGCCTACTAGCCCCCCGCTGGGGTGTCAAGCAAACTTTGGCCCGCCAGGGGTCAGGTCCTGAAATGCACAACAATTTGGGGTCAGGTCTCAGAATGCACAATGGGCCCGGGAGATGCCTCTCAATGGCTGTCGGGCCTCGGGATCCGCGATGGAACCGCAACCGGTCAATCGTGGAGGTCCCAGGTCAGGCCGAATTCATAGGATCTGGCCGGCAGGCTGGGCTCATCCCAGGAAACGGGTATGGGCTCGTTAAAGAGGTTCCGGATGCGGAAGAAGACCCGGGCGTCGTCAAAGGCCAGGTAGCCGTAGAGCAGGGCCGACTTGACCGCAGGAAGACTGGCGTCGTCCAGGCATTCGACCTCCGTGCAGTCCTCGTCTACGCATTGCCAGCGGTGGCCCAGGCTCGTACGGGAAGCCCACCTTCCGGCGAAGGTGACTCCCGAGCCTATATGGCGGGTGAACTGCCGCCTGTACCTGACGCCCCAGGCGACGACGCCGAGGGGCTGGGTCTGGCTCTCCCCCTCCACGGCCTCATTGGAATCGCCCGTCGAATAGGACACAGTTGCCTCGAAACCGTAGACCGGCGGCATATAGACTTCAATCTCGCCGCCCAGCATTTCGATGCCTGCATTCTCTACCAGATGGGTTTCGCAGGAGTCGTCCGTCCTGTACATTTCGGCATTCACGACATCATAATAAAACACATTAAATGACAGCTGTAACATACTGGTATCCCATAATATACCGCCTGATATATTCCTGGTGATCTCCGCCTTGTCCAGGTTCCTGGGATCTCGGGCCAGCGGATAGGTGAATCCCCGGTCGAGGCGGCCGAAGAGCCGGAGCCCGTGGGGCAGGGCGCAGGTCAGGGGAACCGAAAAGGCATACTGGAAATCGTGCTCGGAGTTCTGCTCCGCCCGCAAGACGGCCTGCCCGCCGAAGCGCCCCCGGTTGTATGCGAACTCACCAAAGCCCGAACCCTCCGCTATGTCCTCCACCGCCGTTGTGTTCTTCCTTTTAAACGACGCCCCCAGACGCCTCACGTAACGGGCCGTGTCATCGGCGGTCCAGGCGAGGCTGGCCCCGGTTACCGAACCGTCATACGTATCCTCAGAAGCGCCCCGGAAGGTCTCGCTGATATCGAAATAGTAGAAGTCTAGATCGAGAACGGACCCCGTTCCCATCTCGAAGGAGAGGTCCAGGAAAGTGCGGCTGTCGAGGCGGTCGGTGTAATCCGCCCCAAGAATCCCGGTGTCCCCGACATGCCTGTAGGCTATGACGTCGAACTTCAGCGACGAGGGGAAGCGGGCTGAGACCTTGGCGTAGAGCTTTTCGCCCTTGTAGTTGGCCCCGTCCACATAGCCCCCGGTGCTGAAGTAATCGTATGCTCCCATGAAGCCGAAGTTGTTGCCGATGCTCCGCGAGAAACTCGCCCCCACGAGGCGCGTATCGAAGCTCCCGAACCACACGTTGAGCCTGGTCAATGGTAAGGGAATCAGGACGTCATGGGAAACCGAGTTCATCAGCCCGCCTGTGCCCCCTCCCCCGAAGAGAGCCGTCGCCGGCCCCTTGACGACTTCAATCCTCTCCGTCCCCTCGATGGGGAGCCAGTGGGGGTCGAAGACCTCGATCTGGGGATCCGTAACGGGAATGCCGTCCATCATAAAGGCCGTATTGTGCGGGTCCCTTCCGCGGACGCTCACGTACTGCGGGCCCCCGTAGAAGCCCCGCGTGATATACCTTATGCCGGCGTCCATGACGAGGGCCTCGGCGGGATCGGACGCGACGAACTCCTGAAGCGCCTCCCTCCCCGCGACGCGGTAGTCCAGGGCGTACATACTCCTTATTCCTGAAAGCGTGTTTCCGAGAAGCGTGATATCGAGCGGCTGGTAGGACAAACCCTCGGTGGCTGCAGAGTCAGCCGAGGCGGCCGGGGAGTCGGGCGCAGCTACCGAGTCCGCCACGGTGGCTGCAGAGTCAGCCACGGCGGCGAGCGAATCGGGCGGGACCATAGAGTCCGGCAGCGCAGCCGGAGAGTCCGGCGCGGCTGCAAGCGAATCGGGCGCAGCCAGCTGGCCCGGCAGAGCTGCAAGCGAATCAGGTGCAGCCAGCGAGTCGGGATGCTCGCCAGGCGCGCCCGGCGGCGGCTCTATTGATTCGGCCGGCGCTCCGGCCGTGCCATGAGCCCTGGGCCCAGGCGCTATTGCCAGGCAGACCAGAGTCCATAACGCTGTGACCACCATTGCCTTTTTCATATCAGGCGGCGTCCCTTCGAGGCCTTTGTCTTAAGAAAATAAACGCTCCCACCCCGGCGAAAATAAGAACGTTCGATACGATGTGCATAGCCGAAAGCGGTATGCCGGCCGCGATGAAAGGCAGCGGGTCGCCCCACCGGCCCATGGTGACTGCGAAACCGTAGTTGGTGAGAACATCATATAGGAAGGTTAACACACCTCCGAATATGCCTGCAAGCAAAGCGGCCCGTCCCGGAGAGCGCACCTGCTTAACCCAGAGCGCCCCCGAGCAACCCATGATTGCCATGCCCAGGACCTGCGCCAGGAAGACCGGAAACGCCGCCGGCCCCAGGGGGTTGAGGATGGAGAACAGGCCCATGGAAACCGCCCCCACGAGCGCCCCGCCACCGGCGGCGAGGATGGCGCCGGAGAAGAAGCTCACCGCCGATATGCCCTCGACATTGGGAACCGCGACGAAGAGAAGCCCGAGTGTGACACCCAGGGCTACTAGAACCGCGGTGACTGCGAGATTGGATTTCATGCGGCACCCATCAGCCGCTTATCGCCCGGTGCACCCTCTGAGCGATTATGAGCTCCTCATTATGCGGAATGCTGTAAACCCTGACGTCGGAGTCGGGCGAAGAGATCTCGCCCTCGGCCCAGATGAGCCGGGCGTTGGTCTCCGCGTCGAGCTTGAGCCCCATGAACCCGAGGTCCCGGCACACCATCTCCCTTACGACCGGATAGCCTTCGGCCATGAATGCCGTGAAGACCACCACGTCCACCCCGCCGAGCTCCAGCACATAGGCGCCCAGGTACTTGCGCGCCCTGTGCGCGAAAACCTCAAGTGTCATCAGCGCCCTCTTATCGTCGTCCTTCGCGGCGTCGATGACATCGTCGAAAGTCCCCATGCCGCTCAGGCCCAGCACTCCCGAGCGCCTGGATAGGAGGTCGCCCAGCGTCCGCGGCGTAAGGTCCTCCTTGGCCATGATCTGGAGAAGGGCCTCGGGATCCACATCGCCGCAGCGCGTTTCCATCATGAGCCCCTCGAGCGGCGAGAACCCCATAGAGGTATCGATGCATTTGCCGTGATCGGTCGCGGTAACGCTGGCGCCCCTGCCCAGATGCATGCTTATCACCCGGGCGTCCTCAAACGGAATGCCCGCCAGGAAGCATGCCCGCTCGCTGGCGTACCTGTGCGAGGGCCCGTGGAAGCCGTACTTCCTCACGCCATACTGCAGGTAGTACTTGTAGGGCAGACCGTAGAGATAGGCCTTCGGGGGAAGCGTCGTATAGAAGGACGTGTCGAACACCGCCACATGCTGCACCTCAGGAAGCAGCGCGCGCGCGGCCTTGATGCCGTCGAGATTGTAGGTGTTATGTTTGGGAGCGTAGTCGGCGAAGTCCCCCACATCCGAAATCACATCATCCGTGATGACCGTGGGCTCCGTGTACTTGCTGCAACCGTGAACGACGCGGTGGCCTACCGCCCCTATCTCACCATCACCCTTGATGGCGCCGATCTTGGGATCGGACAGAGTCGAGAGGACGTTCTTGAGAGCCGTCCTGCAGTCGGGAAGGTCGAGCACGACCTGATGGGTAGCCTGGGCGCCCACCTGATGCCTGAGTATGGCGGTGCGCGTTCCCACCCCCGTCACTCTCCCGCGCGCCAGAATTTCGTCATCCGAAGATTCCCAGAGGAGATAGTCAAAGTCATAGGCTTCCGAATCCAGTACGAGAACGATCATCCAGCTTCCTCCAGAAAACGAAAGAGAAGTATTGCATGACTCAAGCTTGTGCTAAGAGGGATGTTAAAGCCTGTATTCGGGGGTGTCAAGGGCAATGAAGCGTGCCTAGTAGGACCTGGCCCGCTCGAGGGCCTCGACTGTCGAGAGCGGTACCGTACAGGACCCCAGCATAAGAACGCCGTCCTTGCGGCCGTGGGAGTCGGACCCGCCCGTCGCGACGAGGCCGAGCTTCTCGGTAATCTGCTTGTAGCGGTCTACCAGCCACTTATTGTGTTTGGGGTGATAGACCTCTATTCCTCTCATGCCGGCGGCTACGAAGCCGGGGATGAGGTCGTCCCGCTTGAGGGTGCCCGGATGGGCGAGCACGCCCACGCCGCCGGCCTCCTTTATGATATCGAAAGCCTCACTCGGCCGGAGCTGGTACTTCTGAACATATGCCGGGGAATGAAAGCCGATATACCTGCGGAAGGCCTCCTCGTAATTGGCGATCGCCCCGGTCTTGAGAAGCGCCTGTGCAATGTGGGGCCGGCCGACGGCGCCGTCACCCGCGATTTTGAGCACCGAGTCCACCTCTATGTCGATCCCCATCTCCCGAAGCCGCTCGACCATCTTGATGCCGCGGTTGCGCCTGGCATCCCGGAACTTGGCGAGGTGCTCGCCGAGCTCCTCGTTCTTGGTGTCGAGCAGATAGCCCAGGATGTGAATGTCGGCCTTGCCCTCGTATGTGCTGAACTCGACCGCGGGAAGGACTCTGAGGCCGCAGGTCTTTCCGGCTTCGATGGCCTCGTCGATGCCCGCCATCTCGTCGTGGTCGGCGATGGCTATGCCGGCAAGCCCTATCTCGCAGGCCGCCTCTACGACTTCCGTGGGGGACATATCACCATCGGAGAAGGTCGTATGTACATGAAGGTCGTACTGATCTTCCAAAAAGGCTACTCCATCGCTCCGAGCCCTTCGACGCGTTCCGCCACGTCGCGGTACGTATCATCAATCTCGAGTATCTCTCCATATAATACTCCAGCCCGGCTCGATTGACCAATCCTTTCGTAGGCTTCTGCAAGATTGTACTTGAGGCCCAGGCAGTCCTCCGGGGTGATGTCGCAGGTGTCCATGGCGGACTCGAGTTCCTCTATGGCGAGCTCTATATCACCCTTCTCTACGAAGCACTTGCCAGCCATCTCTATGCTCTTGAGTTCGAGCGCGGGGCCTCTCCGGGCGACTCCGAACTCCGCGAGGGCCTCGTCGAAAAAGCCCAGGTCCAGGTATGATAGGCCCATGTCATAGTGGCTCTGATAGTCCTCTTCGCCAATGGCCCGTTTCACTTCCTCCCGGAAACTGGACAGTATCTCGTCCACGCTCAGCGGGACATGATGCGCGAGGCCGATGCGCTTGTGGACGACCTCCACCTTGTCATTCTCTTCGCCGTCGGTGGTGACTTCGGCTTCCTCGATGTCCTCGCCGCCTCCGAGCTCCATGGCCTTGGCCCGAAGCTGGGCCGACTTGGTATTGTCGCCCTTATCCCTGTAAATGTCGCTCGCCGCTATGAGCTCGCTTCTCGCCTCGTCGGCCAGTCCGAGTTCGGCGTACACGTTGGCAAGCTGTTCTCGTACATTGACCCGGCTGGGCGCCGTCTCGATGACTCTCTTCAGAGCCTCCGCGGCGTTTTCCATGTCGCCCTGCGTTGCGAGTTTCTCGGCATACTCCAGGAAGTAGCCGATGGCCTCGCCGGTGAAACTCTGCTCCAGGTAGAGCTCGCCCAGCATCCTGGTGGCCTCATGATGGTCGGGATTCAGACGAAGCATCTTGCGGCATACGGCAATCGCGTTACTGTAGAGGCTCTCGCTGCTGTAGCGGCTCACGGCTTCATCGTAATGCTTGAAAGCCTCTTCCGACTCGCTCTTCTTGTAATAGACGTCGCCCATGAGGTTGTAGATATTGGGGTCCACGATGTCAGCTTTGAGCAGCTTCGTGTACTCCGAGAGGGCCTTATCCAGCTCGCCGTTCTGGACGTGCTCGTGTGCCAGTTTTCTTATCTCGAGGATGCCTGACACAGATTCACCTCCTGTGCTACCTATGGTGTCATGTGATATAACGGAACGCGTTTAACGCCCGAAAAGCGCACACGCCCCCACCGTGTTCTCTCAAGCCTGTATTTCGGCAGGGAATGCGACTGCCTTGAGTAATCCGTGGAGCGCCCGGGGCCTAACTGTCCCGGACGACGGCGCCCTTCTTGATGACCTTGTTGACCAGGCTCCCGCCGAAGTGATACGGGATGTACCTGAAGTCCGGTATGTCGAGCAGGACGACGTCACCCTGCTTACCGGGCCTGATGCTCCCGACGCTGCTCTCGCGGCAGATGGCCCTGGCCGCTCTCAGCGTGAGGCCCAGTATGGCTTCTTCGGGGGTGAGGCGCATGTAGGAACAGGCGAGGCTGGACATCAGGGGAAGCGAGTTGGTCATGGATGAGCCGGGGTTGAAGTCCGTGCCCACGGCGACATCGAGGCCCATGTCGATCATGCTGCGGGCATCGGCGAATTCGCACTTACCCAGGCCGATGCTCACGCCGGGCAGCAGCACGGCCACTGTTCCCGCCTCCCTCATTGCCTCAAGCCCCTCCCGCGACGCGGCGTAAAGATGCTCGGCGCTCACCGCGCCGACTTCGCCGGCAACGAGGGCGCCGCCCGAATCGACGAATTCGTCGGCGTGTATCTTGGGCTTGAGGCCGTGGCCCCTGGCGGCAAGGAGTATCTCGCGGGACTCCGCAGCCGTGAAGACTCCCTCTTCGCAGAACACGTCGCAGAACTCGGCCAGGCACCGCTCGCTTACGGCCGGGAGCATTTCGTTTATAACGAGGTCCACGTAGCCGCGCCTGTCGCCTGTAAACTCCGGCGGGAATTCGTGGGCGCCCAGGAAGGTCGGCACCACGTCCAGGGGAGTGGCCTCGCCGACCCTTCTTATGGCCTCGAGCTGCTTGATCTCGTTTTCGAGATCGAGGCCGTAACCGCTCTTGATCTCAACCGTCGTGGTTCCCTGCCCGAGCATGTCGCTGAGTCTCGGCAGGCTGGCCTCGACGAGCTCGTCCAACGAGGCAGAACGCAAACTCGATACGGTGGACACGATGCCTCCGCCCCGGCGCGCGATCTCCATGTAGGGTACGCCCCTCATCCTCATCTCGTACTCCCGCTCGCGCGTCCCGTAGAAAACCGCGTGGGTGTGGCAGTCCACGAGGCCGGGAAGCGCGACCATGCCGGAAGCATCCAGGGTCCGGTGCGCGCCCGCCGCTCCATCCGCCCGGGCCGGGTCCAGGTCCGCCGACGGGCCGGCCCACGTGATCTCGCCTCCGGTTATGAGAACCGAGGCGTCCGCAATAATGCCAAGAGCCGGAGCGTCGGGGTCGGAAGACCCGTAGAGCTCCGGCTCGCATGTAATGAGCTGGTCTATATTCCTGATCAGAATTGTCTCGCCAGAGGCCAATTCATTACTCCCGGGGCAGCATGGGGATCTTGATCCCGCTCTCTCTCGCCACCTTGATCGCTATATCATAGCCTGCGTCGGCATGCCTCATCACACCCGTCCCGGGGTCGGTGGTCAGCACTCTCTCGAGTTTGGCCGCGGCCTCATCCGTCCCGTCGGCCACGATCACCATACCGGCATGTATGGAGTTTCCGATACCCACGCCGCCGCCATGATGCACCGAAACCCAGGTCGCCCCGCCCACCGCGTTGATGAGGGCGTTCAGCACCGGCCAGTCCGCGATGGCATCGCTCCCGTCCTTCATCCCCTCGGTCTCACGATTGGGGGACGCCACCGAACCGCTGTCTAGATGGTCTCTTCCGATTACGATCGGAGCCTTCACCTCTCCGGTCCTCACCAGATCGTTAATGCGCTTTCCGAACCTGGCGCGTTCGCCGTAGCCCAGCCAGCAGATCCTGGAGGGCAGCCCCTGGAACCTGACCTTCTCCCGGGCGAGCTTGATCCACCGGGCGAGGGACGCGTCTTCGGGAAACTCATCCAGCACGGCCTCGTCCGTCTTGTAAATGTCCTCGGGATCCCCCGAAAGAGCCGCCCAGCGGAAGGGCCCCTTGCCCTCGCAGAGCAACGGCCTGATATAGGCGGGAACGAAACCGGGATAGTCGAAGGCGTTCTCGACTCCGGCGTCCTTCGCCTGGCCTCTCAGGTTATTGCCATAGTCGAAGGCAACCGCCCCCCTGGCCTTGAAACCGAGTATGGCCCTGCAGTGAACGGCCATGGCTTCCATCGACCGCTTCACGTACGCATCGGGGTCCTCGTCTCTCAGCTCGACCGCCTCTTCCAGGCTCATCCCGTTGGGGACATAGCCCGCGAGCGCGTCATGCGCCGAGGTCTGGTCGGTAACGACGTCGGGCACGACGCCGCGCTTCAGCATCTCCGGATGGGTATCGGCGGCGTTCCCGACCAGGCCGATCGACTTCGGAAGCCCCTTCTCGACGGCCTCGGCCACCATTGCGAGCGCCTCGTCGAGACTCTCGGTCATGACGTCGCAGTAGGCGGTGTCAAGCCGCTTCTGTATGCGCGCCCTGTCCACCTCGACGTCAAGGCAGACGCCGCCGTTCATGGTCACTGCAAGCGGCTGGGCCCCGCTCATCCCCCCCATGCCGGCGGTGAGAACGAACTTGCCCTTGAGCGAGCCGCCGAAGTGCTGCCGCGCGAGCTCGGCCAGGGTCTCGTATGTACCCTGCAATATCCCCTGCGTGCCTATATATATCCAGCTTCCGGCCGTCATCTGGCCGTACATGATAAGTCCCTTGCCCTCGAGTTCCCAGAAGTGCTCCCAGGTCGCCCAGGCGGGCACCAGGAGCGAGTTGGCGATGAGAACGCGCGGCGCGGCCGGCGTGGTCTTGAAAACCCCCACGGGCTTGCCCGACTGCACCAGCATGGTCTCGTCCGCCTCGAGCTCCCGCAAGGTCTTCACTATGGCGTCGAAGGCATCCCAGTTGCGCGCCGCCTTGCCCGAACCGCCGTAGACGATGAGGTCCTCGGGCTTCTCGGCGACTTCGGGGTCCAGGTTGTTCATCAGCATCCTCAGGGCCGCCTCCTGCTGCCAGCCCTTGCAGGTGAGCTCGGTTCCCCTGGGAGCTCGTATCACTCTTGCTGCCACGATCAATACCTCACATTCAGAATCGACATCTGTGTTGCCGGGCGCTAGCCCGTCTTCTTAACGACTTTCTTCATCTTCTTCATCGCGCAGAACTCTCCGCACATGGTGCAGAGCTCCGTATCGCTCGGCGGCGAACTGTCCCTCAGCGCTCTGGCGCGCGGAGGGTAAATGGCGAGATCGAGCATCTTGTTCCAGTCGAGGGCCTGCCGCGCCCGCGACATGGCCTCGTCCCACTCGCGCGCGCCCGGCACGCCCTTGGCGATATCGCCCGCATGCGCCGCGACCCGGAGCGCTACGACACCCTCCCGGACGTCATCTGCATCCGGCAGCCTCAGATGCTCGCTCGGCGTCACGTAGCACAGGAAATCGGCGCCCGCCGCCGCGGCGACCGCTCCGCCTATGGCGGCCGCTATGTGGTCGAAGCCAGCGCTCACATCGGTGACGATGGGGCCGAGCACATAGAAGGGCGCGCCCCTGCACACTTTCTTCTGCATGGTCACATTGGCCTCGACCTCGTTTAAGGGAACGTGGCCCGGGCCCTCAACCATGGCCTGTACCCCGGCCCTGTTGGCCCTGGCCACGAGCTCGCCGATGGTCACGAGCTCGCTGACCTGCAACAGGTCCGTGGCATCCTTGAGCGAACCGGGCCGGAGCCCGTCGCCGAGACTCAACGTGGCGTCATACTTCCTGGCTATGTCGAGCAGGTCGTCGTATCTCTCATAGAGCGGGTTCTCTTTGCCGTTAAAGTGCATCCACTCGAGCGTGAATGAACCGCCGCGGCTCACGACGTCGGTGAGCCGGCCCACCTCGTCGAGCCTCCGGAGCGACTCGAGGGTCACACCGCAGTGTACCGTGACGAAATCGACGCCCGACGCTATATGGTCTTCGATGGCTCCGAGGATCTCATCGCCGGTCATTTCCACCATGGGGCGCTCGTTCCTCATTGCTCTTATCGCGGCCTCATAGAGAGGGACGGTACCGACCGTCACGGGCGAGGCTTCTATGACCGCTTTTCTTATGGCCTCTATATCTCCCCCGGTAGAGAGGTCCATTATGGCGTCCGTTCCGGCTTCCACCGCCACCTTGAGTTTTTCGAGCTCAAAACCCATGTCGGACTCGTCCGACGAGCTCCCGATATTGGCGTTCACCTTGGTCCTCAGGCCCGCGCCGATACCGACCGAGTGCTTGCCGCGCCGGAGCTCGTTTACGGGAATGACGATAGTGCCGCCTGCGACGCCGTCGCGTATGAACTCCGCCGGCCGGCTTTCGGCCCTTGCGACGGCCGCCATCTCGTCTGTAATTTTGCCCTTCCGGGCTGCTTCGATTTGAGTCATAACCACCACCTTGAAAGCTGCGATTGCGGGGGTAACCCCGCCCCAAATATATGCTACACGGGAAAGCAAGTCAACCGCAGCTAGAATCTCTGGGTCAGTTTGAGATGGAGCTTGGCTTCGCCGATGGGCTCGCTTCGAGCGGTGGCGATCTCCACGCGGAAGACGCCGATGCGCGAACCGGATGTGAGCCCGAAGCCATAGCCGACAAGGGCCGAGCCCGGGTCGCCGAAATCATGCCTCAAATCCTGGAGCGTTCCCGCGTCGACGAAGAGATAGAGCCGCGAGCGCGTCCCGACTATGTACCGGAGCTCGGCGGTGACGACGAGCACTTCGTCGGTGACGAACCACTCCTCGGGGTAACCCCTGAGGCTCTCCACACCGCCCACCCTTATCAGGTGGGACGGCGGGACGGGGCCGTTTTTGGCGCTCACGCCCTGGAATCGCGCAGCCAGGAATCCTACCGTATTGCCTGCGATACCGAAGAGATAACTCCCGCCGAGCATGCCCGACCGGATGCTGCGGTCGGGGGCAACGCAGTCCTTGCACTCCAGGGACGAGAACTCGAGCCCGAGATCTCCGGTGAAACCCGTCCTGGGGTTAATGACGCGGTCGGTGCCGTCGAATAAGAGCCCAATGTCGAACCCGTTTTCATTGTACGAACTCCGGGCCTCCTCCTCCGGCGCGTCATCTACCAGCGGTCCCTCGCGCACGCTCGCCAGGAACCACCCGGCCGAAATCTCGAACCTCCTGCCGTCCTGCTGAACCAGGCGCAGCGATAGCCTGCGCCTCTCGTATGCTGCTTCATCGATGTCCGAGTCTATGGAAGCCTGGAGACCCACAGGCAATGTGAATATCCTCGGCTCGCGGTAATGCACTTCCCAGGCCGAGCGCCCGCTCCCCCGCCTCATCCAGTAGACGCCGGCCCTCCTCAGGGTCCCGGCGATATTCCTGAGGTCCACCTCGATCTGCCCGTAGATCTCATTGCCGGCCGGCGTGGGCGCATAGGCCAGGGCGCCCTCCAGAAAGCTCATGCGCGCTTCGACCGTCTCGAATTTCACCACCAGGCTGCTGTCCGCCGGGTTGATACTCAGGTGCGGCTCGGATACCGTCTCGAAAACGCCGAGCCCCATCAGGTTCTGCCTGGCCGCCTCCACCCTGGACCCGTCATAGGGCTCGCCGAGCTTGAGCCCGGTCTCCCGCACCAGCACGTCGTGCTTCGTGCCGACCGCTCCCTCAAACTCGATGCTGCCGATGCTTGCCCTGGGACCTTCCTCTACCGTGAGGGTGACCGCCAGGCCGGTCCCGTCATAGGCCGTAACCTCAGGGGTAATACGCGCGACAGGGTAACCGGCGTCGTCATAGGCCGAGAGCGCGGATGCTATGGACGCCTCGAAGTCCTCGGGCGAGAAGGGTTTGCCCACGGCCCATTCGAAAATGGGTTCGACGAGCGACCTTCCGCGGTCCGAGGCCCCCTCGACCAGAACGGCCTCGATCGAACTGACGCGGCCCTCCGCGATATCCACGCTTGCCGGCCCGCCGGCAGGCCCTTCGGAGCAGGTGACTCTTACATCTATATATCCCAGGGACCAGTAAACGTAAGCCACGCTGTCACACATGGCCTTGAGACAGGCTGAATCGAGTGTCGCGCACGGGGCCCGCGCCAGCGCCTCAAGAATGTCATCATCCGATAGCGCCTCGTTACCAGTTATGGCGAACGCATCTTCCGGGGCGGCGCGGCCGGCAAGGGCCGCCCCCGCGGCGGTCGAAATCACAAGCGCGATGAGAATGAGGCTTCGTGTCATCATATTCCGCCTAGAAGGTGGCGTTCACCGACGCCCGCAGGGTGTGGATCGCCGGGGAGTGCTCGAGCTGCGTCCCGGTGTATTCCACCGAGAGCGACGTGAACCTGGTGTGGTTGAAGCTCAGGCGCGTGTTCCAGTCGAGCGAGTTCTGCCTCGAGTAGCCTGCGGCCGAAGAGGTCTCACCGCTCAGTATTCTCCGGAGATTGGCGCGCGCGTCCAGGCGAAGACTGCCCGAGTAAAGAGTCAGGCCCGGGCTGAAGTCCGCTTCGGTTATGTCGTAAACCGGCACGGTGGACGTCTCCTTAAGAACCTGAACCGAAAACAGCGCGCGCAGGTTTTGCCAGAACGGCCTCTCTACATCCATCCTCACCGACCTGGCGTTGAGGTCGCGATCGACCGCTAACGCGCCCGTCCCCATCGACCTCCTGTTTGACCGGAGCTCGCCCTCTACCGCGAGCGTCAGCCGGTCAAACGCGTTGCTGATGAGCCGCAGCTGGACCTGGTCCTGCGCGATTCTCTCGATCCTGCCGCCGCAGCGCCGGTCCTGGCCGCGCGTCCCGCGCAGGTTGGCTGAGATGGTATTCTTGCCGACGCGGTTGAGCACTATCTGCTCGGAGGCCGTCACGCGGCCCAGCATCATGCTCTCGCCGTAGAGTATGTCGCCATAGCCGGGCAGCGCCGCGCGCCTCAGGCTCTCATCAATGCTCTCCCCTTCCACCGCGACTTCTGTCCTCGTGGTGAAGCGGCGCCTGTGGAGGATCTTGCCGCTGCGGCCCGTTTCCATGAGTAGCCTGGACCGGAGCCTGGTCACCGGAGCCCGTCCGGCCTCGCGCCTCGAGACGGTGTAGTCGCCGTTCTCTACGTAATTGCCAAGGCTGTCGTAGTCGCCGCCGGCTCCCACCTTGATGAGCTCCGTCTCATAGAGGGTGGTAAGCGTGGTCGCCAGGCCGTAATCGAAAGTCAGCGCGCTCAATACATAGAGGTCCCTGAAACTTACCGCGATGTCACATGCCGTACTGGTCTGGTCGCTGAGATCCACATGGTCGGCGTAGGCGACCCGGCTCTGCCCTAAGACGCCGCGCACCTCGAGCAGCGTTCCCCGGTTGGCGTCGAATTCTATGCGGCCTTCGGTCACCGTCGAGTAGTCCGCCCATGCCGCTTCCTGCAAACGGCTCTCCCTTGTGCGCGCCAGCGTCATGGAGAGATTGCGCGCGCCGCCCGGGAGGCGGACTTCCGAGTAGAGCTCGTCGCGCCTGAAAGACCCCGGGCCGTCTTCGAGCGTGCGTTCCTCGTACCTGTTACCGACATTCATGTATGCGAACATGACCGGGGCCCTGAGGTCGATGCCCCTCCGCCTGATGCCCCTGTCGCTTGCGTCTGAGATCACGTCGACCACGTCGGCCATGGCTGTGAGGCCGAACCTCTGGCGGCCCAACGCGACCCTTGCGTGCTTCCTCGAGGAGTTCCCGGCGTCGGTTTCCATGCGTCCCATGCCGGCGTCGGCCCGGAGGCCGTCCCCCCGCTTGTAGCCCAGGTTGATGCCGTCGGTCTCCTCGAACACGGTGGTCGGTTTCATGCCCCACACTTCGACGAAGTCGGGGTTGCGTATTCTGCCGAAAGTCTCGTATGCCGCACCCACCGAGCGCCGGTTGACTTCGAACTCCACCGCGCCCGCGTCGCGGCCGCCGAGCTCCGGAAGCGCCGACTCGCCCCGGACCCTGACCACATAGGCACCGGCTCTCTCGTTCTCCCACGAACCGCCGCCGGTCCGTTCGCCGGACCTGGAGAGCGCGCCCTCCGCGGAGAACTCGACCTTCTCGCCCAGGCTGCCCCTGCCGGCGGCGTGTACAACCTGGGAACTCATCTCCGGAGCCGGACCGATCATGGCAACATAGTCGCCCGGGGTGGCATAGAGGTAAACGAACTTCTGCCACCTCTCCGAGAACACGTACGCATAGTCGCCATCGCCTTCACCCACACGGGAGAAAGTGACCTCGTAGTCACCGGCGAAGTCGCCGACGTATTCATAGAAGAAAACCGAATCGATCTGGGCCCTAACGAAGTCGCCCAGACCGGGCCCGACGTATCGCCCGCCGTCCTGCCAGCCATCTTCCATCTCGGCGCCGAGGTTCACGCCCCCGCCGGTCAGGTCGTTTTCGGCGGTGAGGATTGCGGGTGAGAGACGCTCGTTCACGACGGTGACGCCGAGCGTAGCGTTTTCGCCGAAGACGAGATCCGACCCCGCGAAATAGAACTGGCGGCCGCTGTCAAAATCCTGAACCTCATAGTCGACCACGATGCGTGAGGCCTCTCTTATGAAGCGCGACGGGCTGAAGTATATGGCGCCCGCCGGGTAGTCGACCGTGTAGTCCATGCCTTTGCCTCGCCGGAGCGCGACCCCGTCGATCCAGACCCTCTCCTTGTTGGGCACCATGACCACCGGTAGGCCGTCGGGGCCGGTGACCACATACGGACCCGATATGCCCTCGTGGCCCTCTATGAGAACCGACTCGCTGGTGGTCCTGGTCGAGGCCGCGGACGCCCGCACGCCGCTCTCCCCGCGCGAGGCGCTGGCGTAAAAACCCGTCATGCTGCGCTCGAAGTTCAGGAGCTCACCCGGAGCCTGCGCCATCTCGATGTCGCCCACCCGGGCCGTGGCCCTCGGCGAGCTCACCTCTATGAAGACCTTGTCGAGATCCGATAGATTGGCAGTCTGGCTCGCCTGGTCGAAGCCGAAGTCTTTATCCGAAAGCACGCCGACAACGGTCACGGACTTCCCGATGTTGCCACCCAGCGAGAGGCTGAGCGATTGGTCGACCTTGACGCCGCCCAGGCTGCCCGCTTCCATGGCCACCGTCTTTGAGCCGGACGCCCGCAGGTTGTAACCGGGCTCATGCCTTATGGGAATGACTTTTTCGGCGGTGCATACGTCCGTCGCCGGCTGCGCGCCGTCCTTTCTGACAGTGTCCAGCCTCCGCAGGGAGTAGTCGCCCTTGAAGAGAAATGGAAGAACCCGGTAGGTTATCTTAAGACAGGATCCCGGCTGCAGGCCGCCACGCACATTGACTATGCCGCGATTGTAGTCCATTTCATAGTGGAGTCCGCTCTCGGCTGCCCGGCCGTCCACGAAGACGGTTTCGCTCCGCGCGATGAGCTGGCGGTGCGAGAGGTGAAGGATGGAAACGGCATGCGTCTCGGAACAGAATACTTCCTCCTGGCGCGAGCAGCTCGACACGCTGGCCGCGCCGGCCCGGCCGGCGGCGAATGTCATCGCCGCGGCCAGCAGTACTAGGGTCAACTGCCTGAAGACGTCAATCGATCGCAATTTTGAATACCTCTACGGTGCGGCTGCGGGTGTCACTTACGCACACGGTCCCGTCCCTGCGCACGGCCAAGAAGGTGGGTTCATCGAGATGGTTCTTCCCGAATGAACCGATGCGGTTTCCCTTGAGGTCGAGCACGACTATTTCCTTCTCGCCGACGTCGGAGACCAGCACGTATTCACCCGCGAACGAGGCGACCCCGTAGGGTTCGCTGAACTCGTTAAGGCCGAAGGGGCCCAGGTACTTCCCCACCGCGTTGAAGTGGAGAAGACGCTTGTGGCTGGCCGCCGTGGCCACGAACTTGCCCTCGTCCAGGACGAGGCAGTCTACATAGAGCAGATGTCCCTCTTCCGGGGGCAGCGTAACGTCCGCGGCCTCTCTGTCGCCGTCTATGTAAACTATGCGTATGAGCTCGTAAGTCGGGTTGGCAACGCATGTCTTCCCTGCCGAGCCGATACCGAACCCGGCCACGCCCTGCCCCACGTCCACCTGCGCGCGCGGCTGCCCCAGGCGGTTGAAGCCGATAAGCAGCCCCCTGTTCTCCTCCGAAACGTAGACGGTCAGCCCGTCGCGTATCTCGACATCCACGAAGTGAATGCCCACCGAGTCCCGGAAGATGTCGGAGAAGGGCCGCATGTCTTCGAACGAGTCCCTGAGCACCATCACCCGCGAGTTATCGGCGTCCACCACGTAGAGCTTGCCTGACGCGTCGAACGCGAGCCCCAGGGGCGTGAAGTCGAAGTACTCCCCTCCCCTGCAGGGAACCGAGATGACGTGCTCGGCCCTGAGCGCGGCCGCCGCGTGGACATGTGAAACCGGAAGGGTTGTTAAGATGAGTGAAATGGCGAGGAGGATAAAGACCCGCGGGTTCGGAACCGTTCCAGGGCCCGGTGCGCGCTCGCGTCTCATTTTACCATAGGCAGACTGAAATAGAGGTATGTGCTGCCCCCGTTCCTGCTGTTGTAACTGACCTGGGGCACCATCGCCGCATGCTGTTCTCCCGCCTTGGTGGCTACGTACAGCCCGATCATACTCGTCATCCTGTTGAGGACGGCGAAACCCAGCATCAGCGTGGACCGCCGGTAGGACTTCCTGCTCTCGGTCCTCACGTGACGGTAGTCGTCCATGGCCGCGATGCTCTTCCACTCCCAGGCATCGCTGTCGAAATAGCCGTTCGCATCCCAGTACTCGAGCTGGAGTTCGCGGCTCTCGGGATAGTAGAAACGGGCCTCCCGCAAGATGTCGACATTGAAGACGTCGTTTGATATGTAGTAGGCGATGGCCTCGTAGTAATCGTCGTCTCTCTCGCCCTCTACCCCGGCGTTGATCTGCGCCAGCTGCTTGTAGCTGTCCTCGCGCAGGCTGCCCTGGTACCAGAAGTAGGCGTACCCGGACCAGATGACGACTTCGGCGCCCACATGGACCTTTGCCCGCGTCGTATAATTCATGTAGTATTCTCCCGTCCCCGGAAGAAGCAGCGAGTAAAACATGGCCCGCGAGAGCGACTTCCCTTCCGCGGCGGCCTGAGATACGAAAACCGACAAAATCAGAATCATAGCAAGAGCAATTGTAGTTAGCCTCATCCCCTAAAACCTCATCTTCACACCCACCCTGAAAGCGGGATCGGTTATTGATTTGACCTCGAAACACACGTTCAAATTCGAACCGAGCGATGCCAGTCTGCTGTTATGGGCCCTCGTGAGTATAAGCGCGTCCACCATGCTGACCACCCTTCCAATCACCATTAACCAGGCGAACTTGTCGGCAGAAGAGTAAGCGTCGTTCGCCTCATTCCTCATGCTGCGGTAGGCCAGCCTCCGCGCGGTCTCGGTCTCGATCTCCTGGGGAATGGGCCCCTCGGGATCCCCCCACTGATTCCAGTAGTAATCGTAATTATCCTTATGAGCCCAGTCGGTCCATCCGAACGCGAACCTGTCCATGATGTCTATCTGTTCGTAGAAATCGTCATCATCGGAAAGCGGGAAATAGTAATCTATAAGGCTGTCGCACTTGTCCGGATCGCCGATGTCATCGCGGCAGTACTCGAAGTTGGAATTGACGACCGCCACCGTGTCTCTCACGTAGGCGTCGAATCTCACCCTGTCGTAATAGTTGCGGGCGTACTCACGATAGGCGTCGCGCAAGTCGTCGCCCTGATTGTTGTTGTCGTAGTACTTGTAGATGGAAACCACGTCTATACCCAACAGCACGCCGCCCGTCACATAGCCCCGCCTGCCGCCGACGTATATCTCGCCGAGGCCCGGCATGAGCGCCGAAAGCAGCACCGCTCGTACCGTCGATTTGGGCTTGACGGGAGCCTCCTGTGTGTGCCGGACGCTGGCATCCGGCTCCTGCGTTGTGTCGATTCCTTTCAAGGTCGTCCTCAGGTAAGTCTCGAAGTCCGCCCGGCCACCCCCGTTCCAGCCGCTGGCTGCACAGGCGCCTGCCTCGCAGGCACCGGACGCACAGGCGATCACGAGCGCCGCCAGGAGCACTTGCGCCGGCTTTGCCATCATTCCCGCCCCTCCTTCGGGCCTACCTTCTCACGGCGAGTTTGAATGATTCGGAACTCTCCCCGCCGCCACCCTCTATATACAGTCTACAAACATACAGGCCGCTTGCCAAACCCGTAATGTCGACCGTGTACTCGGTTTTGAGTCTGGCCTCGAATCTCGGCGTGGACATAACCCTGAGGCCCGTGATATCGAAAATCTCAACCATCGCGGTTCCCCCGGTCTCGGTGTCGAACGAGAACGTCACAGCCGTCTCGTCGGCCGGATTGGGAAAAGCGTGGAAGGAGTTTTCTACCAGAATGTCCGTGCCGGCCACGGGCTCACCTGGCATTAGCTCCGCCGAGTAAACGCTGTTCCGCGACCTCGACGCGAAGGCCGTCGGCCACGGGGACACGCAAACGTCACACTGCTCGTAAGTCCCGGTGAAGCTGTAAATGAAACCCTCGCCTCCTCCCGAAACGAACTCGCCCTTGCCGTCGCCGTCGATGTCGCCAAACGCCACTGCGGCGCTCGCGCCCCCGAGCGTGTACGGGTAGTCGGGCATGCGCGTTGCGTCGCCGTCCCAGGCGACCACGCACTCGTAAAGCGTCCCCTGAACAACTTCGGGAAGCCCGTCGCCGTCGGTGTCAACCAGGACAGCCGGCGGCAGGGCGACGGTGGTATCGGGCGGGTAGAACTCGCCGTCCCATACCGGCAGCGCACAACCGCGGCCGTACTGCGGCCAGCCTTTCACTCTCGCGCCGCCCGGGTCGAAGGCATACGTCTTATACTCATTATCGGATATGACGACCTCGAGATAGGAGTCGCCATTGATGTCGGCAATGGCCGGCGGTCCGGCGAAGCTACCGGCCAGGTTGTTCCCCCAACCGGGCAATAAGTCACCGGAACTATCGTAAACCCAAATAGTTCCGTCTCTTCCTGCAAGTATTACTTCATATCCGTCGTCCTCCGCCCTGTCCAGGTCCGCCATGGCCAGATACACCTGGCCCGGCCCCAGGTCGGTATCCACCGGGAAGGCCACGAGCACCTCCTCCAGGAGAGGATGTATAACCTCGATGGCGCCCTCCCGGTAGGCGACAACTTCCTCGCCCGGGAGCCTGTGGAGCAGGTCGGCCACGACAGGCTGGCTCATGCCGCCTGACCTCAGGATGACGTCGACGGTCTCAGCGCCCGAACGCGACGCGCCGCTCAGCGCCATAAGTCCATCGCCCGTTCCGACGAGAATCTCCTCGCCGCCCGCGTGGTCGATGTCGTACGCCACCGGGGCGCCGTTCAGTCCGCCCTCGAGCACCCTGAAGGCTCCGAGCGTATCCGAGTTCTCGAAATACGGAGACCCGTCGAGATTGAAGGCATAGAGCCGCCAGGTGTTGTCGCCGGCGACTATCTCGTACATGCCGTCACCGTCTAAGTCGGCGGCGAGGATCTCCGAAGTGCTCGTGCCGTGAAGCCGCCTCGGCCAGCCGTCTGCGACGCGGGGGCCGGAATCCCCGTCGAACTCAAGCAAGTAAATGTCGGCTGGCTGGAAGACCGTGCCGAGCGTATCGACCCACTCCGCTCTCTTGGAGAAGGCTCCGATTTCGTCCGAGCCGTCCCCGTCGACATCGAAGACCAGTACCGACGTCACGCCGTAACGGAGGTCGTCGCCGAGCGGGATGGGAAAACGTTTCTTGGCCCAGGGCACGTTTACCTCGAAGTTCATGGTGAGCATGGAATAGCTTATGTCTGTAACCTCTACATGCGCGTGGCAGCCCGTGTTGCTTTCCGATGGCGGATAGGTCCCGTCCGCGAAATGGGTATTGCCGTTCCAGCCTTCAAAGAAGGGGTCATACGGGCTTCCGAGGAAATAGAACGAGTTGTAGTCGCCCAGGTCCCACGTCCCGTCGGCCTCCATGATGCGCACGCCTCGCCTGGGCGGATAGGCGTTCACGATGTCCCAGGGGTTACCGTAATCGACCATTACCTGGTCGACGCGGTAGATGAGAAGCCCGCAGCCGGGAAGCGCGAAGCCGAACTCGTAGTTGGGAATGCTCTCCTCGTCCACGGGGCCTATTATGACTCCGGTCGAGTCCTCGCTGGGGTCGCGCAGCAGATAGCCCACTCCGTCACCGTCGAGGTCGCACTGGCGGTTCTCAATCATGTAGTGTTCGTAGGAGTTCAAGGGTACTACGAGCCCCTCCTTGGACGGGAAGTCCCGCTGGAGGTCGATGGCGCGCAGATCATACCTGTCCGACACGTATACCGTGTCGGGCTCCATCCATCCCAGGAAAGTCCTGCTCCAGACCGAGAACGGCCCGGGCACGATGCCGGTCACGTAGTAGGCCTCATCGGCGACGGGGTCGGACAGCACTATGCCGATTCCCGACCCAAAGTCCATGAGGTCCCAGTAGCCTATGACGCTGCCGCCCAGGTAAGTGTCGTAGAGATCGGGGAGCCCGACCTGGTGGCCCATCTCATGCGCGATTACGCCGTTTATGCCGTTGTAAAAGCCGTCCTGGGAACCCGTCTCGGGAACTACGCTCCCGTCGTAAACGAAAGACGCGGAATCATCGACGGCTATGCTGCCGCCCAGAGATATGAAGAAAGATGGCAGGTCATAGGGGCTGTCACGGTATATATCGTTCTGCCAGTCCGAGCCGGCATGCGCGATCACGAAGGCGTCGTAGTCGGCGAAATGGAGATCCGGATCCAGGTCGGCGGTCGTGATGGCATCCGTGAAAAACACCTCGAGGTCTTCCCAGGTCCAACCGCTCACGCTGCCCGTGGGATTGTATTTGCCGACATCCGGCAGCATGTAGGCAACGTCATTGGCGAGGGGGAACACCTCGGATACGATTTCCAGGTTACCGTAGGACATGCCGTCGTAATAGTATGCCAGCGCCTCCATATGCTTGGCGAAGTACTTGCGGTCATGCGGCGGCGGGTCGATGAAAACGGTCCCGCGCCCGTCCTCGAGCATCATGCGGCCCGTGCCGCCCGTGATCTTGCTCGGGTCGGGAACGCTCTCGAACTCGACGCGAAGGAGAGCGACGCGAAGCGTGTCCCTGTCGGGCCCCGCGCCCAGTATGCCGAAGTCGTCGCCGAGTTTCTCCCTGCTGCGCTTCAGGATATTGCGCGTGGAGGGCACATCGCGTATGGGCGACGTTTTCCATTTCTTGTAGCGCTCTTCGTTGAGCTCCTTCACTTCGGTGAGGTCGACCCCGGTAAAGTCTTCGGGCCGCTTCATCTCCATGACCTCGGCGGCGGCGCCGGAGGCTGAGAGCGCGACAAAGAGCACTGCGAGGGCTCCGGAGAGAGTCCCCACGAGTTGTCTTCCTAGCAAGCTATTTCCCCTTTCCCTACTCCCACCTGCCCCTTTATAGCTCGACGCCGAGCGAGAACTTGTTCTCTCTCCCGAGGTCCTCTGCCTTGGGTACACCTGCATAATCGAATGCCAGGCGGGTACTGCTGAGGTTGATGTATATTCCGAATCCGAAAGTGAAGCCCTGAATTTTGCCGTCGGGGTCGTAGATGTAGCCGAGACGCGGAGCTACGAAATTGGCGAACATGACTTCCAGGCCGCCGTTAAGGGTGGCGTCCCTGCCGACCGCACCGAAGTTGCCCTCGCTGTAGATCTCGTCGAGCCCGATGAGCGCCTTGGAAACATCGAACGTGACGAGCGAGGAGTAATTGTCCCCCGTGAACGGGTAAAGGGCCAGGCCGAAACGCACTGTTCTCGGGAGCGGCGCCGAGTCCTCCTTTTCGATGAAGCTCATGTCGGGACCCAGGTTCTGAAGCGCGGCGCCGAAAGAGAACATAGGATGGACTTTCCAGAGGAACCCGAAGTCCGCTGCGAAACTCCACCCGGCGCCCTCCTTAAAACCCGTCGACTCGGTGGGAGGCGCGAGGTAAACGTGGGCGATCTTGAGGCCCAGGCCGAGAGCCATTTTCTCGGTGAGTTTCGTGGCGTAATAGCCGCCCAGCGAGAACTCATAGCTGGAGTGCTCGGCGACCGGCACTCCGCCCACTGTGGTCTCCCACCACTTCCCGTACGTGAGATACGTCAGATTGAGACCCAGCGTCCCGATGCTCTTGAGCTGGTGCGAGACGCTGATGTTCTCATAGTAAACGTCCGGCGCCAGCATGGGCACGAGCTGGCTGTGCGTGAGCGAAATATAGGTGCCCTCCAGGAAAGCGAGCCCGCCGGCGTTCCAGTACACAGCCGTGGCGTCATCAGCCACGGCGCAATAGGACTGGCCCAGTCCCCAGGCCCTCGCCGAAGGCGAGATTATGAGCGAAGGCGCGGCCGCCTCTCCGACCGCGAACGCGGCCGAGCAGTAAATGAGAATCGCCATGAGCGTCAGAACCGAGATCTTACGGAACATCGTCAAGCCCCCTATCTTATTACGGCCAACATCACATCACCTGTCAGTTTGTATGAAGGATCGTCCGGATCCTTTGCGTCGACCCTCACGAGGTAAGTGCCGTTCGCTACCTTATCCCCCGCCCCGTCCCTACCGCGCCATGGAATCTCGTGATAGGATCTCGCGTCGGGCGACTTGTATTTCCAGATCTCCCTGCCCGCAACAGTGAACATGGAGATCTCCACTTCCAGCATTCTCTCGTATTCGCAGATTATGTAACTGAGTTCATTCACGGGATTGGGGAAAACATAGACGACATTCGTCTCTCCCTCCACCTCGGCCTTGACCACCAGCTTGAAATCGTCCCGCGAGAAGTTATTGAGATTGTCGAACGCCGATACAGCCAGGTCATGAACGCCCGACGACATCGCCGGCACGTCGAAGTAAACGTAAGAGGTCCTGAAGTCATCGACCTCAGCAAACACGCTGTCGGTGAGATCGATTCTCTCGCCGTCATCCACCGTGATGGAGACGCTCGGTATGAACTCTGACTTTGCTCTTATGGCGACCCCGCTTGAGTCTTTGAGATTAAGGCGCAGCCGGTCTCCTACCCTCACGGTCAGGGTGTCTCCCGGAGCAACCGTCCCCTGCCCGGTCATGAGCACCATTGCCGGGCCCTCATCATCCGTCGACGGCGCCGCCCCTTGAATTGGAAGGCTGTCCAGCAGCCCCGACGCCGAAACCGTGGCCCCTGATACAATACCTCTAATCTGGCCTCTCGGTCCCTCCCTCGCGTCCGTCGAAACCAGGAAACTGAGGGAGAACTCCCCGTTTACCACGCTGGCCTTGCCCCGGAAGATTTCGCTTCCGGGCAGATAGAAATTGTAAAACCCGTTACAGGCCATGTACCCGCTGTTGTCCTGGGCCTCGTTCACTACTACTTCAACTACGTCATTGAGCCAGGTGGCGACCGTATCGGCGGCCAGCACCCGGCCCGAAAACTCGTACGTACCCTTCCTAAGAAGAGTGTCGGCTGAAGACGGGTCGAACTCAATCTTAAGCTCGGGCGAGAAGAGCCTGAGCGCCGGGTCGCCCAGCAGCGCGAACATCTCGTTGTTCGTCCTGTACGACGAGCCGTTGCTCCCTGTCTTGGCCTTTGCGACGACCATGGCGTCGGAAATGGGCCTTACCGAATGGGGATCGCCCCTGTAATAGAGGCTGTCGATGAAGTTTATGTTCAGCGTCCTGTTGCGCTGGGGGATACAGAAATGCGTGGAGGCGAACGACCCTATGGCGCCGCCGTCGGGTCTCTTGAGGAGGTCCTCGGCCATCGAAGACAGCGTGACCTCGTCGAAACGGCTCACGTTGCACGTGGCCGCGATGAAGAAGAACTCCTTCCTCCCGGTGTTAATAAGCGGTATGGACGAGGGATTGAGGACTTCCTCCTGGGCGAGCCGGTGCTCGTCGCCATGTCCCACGTAATTCGCCATCAGCACGCCCGAGTTCAGGGCAGCGACGAAGTCGGCCCTGGCCGCTGGCTTGAGACCGCTCTGGTCGACCGGATACTCGACAAGGTATATCTTGCTGCGGTCGAATTCGACCGGGTAGGCCTGCGTGTCTATGAGTTCCATGTCCATGGTGTGGGCGCGGCTGTCGCAGGCGCTTCCGACCCTGTCGTCGTCTGCCACCTGGCACACCCTCGTCTGCCATCTCCCGGCAACCGGGTCCGCCTGATAGGCGATGGTCTTGCCGACCAGGAGATCCGCCTCGGCGGGCGATGGCGCAGGGATCCTGGCCATGGCGACGTCCAGGAAGTAGTCGATGCTGTCCACGACATCCGAGCCGTCAGCCGCATTGGGCGTGAGATAGCCGTAGAAGTCGTCGGTGCAGTAGGGGTCGCCGACCGGCGGCAAATACCGTCTCTCGTAGGCGGGCACGTAATTGGGATATCCACCGGTGGCGTGATAACCCTTATAGTCCCAGGACGCGTCCCCCAGCATGAGCACCTGATAGAGCGTTGCGCCCGTCTCCAGCCTCCACCTCAGAAAGTCCCTGATGGCGGTTACGTCGGGGACGCCCCAGCCGAACTCATCGTAAATCTGGCCGACCGTGACGACCTCGCCCCCGTGAAAATCGCGTATGGCCTCGGCCGCGCCGCTGAGGTCCTCGTGCGTGATGACGAGGTACTCGTTTCCGGGGCGGTTTCGTATGTCGGCTATGAAAGGCCTGGTGAGGCTTGCCGGTTTCATGAAGCCGCCGGAGCCAAGAAAAGCGTAACGCTTGAGGTCGCCGCCGGCGGCGCTGTCGTAGAAACTGACCTGGAAACTCGTCGAGCCCGTGACGGAGAAATCGTAGAGCTCCACCACATTGTACTGGTCGGTCACGTCGAAGCCGTAGAGTGACGGGCTCGTGAACCCGCCGAGCTCGTATCTCGCGAAGCATGTCGAGTCGGGCGAGAAGAAGGCGAGCCTGTCATCGAGCGCGACGAATCGCCGCCAGTAGAAGAGTTCATACCATCCCATGTAGAGCTTGCCGCAAGCCGACCCGGGGTAGACGGGCGGTATGTCGCCCGACATCTTTATGGTTATCTCCTGCTCGGCAAGATCCTTGATGTTGACGGCCTCCCGCATGTCGATCACATCTCTCCAGGTCAGGGTGGCCTGCCAGACGCTGTCCGCCACGGCGGTTTGGTTAAAGCCCATCTGAACGCGGAAATAACCCCCCATGCACTCGCCCGTGCCGTGCCAGTCCGCAACGCGTACCTTCGCGATGCCTTCACGCCCCGTGTCCGGAAACGGCGTATCCGGTGTGAGCCGCACGGTCTCATTGAGCCTCAGCGGGCGCCAGTACCATCCGTCATCAGCCCTTATGTTGAAGTCGTTGAGCGCGTCTATCTCCACATGCACCCTGTCGAGGAAGGACGGCGGCTGGTAGTAGTCGCAGCCGTCACACCCCGGAAGGTTGCGGACACTCATTCCCCTGGGAGGGCTCTCGAAACTCCCGCCCCAGGTCACCCAGTAGTAATTGTAGTCGGAAAAGAAAGACTTGTAGTACGACTCGACGTCCCGGCCGGGCTCGTAGAAGTTGGTCCAGTCCCTGACGCCCAGGGCGTAGAATATGAGGGCGTCGCCGAGGTCGAACCCGCCGTCATCACCGCCCACGACCTTAAGCGACATCTGTCTCATCCAGGCCGGGTTGGTGTCCAGGATGTTCTCGGTCAGGGGCAGGCCGCCCCCGCCGTAGAGCCTGAGGGTCGCCGGGTCTATGCCGCCCAGAACGACACCCGCGTTGGCGAGATCGACGCCTGTTATCCTGTAAATCCCGGTTGATTCGATTTTCACTTTGACCCAGTTGGGAGAGCTCGTGAAGTAATCGCCCTCTGCCGCTCTGAGCTTCATCGGCTCCGGTCTCTTCCTCCAGGCCTTCCCCTGCGCGTAGTTTACGAGCAGGCTCCTGTAAATGCCCTCGAAGGAGTCGGTTCGGGTGCTCCCCGCGGCGAGCGGCCGCCCCGAGCGCGGCCCGGTGAAAGCGAGCCTGACATCGAACTTTTCATAGACGCGGAAGCGCCTCTCGGCCGCATCGAAAACGACCGGAGAGACCCGTACGGCGGCGATGCGCTGGCCGCGCATGAAACCCGTGGAAGCGATCTCCGCGGGCAATGCGGGGAGGCCCCGGAGTTTCCCGAGGTGTTCAGAGCCGGCGATGTCCGGCGGCAGCCCGTATTCATTGCCGACAACACCGCTCGAAATCGAGAGGCGCACCTCGCCTTCCAGGGGGACCGCGAACAGCATTATGTCCGCGGGCACTTCAAGGCCGAGGCTGCCGGCAAGCGAATGGGCGAAGCCCGGGACCTCGCATCCCAGCCACTCGCCCCTCTCGCTGATGACGTTCTCTATGCCGGAGAAATCGAAGGAAAGCGTGATGCCGTTTTCGTCCTGCGCCCGGACCTCATAGGAGGCCGCGCACGGCAGAGCCGCCAGCAAAACCACCAGAAGCAAACACGCGCGTGTCTTCAACTCCGGTTCCCTCCGATCAAGGCTGCAACTGCAACGATGGCTACCGAAACGGCTGCCAGGGCGACACTGGCCCACAGGCCCTTTGCCGGCCTGGTGGCCCCGTGTTTGATGAGTCCCGAATGGGTCGGGAATACCTTGCGCTCCTCGGGCAGTACCCCGATCCTCCAGAGCAGATTCTCGAGATCGGGGGCCACTGCCCCAAGAGCGCCGAAGAAGACGGGTGAGAAGCCGAACACGGCCAGCACGCCAGCCAGAAGGGCCACCGTGAGGGCGGCGTCCACCCACATGTTTTCGAAGTCGAGATGCGGGATGACGTCGAGGGGTATGTGGGAGACCATTCCCACGAAGAAGCTCGCCAGGCTGTTGCCGAAGAAACTGCCGATGAGGGCACCCACCGCCACATGCGTCACTGAACACATACCCTAGTCCACCCTCTCCGCTTCATTCTCCAGCATGACGGGTATATCGTCCTTGACCGGGTAGGCCAGCCTGCAGACTCCACAGATGAGCCTCGACTTCTCCTTGTCGTATTCAAGGTCCCCTTTGCACCTGGGGCATACGATGATATCGAGAATATTATCGTCCAGAGGCACCGGTCCACCCCCTACTAAAAAACCGGGCAGCCGACGCACCCGGCAGTAAATGAGCTTATCAATATACTCTCCCTTTAATATCGGGAGCCGGAACCACTATAAATCTAACAAGCGCCCTGCCAGAGGTCAAGCCTATATTCACTCCAAAAATGTGCCCATCCTGGAGTATTTCTCGAGTCTTCGGTTAAGCATGTCATCAACGCTGCCGGCGCTCAGCCTGTCGATGTTTTCGACTATGGCCCGCTTGAGCGATTGGGCGGCTTCCGCAGGTCCCCTGTGCGCGCCACCGACCGGCTCGGGAATCACCCCGTCTATCACGCCCAACCGGAGGAGGTCGGGCGCCGTCAGCTTCAGCGACTCGGCCGCCTCCGGGGCCTTGGCCCTGTCCCCCCAGAGAATGGCCGCACATCCCTCGGGCGATATGACCGAATAGATGGCGTATTCCATCATGAGGACGGTGTCACCGACCGCGATGGCCAGCGCGCCGCCGCTCCCGCCTTCGCCTATGATAACTGCCAGGATAGGCACCGGCAGCCTGGCCATTTCGTAAATATTCCTGGCGATGGCCTCCGCCTGCCCCCTCTCCTCGGCTCCGATTCCCGGGAAGGCCCCGGGCGTGTCAACCAGCGTAAGCACGGGCTTTCTGAACTTGGCGGCCATGTGCATAACCCGGAGGGCCTTGCGGTAGCCCTCGGGATGGGGACTTCCGAAGTTGCGCTTCAAGTTCTCCTTGGTATCGCGTCCCTTCTGCTGCCCCAGGACAAAGAGGCGCCTGCCTTCGACGGTGCCCATGCCGGCGACCAGAGCCTTATCGTCACCGTAGTGCCGGTCCCCGTGGAGTTCCATGAAGTCGGGCACGAGCGCGTTGATGTAGTCCATGGTATAGGGACGAAGGGGGTGGCGGGCAAGTTGCACCCGCTCCCAGCCCGTGAGGTTCTGGTAAGTCTCCTCACGCTTCTTCTCGGCGATGCGCTCGAGTTTCTTGACCTGCTCGTCGATTTCGGGATGCCCCTCCTTGGACAGGCTCTTGAGATCACGAATGCGCTTCTCGAGCTCCATCAAGGGCTTCTCGAAATCAAGCCATGACTCCATAATCCACCTTTAGAAAATGTTACGGTACTCCAGCCGCATCCCGCGATGCCACTCTCTCCACTGCCCGGCATCGTCCCCGTCATCCCCGAGCTCGCCCGAGAGAATGTCCCGCGCATCGACTTCAACCCGGAAGTGCTGGTTGATGTTCCAACCCACCGCCAGGTTGAGATAGCCGTGGTTTTCGGTTTTGTAAGCGTCGTCCTTGGCCTCGTTGTCATTGAAGGCGAAGTCGTACTCGCCCCTTATATCTATGGGCCCAAATGCCTTGAGAAGACCCAGAAAGACGTCCGGGTCCGAGTCATATTCCCGGCCCTGGAAAGCGTAATTGACGCCGCCATGCAGCGAGAACGGCCCCAGCAGATCCCAGTTCTTGCTGGCCACCGCGTACAGGCCTCTCGGTTTCTGCTCGTATCTGTCCAGACTGTCAATATAGGCACCCAGACCCTGGGAGTCAAAGCCTATGGCGATCGCCGGCACCACCAGCGTCTCCTGGATTATCCTGAGGCGCGCGTTCACCTCGGGCCGCGGGTTCATGTCCACGCTACCCGACCCGATGACATTCCCCCCGCCATAGGTAATCCCGAAGTCAAGGTAATCGGTGAAGCCCACGCTCACACCCGTCAGCACCCCACCCCCGCCATAGACATAGACCCTGACCAGCATACTGGCCCGGGCCAGGAGCCCCGCAGTCGGGGTATCCACTACATACAGGGGCTGATACACCAGCTCAACGCCCTCCTGGGCATTGACCGGACAGGTCACGCACAGCATAAGCGCGACGCTCACAGCCAATCTGCGCAACAAAACGTACCCCCTTCCAATTGAGGGCAGGACAAGCAAAAGGTATCAGAACGGGGAGTTAGCGTCAATAAACTATCTGGGGCCCCTGATATTTCGGGACCTGGGCAGGAGCCTGACGTCCTTGACTCCGACGACGTTCATGGCCGCCGAAATGAGGTCTCGGGAGGGCCTTATCTGCACATCGGGCACGTCTATCTCGATCTCGCCCGCCTCCGACCCGCAGACTACGATATGGACCGGGATTTCGCCGGGACTCGAGTCCAGTATGCCCGTCAGGACGTCGAGGGCGTCATGGGTAAAGGACCCGAGGTCCACGGTGAGCTCCATTCCGCCCGACATCTTCTCGATTGACGCGTCGAGATCTATAAAGTCGTTCACCCTTATCTTGGGCGAGTCCTCCTTGCGAATCGATATGGTCCCCGAGATCATCAGCATATTCCCGGGCTTCAGCTTCTCGCCGTCGGACCTCATCTTGTCGTCGAAGACGATGGCCTCCATCGCGCCCGAGAGGTCCTCGAGCGCCACGAAACCGATCCTCTGCCCCTTCTTACCCAGATGGACGCGCCTGTCCGAGACGATGCCGGCGACCACGACGCGGTCGCCGTCGCGCATGCCCATGGCCTTATCGAGCGACGCCGTCGCGAACCACGAAATCTCCCGCTTGAAGCGCGACAGCGGATGGCCCGAGCAGTAGAAGCCCAGCACCTCCTTCTCATGCGTGAGCTTGGTCATATCCGACCACTCGGGGGTATGCGGGAGCTTGCGTTCGATGCCGTTTTCTTCGCCGTGGTCTTCGAGAACCGTAAGCAGCGAAGTCTGGCCCGAGGACCTGTCGCGCTGCGTCTTCGCTCCCGCCGACATGGCAGTCTCCACGCTCGCCAGTAGCTGGGCCCTGTGGCCCTTCAGCGAGTCCAGCGCCCCCGCCATGACGAGGCTCTCTAAGACGCGCTTGTTGAGGCCTCCCGGGTCGACCCACTCGCAGAGCTCGAATATGCTGGTTATGGGACCGTGCTTTTCCCTGGCCCGGACCACGGCGTCGATGGCCGCCCGCCCCACGTTCTTTATAGCCTGCAGGCCGAAACGTATGCCCTCGCCGGTCACCCTGAAGTCCGGATGGCTCTCGTTTATGTCCGGCGGAAGCACCTTGATCCCCATTCGCCGCGTCTCATCGAGCAGCGTCACGACACGGTCGGTATTCCCGATTTCGCTGGTAAGGCATGCCGCCATGAACTCGGCCGGGTACTTGGTCTTAAGATAAGCCGTGTGATAGGACAGCATGGCGTAGGCGGCGCTGTGAGACTTGTTGAAACCGTAGCCCGCGAAGTAGGCGATCTTGCCGAAGATGCGCTCGGCCACGCTCTCCTTTATTTTGTTGGCCACGGATCCCTTGACGAAGTTCCTGCGCTGCTGGTCCATGACCTCGGTTTCCTTCTTGCCCATGGCCTTCCTCAGGATATCGCCCTGGCCCTTGGAAAAGCCCGCCATCTTGTTGGCGATCTCGATGACCTGCTCCTGGTAGAGAATGACGCCGTAAGTGTCCTTGAGTATGGGCTCAAGCATGGGATGCTCGTAATCGATCTCCTCATCCCCGTGCTTGCGCTTGATGAAGAGATCCACCATCTCGCTGCTCAAGGGGCCGGGCCGGTAGAGAGCATTGATGGCGATGATGTCCTCGAACCTCTCGGGCGCGATGCGCCTCAGGAGGTCGCGCATGCCGCTCGACTCGAGCTGGAAAACGCCGATAGTGTCGCCGCGCGCGAGCATGGCGTAGACTTCCCTGTCATCCAGGAGTATCTGGCTGGGCTCTATCTCGACGCCGTGGCGCTCCTTGATCATGCGGAGCGCGTCCTCGATAATGCTGAGCGTGGTGAGCCCCAGAAAGTCCATCTTGAGAAGTCCGATGTCTTCGACCGACTTCATGTCGTACTGCGTGACCACCTCGCCCTTATTCCCCCGGTATAGGGGAACGTAGTCGATGAGTTTGCCCGGCGCTATGAGGACGCCGGCCGCATGCGTCGAGGCGTGCCGGGCCAGGCCCTCGAGCTTGCGGCTCAAACCAATGAGGTCCCCGTACTCTTCGCTGCGGGCGGCCTCCTTGAGCTCGGCCACGCGTTCGATGGCCCCGTCGAGCGTGATCCCGACCTCCTGGGGAACCAGCTTGGCTATGCGGTCGACGTCCGAAAGCGGCACCTTGAGCACGCGGCCGACATCCCTTATGGCGGCCCTCGCGCCCATGGTTCCGAAGGTGATGATCTGCGAGACGCTCTCCCTGCCGTATTTCTCGGCGACGTACTCAATTATCTCGTCCCGGCGGCGGTCGCAGAAATCTATGTCGATATCGGGCATGCTTATGCGTTCGGGATTGAGGAAACGTTCGAAGAGCAAACCGAACTTGAGCGGATCGACGTCGGTGATGTTAAGGCAGTAGGAGACGATGCTGCCCGCCGCCGAGCCCCTGCCCGGGCCCACGGCAATGTCCATCTCCCTGGCCTTGTCGATCAGGTCCTTGACGATAAGGAAGTAGCCCGAGTACTTCATCTGCTCAATCACCCGGAGCTCGTACTGGAGCCTTTCGGCGGCCTCGGGCGGCGCGTCCGGGTAGCGATGCTTGAGGCCCTCCCGCACCAGGCTCTCGAGATAGGCGTCGGCGTCCGAGAAGCCCTCGGGAATGGGGAATTCGGGAAGCTGCACCACGCCGAGCTCGAGTTCGAGATTGCACTTCTCGGCGACCTCTATGGTATTGGTAATGGACTCGGGAACATCCGCAAAGAGCTCCTTCATCTCATCGGGGGACTTCAGGTAGAACTGGTCGTTGTAGAAGCGCAGCCTGTTAGGGTCGTCCAGGTCCCGCCCGGTCTGTATGCAGAGCATCACGTCCTGCGCCCTGGCGTCGTCCTGGTGTATATAATGGCAGTCATTGGTGGCGACCAGGGGGATACCCATTTCCTCTGAGAGCCTGGAAAGTCCCTCGTTGGCCTTTTTCTCTTCCGGAAGGCCGTGGTCCTGTATCTCGAGGTAGAAATGTCCCTCGCCGTAGATGTCCCTGAGCTGGCCGGCCCGCGCTTTCGCCTCGTCATACCTGTCGTTGATAATCTCGTCGCTCACCAGCCCCTTGATGCACGCGCCCAGCGCGAGAATGCCGCCGGAGTGCTCGGCCAGGAGGTCGAGGTCCACCCTCGGCCTGTAGTAGAAGCCCTCGGTGTAGCCCTTAGAAGAGAGCTTCATGAGGTTCCGGTAGCCCTCCATGTCGCGCGCGAGGAGTATGATGTGGTTTAAGGACTCCCAGGCGCCGCGCTTGGGCGCCTTCTTCTCCAACATGTTCCCCTTGGTGACATAGAGTTCGCAACCTACAAGAGGCTTGAGGCCCGCCTTGATGGCCATCTTGTAAAAGAAGACGGCTCCGAACATGGAGCCATGGTCCGTGAGCGCGAGCGCGGGCATGTTGAGTTCGTTCGCGCGCTCTATGTAAGAGGGAATGCTGCCGGCGCCGTCTAAGAGGCTATAGTCCGAGTGCACGTGAAGATGGACGAAATCGGAATGCCTCAAGAGAGGTCACCTTCCCACAGCAAAGGTACGTTAAGCAAAAGGGTACGGTTACTTAAAGAGTTGCTACTTCAAAGACAGGGTGTGTTCGGCCGATGTCCGGTTACCCATCCTATCTTTGACTTCAAGCGTAAACCTATGCGGGCCTTCTCGCAAGCGTTTTGTCGTCCGGCCAGTGATGACGCCGGTGTCCGGGTCGTAGCCGGCGATGGCCGTCTCCCCGTCCACGAAGGCCCTTATGGTCCCCGAGTCAATGCCCGAGCCCTCATCGTGCGCCCGCGCGGTGAAGACATATCTGCCGTCCTCGCGCAGGCCCTTGCCCTCGAAATCCTTAATCTCGGGCCGGGTCCGGTCCTCCAAGACCACGAGCTTCTCGAGAAAGTCGGTCTCGAAGCAGACGACGCCGCTCGAGTCGGCCCTCGCCCGGAAGGACGCCGTCTTACCGCGGTCAGCGAACACGCCCTGCTTTACCGTCAGCGATCCCTCGCGAAGCGCCAGGCAGACCCTGGCTCTCTCCCCGAAGTAGGTCCCGGGCGGCTCGAAGATGAGGCAGCCGAGCGAGTCCGTGTAGCCTTCGTAGTAGGCGGGCTCACCTTCCTCGTAACCTAAGAGCACGTCTGGGCGCATATCGCGCGGGACATCGATGCGCAGCCTGAAACTCTCGGTAAGAAGCACCGCGCTGGAGGCGCGCTCGAGGCAGGCCACGGGGCTCCCTGCAAGCGCAGTGGCCTTCCTGGCGCCGTACTTGAAAACGGCGCGGGCCTGGATGGCGTCCCCCTCACATGCAGGAACATAGCAGCCCCTGAAGAGGCCGTCGCCTACGGGCTGAAGCGGGATCTTCGCGATCTTAATGCCTTCGAATACGCGCGCTACCGGCAGCTCGCTGGGTGGAACCGGGCTGTAGGCCGTTATCTCCATGCCGGTCCCCGTGGTCTTGAGCCCGAGTTCGGGCTCCTCCCCTCCGGCGCCCCCCGCCGGTATCCTGAACAGGCCCTCCCTTGTGAAGCCGAGTTCATTGGAGACGCGGCATCTTATGTCGACCGCGCCGTCGCCCACGGGGAAAGTGAAGTCGCCACCGCCGGCGCCGGGCCGGACCTCGGTCCAGGCGCTCCCGCCCAGGCTATGCCACACGCGCGCCGCCGCGCCATCGGGCGATACTTCGACTTCGACATGCGCAACCGTGGCCCCGCGTTCGCAGGAAACCTTCTCGAACTTCGGAAACTCGCCGTAGCGGAAGGGCACCATGGCGGCGGCGGAATTGCCGCAGGCGTCGGCGACGGTTATTGAGAGCTCGTGCATCCCGGGCGCGAAACCGCCGTAGCCCGTGTCCGCGCGCGAGATAAGAAAGCCGTTGAAATCAAGCTTCCACGGGTTGAAGAGTCTGACATACTTCCTTCCCATCTCATCGAAGTCATAGATGGACCACACGAAATTGCGCTTGGAAAACGGAAACCTGCTTAGGTCCAGGTCCCACACGGGGACATTGTCGACGCGGGCCTCATAGATGACCGGTGAGGTCAGGCGGCCGCAACCGGTGTAATCCGAAGCGCTCACCATCAGGCCGAAGTCTCCGCTTATAAAAAGCGTGTCGGGACTCGCGACGTCGACGAGCGCAGCCGCGACGAAGTCCCCGCCGATGGAACTCCCGCTTCCGACGGGCACGACTCTTATGGCATGAATCACGGGCGCGCGCAGGTCGGCGCATTCTATGTAGTCGGGAAACGGGCTGATCTTGAGATGGTCATACATGCCCGAGCGCAGCTCGAAATGCAGATGCGGCGGGCCCCAGCCCGAGCCGCCGCTATAGGCTATGGTCTCGCCCTTCCCGAAGGTGACGGCATAGGGCTCATTGTAAATGTCCACCGAGTAAGAACCGCGGAGGTCCTGCTCGCGCTCGACCGCCTCCTCGATCTCGGGAGCGAAAGCCGAAAGATGCCCGTAAACCGCAATCTTGCCATCGGGGAGGCGTACGTAGAGGGCCCTCCCGTAGCCCTCGTTCCTTACGCTCACGCGCCACACCCAGCACGAGTCAATGGCCGCGACGGGGGCTCCCTCCACCCCGCCTGTTGAAAGGTCGATACCCGCGTGAAGGTGGCCGAACCTCCAGCTGCCGAAAGAGGAAGTGCGGCAGAAATCGCGGTCGGGCAGGAGCGCATTGGCCGCCATGGCGCGCGGCAACAGAGCGCCTGTGAGGGCGAGGCCGAGTAAGCCTGTATATATGAGTCTGCGTCGGGTTTTCATATCAAAGCTCAATTTAAACCATGCGAGTGATGTATTCAAGCCCAGTTACCCGGGCCGTGGGAAATGTCCCATTCTCCTTGAATGCGCGTCCTGTCCGTGGTATAATGAACTTCCACCAACGAAGCAGAGGCGCTTGAAGAAAGGAGACTTACGGATGAACAGGATAGCCTGCATTGCTGCGCTCCTCGTGGTATTCGCCGCATCGGCATGTTCGGCAGGTGATGAGGACGTCAAGATCGCTCTGCACGTGCTGGCGCACAACGCGAAGCAGACCTGCGCCAACCTCCCCTCCATCGTGGGTTGCGGTGATTTCGTGACGACGTATTCCGATTGCGATGACGTGGACGTGTTCGCGGTTTTCTTCGATTTCGACGGCTTGACTTATACTGAACACGGCCTCACATGGCCGGTGGAATGGGGAAGCGCAACGACCACTCAGTGTGGACTCCTCTCGATTGGGGATATCATGGACCCCGGTGACGTGATCGCCATCGCCTGGTCAGAGTGCCAGCCGGGACCGACCAAGATTTCTGCTTGGACCTGGCTGAGCCCCAACGGCCCCGGGGCAATCGACCCGGTTCCCAGGCCCGCCACAGGCAGCCTCCCCTCGTTCCTGGGAATCACCGACTGCGAGTTCGTGGAGATACAGGTGATCTGCGCGTTCGGGGCGGGCGTATGCGGTATATATGGCGACGACCCGTGTGGGCCCAGCGCCGCCGAGGCGACATACTGGGGGGCTATAAAGGCCATGTTCAGGTAAACGCGGTGCTACACCGCGGCTGCCGGCTCAGCCGTCCTCAGGCACTCTTCGCTCATCATGAAGTTGCGAAGACCGTCCCGTATGGCCCGCCCGGGGGGACAATTGCCGCGCCTGGAGCGGGCCCAATTTTCGCTTGTTAGCCACCGCCTCACCTGTTAGAATGTCTTGAATTCTAGACTATTAGGGGGATTAGTACATGCTCAGACAGATGCGCGAGAATACCAAGATCGTATTGTGGGTGGTCATCGTGGCCTTCGTGGGTCTCATTATCGTCGGCTGGGGGATGCAGCAGAGGACCGGCAGGGCCGGACCCGAGGCCGGCTATGTCGGGAGCGTCGGCAGCACCCGCATCACCAGCCAGGAGTACAGAAGCGAACTCGATAACCAGCGGTCCGCTTACTACGAAGAGTATGGCAGGCCCAAGACGGTCGACGAGGAAAAGGAGATCGTCGACGCCTCGTGGGAGTCCATAGTCCGCCGCCACGTGCTCTACGGCAAGATCGAAGACTGGAACATCATCACGACCGACGATGAGGTGCTGCGCGAGATCCAGTACAACCCGCCGCCTTTCATAAGATCCCATCCGGCCTTCCAGACGGACAGCCTCTTCGACCACCAGAAATACATGGAGGCCCTGCGCGACCCGCGCGTGAACTTCACCTTTCTCGAGAACTACATACGGCAGACGCTGCCCTTCGCAAAGCTGGAGGACTATCTCGCCGGATGCGTTCGCGTAACCGACGAGGAGCTTGTCTCGCTGGTCAAGTTGTTCCAGGAAACAGCTACTCTCTCATATGTCAGGGTCAGCCCCTTTGCCGACTTCCAGGACCTGGAAGTGGTGCCCACGGAGGATGACCTCAAGACCTATTACGAGGCCAACACGGAAGACTTCCGCGTACCGGAGAAGCGCACCTTCAGGTACGTGGATGTAATCAAGGACCCCGGCGCCCAGGACAAGCAATTCGCCCGCGAGCGCATCGAGGAAGCCTTCGATCTCATCTCCGCCGGCGGAGACACTTTCGAGGAGATCGCAGTCCTCTACTCGGACGACGAGCAGACAGCCGAGAGGGGCGGCGAGATGGGTTGGACGCGAAGGGACAGGCTGCCGCCCCCGGCCGATTCGATCATTTTCAGCCTCGATGTCGGCGAACTCAGCGAGATCGTGGACATGCACCGGGCCTACCATTTCTTCAGGGTCACCGATAAGCGCGAGACCGACGGCGTGCCGGAAGTCTTGCTGCACCAGATAATGACGGTTGCCGAGGTGAGTCCCGCCACCATAGATATGCTTGCCAGCAATGCCGAAGACCTGGCTGACGCCGCCCGCGAGCAGGGCCTCGAAGAAGCTGCGGCCGAACTCGAATACGCCGTGGACGGGGCCGACCAGATCACGCTGGAAGGCGCCGCGAGGAGATTTGGCGTCGAAATGGACGTCGTAGAAGATGTATTCGCCGCTTCGGAAGGCGAGATACTGGACCCGATAGAGGGCCGGGCCGCCTTCTTCGTTATAGAAGTGACCGAGGCTACGCCCTCCAGCATTCCATCGTTTGAAGACGCCCGGGATATCGTCGAGAGGACCTATATTCTCAGCGTGAAGACGGATGCGGCGCGCGCCAAGGCCGAGGCCGTCGCGGCCGAAGTCGAGGCGGGCGCGACCCTGGAGGCCGCTGCCGGCTCCCATGGGCTCCGCGTCAGGACCACCGAGCCCTTCTCGAGAATGTCCAACGTGCCCGGTATCGGGAGCGTGAACGAAGTCACTGCCAGCGCCTTCGCCCTGGCCGAGGGCGAGACAGCGGGGCCGCTGGAGAGCGCAGGCAACTTCCTGGTTATCCGGGTGGACTCCAAGGTGCCCTACGACCAGGCGCAGCTCTCGCGTGAACTTGCTAACCTCAAGATGTCGGCAATCATGAGCAAGCAGCAGGGGTTCATCGGCGACTGGTACGAAGCGGCCAAAGCGGAAGTCGACATAGAAGACTATCGCAGCGCAGGTTACTAGCCGGCCGGAGGCTCCTCCTCCCCGCCGGAACTCTCCGGTTGGGAAGTTTCGCTGTAGGGGTTTTCGGCATAGGGATTCTCAGCAGGCGGCGGGGCTGGATCCTCAAACGGGTCGCTCTCCAGTTCCTCGCGGATTTCCTTCATCGCGCGCCTGAATTCGCGCATTCCCCGTCCCAGGGCGCGCGAGAACCCGGGGATTCGTTTGGACCCGAAAAGCAGGAGAACAACGAGCAGCACCATTATTATCTCGGAACTGCCTACCCCGTTAAACAATCCGCCTCACCTCTCTCCTCGTCACTCGAAACCTTCGAAGTCCGACCCGATGACCACGGTGGCGTCGAAGAACGTTCCGGACGCGACCTGCTGTACTGCGGGGATACCCCCCAGTATACGTGCGACTTCGCGGGCCTTGGTCCACTCGCCCGATCTGTCTACCACCATGGTCTCGGCAAACTCGAAGTCTTCCGCATTGCCCACGAATATAACGTCAACCCCCTCATCCTTCAAGTAGCGGGCCACCCTGTCGCCGAGTCCGCTTATGCCGCAGCCGTTCCTGATCTCGACCACTATGACGGCCTCGTTCGGACTCTCCGCCCTCTCCGAGAAGAACAGGCTGTTTCCAAGCAGCACCGCCGCGAGGATGAAACCTGCGAGAAAGACGAGCTTGATAACTGAGTTCATCACGTGCAGGCGTCTTCCAGTCCGTCCGCGGCCTTCATTATCTTCTCATAGACGTTCTCGAGCGTATCCGGGAGCACCCGGGTTTCCGAAAAGACCGGCATGAAGTTGGTATCACCCTCCCACCTCGGCACGATGTGAATGTGCACGTGGTCGGGGACGCCTGCCCCGGCGCACTTTCCTATGTTCATGCCGACGTTGAAGCCCTGGGCTTCGACGGCCCTGCGGAGCAGAAGCTCGCTCCAGCCGACGAGCTTCATGATCTCCCTGGCTTCCTCGTCGCTGAGGTCGCAAAGGCTTCCAGTATGACGGTAGGGCGCGACCATGAGGTGCCCGGTGGTATAGGGATACAGGTTCATTATGACGAAGGCGGTCTCGCCGCGTCTCACTATGAAATACTTCCTGTCGTCACCGGCTGCGGGTTTGGTACAGAAGATACAGCCTTCACCGCTTCCTTTTTCGATGAACTCCATTCGCCACCCCGCGCTTATTATCTTCATCCCGTTTTCTCCTCGCAAGGATTGCCTTGACCGCCTGGAGGTCTTTCCTGGTATTCACTCCCATCACCTCGGTGTAGTCGTCGATAATATGAGCCTCCACCCGCCCGCCCCTGGACTTGATCACATCCAGCGTGCCGGGCAGATAGTACTCCATCTGGGCGTTGGCCGACGTGAGCATGAGCAGCGCGTCGAACATGGGTTTGGCCTTGAAGCAATATATGCCGGCGTTCATCTCTCTTATCCGGCGCGTCCGGGCGTCGGCGTCCTTCTCCTCGACTATCTTCTGAAAAGAGCCGTCCTTGCCCCTCACGATTCTCCCGTAACCGGCCGGGTCCGGGACGATCGCCGTCGCGAAGGTGGCTACATTGGAATGTTTCCTGTGGTCACTGAGGAGCTTCTTAAGGGTAGAAGCCCTCATGAGCGGCACGTCGCCCGAGAGAATGATCACGTCTCCGGTGAAGTCCTTAAGCAGCGGATACGTCTGCAGCACCGCATGCCCCGTTCCCCTCTGAACGTCCTGAACGACGGTGCTCACGCCGAGTTTATCAAGGACAGGGCGCACCCTGTCCCCGCCGTGCCCGACTACGGCGACGATGTCCTTAACGCCCGCCGATCTCGCGGCCCCCACGACCCACTGGACCAGGGGCTCTCCATCCACGGTGTGCAATACCTTGGGGAGGTCGGACTTCATGCGCTTGCCCTCGCCGGCCGCCATTATTACGCCTGCGGCTCGGCCCCTGACCCCGCCCTTCCGGCCGGTGCGCGCTCCCGCCTCCACCGGTATATTGTCGATAAGGCGCGTGGAACCGACCCACGCGGCTACGGCTATCCTCACATCGCCCCGGATATGCTGCTGCTCGGCCAGGGTCTCGGGATCGACAATGGCCACGTACTCTATGCGGTCGACGCCGCCGTCTATGAGCACCGAGACCATCCTGTCTCTGACCTCATCGGCGCGCCTCTCCCCTCCCGCTATGATGAGTTTGCCGAGTTCTAAGGACCTGAAGAGCGCAGTCGCTCGCTGGCGCTCCCCGGGGCCGAGGTAGGCGTTCCTCGAGCTCATGGCGAGCCCGTCCTTGTCTCTTACGGTCGGGACTCCGACGATCTCCGCGCCCACGCTGAGGTCCGTCACCATCTTGCGGATTACGACCAGCTGCTGGTAGTCTTTCTCCCCGAAAAAGGCCACGTCGGGCCGCACTATGTTGAGGAGCTTGAGCACCACCACGCACACGCCGTCGAAGTGACCCTCTCTGACGCGGCCGCACATTATCCCGCGCAACCCGTCGACGCCGACTACGGTGAGAAAATCCCGTGGATAGATATCCACCGCTCTGGGCGCGAAGATGAGGTCACAGCCTTCCTTCTCGAGGAGGCGCTTGTCCCTTCTCATGTCTCGCGGGTAGCGCTCGAAGTCCTCGCCGGGGCCGAATTGCCTGGGGTTTACGAAAATGCTTACCACGACATAGTCGCAGGTCTTCCTCGCCTCGCGCACAATCGCGAGATGGCCTTCGTGAAGGTAGCCCATGGTGGGCACGAGGCCGATGCGCTTCCCCTTTTTCCTGGCCCGCGCGACGGCCTTTTCAACTTCTGCCTCAGTCTTTACCGTTCTGAGCATCATCGTAGCTTTCTTCCAGGGTAGGGAACCCGCCCTCCCGGACGTCATCGACATAGCGGGTGAACGCGTCCAGTATGGTGGTCTTGAGGTCGGCGTAATGCCGGACGAACCTGGGCATATAGCCCTCGAAGAGCCCCAGTATGTCGTGGCCTACCAGCACCTGGCCGTCGCAATGCGGGCCGGCGCCTATTCCTATCGTGGGGATCGAAACCGCCCCGGTGATCTCCCTGGCAACCTTATAGGGTATACCCTCGAGTACTATCGAGAAGCATCCCGCCGCCTCCAGGCAGCGCGCGTCCTCAAGAAGCGCCCTGGCGGCCGGCCCGGTCTTTCCCTGCACCTTGTACCCGCCGAACCTGTGCACGGCCTGGGGCGTGAGCCCGATATGTCCCATGACGGGGATCTTGGCCGCGGAAAGCGCCTCCACGGTCTTAACCATGCACCTGCCGCCCTCGATCTTGACGGCCTCCGCCCCTCCCTCCTTGAGCATCCGTCCGGCGTTCCGGACGGCGTCTTCGGGCGAGACCTGGAACGACATGAAGGGCATGTCGGCTATGAGAAGCGCCCTGGTCTTCGCCCGGGCTGCGGCCTTGACATGGCAGAGCATCTCTTCCATCGTCACCGGCAGCGTCGTATCGTAACCGAGCATTACCATGCCCAGGGTGTCGCCCACGAGCACCGCGTCGACGCCTGCCCTGTCGGCGAGCGCCGCGGTGATGTATTCGTAAACCGACAGCATGGCTATCTTGCTGCCCTTCTTCTTCTTTTTCACGAAGCTGGCGACTGTGACCCTTTTCCTTTCCACGCTATTCACCGCCTCCACCGAAAAGGACCGTGCCTTTCGGATTGGAATCGATCATCTCGATAAGCCTGTCGACATTGGCCGGGTTATTGACGAAATCCACGCTTTCAGTACTGACGATAATGAGCGGCGTGTCTTCATAGTGAAAGAAGAAGTAATTGTAGGCCCGGTTGAGGGTCTCTATATAGTCGCGCGGCATGTTTTTCTCGAAGGGCCGCCCGCGCCTGTGTATCCTCTCCATCAGCATGTCCGTCGCGCCCTGCAGGTAGACGACGACATCGGGTTTGGCGATGTTCTTCTCGAGTATGTCCGCCAGCCTCTGGTAAAGCGCCAGCTCGTCGTCGCTGAGGTTGATGTGCGCGAAGATCCTGTCCTTGGCGAAGATGTAGTCGCTCACGATCTTCTGGGCGAAGAGGCTCGCCTGCATGAGGTCCATCTGCTGCCTGTACCTCGATAGCAGGAAGAAGATCTGCGTCTGGAAAGCATAGCCCCTCATATCGTCGTAGAACTTCGCGAGAAACGGGTTCTCCTCGACTTCTTCGAGCTGTTGCTGGGCCCCGAGCTTCTCTCCGATTATCCCGGCCAGAGTCGTCTTGCCGACTCCGATGACGCCTTCGATGGCTATGTAGTTAGCTTCTCCCATGAAACCTCTCCGTCACTCTCCAGTTTCCGAAGACACTCGGCAAACCCCACTCCCGTTCGCGGGTGTACGAGGTCAGGCGCCAGTTCGAGAAGCGGCACCAGGACGAATGCCCGCTCCTCGATACCCGGATGGGGGATCTCGAGCTCATCGACCTCGACGACCTCGTCCCCGTAGAGGAGAATGTCGATGTCTATCTCCCTGGGCCCCCATCTCACCCGCTCCCTGCGGCCCATCTCATCTTCCACGCCCTTGGCCCTGGCAAGGAGCTCGAGGGGCTCCAGATCCGTCTCGACCTCGGCTACGGCGTTTACGAAGTCGGGCTGACCGGCGAGGCCCCACGGCCTTGTCAGGTATAGGCTCGAGACCCTCTTGACTTCGACTTCGCCGCCGGCGGCGATGAGATTCGCACTCTCGCGCACCGCCCCGGCACGGTCTCCGATATTACTTCCCAGTCCAAGATAGCACCTTGCCACTTCTATTTCCTCTTCTATTTGCCCAGGTACCTGGTGACTTCGACGCCCACCGAGCCCACGCCCGTCGCTATGGGGAGGTTGAACTTCTTGACCATCACCGTTACGGCCCCCGGGCTGAACTGCTCCAGTACCTTCTCGGCGATTTTTGCGGCCAGGCTCTCTATGAGGAGAAACTCCTCCTCGGCCGTCACTCTCTCCACGAGATTGCAGACGGCTTCGTAGTTCACGGTTTCCCTTATGTCATCGTCCGCCGCCGCCCGGGAGAGGTCGAGGTAGAGGTCGACGTCGATCACCAGCCTGTGGCCGACCTTTCTCTCCGCCTCCTCCACACCATGATGCCCCAGCACGTTAATGCCGTGTATGGTTATCCTGTCGAGCCGTTTTAAGTCCTCCAACTCCCACTTACCTCCTCAATGCGTTCCATGCCCCTCGCGATGTCCTCGCGCGGGCAGGTGATCGATAGCCTGAAGTAGCCCTCCCCCTCCGCGCCGAATCCGATGCCCGGGGCGACGATGACGCCCGCCCTCTCGACGAGCAGCCGGGCGAAATCCACCGAGCCCATGACGCCGGGCACTTTCGCCCAGATATAAAGCGTGGCGGGCGACTTGTGATATGTGATGCCCGCCGCCTCCAGGGCCCCGCAGACGAGCGCCCTCCGTGCGGCGTATTCGCTCGAAGTATCGCCTATATGGCTCCCGGCTCCGGCGAGCATGTCCCGGGCAGCCAGAAGCATCATGCCCGGAACGCCCGAGTCTATATTGGACTTGAAAGTCTTGAGGGCGCCGATGACATCACGCCTTCCCGCCGCGAAGCCCACTCTCCAGCCTGGAACGCCATAGGTCTTCGAAAAAGAGTGCAGCTCCACGGCCACATCGCCCGCACCGGCTGCTTCGAGCACGCTCGGCGACACATAGCCGTCGAAAGTGATCTCGCTGTAAGCGGCGTCGTTTACGATGCACGCTCCCGTCTCATGCGCGAACTCCACGGCCTCCGAATAGAGTCCCGGGCCGGCGACAGCCGAGGTCGGGTTGTTGGGGTAGTTTAAGAAAACGAGCCGCGGCTTGTCGCCGCGAAAGGCGCCGAGGTCGGGAAGGAAAGCGCGGCTTTCGGTGAGCGGCATGAAGCGGGCCTCGCCGCCTGCAAACCCCACGCTTCGCGAGTAAACCGGGTATCCCGGGTCGGGGACGAGCGCGACCGAACCGGGGTCGATTACGGCCAGCGAGAGATTGGCTATGCCCTCCTTCGTCCCTATTACCGGCGTAATCTCAGAAGCCGGGTCGAGGTCAACCGAGTATCTCTCGCGCATGTAGCGCGCGACGGCCTCGTTGAACTCCTCTACCGCCCAGGTGGGCGTGTACCGGTCGAGCCGCCGGTCGCCGGCGTATTTCCTGAGGGCTTCGACGGCCATGGGAGGAGCGCCCGTGTCGGGGTCGCCGATGGAAAGATCCACGACGTCCACCCCTTCGGCGAGCTTCCGGTTTTTGAGCCGCGTAAGCTCTTCGAAAAGATATGGCGGCAGCGCCCGCAGTCTCTCCGACTCGAGCCCAGGTGTATTTCTTTCCGGTCTGTCTGCGGCCACTAGGACTTCGCTTTCTCTATAAACGGAGTAAAGAGGTCGATGGGCACGGGGAAAAGCGTCGTCGAGTTGTTCTCGGCTGCGACCTCGGTAAGCGTCTGGAGGTACCTGAGCTGCAACGCTATCGGGAACTTGCCGATGACTTCAGCGGCCTGTGAGAGTTTCTCGGACGCCTGGAGCTCGCCGAGGGCCTTGATTACCTTGGCGCGCCTCTCGCGCTCGGCCTCCGCCTGCTGCGCCATGGCGCGCTGCATCTCGTCGGGAAGGTCCACATGCTTTACCTCGACATTGGACACCTTGATGCCCCAGGGGTCGGTCTGCATGTCGATAATCTGCTGCAGCGTCGAGTTTATCTTGTCGCGGCTCGCCAGGAGCTCGTCGAGTTCGGCCTGCCCGAGTACGCTTCGCAGCGTGGTCTGGGCGAGCTGGCTGGTCGCATACATGTAGTCCTCGACCTCCGTGATGGCCTTGTTGGGATCCATCACGCGGAAATACACCACCGCGTTCACCTTGATGGAAACATTGTCCTTGGTGATGACATCCTGCGGCGGCACGTCCATCACATACACCCTGAGGCTCACTCTCACCATCCTGTCGACGATGGGGATCAGGAGTATGAGCCCGGGCCCCTTGGCCCCTATGAGGCGGCCGAGCCGGAAGATGACGCCCCGTTCGTACTCACGGAGTATTCGAATGGCATTGGCCAGGATGAAAAGGCCGATCAAGACTATGACTATGTATGCTATTCCCATTTCAATTCCTCCCTTGCGGCTCATCCGTCGAGCCCGCAGGCCTTATACGTAGCTTCAGTCCCTCCATGGAAATTACTTCCACGACCACGCCCTTTGCGATTCTATCCGCCGCCTCGACGCTCCACAGCTCGCCGTGGATGAAGGCCTGGCCCGTGCCGGCGACGTCGGTGGTGGTTATGCCCCGCTCGCCAATCAGGCCCTCGCTTCCCGTCGTCGGCTTTCTGCGCTGGGCGCGTATGCCGGCGCCCGCCGCGAATATGAAAAAGCCGGCCGTCACGAGCACCGCCGGCACAATGACCTTCAGTGAGATCCTCAGGAAGGGCGCCGGCGATTCGATGAGCATGAGCGAGCCCAGGAATAAGGATACAGCACCCCCTACGCTGAGCATACCGGCGCTGGTTATCTTGATTTCAGCAATGAAGAGGACTATCCCCAGCAGTATCAGAAGCACACCCGCGTAGTTTATGGGTAGCATCTGGAAAGAGAAGAAGGCCAGTATGAGGAAGATGGCCCCGACCACGCCCGGGAATATGGCCCCGGGATTGGAGAGCTCGAAGAAGATGCCATAAAAGCCCAGCATGAGCAGCATATAGGCGACGTTGGGATTGGAGAGAAGGTCGAGCAGCTTGTAGCGCGCGCCCATCTCGATATTCTTGATCTCGGCGCCCGCGGTGGCGAGGGGCCCGCCCCTGGCCTCATCGACCTCGAAACCTTCAAGCATCTCGATGAGCTCTTCGATGCTCTCCGCGACCAGGTCGATAACGCCGAGCTCGAGCGCCTCCTCAGCCGTCGCCGTAGCGCTTTCTCTTACGGCCTCCTCGGCCCATTCGGCGTTCCTCCCCTTCTGCTCGGCCAGGCCCCTGATATAGGTTGCGCTGTCATTCACGATCTTCTCCATCGTGTCTTCATCGACCTTGCCCTCGCCGATGGTCACAGGATGCGCGGCGCCGATGGAAGTGCCCGGCGTCATCGCGACCACGTCGGCGCTCATGGCGATGAAGACCCCCGCCGAGGCGCAGCGCCCGCCGGCCGGGGAAACATAGACGACTACGGGAACGCGGGAGGCCAGTATGGCCTGGATGAGGGTCCGCATCGACGTATCGAGCCCGCCCGGCGTGTCGATCTCTATTATCAGGCAGGCGGCGCCCTCATCTTCAGCCCGCTCGATCTGCCTGGAGACATAGCGGGCGGCCACCGGCCCGATGGCGCCGTCTATCGTAATAGCGTTGACAGCGGGCGCGGCATCCAGCGCGAAAGGCACAATGAGCCCCAGTAGAAGGACGGATACGGCGATCCTCATTCACGCACCTCGAATAATTGGTCAGGTGGAGTATCCATGATTTCGTAGGAGTAGTCAACGACGGCTTTCATGGCCGCTCCGTCGAGACGGGCCTCCATGCTCTTGAGAAAGTCGTCCCGCAGCGCTATGGTTATGGACCTGTCGCCGCGCGAGAAAGTGGCCGAGACTGCGTCGGCGTCGGGTGTGATCTCGATATTGCGCTTGCCCATGGTGCAGCCGCTTGCGATCTGTATGCCGTCTATGACGCAGGACCTGGGCGGCCTGGGCTCCACCCTCACCCTCGCCCCGGTCTGCATGGGGGCGCGCCCCAGGGCCTCGTTGGCTGCAAAGCCCATCCTGAGGCCAATGGCTAGAAAGGGGCCGATATGGCCGTGAAAGCGGCCCGCCTGCGTGAGAAGCCTGTTCTCAGTCATATTCAATCCTCCTAGAGCCCGAGATCATCGGATATGTCCTGCATGGATTTGAGACCGATGCCCACGAACTCATCGAGATCGATGCCCAGGCCCTCACATGACCTTATCTGGTTGCGGTCCGCGCCTGCGGCGAAACGCTTTTCCTTGAAGCGGTTCAGCACAAACTCGACGTCCAGTCCGCTCAAGCTCTTGGACGGGTGCATGAGCGCCGCGGCCACCACCAGGCCCGTTAAGGGGTCGGCGGCATAGAGGGCCTTCTCCATGGGGGTGTCCCTCGATATGAGACCTACATGCGATTCCACCGCGCGCACGATGTCCTCGTCGACGTCCATCAGCCTCAGGTATTCGGCGCCGACCTTGCCGTGCCGCTCGGGCGTCTTGGCGGTTTCATCATAGTCGAGGTCGTGTATCAGGCCGGCGAGCCCCCACCTGTCTTCGTCCTCGCCCAACCGCCTGGCGACGCCCCGCATGACGGCCTCGACCGCCAGCATATGCTTGACCAGCCTGTCGTTCTTAACTTTGCTGGAAACGAGTTCAAGCCCTTCTTCTCTGTTCAATTGAACCTCCTTGCCGTCTCGTATTCAGGGTTCTTAGCCCACGAATATGTCAGACCATAGCACGATTCCTGCCCGCCGCGCGCCCTATCATTCGGAGCCACTCGTCCCATTCCGCGCCCCCTGTCCCCACGGCCCTGAAGGCTTGCTCTCTGGCCGCATGAAGCAGATCGAGATCTTCGGGCAGCGAAGTGAACCTGAGGTCGGACAATCCGTGCTGCCTCCTGCCTATTATGTCGCCGGGGCCCCGCAGCAGGAGGTCCTGTTCGGCGATGTCGAACCCGTCATAGTTCTCCTCGAGCACCGCCAGCCTCCTGAGGGCACGTTCGCTGGCCGACTCGGGGACGATGAAGTATGAAAGCGAATCGTGGCTCGAGCGCTGCACCCTCCCCCGCATCTGGTGAAGCTGGGAGAGCCCGAAACGGTCGGCCTCCTGGACGACCAGCAGCGTCGCCCCGGGGACGTCGATGCCGACCTCCAGCACGCTTGTCGCGACAATGCAGGCTATCTCGCCGGCCTCGAAGGCGCGCACCGTCTGCTGCCTCTCGCCTCTTCCCGTGCGGCCCGTGATGAGCCCGACGCGCCCGGCCCCGCCCAGGAGTTTCTCAACCTCGCGCCGCGCAGTCTCGACACCCGTAAGCCCCAGGCTCCCCTCTTCGAGCACGGGGCAGATATAGAATGCCTGCTGGCCCGCCCTCATGCGCGATGCCAGCTCCGTGAGGGCCTGCGCCCTTTCTCCTTCAGGTACGAGCCTGGTTGTATGCCGGCCCCTCCCGGGGGGCAGCTCGTCGATTACGCTGATGTCCAGGTCCCCGTATGCCGTGAGAGCCAGCGTCCGCGGGATCGGCGTGGCGCTGACCGCCAGGAAGTCGGTGTCGGGCGCCTTGGCCACCAGCTTCGCCCGCTGGAGGACGCCGAAGCGCTGTTCTTCGTCGATGATTACCAGTC
>Ga0272444_10000041_pt1 | contig 170788 bp, 162 predicted proteins | sample SSMForm13_FD_201033 | JGI IMG/M metagenome (GOLD analysis project Ga0272444, IMG submission 201033) | Marine sediment archaeal communities from Little Sippewissett salt marsh, Falmouth, MA, United States - SSM-Form-13 | ecosystem: Environmental > Aquatic > Marine > Wetlands > Sediment ...
ACGGGTGGCTGCGCGAGGCCGGGTTGCCGAACAGGCCGTCCGGCGTCAGGCAGGCGCACAGCTTCTCCGCCACGCGCGGGTCCACCGGCGTCGTCGCCGAATAGTCCAGATAGATCGGAAGCTTGATATCAGTCACAGCTACTACCCTTTAGCGTTGTATTCGTTAATCCGCGATCAGCTCGACGGCTCGACCGCGATGCGGTGATGGCGCGCCATGCGATCCTGCCTCAGTGCGACCTCGCGCACCCCGTTGCGTGCCATGAGCTCGCCCAGGCTGATGTGGGCCAGGAAATCGCGAATCTGGTTACTGAGGTCTGTCCACAGATCGTGAGTGAGGCATTGCTCGTGACCCTGACAGTCGGCGGTACCGCCGCAGCGGGTGGTGTCGACCTTCTCGTCGACCGCGGAGATGACATCGGCCACGGCGATCTGGTCCGCCGGACGGCTCAGTCCATAGCCCCCGCCGGGGCCGCGAGTACTGACCACCAGACCCTTCTTGCGCAGGCGGGAGAAGAGTTGCTCGAGGTATGAAAGTGAGATACCCTGCCGCTTCGAAATATCGGCCAGGGAAATCGGCCCCTGCTCGTTGTGCAGAGCCAGGTCGAGCATTGCGGTGACGGCGTAACGTCCCTTGGTTGTCAGGCGCATTTGCGAACTCCCCTATAAGGATTCGCTAATGCTAACAATATCCGACCAAATTAGTCAAGTATTGGGCGTTACGATTTCTCGTCGTTGCCGCTGCCCATACCCTCCATCGCCTTCTCGTCCAGTTCGGGCAGCTGCGAATCGTCCACATCCCCTCCCATGAGCTTCACGGCGTGGCTGGTCTCTTCCAGCTTGTGATCCATGGCGTGGATATGGTCGAGGATCTTGTTGATGGCGTTCGCCACCGGGTCCGGCATCTCCTTGGTGGCGCCGTAGGCGTCGAATCCCATTTTCTCCGCGATGCGCTGACGCACGTCTTCGGGCGCCCGGCTCGCAGAGATCACGCGCCCCGGGATCCCGACCACGGTCGCCCGCGCCGGCACGTCCTTCACCACCACCGCGTTGGAACCGACGCGCGCGCCGTCGCCCAGGGTGATGGGCCCCAAGACCTTGGCTCCGGCGCCGATCACCACGTCGTTGCCGAGTGTGGGATGACGCTTGCCCTTCTCCCAGCTGGTGCCACCCAGCGTCACGCCATGGTAGAGCGTGCAATCGTCACCGATCTCGGCCGTCTCGCCGATCACCACGCCCATGCCGTGGTCGATGAAGAAACGCCGACCGATCCTGGCGCCCGGATGAATCTCGATCCCGGTTATGAAACGGCTGATGTTCGACACGATGCGGGCCAGCCAGCGCAGGCCATGGTTCCACAGCCAGTGCGCCAACCGATGAAAGAGCATGGCGTGGAACCCGGGATAGGTGGTGAGCACCTCGAAGGTGCTGCGCGCCGCCGGGTCACGGTCGAATACACAACGGATGTCTTCACGTAAGCGTTCGAACATAACAGGGAGAATAACAGGTCCTTGGCCGTGGGGCCGTCATTATAGGCGAGTGCAGGCCTGCGCTTAAGACGAGGACTTGTGCGGTTTTTTGCTCGCCGCGGTGAGAATACCGCGCAGGATGTTGATCTCGTTTTCGGTCAGGCGCACACGGTTGTAGAGGCGACGCAGGCGGCGCATCAGGTGCCGCGGGTTCTCCGGGTCGAGAAAATCGAGCTCGATGAGCGTCTCCTGCAGGTGCGCATAGAAGCGCTCCACGTCGTCGGCCCCTGCCGGCGCCTCGCCGTGTTCCTCGCCCGCATCGTGCACCTTCGTCTCACCGGTCGCCATCCGCAGTTCGTACGCCAGCACCTGCACCGCCGCGGCGAGGTTGAGCGAGCTGTAGTCAGGATTGGCCGGAATGGTCACGAGATAATGGCACAGGTCGAGCTCCTCGTTGGTCAGTCCCGTGCGCTCCCGACCGAACACCAGGGCCACCTCGCCCGCGTCGGCCTCGCGCATGGCGGTCTCCCCCGCCTCCCGGGGGCCGAGCTGGGGCCAGCGCCGGGTCCGCAGGCGTGCGCTGCTGCCGATCACCAGCCGACAGCCAGCCAGCCCCTCGGCCAGCGAATCGACGACTCGGGCCGCCCCCAGCACGTCGTCGGCACCCGAGGCACGTGCCGTGGCCTCGGCATTCGGGTAGTTTTCGGGGCGCACGAGGACGAGACTTGAAAGCCCCATGGTCTTCATCGCGCGTGCGGCCGCCCCGATATTGCCGGGGTGGGAGGTCTCGACGAGGACGATGCGGACGTTTTCGAGCATTTGGGGACCCTGTTTGCGGTCAAAGACCGCTATTGTACGTGATTTGCGCGCGCTGCCGTCTCCCTGACGAGAGCGCTTTCTGCTATCCTTTGGCGGCCTTCGCGCAAGCCGTCTTCTTTAATAAACAGGATCGAACCAACGCCATGCATCCGATGCTCAACATCGCGGTGAAAGCCGCCCGTGCCGCCGGCAACATCATTGCACGCCACGTCGACCGCATCGACACGCTCAACATCCAGACCAAGGAGCGCAACGACTTCGTGAGCGAGGTCGACCACATGGCGGAACAGGAGATCATCCGTGTCATCAAGCGCGCCTACCCGAAACACGGGTTCCTCGCCGAAGAAAGTGGCGCGCAGGGCGACAACGAGTATACCTGGGTCATCGATCCGCTCGACGGCACCACCAATTTCCTCTACGGCTTTCCCCAGTTCGCGGTCTCCATTGCGCTGAAGCATGGTGACCGTATCGAACAGGGCGTGGTCTATGACCCCGTCAAACAGGAGCTGTTTGCCGCCACGCGCGGTGGCGGCGCCACGCTCAACAATCGCCGCATCCGCGTCACTCAGCGCCCAGGACTCGAGGGCGCCCTGCTGGGCACGGGCATCCCGTTCCGCAAGCATCAGAACCTCGACAAGTACCTGGAGACCATGAAGGTGCTGCTACCGGGCACGGCCGGCGTCCGCCGGGCCGGCTCCGCGGCCCTCGACCTGGCCTACGTGGCCGCTGGCCGCCTGGATGGCTTCTGGGAATTCGGCCTCAACGAATGGGACATGGCGGCCGGCGTGCTGCTGGTGCAGGAGGCCGGCGGACTGATCGGCGAACCCAATGGCGGCAAGAACCACCTCAAGAGCGGCGACATCGTGGCGGGGAGCCCCAAGGTGTACCAGGACATGCTGGAGGCGCTCAAGCCCGTGCTGTAAGGCTCTCGGACCATCGCCAGCCTCGTTCCGCACCCCGGTCTGCATCGCAGGCCGGGGTTTTTTGTGCCATAAAGCTGTGATATACACCTATAAAAAGTACAACAAAAAATAAACCCACAGGGTGCATGCCAAAGGAGGAGGATCGATGGGACGTTACCTGTTGGCCGTTTTCATCCCCCCAGTTGCCGTTTGCCGCTTCGGTTGCGCGGGTTGCTGCGCAGCCCCGATCGGCGTCTTCTGGATCAGCAGTATCATCAGCCTCGTCTACGGTTATCGCGGCGGGCCGCTGGGCCTGGATACCGTCAGCTGGGGCACGGTGGGGCTAGGCGCCCTGCTCTGGATCATCGCCGTCGGCTGGGCCTTCCTGACGCTGAAAGCCGCGGACGACGACCGCTGCAAGCGCCCCAGCAGCTCGTTCTGCCGGCGCATCATCCCGCGGGCCGACGAACCGGACCCGCTGGACGAGGCCGACAAGGCCAGCCAGTCCTGACCCCCCAACGCAAAAAGGCCGCTCCCTGAGCGGCCTTTTTGCGTTCCGGCGAAACCCCCTCAGGGCGTCTCTTCGGCCTCCCCTTCCTTCTCCACCGGCATCAGGTCCTGCTTGGTCACCCCCAGGGTGAGCAGGAAATTGCTGGCGATATAGATCGAGGAGTAGGTCCCGACCACGATACCGACCACCAGGGCCAGCGCGAAGCCGAAAATGTTGTCGCCGCCGAACACCAGCAGGGCAATCAACACCAGCAGGGTCGTGCCGGACGTGACGAGGGTGCGGGCCAGCATCTGGTTGATAGAGACGTTGATGACTTCGATCGGCTCGCCCTTGCGCATCATGCGGAAATTCTCGCGCACGCGGTCGAAGACGACGATGGTGTCGTTGAGCGAGTAACCGATCACGGCCAGCACCGCGGCCAGCACCGTGAGGTCGAAGCTCACCCCGGTGATCGAAAACACGCCGACGGTGATGATCACGTCGTGTACCAGTGCCAGCACCGAGCCCACGGAAAAGCCCCAGTGGATGAAGCGCACCCAGACGTACAGCAGGATACCGGCCAGCGCCACGAGGATGGCGATGCCGCCGCGGTCGCGCAGCTCGTCGCCGACCTGCGGACCGACGAAGTCCACGCTGCGCATCTCGACCGTGCCCTCGGCCGATCCCCGCAGCAGGTCCAGGACCTGGGAACTCAGCTCGGCGCTGTCTTCGCCGGGACGGGGCGCGATACGGATCAGCACCTCGCGGCTGGTGTCGACGTGCTGGACGATGGCCTTGTCGAAGCCCCCCTCGTTCAGTGCGGCGCGCACGTCGCCCAGATCGGCGTCCTGGGCGAAGCGCACCTCGATCGAGGTGCCACCAGTGAAGTCGATACCGAGGTTCAGGCCGTTGACGAACAGCGAACCGATGGAGATGACGATCAGGGCCAGCGACAGGATCAGCGCCAGGGTGCGCTTGCCCATGAAATCGATACGGGTCTTGGCTTTAGCCATTGCGTGCGCTCCTGTCAGATCGCCAGCCGCTTGAGGCGGCGGTTACCGTAGATGAGGTTGACCACGGCACGCGTGCCCATGATCGCGGTGAACATGGACGACACGATGCCGATACTCAGCGTGACGGCAAAGCCCTGCACGGGCCCCGTACCGATCACGATCAGCGCGACCGCGGCGATCAGGGTGGTGATGTTGGCGTCGGCGATGGTGGAGAGCGCCTTGTCGTAGCCGGCCTTGATGGCGGCCTGCGGCGACATGCCGTTACGTAGTTCCTCGCGGATGCGCTCGAAGATGAGCACGTTGGCATCCACCGCCATACCCACGGTGAGCACGATACCGGCGATACCCGGCAGGGTCAGCGTGGCCTGCACCATGGACAGCACGGCCACGATCAGCACCAGGTTGGCGCCCAGCGCGAGGTTCGCGATCAGGCCGAACACGCGGTAGTACAGCGCCATGAACACCATCACGACCACGAAGCCGATGACCACCGACTTGAAGCCCTTCTCGATGTTGTCCTTGCCGAGGCTCGGGCCGATGGTGCGTTCCTCGACGATCTGCATTGGGGCGGCCAGCGCGCCGGCACGCAGCAACAGCGAGAGGTCGCGTGCCTCGCGGCTGGAATCCAGGCCGGTAATCTGGAAGCGCTTGCCCAGCTGCTCCTGGATGCGCGCGACGTTGATGACTTCCTCGATCTTGCGCGGCACGGTGACGCGCTCGCCGTTGATGATGCGCGTGTCGCTGCGAGTCTCGATGAAGACCACCGCCATCAGGCGCTTGACGTTCTCGCCCGAGACCTTGCTGAACAGGCGGGCGCCCTTGCCGTCCAGGGTAATGGTCACCGACGGGCCACCGGACTCCGTGTCGATACCGGACTGGGCGTCGATGATGTAGTCACCGGTGAGCATCAGCTGGCGCTTGAGCAGGATCGGCTGTCCATCGCGGTCCTTGTAGAGACGGTCGCCCGGCGGCACGCGGCCGGTGGCCTGCGCCTCGTAGGCATCGGCGTTCTCGTCGACCAGGCGGAACTCGAGGGTCGCGGTCTTGCCCAGGATCTCCTTGGCGCGCGCCGTGTCCTGCACGCCCGGCAGCTGGACCACCACGCGGTCTTCGCCGGCCTGCTGGATCATCGGCTCGGCCACGCCCAGCTCGTTGACGCGCTTGCGCAGCGCCACCACGTTCTGCTGCACGGCGAAGGACTTGGTCTCGCGCAGGTTCTGCTCGCTCAGGCGAGCCGCCAGCGCATAGGCGCCCGCAGCGTCGTCGGTGTCGAAGTCCATGTCGCCCCGGTATTCGCCGCGCAGGACCTCGAGGGCCTGGTCACGGGCCGCCGCGCTGGAGAAGACGGCCGAGACCGCCTCCTCGTTGCGCGTGATGTCCTCGTAGGGAATGTCGTTCTCGATGAGCGCGGTGCGGAACTCGCTCTCGGTCCGCTCCAGCGCCTTGGTCACCACCTCGTTCATGTCGACCTGCATGAGGAAGTGCACACCGCCGCGCAGGTCGAGCCCCAGGTTCATGGGCTTGGCGTTGAACTCGCGCAGCCATTGCGGCGTACTGGGTGCGAGGTTCAGTGCGACCACGTAGCCGTTGCCGAGCACGCCCTTGACGATGTCCTGCGCGCGCAACTGGTCTTCCACGTCATTGAACCGCACCAGCAGCTGCTCTTCGCCCAGCGTCACGCCCTTGTACTCGAGGCCGAGCTGGTCGAGCACGTTGGTGACGCGCTGGCTCACGGTCTCGTTCATCTCGAATCCCCGGCTGCTGCTGATCTGCAGGGCGGGATCCTGCGAGTAGCGGTTCGGCAGGGCATACAGTATGCCGACCCCCATCACCAGCAGGATCAGGAGGTATTTCCAGAGGGGATATCGATTCATGAAGGTTCCCTGACTTGGCTTCCGATGCGGGTGGCTTAGAGGTTCTTCATCGTGCCCTTGGGCATGACGGCCGCCACGGCCTGGCGCTGGATCTTGACCTCGGTGCCCTCGGCCACCTTGATCTGGACGAAGTTCTCGCCGATCTCGGTCACCTTGCCGAGCAGACCGCCGTTGGTCACCACCTCGTCACCCTTGGACAGGGCCTCGAGCATGGCGCGGTGTTCCTTGGCGCGCTTGCTCTGCGGACGGATGATCATGAAATACATCATGACGAACATCAGGCCGATGAGCAGCAGCAACTGGATACCGCCGCCCTGCGCCTGCTGGGCACCGGCTTCGGCAAAGGCATTCGAAATCAGAAAATCCATGGGACTCACTCCGGGTGATTGGCGTTACAGGGTACGGTATTCAAGGCGCCGTATTATGACACAGGCGGCGCGGTTTTCGAGCGCAGCCGGTAGAACTCGGCTACGAAGGCCTCCAGTTCGCCTGCCGCGATGGCGTCGCGCAGGCCGCGCATCAACTCCTGGTAGTAATACAGGTTGTGAATCGTATTGAGGCGCGGTCCGAGGATCTCCCCGCACTTGTCGAGGTGACGCAGGTAGGCGCGCGAGTAGTTGCGGCAGGTGTAGCAGCCGCAGGCCTCGTCGATCGGCCCCGTGTCGTCGGTGTAGCGCGCGTTGCGGATGCGCAGCGTGCCGGTGCGGGTGTAGAGGAAGCCGTTACGGGCATTGCGGGTCGGGATCACGCAGTCGAACATGTCCACGCCGCGGCGCACCGCCTCGACGATGTCCTCCGGCGTGCCCACGCCCATCAGGTAGCGCGGGCGCTCCTTGGGCAATACCGGCAACGTCGTGTCCAGCACCCGCAGGCGATCCTCCTCGGGTTCGCCCACCGAGAGGCCACCGATGGCGTAGCCGTCGAAGCCGATCTCCATCAGGCCGGCCGCCGACTCGTGGCGCAGGTCCTCGTACATGCCGCCCTGCACGATACCGAACAGGGCGGCATCGTTGCCCTCGTGGGCCTGCTTGCTGCGCGCCGCCCAGCGCAGCGACAGTTCCATCGAATCACGCGCCTGCCTTTCCGTCGCCGGGTACGGGGTGCACTCGTCGAAGATCATCACGATATCCGAGCCCAGGGCCTTCTGCACAGCCATGGAGCGTTCCGGAGAAAGCTCCACCGGGCTGCCGTTGACCGGCGACTGGAACCGCACGCCCTCCTCCGTGATCTTGCGCATCTGCGCCAGGCTGAACACCTGGAAGCCGCCCGAGTCCGTGAGAATCGGGCCCTCCCAGTGCATGAAGTCGTGCAGATCGCCGTGTTTTGCGATGATCTCGGTACCCGGTCGCAGCATGAGGTGGAAGGTGTTGCCCAGGATGATCTGCGCGCCCAGGCCCGCCAGTTCTTCCGGCGTCATGGCCTTGACCGTGCCGTAGGTGCCCACCGGCATGAAGGCCGGGGTATCCACGACGCCACGGGGGAAGGTCAGCCTGCCGCGGCGCGCCGCCCCATCGCCGGCCATGACATCGAACTGCATGCGCATCGGAATCGCTCTCCTCGGATCAGCCGGCTGCGCGCGCCGACGGCTGCGGGCTGCTCATGAACATGGCATCGCCATAGCTGAAGAAGCGGTAACGCTTCTCGATCGCATGCCGGTAGGCCGCCATGATGTGCTGGTAACCGCCGAATGCGCTGACCAGCATCATCAACGTGGATTCGGGCAGGTGGAAGTTGGTGATCATCGCATCCACGCTCCGGAAGCGATAACCGGGCGTGATGAAGATCTCGGTGTCGCCGACGAACGGCTCGAGTTCACCGCCGGTCGAGGCGGCCTCCAGGCTGCGCACGCTGGTGGTCCCTACCGCAACCACCCGTCCGCCGCGCGCGCGACAGGAACGCACGCGCTCCACCACCTCGGGCGTCACCTCCACCCACTCGGCGTGCATGCGATGATCCTCGATGTTCTCCACGCGAACGGGCTGGAAGGTCCCTGCCCCCACGTGCAGGGTCACGAAGCAGGTCTCCACGCCCTTTTCCGCGAGCGCGGCGAGGAGCGTGTCCGTGAAATGCAGCCCGGCGGTGGGCGCGGCCACGGCACCGGGACGCTCGGCGTAGACGGTCTGGTAGCGCTCACGATCATCGATGCGGTCGGCGCGGGTGATATAGGGCGGCAGGGGCATGTGGCCGATGGCCTCCAGCACGTCCCAAACGGACTGGCTCTCGCCGAAATCGATCTCGAACAGGGCTTCCCGCCGCCCCGTGACCATGACTTCGGCCCCGCCCTCCAGGACCAGCCCAGTGCCCGGCTTGGGCGACTTGCTGGCGCGCAGGTGGGCCAGCACGTGCCGGGGGTCGAGAATGCGCTCGACCAACATCTCGATGCGGCCGCCCGTGGCCTTCTGGCCGAACACTCGCGCCGGGATCACACGGGTGTTGTTGAACACCAGGAGGTCATCGGCGCTCACCAGGTCGACCAGTTCGCGGAAATGCCGGTCGTCGATTTCGCCCGTCTCCCCGTCGAGCACGAGCAGGCGGGAGTCGCCGCGATTCTGCGGTGGCTCCTGTGCAATCAGCTCGGGGGGTAAATCGTACGCGAAATCACTTACTTGCATGGCGCGGCATGGTAGCAGGAAGCCCCCGGCGTTGCGATACGGACGCTTGCGGGCGCCCGGTTTTCGTTTAAACTGTGCCGCTTGAGTGCCGGGGTGGCGGAACTGGTAGACGCGCCTGACTCAAAATCAGGTTCCTTCGGGAGTGCGAGTTCGAGTCTCGCCCTCGGCACCATCCCATCGATGCACCCTCATCCTCCCACGCCGCCCCGGGCGGGCGAATGCCCATCAATGCTGCGGAAATTAGCGCGCACCCCGGGGCCATGCTAGCGTTACGTCACCTTCAACCACGCGACTGACGACCATGCCCATCGACAACCGAGCTGCCTGGCAAAAGATCCTTGAAAACCATACCCGCGGTGCCAACGAAGGGGCCGAGCGCGAGGAAAAACTGGCGCGTTTTGCCGCCCGCGAGGAGGCCCGCGCCGAGCATTTCATGAGCCTGCTGGGCGACGTCGTCGCGGTCATCGACAGCAACCTGGGCAAGGATGCGGAGGTCGACGAGTTCCTCGGCAACATCAAGACGTTCATCCTGCAAGGGGTCAACCAGGCAAACCAGGTGGGCTTCAAGGCGCAGCGCGCCCCGGCCAGCGACGAGACGCCGCCGCTGAACGGCTGAGGGCCGCCATCTCCTTCATAACCGATCGTAAAGCTCGAGCAGGTGCCGCATGCGTGCCACCAAGTCGTCCGGCACCTGGTCCCAGCGAAAGCGCCAGTTCCAGTTGTCACTCTCCGTACCGGGTACGTTCATGCGATAACGCCCGTCGAGTTCCAGCAGATCCTGCAGCGGCATCATGGCCAGTCGCGCCACGGAGGCCAGTGCCGCCCGGATCAGCGGCCAGGGCATCGGTTCCTCGGGTTCCCCGAGGAACTCCCTGACGTAGGCCTGGCTCTTCCCGTCCAGACTCTCGAACCAGCCCAGCGACGTGTCATTGTCGTGGGTACCGGTGTAGATCACACCGTTCTCGACGTGATGATCGGGCAGGTAGGGGTTATCGGGGCTGCCGTCGAAGGCGAATTGCAGAATCTTCATACCGGGTAGCCCGTAAGCATCGCGCAGGGCCTCCACCTCGGGCGTGATGATGCCCAGATCTTCGGCCACCAGCGGCAGGTCGCCCAACCGCTCCCTCAGCCGGGTAAAGAGTTCGTCGCCCGGTGCGTCCACCCAGTGACCGTTGATCGCCGTGTCCTCCGTCGCCGGGATGGACCAGTACGCCTGGAATCCGCGGAAGTGGTCGACGCGAATCAGGTCGAACTGGGTCTCCATCGTCTGCAGGCGACGTTCCCACCAGCGAAAGCCATCGGCGTACATCGCGTCCCAGGCGTAGAGTGGATTGCCCCAACGCTGCCCGGTGGCCGAGAAGTAATCCGGTGGCACGCCGGCCACATGACGTGGATGCCCCTGGTCATCCAGGTCGAAATACTGCGGCTCGGCCCAGACATCCGCAGAGTTGTGCGCAACGAAGATCGGCATGTCGCCGAACAGGAGGATATCGCGCTCGTTGGCGTACCGTTTCAGGGCCGACCACTGGCGGTAGAACAGGAACTGCTCGAACCGGTGTTGGTCGAGCACCTCGTCGAGACGCGCGCGCGTGGCTGCCAGGGTCGCCGCATCACGCCCCCGCAACTCAGGCGCCCACTCCCACCACGGCAGCCCACGGTGCTCGTGACTGAGGGCGCGAAACAGCGCGTAGTCCTCCAGCCAGTGGTGATTGTGTGCGCAAAAATCCTCGTAGGCCCGACGGTCCCCGGGCCCGGCGTGGACCAGGAAGCCCTCGCGGGCATGGCGCAACTGGTCCGCATGCCAGGTGATCCAGGCCTCGCAATCGGTCGGCGGCGTTACGTCGCCGCTGAGCCAGCCACAGGCAGACAGTGCGTGCAAGTCGATGAGCCAGACGTTACCGGCGTGCGCCGACTCGCACTGGTACGGCGAGCCCATGGGGACCGTCGGCCCGAGCGGCAGCACCTGCCACACGGTCATGCCGGCGTCCCGCAGGAAATCGATGAAGCGGTAGGCGTCGATACCGAGATTGCCAACCGGGGCATCGGATGGCAACGAGGTGGGATGGAGCAACACGCCGGCTCGGCGATGGTCGAGAGGGGATGATGCCTTGGCGTGTCTCGCGGTCAAGCCGGTCCGTTCCTCTGGGTTGAGCGCTTCCCTGCGCAACATGTGTAGTCGTGAACTAGGCGTGCTGTGGCTGGCCCTGTCGCATCACGCCCCCGGTGGCCGGACTGCCGCCACCATGGGTGAACGTGTGCGCGAGATACTCGGGCGGTGACTCGCCCATCAGCTGGTAAAGGTTGGCGAGGTGCAGCCGGTAAAGGCGCTCGAAGGCGCTGACCGAATTGGCCGGGTTGTAGTCGCCGAACCACCAGCACCAGTCCGACCCCTCGCACACGGCCAGCTGCCGCGTGGCCCGTTCCAGCCGCTCTCCGGCCAGGCGTCCTTCAGCCACCAGGCGGTCGAAGGTCTTCTTGGCGTCGGCGAGCATTTCCCAGCCACGGTTCTTGTCCGGATCGCCGATCCAGGTCGAGAACGTGCCATACACCCAGCTACCCGCCGCCATGCGGGCAAGCGGCCGCGGCTCGACGTTTTGCAGCGCCTCGCTGAACGTGGTGAGCTCGATACGCGGATGATCGGCCAGCGAAGTGTACAGGGCACTGAGAAAGTAATAACCGTTGTTCGGGTAATACTCCCAGGCGTTTTCCCCGTCCAGGATCACGGATACCACGCAGTCCTTGCGCGTGTCGGCGCAGGCCTCGGCAATGTTCTCCAGGTGGTGGACGAAGTCGGCCACAGCGTCGTCTGCATGCCAGTCGGCATACTTGAAGCCGATGGAGTCCGACAGGCCGTCGTCGCGAAAGAAGCAGGCCACATCGCTCTCCGCCACGGTATAGGGGCGGTGTAACCAGCGCTTGGTGCCGTCCACCTCGCCACCCTCCGAGGAACGCAGACTGTTCGCGAGCACGGTCTCGCCGCTGGCCGCCCACTTGAAACCGTAGTCACCCAGCACCTTGAGCGTCGCCGCGCTCACGCCGCCTTCCGAGGGCCAGCAGCCCTGCGGGCGAAAGCCGAAATACTGCTCAAAGGTCTTGATGCCCTCGACGATGTGCCAGCGCACCCGCTCCTCCCCACCCGGATATTGCCCGAAGGCCGGCAGCTCGACATTGGGCATGGCGTCGGCCGCCGAGTTGATGTCGAGCATCAAGGGCATGATCGGGTGGGCGTAAGGCGTCATCGACAGCTCGACCTGGCCCTGTTCGGCGAGCTGGCGATATTGCTCGATGACGTTACTCAGCTGCTCGCAGATGATCTGCAGCAGATGACGGCGGTCGTCGAGCGTGAAGCCCGACTGTTTCTCGATGAGCTTGGCCACGCGCTCGTCGCGACGCCGCGTGGTCTCGCCCATCCAGGCCAGGTGGTACCAGACGATCAGGTCGGCCAGAAAGGACTCGCTCACGTACATGAGGCCATGCGGGTGGCGCCGGTACCAGCGCACCATGTCGGCCAGCAGCTGGAACTGTGGGTAGGGTGCGATCAGCCGGTTCTCGTTGGCACGGACGCAGGCCTCGGCCAGCGTCATGCGTGCGGCCGGCTCCTGCGGCAACACCGGATTGGCCAGCGCCGACAACAGCGAATCGCGGATGGGTACGCCTTCGTTGAGGAAGGCCCGGATCTGTCGCGCGTAGTCGTCGATCTGCTCGAGCAGTATCGGCGCGAAGTTCACCACCGCCTTGGCACCGGGCACGGCACGCAGGTGTGCGGCCATGTCGATATAGTCCTTGGTGGCATGCAGGTAGGTCCACGGCAGGTGGTACTGGCCGCTCATCAGGTCCTGGTACTGCGGCTGGTGCATGTGCCAGCACAGCACCACCTTGAGACGACCTTTAGCGGACATAGCGAATGCTCGTCCCAAGCATCTCGGGCGTCACCAGCACGATACCGCCCGGCGAGACGTGGAAACGACGCGCGTCCTCCTTCGGGTCCTCACCGATGACGGTACCCGGCGGAATCCGGCAGCCCTTGTCGATGACAGCCTTGCTGATGCGGCAATCGCTGCCGATGTCCACGTCCGGCAGAATCACCGAATCCTCGACATGAGAGAAGGAGTCGATACGCACGTTGGAGAACAGCAACGAGTGCTTGAGCGAGGCACCGGAGATGATACAGCCCCCGGAGACCATCGAGTCCACCGCCATGCCGCGCCGATCGTCGTCGTCGAACACGAACTTGGCCGGCGGCAGCTGCTCCTGGTAGGTCCAGATGGGCCAGTATTCGTCGTAGAGGTTGAGCTCCGGCGTCACCCCAATGAGCTCCATGTTGGCCGACCAATAGGAATCCACGGTACCCACGTCACGCCAGTAGGCCTGGGCGCCCGTTTCCGGGTCGCGGAAGGGATAGGCCATCACCTTGTAGCGGTCGATGATCGAGGGAATGATGTCCTTGCCGAAATCATGGCTGGAACCCGGCATGTCCGCGTCCTTGATCAGCTGTTCGAACAGGAACGCGGTGTTGAACACGTAAATCCCCATGGATGCCAGGGCCGTGTCCGGCTTGCCGGGCATCGCCGCCGGCTCTTCCGGCTTCTCGGCGAAATCGGTAACCATGCCGTCACCATCGATGGCCATGACGCCGAAGGCCTTGGCCGTCTCGAGATCGACCTCGAGACATCCGACGGTCATGTCGGCACCGGACTCCACGTGGAAGGCGATCATCTGGCCGTAGTCCATCTTGTAGACATGGTCCCCGGCGAGGATCATCACGTACTCGGGGTTGTGACGCCGGATGATATCCAGGTTCTGGTAGACCGCATCCGCCGTGCCCTCGTACCAGGACGTCTCGATGCGCTGCTGCGCCGGCAGGATCTCGACAAACTCGCCGAACTCGCCGCGCAGGAAGCCCCACCCCCTCTGGATGTGCTGAATCAGGGAATGGGCCTTGTACTGGGTGAGCACCCCGACCTGGCGGATCCCGGAGTTGATACAGTTGGAGAGGGGAAAATCGATGATGCGGAACTTGCCGCCGAAGGGCACCGCCGGCTTGGCACGCCACATGGTCAGCTGCTTGAGTCGGGAGCCACGCCCACCTGCGAGAATGAGGGCTAGGGTATCCTTGGTGATACGGCTGATAAAGCGCTGCGATTTCAGTTTCATTGGTGAAGAGTGTCCCGAACTGTCACTGAAGTCTGTGTTTGCAAGATTGGGGCCGCCCATGTCATGTTCTGGCGCGGATGCTGCTTTAATGCAACCTAGTATGGCTTCTTTGCAGCCACGATTCTATTACATAATCTTGAAGGCGTATCTGGCCCGGGAAACCCGACAATGAAAGCCGCCAAAACCGCTCCAAGCCTGACCGACAGCGACCTGCACCGCCTGGTCGAGGCCCGGCACCACGATCCGTTCAGCATTCTCGGCCCCCATTCCCGGGGCAACGTGACGGTAGTGCGCGCCTTCCTGCCCCATGCACATAAAGTGCACATTGCCGAACTCGACGCCCCGATGACGCGCATCGAGGGCACCGACCTGTTCGAGTGGCAAGGCGACGGCAACGCACTCCCGCTGCACTACCACCTGCGCTGGGAGGACAGCCACGGCGCCGTTCACGAGCGCGTTGATCCGTACAGCTTTTCGACGGTACTGGACGACTTCGACCTTCACCTGTTTGGCGAGGGCCGGCACTGGCACGTTTACCGCGCCCTCGGGGCCCACCCCTGCGTGATCGACGACGTGCCCGGCGTCCGCTTCGCCGTATGGGCGCCCAACGCGGCGCGTCTCAGCGTTGTCGGTGACTTTAACAACTGGGACGGGCGCATGCATCCCATGCGCTCGCGCGGCGGTGGCGGCGTCTGGGAACTGTTCCTGCCGGGTGTCGAGCCCGGGGCCTTCTACAAGTACGAGCTGCGCACCCAGGACGGCCGAGTGACGACCAAGTCGGATCCCTACGGCCAGGAATTCGAGCTGCGCCCGGGCACGGCCGGCCGCATTCCCGGCCGCCCGGGCTACGACTGGAGCGACAGGGAATGGCTGGACAGCCGCCGCACCCGCGACTGGCTGCACGAGCCCATGTCCATCTACGAGGTGCACTTGGGCTCCTGGCAGCGCGACGAACACGGCCAGTTCCTGAACTACCGCGAACTCGCGCACCGCCTGGTCGATCATTGCCAGCGCACCGGCTTCACCCACATCGAGCTCCTGCCGGTGACGGAACACCCGCTGGACGCCTCCTGGGGCTACCAGACTGTCGGCTATTTCGCCCCGACCAGCCGCTTCGGCACGCCCGACGACTTCCGCTACTTCGTCGATCACTGCCACCAGCACGGCATCGGCGTTCTGCTCGACTGGGCCCCCGGGCACTTTCCCAAGGATGCCCACGGCCTGGCACGGTTCGACGGCACCGCCCTCTACGAGCACGAGGACCCGCGGCTTGGCGAACATCGCGACTGGGGCACGCTCATCTTCAATTACGAGCGCAACGAGGTGCGCAACTTCCTCATCAGCAGTGCCATGTACTGGGTCGAGGAGTTCCACATCGACGGGCTGCGCGTGGACGCCGTGGCGTCGATGCTGTACCTCGATTACTCACGCGAGGCCGACGACTGGATTCCGAACAAGTTTGGCGGCAATGAAAACCTCGGTGCCATCGACTTCCTGAGAGACCTCAACGGCACCGTACAGGGCCAGCACCCGGGCACCCTCATCATCGCGGAGGAATCCACCGCCTGGCCGCAGGTCACCCGCCCGCCGTGGCTCGGGGGGCTGGGCTTCGCCATGAAGTGGAACATGGGCTGGATGCACGACACCCTGGAGTATTTCAAACAGGATCCGGTACACCGCAGCTACCACCACGACTCGCTCACCTTCGGCCTGCTGTACGCCTTCACCGAGAACTTCGTCCTGCCGTTCTCCCACGACGAGGTCGTTCACGGCAAACGCTCCCTGCTCTACCGCATGCCCGGCGACGAGTGGCAACGCTTCGCCAACCTGCGCCTGCTCTACAGCTTCATGTTCACCTACCCCGGCAAGAAGCTGCTCTTCATGGGCTGCGAGTTCGGCCAGGGCGATGAGTGGAACCATGCCCAGGCGCTGGACTGGTACCTGCTGCAGTTCCCGCACCACAGTGGCATCCAGTCCCTGATCCGCGACCTCAACCGACTATATCGCGAGCAGCCCTCGCTGCACCGCTACGACTTCGAGCATCAGGGCTTCGAGTGGATCGACTGCCACGACGCCAGCCAGTCCATCATCAGCTACCTGCGCAAGAGCGACGACGACCACAGCGTGGTGGTGTTCAACTTTACCCCGGTCCCGCGGCACGACTACCGCATCGGCGTGCCGGAAGGCGGCGTATACGAGGAAGTCCTCAATTCGGACTCCGAACACTATGGCGGCAGCAACCTCGGCAACGGCCACGACATCGAGGCCGAACCCACGCCCTGGATGGGCCGCCCCTGGTCGCTCAACCTCACCCTGCCCCCGCTCGGCGCCCTGGTCCTGCGCCGAAAATGAACGCCGAGCCGTTGGCAGGTCCGCATGAACGGGGTATGATTACGCCCCTACAGATCATGGGGCGGTAGCTCAGCTGGGAGAGCGTCGCGTTCGCAATGCGAAGGTCGGGAGTTCGATCCTCCTCCGCTCCACCACACCACCAAAGGCACGCCATCGGCGTGCCTTTGGCTTATTGGGCACCGCGTTTTCAGCCGCCTCCATCCACATCGACCGGTCCCGGTTCACGGACCCAGACGCCCATCACCATGCCGGCCAGCAGCGCCAGCATGGCGCCGTAGTAGAAGGTCCAGAGTGGATCCTGGTCCCAGAGCCAGCCCGCGATCAGCGCCGCGGGAAGGGCGGCCAGGGTGATCACCAGGTAGTAGAGGCCGAGCACGCCACCGCGGCGTGCCGCCGGCGCGAGGTCGGCCACCAAGGCACGGCTATTGGCCTCGACCAGGGCATAGCTCAAACCATAGAGCGCAAACAGCAGGACGAAGCTTGCCGCCCCGCTGGCGATCGCAAATCCGCCGCTCACGCCCGCAAACAGCAGGAAGCCGACCAGGACCACCCGGCGGCGCCCGACACGATCCGAGAGCAGGCCTGCCGGGTAGGCGAAGAGCGTGTAGACCAGCTGGAAGAGCCCATAGAGCAGGATCGGCGCAGCCACCGCCAGTCGCTCGTCGAAGACGACCGTGCTGCGCAGGACGAAGAACATGTAGCTGAAGTTCCCCAAAGCGAAGAGGCCCGAGGCCACGAGCACCGGCCCCACGCCGGCGGGTAACGCGATGACGGGCGACTGGCGCTCTGCGGAAGCCGGGGCCGGCGGCGCCTCGCGCACCCCGATCAACGGCAGCAGTGAAACCAGTCCGATCAGGCCGGCCACGAGGAACAACTGCGCGAACGACCACTCCAGCCACCAGTAGAGGAGAAACGCGACCAGGGTACCCGTCACGGCGCCGGCCGAATCCATGGCGCGATGAAGACCAAAGCCGCGTCCGCGCGCGCCACGCTCGGTGGACGCGGCAAGCAATGCATCGCGTGGCGCCGACCGCACCCCCTTGCCGAGGCGTTCGCCCGCGCGAAGCACAAGCACGTGGGTCCACTGGCTCGCCACCGCCAGCAGCAGTTTGGCCACGGCGGAAACGAGGTAGCCGGCGAACACCAGGCCCTTGCGTCGACCCAGCCGATCGGACCAGTGGCCGGCGTACCACTTGGCCAGGCTTGCGAGCGCATCACCCACACCCGCGACCAGGCCCACGGCCAGGCCGCCGCCACCGAGATGCACGATGAAGAGCGGCAACAGCGGGAGGATCATCTTGCTGGAGGTGTCGTTGACGAAGCTCACCAGCCCCAACAGCAAGACGTTGCGACGCGGCGCATCCCGGGGTGTGGCGTGCGATTCGCTCATTCGCGATCTCGAGCTTCGCCGGCCGTACGGTCGGCAGGTGATGACGGCACTATACTCCTGTATATAGCGACGCCAGGATAGGAGGTCCACCATGCACAAGGTCATCCTCAAGGGCGAAGACGCCCTGCACTACGCGGAAGCGCATCACATCGAGACCCTTCAGCTTGCACTCGACGATTCGGGGGCAAGCATCCGCGAGGTCGATCTCGCCGCCGCGCGCAACGAACTCGACGAGCATCCCGAACGGGTAAGGCTCGAGATCGAGACCTGGATCAACCAGTCGGAATAGACGCCACCCCCGTGCCGGGGGGCGCTCACCCGGGACGAGCGGCCGCCCCGCTCGTCCCTCAACTCTCGACCGGCAGGTCCTGCTGCACCCAGGCCGTCATCGCGCCCAGCAGGTTGTGAACCCGGTTGTGCCCGTGCCACGCGAGCAACGAGAGGAACCGGGCCCTCCGCATTGCGACGGCGCATGCGCGGCCGGTACGGGGGCACCGCAGGCAGCGAACACAGAACGAGACGCTGCTCGACGAATTCGTCTTTGGAAGAAAGGCGCGCCAATGGCGCGCCTTTCGCGTTTCTGCTTCCGTGTCCGGGGCTTTGAACTAGAGCTGGGACTGGATGTAGTTTTCCAGCCCGATCTTGTCGATCAGTCCGAGCTGCTGTTCCAGCCAGTAGGCGTGATCTTCTTCCGTGTCCTTCAGCAGGACTTCTAGGATCTCGCGCGTCTGGTAGTCGCGTTCTTCTTCGCACACGGCAATCGCCTGCTTGAGCGCGGCGGCGACCTCGTATTCGACTTCGAGGTCCTTGGCCAGCATTTCGGGCACGTTGCTGCCGATCTTGAGCGGGTCGATCTGAGACAGGTCGGGCTGTTCTTCGAGGAACAGCATGCGGCGGATGAGGGCGTCGGCGTGCTGCCCCTCCTCCTCGGACTCATGGCCGATGCGTTCGGCCAGGCGCGTCAGCCCCCAGTCCTCGTACATGCGCGCATGGGTGAGATACTGGTCGCGGGCGGCAAGCTCGTTGCGCAACAATAGCTTGAGCTGCTCGATGACCTTCTGGCTGCCTTTCATTCGAATTCTCCCGTGCTCGGAAATCGGTTTTACATCATGGACTGGAGGTAGTTGTTCATCCCCATGTGCTCGATCTGCCACTGCTGGGTCTCGAGCCAGTCGATGTGCTCCTCGGTTTCATCGAGCAGCTTTTCGAGATGTTCGCGGCTGATGTAGTCCTGTTTCTGCTCGCACAGGGCGATGACCTCGACCAGTTCGGAGCGGATGTCCACCTGAAGCTTCCGGTCGTTCTCGATGAGCTCGGGGACGTCCTCTGCGATCAACAGCTTGCCCAAGTCCTGGAGATTGGGCAGCCCCTCGAGAAACAGGATCCGCTCGATCAGGACGTCGGCCAGTTTCATCGCCTTGATGGACTGGTGGTAGTCGCGTTCGTCCAGCTTGCCCAGGCCCCAGTTCTTGGCCATGCGGGCGTGCAGGAAAAACTGGTTGATCGCTGTCAGCTGTGACCGCAGCACGCGGTTCAGGCCCTGCACGATTTCCGTCTCACCTCTCATTGCCGGTTCTCCCTTGCGTTCAAAAACCCGAGCGTTTCAGTCTGGATTAGATCCACCGGCCATGCAAACCGGGGAACCAGTCCCCGGTCGCATTGACATACGGACAGGTATAACTATAATACGAATCGTTATTGTTTGCATTACTTGTCCGGGAGGCGCACATGTACGTATGTATCTGCAACTCCGTGACTGACCGCCAGATCCGCAAGGCCGCCGCCCGCGGCGTGCGCACGGTTGAGCAACTCGGCGAGGAGCTCAAGGTCGCCACCTGCTGCGGACGCTGCCGCGACTGTGCGCGCGAGATTCTCGACGAGGCACACCGCGAGGCCGAGCCCGTTCCCTTGGTCCCGATGCCGGCGCCCGCCTGAACGGACATGACGCGCATGTATCGGATCCTCGCCTGTCTCCACCGCCGACTCGCTCCATCGCCGTCGGCCGTCCGGCGCCAGCACTGGCTGGCCCTGCGTGCACTGGTCCGCAACCGGCCCTGAGCCGGTTCTCTCTCAGCGTTTCGACGCGCCCCAGCCACCAACCCATACTCCGAGGCAAAGCACTTGGAGCGTTGCGCCCGGTAACGCCACCACCGCCGCTGGCGCGCCCTGAACCCGAGGAGCCACACGAGGGAGGGAAACCGGGGCCGGCACATAGCCCCTGAAACCGCATGCCAGCAGAAGGTTTCGCTGCAGCCGCTAGCGGCCAGGCCCCGGAGCGACTGGCGGCCCCCTAGCGCGCCCCGAGCAGGTAGTCACGCAGGGCGACGGCGTTGTTGTGCTGCTCGTCGCGGGCGCCGTAGACCAGCGTGACCCGGCCCTCGTCCGCCCATTCCCTGATCTGCTCGACGGCCACGGGGGCGGCGTCGAGCTCATCGAAATAGCGCTCGCGGAATTCGTCCCAGCGCTTGGGGTCGTGCCCGAACCATTGGCGCAGATCATCGGAGGGCGCGATGGCTTTCAGCCACTCGTCGATTTGTGCGTCCGCCTTCGACACGCCACGCGGCCAGATGCGATCGACCAGCACCCGGCGACCATCCTGTGCGGTGGGTTCTTCGTAGGCCCTGCGCGTCCAGATCTGCATGGTCAGCCCCCTCCTCTACCCGCCGCGCTCCAGCGGCAGGTCCTTTTGCATCCACTCCTGCATGCCGCCCAGGACGTTGGTGACCTCGCGGTGACCCGCGCGTTGCAGGAGACTGGAGGCCACCGAGGAGCGGTAACCGCTGCCGCAGATCGTGGCCACGGGCCGGTCGCGCGGGACCTCGTCGAGCCGCGACGCGAGCTCGGCGCCAGTGATGAAATGCGCGTCCGGGATGTGTCCCTCGTTCCATTCTCCGGGCTGGCGCACCTCGAGGATGAACAGGTCGCGCTCGCGTTCACGCGCGGCCGCCAGATCGGTCACGGTCCATTGGGGCATGACCTCGAGGTCGCGCCCCGAGGTGCGCCAAGCCATCATCCCGCCGGCGAGCCAGCCCTGGGGCAGGTCGAACCCGATGCGCAGCAGTTGCCAGCAGATCTCCCAGAGCTGGTCGGGATGATCGATGACCAACAGCAGCGGCCGGTCGTAGGGCAAGGCACTGCCCGCCCAGGTGGAGAAGGCATTGCCGGCGCCGATGTTCACGGCGCCCGGGATATGGCTGGCGAATGCCTCGGGCGAGCGGCAGTCCACCACTACGGCACCGTCGCGCCGCGCCCGGTCGAAGGCGTCGACCGATAACGGCGGCGGATCGGCCAGCACGCCGAGCAGCGGCGGCCCGTCCACGTTGTGCCGGCGCATGCGCGGCCAGTACGGCGGCACCGCCGGAAGCGTGCCCAGGTCGAGTCATTGCTCGACGAACTCGTCGCGCGAGGCGAGCTTCGCGAGCATAGCGTTCATGCGGCGCTCGTAGCCGATGGTCGTGGACAGCCGGCTGCCGATGTTGCCGCCGCACAGCGAGCCGGCCACGTGCGTCGGGTAGACCTGCACGTGATCCGGCAGGGGCAGGATCTTGTCCTGCAGGGTATGGCAGAAGGTCTCGGCCTGGCGGCGCGTCTCCTCCTCGCCGCCCAGAAGGTCGGGCCGGCAAGCAGCTCCACGTCGCCGCGCGACGGCAGCTCGCAGATGCCGGTGACGTAGTCGTTGTGCTGGTGGGTGTGGGCGGCATAGCGGATGCGAAAGGCCTGTTCGCGCGCGGCCTGGAAATAGGTCTCCACGTCACGCCGCACGTCGAGCACGAAGGCCTCGCCGGTCTCTTCCGAGCCGACCAGGTACGACGCATGCCCGAGGTCTTCGAGATAGAACTGCTGCAGGTACATGAACCCCTCACTTGCCTTGCGTGTCTCTCGGGAGCGAAGCTGCCGCTCCTTTCGCACAGTGTGGGGAGGGCGCCGGCCACGGCGCATTGCGATACCGCAACGCCGGACGCTCAGGCGTCGAGTTCGGGGTAGTACCTAAAGATGCCCTCCTCGTTGAACGGGATGCGGCGGGGCGACTCCAGGTACGCCGCCACGGCCGGCTGGCGCGTCACCCGGTCATGCAGCGCCACCAGACCCGGGAGCGACGATTCGAGGCGCCGCATCATGCGCGGGAAGGCATAACGCAGGCCCGCGACGACCTGGAACAGGGACAGGTCCACGTAGGTCAGCGCGTTACCGACCGCGAACCCCGCGCCGGCGGGGTTGAGTCCGAGTATCCGTTCGAAATAACCGAGCAGTTCGGCTGCACGCTCGCCGGTGAAGTATTCGGCGCGCGCCTTCGCCGCCTCCTGTTGCTCCTCGTAATAGCGCGAGGCACCGACGGGATGGTGCGTGTCGTGCACGTCGACCACCAGATCCTCGACCGTAAGCTGCAGCTGATGCAGCCACAAGCGCACGCGCGCGTCCTCCGGCGCCAGCCCGAGACGCGGCCCGAGGTAGTGGAGGACGTTGGCGGTCTGCGCGATCACTTGATCGCCATGACGCAGAAAGGGCGGCGCGAACGGCGGATTGGCAAGCGTGTCCTCTTCCATCGCATCCAGCATCGCCTGCATGTCCACGCGCGCGACATCCACGTAATCGGCGCGCGCTGCCTCCAGGGCGAGCCGGAGGAATTCGCCGCGGCCCTGGATCGTGGGCCAGTGAAAGAGTTCGTAGCGCATGGGGCCTCCTTGGACTCGGGCCGGGCTGTTCGCGTCAATGTGATCCGACGCTGTCACCTGCCGCGGAGTATGGCGGGCCTGCGGCGCCCTCGGCATTGCGCGAATGCAAGGCCCGCGCCTCAGCTGTCGGCGCCGATCAACAACACGTGAAGACTGCGCGGCCCGTGCGCCCCGAGCTGGATGGTCTGTTCCACGTCGGCGGTGCGCGAGGGGCCGGTGATCAGGTTGACGGCGCGCGGCATGCCGGCGGGTGCGAGGCGCAGGCGGGACCAGGCATCCTCGATGTGCATCACGAGGTCTTTCGCATCGACCACGACGAGATGATGATCGGGCAGGAAGTTGAGCGTGGTCGGGTTATCCGGCCCGGACAGCAGCACGACGCTGCCGGTCTCGGCGATGGCGCAAAAGGCCCGACTCACGGCCACGCCTTCCGCCCCGTGGCTGCGTCCGACCCGCGGCGCGAGGCCCGCCGACGTCCAGTCCAGCCCGGCAAGCACCGGGGCGACGGCCAGCGGTCCGGTGAGTCCTCGCGCATCCAGATACCCTGCGACGCGGTGCGGGACTGCTGCCTCATCATCGAGTGCCTCCCAGGTCCCGGCCGCTGCCTCCAGGAGCGAGCGGAAGGCCGACCAAGCCGAATCCGCGTCGAGCCGGGGCCGCAGCGCGGTGTCGGCCCGGTCACCGCGCAGCCGCGCATCGAGGGTGTCGCGCACCCCCTGCGAGAGTGCCTCCCGGCCCAGGCCGCGGCGTACGGCGCCCAGGATCTTGTCGCGCCCGCCGCTCACTTGTGCTCCTGCCGGCGACGCCAGGCCTGCATGAAGGTCTCTCCCTGCGGCACGGGCAGCACCCGGCCGCCCTTGAACCAGTTTCCGGCAAGCGGCATGCGTTTGATCCAGCCATGACGCCGGCCGAGCCACGCCAGCGTGCGGGCCTGCAATCGCGTGACCCGCCGATAGAGCCACGGCCGGAGCGCGAGTGCCGACCACAGCGCCAGTGCCCAGCGGGCGCGACGGGTGCCGATACGGTGCTGGAACTGGCGGTGACGCAACGTCCGCAGCAGGTCGGGCAGCGGGATGTGAACGGGGCAGACCTCGGCGCAACGCCCGTTGAGACTGCAGGCATTGGGCAGATCCCTGGCCTCGGTAAGCCCCACGGTCAGCGGCGTCAGCACCGAGCCCATCGGCCCCGGGTACACCCAGCCGTAGGCGTGCCCGCCGACGGCGCCGTACACCGGGCAGTGATTCATGCAGGCGCCACAGCGAATGCAGCGCAGCATCTCGCGAAACTCGTCCGCGAGCATCGCCGAGCGCCCGTTGTCCACCAGCACCACGTGAAACGCCTCCGGCCCGTCCGGGTCGCCGTCGCGGCGCGGACCGGTGAACAGGGTGGTGTAACTGGTGATGGGCTGACCGGTCGCGCTGCGCGCGAGCAGCCGCAGCAACGTGGTCGCGTCCTCCAGCGTCGGCACTACCTTCTCGATCCCGGCAATGGCGACGTGCACGCGCGGCAGCGTGCAGGTGAGATCGCCGTTGCCCTCGTTGGTCACGATGATGCCGGAACCGGTCTCGGCGATGAGGAAGTTCGCCCCGGTGATACCGACGTCGGCCGCGATGTACTTGTCACGCAACACCTTGCGCGCCTCGTCGACGATGTCCGGGATCGCGTCGAGCTTTTCGGTGAGCCCGTACTTCGCGTGGTGTTCGTGGAACAGTTCGGCGATCTGCTCGCGGGTCTTGTGCACGGCCGGCGCGATGATGTGGCTCGGCGGCTCCTCGGCGAGCTGGATGATGTACTCGCCGAGATCCGTCTCCACCACCTCCATTCCGGCCGCCTCCAGGGCCTCGTTGAGACCCACCTCCTCGCCCACCATGGACTTGCCCTTGGTGATTAGGCGCGCACCGGCCTTTTCGCAAATGTCCACCACGATGCGCCGGGCGTCCTCGGCCGTGGCGGCCCAGTGTACCTGGCCGCCCTGCCCGATCACATGCTGCTCGAAGCGTTCCAGGTAGTAGTCGAGGTGCTCCAGGCTGTGGTTCTTGATGGCCACGGCACGCTCGCGCAACGCCTCGTACTCCGGCAACGCCGAGACCGCGATCTGCCGCTTGAGCACGAACCCGTCGCGCGCGCGGCCCAGCGCCCGGCGCAGGGTGGCGTCGTGCAGGGCATCCCTGGCGCGAGACTTGAACTCATGGCTGCGGGACTGGGGCATGGCGGTTAGGCGTTACGGTAAACAAAAACAATAGGTGAAGGACGAAAGCCTATTTGCCACAAAGGACACATAGACAAACGAACTACGCTCTTCCTCAGTGACCTCTGTGGCAATCGAGTATCTCGCGCGCAGCGCCTCGTCCACTCGCCTCACAGCTATCCCCTCACGCCTCACGGTCATCCGGCTCGCCCAGCGCCGGATGATCCGTCATGCCGGCCAGCACCTCGGCCACGTGGTACACGCGTACCGGACTGCCCTCGGCCTTTAGCCGGCCTGCGATATTCAGCAGGCACCCGAGGTCGCCACCGAGCAGCATCTGAGCGCCGCTGGCCTGGATGGCCGCGGCCTTGTCCGCGACCATGCGACCGGAGATTTCGGGGTATTTCACGCAGAACGTGCCGCCAAAGCCGCAGCAGACCTCCGTGTCCGGCATCTCTTTGAGTTCCAGGCCTTCGACCTCCTCGAGCAAGGCACGCGGCTGTGTCTTGATCCCCAGTTCGCGCAGCCCCGCACAGCTGTCGTGATAGGTCGCACTGGCCGCGCAGTGGGCATGGATCGCGCGGGCGCCGCGTACGTCGACGAGAAAGCTGGTGAGTTCGTGCGTGCGTTGCGCCAGTGCGCGGGCGCGGGCCTGCCAGCCCGGCTCGTCCTCGAACAGCCGCGGGTAGTGGCGGATCATCCCGGTGCAGGAGCCCGAGGGCAGCACGGTGTAGTCGTAGGCCTCGAACACCTCGATGACCTGGCGAGCGAGCGCGGCGGCGTTGGCGAAGTCACCGCTGTTGTAGGCGGGTTGCCCGCAGCAGGTCTGCAGTTCGGGGACCGCCACCTCGCAACCGGCCGCCTCCAGGAGCTTGATGGCGGCAAAACCGACCGACGGGCGGTACAGGTCCGCCAGGCAGGTCACGAACAGGGCGACGCGCGGTGCGTCGCTGGAAGATGTCGCGGGCATGCACTGATACTAGGCCTTTCAGGCCGGGCGATAAACCGCGGGCGTCTCCTTTGGACGGGCGTCGATGGCCGATTTTGCGAACCGCCGGTTTGTGACAGGCCGGGAAAATTGATCTAATTCGCAGATCCGATTCGCCCGGCCGCCCCGATGCGCCCGCGGCAGCACCACTTGAGACCGGCCAGCCAACGGTCGGCCACACCATCGAGAAGGAACGACGCACGTGATCATCAAGCCCAAGACCCGCGGATTCATCTGCACGACCACCCACCCCACCGGCTGTGCGGCCAACGTCGCCGAGCAGATCGACAAGGTGAAGGCCGGCGGCCCCATCGAGAACGGCCCGAAGAAGGTGCTGGTGATCGGCGCCTCCACCGGCTACGGCCTGGCCTCGCGCATCACCGCGGCCTTCGGCTCGGGTGCCGCCACCATCGGCGTGTTCCTGGAAAAGCCGGCCACCGAGAAAAAGCCCGGTTCGGCCGGCTGGTACAACTCGGCCGCCTTCGAGCAGGCCGCCCACGAGGCCGGGCTTTATGCAAAGAGCGTGAACGGCGATGCCTTCTCCCACGAGATGCGCGCCAAGGTGATCGAGATGATCAAGCAGGACCTCGGCGAGGTGGACCTGGTGGTCTACTCGCTGGCCTCGCCGGTGCGCAAGCTGCCGGACAGCGGAGAGGTCGTGCGCTCAGCCCTCAAACCGATCGGCGAGACCTACCGCGCCTGCGCCGTGGACACCAGCAAGGACGAGATCATCGAGGCCGAGGTGGAGCCGGCCACCGAGGAAGAGATCGCCAACACCGTCACGGTGATGGGCGGCGAGGACTGGGAACTGTGGATGACCGCGCTCAAGGACGCCGGCGTGCTGGCCGAGGGCGTGAAGACCGTGTCCTACAGCTACATCGGCACCGACATCACCTGGCCGATCTACTGGCACGGAGCGCTCGGCAAGGCCAAGGAGGACATGGACCGGGCTGCCGCGGCCATCCGCGACCAGCTGGCGGACCTGAAAGGCGACGCCAACGTGGCCGTGCTCAAGAGCGTGGTGACGCAGGCCTCGGCCGCCATCCCGGTGATGCCGCTCTACATCGCGATGAGCTTCAAGATCATGAAGGAACTCGGCATCCACGAGGGCTGCCTGGAACAGATCGACCGCATGTTCCGCACGCAACTCTACGCCGACGGCGGGCCCGACCTCGACGAGGCGCGGCGCATCCGCATGGATGACTGGGAACTGCGCGACGAGGTGCAGAACGGGGTCAAGGAAACCTGGCCCAAGGTGACCACCGAGAACCTGTTCGAGCTCACCGACTACCAGGGGTACAAGGACGAGTTCCTGAGACTCTTCGGCTTTGGCATCGAGGGCATCGACTACGAGGCGGACGTCGATCCCGTGGTAGCATTCGAGCCGGAGACCGTGTGAAACCGGGGCCGGTTTCTGCGCAACAAAAAAGCACGCCAGTCGGCGCGCTTTTTTGTTATGGCTGATGCTCGTGTCAAGCGAAAGCCTGTCCGTCATAGACTTACCCCCATTCGCTCTCAGCCAAACGCGGCAAGGCGAGACCGCCCCGACCGAACGTCTATAAAGCCTTAAAGTATCACAGCGGATTATTTATCCGCCGTGATACCGAGATAACAGCCTCATACCAAGAATGAGTGGGTCAGGACTTCTTAATCAAACCTATTATGAACAGAAGAATAACTGCACCGATAGTTGCCATGACAATCGAACCGAGGAAACCGCCTGTCGTTATACCGAGAAAGCCGAAGACAATCCCACCCAAGACGGCACCGACAATACCGACAATAATATTGACGACTATGCCGAACCCTCTACCCTTGACGATGATTCCGGCAAGCCATCCGACCAGCGCGCCGATTGCCAGGAAGACCAATAAGTCAATGATATCCATACTCACACCTTTTACTTCTTGAAAAGAAGAAATATGCCAACCACGATACTAACAGCAGCCGCGATATAGAAAGTCATTACCTTATCCGTCTCAGCGCCTGTGACAGCCTGCGTAACCTGCGAGCCAACAGAACCCGACAATTGATACCCCCATATTGCGAGACCAGCCCCCAATACCACCAGAGCAATACCAATGATCTTCATCACACCACCAGAACCCATAGCCATGGTTAACTCCTTTGATTAAAAGAGATTGCGTGTTTTTGGTATTACATATAGCACTGAAATGAAGACGCCGATGAGAATTCCTCTCTGGCCCGTTAAATAAGCCTCGAACCTAAACCAGTTTCTGCACAACAAAAAGCACGCCGATAGGCGTGCTCTTTCTGGCTAAAGGGGCACCCAGGGTCAAGTCTTGCAATACGACATCGTGAAAGACATGGTCTAAATGTGCTATTGCAATACCTGACCCCGCTATCCCGGCCGCCTTCGAAAAGGCGTCCCACGAGGCCGGGCTCTATGCCAAGAGCGTGAACGGTGACGCCTTCTCCAACGAGATGCGCGCCAAGGTCATCGAGATGATCAAGCAGGACCTCGGCGAGGTGGACCTGGTGGTCTACTCGCTGGCTTCCCCCGTACGCAAGCTGCCGGACAGCGGAGAGGTCGTGCGCTCGGCGCTCAAGCCGATCGGCGAGACCTACCGCGCCCGCGCCGTGGATACCAGCAAGGACGAGATCATCGAGGCCGAGGTGGAGCCGGCCACCGAGGAAGAGATCGCCAACACCGTAACGGTGATGGGCGGCGAGGACTGGGAACTGTGGATGACCGCGCTCAAGGACGCCGGTGTGCTGGCCGAGGGCGTGAAGACCGTGTCCGACAGCTACATCGACACCGACATCACCTGGCCGATCTACTGGCACGGGGCGCTCGGCAAGGCCAAGGAGGACATGGACCGGGCCGCCGCGGCGATCCGCGCGCAGCTGGCCGACCTCAACGGCGACGCCAACGTGGCCATGCTCAAGAGCGTAGTGACCCAGGCCTCGGCGGCCATCCCGGTGATGCCACTCTACATCGCGATGAGCTTCAAGATCATGAAGGAACTCGGCATCCACGAGGGCTGCCTGGAACAGATCGACCGCATGTTCCGCACGCAACTCTACGCCGACGGCGGGCCCGACCTCGACGAGGCGCGGCGCATCCGCATGGATGACTGGGAACTGCGCGACGAGGTGCAGAACGGGGTCAAGGAAACCTGGCCCAAGGTGACCACCGAGAACCTGTTCGAGCTCACCGACCACCAGGGGTACAAGGACGAGTTCCTGAAACTCTTCGGCTTTGGCATCGAGGGCATCAAGGGAATCAAGGGCATCAAGGGCATCAAGGGCATCGAGGGCATCGACTACGACGCCGATGTCGACCCGGTGGTCGACTTCGAGCCCGAGACGCTCTGAGTCCTGCACCAACCGGAGCCAAAAAAAGCACGCCTTTCGGCGTGCTTTTTTGATCCATGCCGTACCGCTGGCGGTACGGCCGGGGCGAGCCCGGTTATTCCCAGAAACGCCACCACTTGCGGCGCTGCTCGCGGGATTCCTGCCCCTGCTCTGAGCCCTGGCCGGCTTCCTTCTGCTCCTGTTCCATCTTGCGTTCGCGCAGCTGCTCCTGCTGGGCATCGCCCTGTCCTTGGCCCTCCTGCTGACCCTGGCCCTCGCCCTTGCCCTTGCCCTGCTGGCTGCCCTTGCCCTGACCCTGTTGCTGGCCCTGGCCTTTGGCCTTGTCGCGGTACTCGCCGTCGCTGCGGCCCTTGCTGTCCTTGTGCTCCTGGCGCTGCTCACGCACCCGCTCCTGATCCTGCTCTTTCATCTGCTCCTCGACGGCCTCCTGCCCGGTCTCGGCCTGGGCGAGGATCAAGGGGCTCTGAACGTCGCTCTGCACTGCAGTGACGGGAGCGGACCAAGCCGGTGCGACGGCCGCCGCACCCAGCACCAGGCCGATCGCGATGTTCAGCATGTGTTTGTTCGTCTTCATGGTTCTTCTCCTTGGACAGTCGTTTCCCTGCGGCGAGGCATGATTATCACCTCTGACCGCTCATCGTTTTCAAGTTAAGTATGGCAGGGGAAAGCTGAACGCACCTTGACTGAACGCAAGGGATTTCAAACGCATTAGCATGCAAACACCGGTTCAGCGATTGAGGCGATAGCGCACCCTGACCGCTTCCTCGAGTTCCTGCGCCTCCAGGACGTCACCGATCGCCTTGATGCGCTCGGAGAGCTCGGGAATGATCACGTCCTCCAGCGCGCGGGTGCGCCGCTCGGTGCGCCGGTACTCGCGGTAGAGCCGCTTGAGGTTGGCGGTCACTGCGGCGAGTGCCGCGATGTCCTCCAGCACGAGACGAAAGGTCGTCTTGCACTGCTCGCCTTCGGGCGTGGCCAGATCGGCCTGTGACTGGCGGGCCTCGTCGATGTCCAGGTGCGCTTCCTGCAACAACACCCCGAGCAGCCCACGGCGCTGCTGACGAAAACGCCCCGGGGACACCGCGGCCGGATAGGTCGATAGTCCCTCCAGGCCATGCCGCTGCACCGCCCGCCTGAGCGAGGCGCGTGCTTCGGCATAGTGGCTCCTGAACTCGCGCATCAAGACCTCGTAGCGCTTGAGCTGCTTGACGATCTCGTTGGCGAGCAGCACCCGTTTCTCATCCAGAAACGCATGCCCTTCGCGCATAACGAGCTGCTCGTCGCGCAGTTCCATCAGGGCCGAACGGGTCGGTACGATATCCGTCATGGCCTAGTCGCCCTCCCCGCCTTCGATGTAACGCGCGATCTGCGCGTCGCTCAGGCGCTGCAGCGCTGTGCGCGGCACACCGCGCAAGAGCTCCCATCCCAGGGCCATGCTGTCTTCCAGGCTGCGCCGCGTGTCCTGGCTGACGTACTCCGATTCGAAGCGGCGGGCGAATTCCAGGAACTGGCGGTCTTCGTCGGCCAGCCCGTCTTCCCCGACCACGGATGCAAGTAGCCGCGCCTGCTGTGCACGGGCGTAGGACGCGTACAACTGGTTGGCCAGTGCCGGGTGGTCCGGGTGGGTGTACTCGCCGCCGGTGCCGTCCTTCATCAGGCGCGAGAGACTCGGCAGCACCTTGACCGGAGGAAACACCCCCAACCGGTCGAGTTCGCGGTCGACCACGATCTGACCCTCCGTGATGTACCCGGTCAGGTCGGGAATCGGGTGACCGATGTCATCCGCCGGCATGGTGAGTATCGGCAGCTGGGTCAGAGTGCCGCTGCGATCACGTACACGCCCGGCGCGCTCGTACAACGTGGCGAGATCCGAATACATATAGCCGGGGTAACCCTTGCGGCTCGGGATCTCGCCGAGGCTCGACGATACCTCGCGCAGCGCCTCGCAATAGTTGGTCATATCGGTGACGATGACCAGCACGTGCATACCTTCCTCGAAGGCGAGGTACTCTGCCGCGGTCAGGGCGTAACGCGGCGTGAGCAGACGCTGGGTACTGGAATCCGAGGCAAGGTTGAGAAACAGCACGGTGCGCTCCAGGGCACCGCTCTCCTCCAGACGATGACGAAAATAGTCGGCGCTGTCGTATGGCAGGCCGATACCGACGAAGACGATGGCGAAACGCTCGTCCGAACGGCGCAGGCGCGCATTCACGGCGATATCCGCGGCCAGCCGGTCGTGCGGCAGGCCGCCGCCGGAGAACAGCGGCAACTTCTGCCCGCGCACCAGGCTGTTCATGATGTCGATCGTCGAGATACCCGTCTCGATAAAATCACGCGGCGTTTCTCGTTCCACCGGGTTGATGGGCAAACCCGAGATGCCGATCCGCTGGCGCGCAGCGACCGGTGGACCATCATCCATGACCTCACCGACTCCGTTGAACACCCGGCCGAGCAGTCCGGGCCCCACCCCGAACTCGAGCGGTCGCCCGGTCAGGTTCAGTCGCACCTCCTCGAGGTTGAGCCCCATGGTCGGCTCCAGCACCTCCACCGTCATCCGCTCTTCGTCGATGGCGGCCACGCGTCCCAGGCGCTGTCGCCCACTGGCATCCTCGACATACACCGCCTCGTTCAGCGTCACCTCGGCAATGCGCCGCAGGAACAGCAACGGTCCGTCCAGGCGCTCCGCGGCACCTTCGAGGTAGATGCGCGTGCGCAGGCCCCCGGTGACATCCAAACCCGGCATCACGCCTCCTCCCCTTGCTGCCAGTGCTGGAAGAGGCGCTCCATGTCGTCGGCCAGCGCCCGGTAGGCCGCCAGGTCGTCCGGCGGCAAATCCTCTCCCATGCGCTGCAGGCGCCGGTAGATCGGCTCACCGATGATCTCTGCGGGTGTCACGCCACGACCGACCGCGCCCTGCGCAAGTTCCGCGAACCGCATTAGCAGGCGCAGCATGAGCGTCTGCCGCTCCGGCGAGGCGTAGCGATCGTTTTCCGAGTAGGCCGACTGGCGCAGGAAGGCGTCGTTGAGCAGTTCGGCCGACACCAGGCGCATCTGCTGGCCGAAGGGCAAGGCGTCCTTGCCGATGATGCGTGCCATGCGTTCGAGACGGGTCTGCTCTTCCAGCAACTCCAGGGCCTCGCGACGCAGCCGCGTCCACTCGCTGTTGCCCTTTGCCTGCCACCACGACGCGAGACGCGGTATGTCCTCGGCATAGGACTGCAGCGGGTTGATCGCCGGATACATGCGCGCCTGGGCACGCCGGGCGTCCAGCGCCCAGAAGCTGCGCACGTAGCGCTTGGTGTGGCTGGTCACCGGCTCGGAAAAGTCGCCGGCCGGCGGTGAGACCGTGCCCATGATGGTGACCGAACCGGTCTTGCCCGAGAGGGCCACACCCTTGGCGGCACGTTCGTAGAACTCGGCGAGACGGCTGCTCAGGTAGGCAGGGTAGCCGGACTCGCCGGGCAACTCGCCGAGGCGACCCGATATCTCGCGCAGGGCCTCGGCCCAGCGACTGGTCGAATCGGCCATCAGCGCCACGTGCAGCCCCTGGTCGCGGTAATATTCGGCCAGTGTCACGGCGGTGTAGATACTCGCCTCGCGCGCGGCCACGGGCATGTTCGAGGTGTTCGCGATGATGACCGTGCGTTCCATCAGCGAACGCCCGGTGCGCGGATCGACGAGTTGCGGAAACTCCTCGAGCATGCCCGTGAGCTCGTTGCCCCGCTCGCCGCACCCGACGTAGATGATGACATCGGCATTGCACCAGCGCGCCAAGGTCTCCAGGAGCACGGTCTTGCCGGTACCGAAGCCACCGGGGACCGCCGCCTTGCCGCCAAGGCCGATGGGAAACAGTGAATCGAGTACCCGCTGGCCTGTGATCAGTGGCTCGTCGACAGGCAAGCGCTGGGCAAGCGGGCGTGCCAGGCGCACGGGCCAGTACTGGATGCCGCTGATGGCGTGCTCGGTACCGTCCCCGGCTCGCAGCCGACAGATCACGCTCGACTCCAGGTATTCACCCGCCTCGGCCACCTCGATCACCTCGCCGCCAAGCTGCGGCGGGACGAGGATGGACTGGCGCATCGCACCTGCGGCCTCGGCCACGCCGAGCAGACTACCCGGCGCCAGGTGGTCCCCTACCGCAACCTGCGGCGTGAACCGGTAGGCCTTGTCGCGCTCGCGGAAACCGCCGCGCGGAATGAAGGGTGTTTCGAAACCATCCAGTGGGCGCAGCAACCCGTCGAACATGCCGCTCAACACACCGGGACCGAGCGGGATCGAAAGGGGTTGTCCACTGCCCGAGAGCTCGCGCCCCGGGGCCAGCCCCGTCGTGTCCTCGTAGACCTGCACGGTGATCATATCGCCATGGAGGCGCACCACCTCCCCGAGCAGGCGTTCCTCGCCGATGGCGACCGATTCGTAGAGTCCGAATGGCCGGCTGGCGCGGGCCCGCAACAAAGGACCGCTGATGTACTCGATGACCGCTTCACTCATCGTCGGTGGGAACCTCGCAGCTGTCTGCACCCATTGCATCCAGTAACTCTGCCTGCAGTTGACGGTCGTCGAGCAGGCTACGCAGGGTCGCGTCGACGACCACACCCCCGCATTTCACGCGCAATCCCGCTTCGATGCGCGGGTCGACGCTGTCACGCCAGACGGTATCGCCGTGGGCGGCCAGCAGGTCGCGACACACCGCGTCGTGCATCGCGCTCCAGGCCTCGCCGTGCACCAGCTCCCACTCACCCGATGGCAGGTGCTCGCGAGCCGCGTGGCAGGCACGCCGGATCCACGCGTCGGCCGCGTCGCGTTCCAGCCATTGCTGTTTCAAGGTCGTCTCGAGATGCCGCATGGCCTGGGACAGGAGGGTCTGCTGACGTCTCTGCACGTGCGTGCGTTGCGCCGTGTGCAGCCGGGCTGCCGCCAGTGTCTCTTCACGCGCCATGAGTTCGCGCTCTTGCGCCACCGTCGCGCGCACCCTACGCCTGGCCGAGCGCCACGCCGTGGCGAGGAACTGCTGCGCCTGTTCCCGCGCCTGCGCCAGTACCTCGCGGCACTCACGGTCCTGGCTCTCGCGGATGTGTGCGACGAGCTTGCCGGCATCGTTCGGTCGGGTCATGCCGATGCCTCCTCGCGAATCCCGAGATGCCGCCTCACCTCGGCCGCGACATCGCGCATCTCCGTATCGCCAGCGATGTCACCCACCACCAGCAGCAGTGGACGGGTGCCGGCCTCGTCCCGGGCCCGGCGGCGCGGGTCGAGCATGGCCGCGTAAGCCTCGGTCAGGATCAACAGCTCGCATTCGTCGCGCATGGCCTCGTAGGTCTCCAGAAACGCCTCGGGAGCCGGTGACTCGGCATGCACGCCGGCCAGCCGGAAGCCGACGGCTGTCAGTTCGTCACCGATGAAACCCAGCGCGGCCATGCCCTCACACCAGGCGGTTTAGGATGAGGATGGACACTATCAGGCCATAGATGGCGATCCCCTCGGCGAGGCCGACGAGAATCAGGATGCGTCCGAACAGTTCCGGCTTCTCCGCCATCAGGCCAATCGCGGCCGACCCCACGCGGGCGACGGCAATACCCGCGGCCAGTGCGGACAATCCGGTCGACAGCGCTGCGGCGATCAGGCCCCATTGCCAGATCGGATCACCCATGGCGGGTGCGCTCGCCGCGCCCTCGGCCGCAAAGGCGTAGGACGCACCGAGCAACATCGTCGCGCAGACGGCGATGACGATAGAGACTTTCAAAAGAATCGCGGGGCTATGGACTTTCACGCTGGACTCCTCGCTGGCGCGGTGGTGGCTCGATGGGCTGAAAAATGCGGCCGCCCCCCTTGAGGAAACGGACAAAGAATTCGAACAGGACCAGGCGCGTGGTCTGTATGGAGACCACCAGCCCCTCGATCGTCATGATGAGCAGGTTACCCAACAACAGGATGATCGCCTTGACCAGCGTCAGCTCGGTGGACAACGCCAGGCTCATCACGGCCGAGGCGAGCCCGGCATGCGCCAGGGCAAACGCCCCGACACGCAGAAACGAGAGCGTATTGATGATGAGCTGCAGGACGCGTTCCACGAGTTCGCCGAGGGCCTTGAGGGCGGCCACCAGCCGGCGCTCGTGCCACAACGCCGCGCCAAGCACCAGGACCAGGCCGAACAGCCCCGCCAGCCACATCCACGGCTCCATGAACACGCCCAGCACGCCCGCGTACACGAGGAACAGACCGGCCTCACCCACCCACTGCGGCCCCAGGCTGGCACGCTGCCACCATGCCTGCAGCAGGTTGAGCAGCAATCCGCCGCCGAGCAGCGCCACGCCCATGCCGAGCGACACCGCGAGCAACGTGACCGGGTGCTGAAGCGGGTGCAACCACAGCGCCGGAATCCAGGTCTCGTTGGTGAAGACACTGCCATAAAGCAGACCGAAGACCATGGCCGACGCCCCGCCCCAGATCAGCAATCGCGCCGCGGGCCAGCGCCGCGACAACAGCAGCCCCAGCAACAGAAACACGAGGCCGTGCCCCACGTCACCGAACATGAAACCGAACAGGAGCGGCACCACGATCGCCAGCAGCACGGTCGGGTCGACATCGCGATCGCCCGGCATGCCCAGGGCACGCACGAAGGCCTCGAAGGGGCGGATCCATCGGCCATGACGCATCAGCAAGGGTGGGGACGCCGAGGTCGGCGGCGTGCCCGGGATGGCGAGCGCATTGACGCCGGCCTTCGCCAGCTGCGATTCGAGCGTGTCGAGGCTTACGGCCGCCCAGCCGCCGATACGCACGAGGTGCCGCGTGGTCGTGAGGGTGCGCATGTGGTCCGCCAGCCAGGCCAGGTAGCGCAGCCGGCCGACATGCTCGGACAGTCGATGCGTCGATGCGAGCAACCTGAGGCTCCGGGTGGCCTCGGCGCGTTCGAGTTCCAGCGACTCGAAGCGCGTCTCGACCACGACCAGCGGATCTTCGCGCCCCGCCAACCACTCGGGCCAGGCATGGCAGCGGGCGTCGCGTGCCTCGCTGAACCCTGCCAGCAGGCCGGCCTGCGCCACCAGCAACAGGCATTCCCGTTCGCCCTGCACGATGGGTATCGACAGGATATGCGCCTCTGTCGGCAGCCCAACGTCCTTGCCGCAGCACATCGCCACCTCGATGCGGGTGCCGGAGACTTCGATGTCGGCGAGCGTGACACCGGCCTCGCCAAGGCGCTGCAGCACGTCGAGCCATAACCGGGCCTCGACGATGTCGTCGTCCAGGCGATGAACCGTATTGATGAGCCGTTGGGACTCGCTCTGCCAGGCCTCCATGGCCGCGAGCGCCTTGTGCATTGCCGCGAGAGGCTCTTCGGACGGGGTTCCCGCCGGCATCTCGGCAACCGGCCAGAACATCGCGTAGTCGGCCTCCATGCGACGGAAGCGTTCTGCGGCCTGACCCAGTGCGCGGGTGGATATCAGGTGTTGTCCGTGCAGGCCGGCCGGCTCGATCTCTACGGCCGCGGTGTCCGCGAGTGCAGCCAGCGCGTCGCCAAATGCCTCGTGCGGTACCAGGACCTCGAACCAGGTCGCACTGATCGGCCGCAGCATGCCTTACCTCCCCGCCAGCGCGGTGGCCCGGATGACCAGTTCACTGCGCAGGCGCAGCAAAAGCCAGTACACCAGCAGGCCGTACAGGGGTATCAACGGCGGTGTCATGATGCGGCGGTGCGCCTCCCGCAACAGGGTCCGCTCGACGCGCTGTTCAGCGGGCAGACCGGCATCGTGCACCGGGTGGGCCTCGACCATCAGGCGCACCAGGGCGTTGAAGCGGCGCTCCTCGGCAAGAGCGGCGATCTCGCCAGGCAGGCGCGCGTACACTCCGGCCAGCCAGTTCTGTCCCACGCGGTGTCGCCCCGAACCGCCGCTGTCGAGCCCGTGCATGAGTTCGGCGAGCACCCCGGCGCCCTCACCTTCAGCCCCCCAGGCGGCCAGCACGGGGTCGGACTGCATCCAGCTGTGCGCCGGCTCCCCCCGATGGAGATAACCGACGAAGTCCAGGTACGGCAACACGGCGAACCAGTCGAGTAGCGGCTGGAATGCGGCCGGTGCCCAGTGTCCCACCCGGCTCAGCTCGTCTCGATAACGTTGGCGCAGGGCGGCCTCGATCTCATGGACGCTGCCAGCGGCGCGTATCCCCTCGAGCCAGTACCCGAGACCGTGTTTCGTGGCGGACTCGACGAAATGCGTGATGTTTTCTATGGGGGATAGCGTGGCCCAAGTGCTTTCCGGCGGCACGCGTCCCAGCAGGCCATGGATCCGGGACAGCGCATAATCGAGCTGGCCGTAACCGGCAGAGACGCGCAACGCGGATGTCATCAGGTGGGCTTTTCACTCACGGGCGCGAGCAGGCGGGCCACGGTCTGCGCGACCACACGCTCGATGACCACCACGTCCGTCTCGCTGCAGGGCGAGCGGGCCGCGAGTTGATCACAGTGACGGGCAGTCTCATCCCTGAGCCTTCCGATACGTTCCTGGCGGTCACGGTGGATGCGATGGATGCGTGTCTCGGCGCGCGTCTCGATGAGGCGCGCCTGCTCACGGGCCGCGTCGAGAAGCTGCCGCGCCTCCTGGTGACAACGCCGCAGTTGCTGCTCCGCCAGGTGCTCGGCTTCGAGCACCTGGCGGATGGCATCTACCGCGGGATCTTTGCGCTCGCCTTCCGTCACGAATACCCCACCTGCCGGTCATGCCCCTCGCCGGGCTAGCGGACTTTCACCTTCACCAGTTCCTCGCCATTCTTGTCGACCATGTGCACGGCACAGGCAATGCATGGGTCGAAGCTGTGGATGGTGCGCAGAATCTCCAGCGGCTGGTGCGGGTCATGCAGCTGATGGTTGTCCATCAACGCCGCTTCGTAGGGGCCGAACTTCCCCTCCGCGTCGCGCGGTCCTGCATTCCAGGTGCTCGGCACCACGGCCTGGTAATTGCTCAGTTTGCCGTCCTCAATCACGGACCAGTGCGCGAGCGCGCCTCGCGGTGCCTCCATGAAGCCCACGCCCTTGCGCACCTTCTCGGTCTTGTGCCAGCTGGAGGGGTCCCAGAGGTCCTCGTTGTGGGTCTTGAGATCACCGGCCTTGATGTTGGCGATGAGGTTGTCGTACCAGGTCATCATCTGGTCCGCAACGATCTTCGACTCCAGCGTGCGCGCCGCCGTGCGCCCCATGGTGGAGAACATCGCCTCCAGGGGCAGGTCGAGGGTCTTGAGGGCGAAGCCCGCCAGCTCGCGCGTCTGCTCGTGGCCGTTGGCATACATCATCAGCACGCGGGCGAGCGGTCCCACTTCCATCGGCTTGCCGCGCCAGCGCGGCGACTTCAGCCAGGAGTAGCTGGCATCCACGTCGAGGTGCTGGTACGGCGGCTTGGGACCGGTGTAGTTGAGGTTGGTCTCACCGTCGTAGGGATGCAGCCCCGCATCCTTGCCACCGCTGTAGTCGTACCAGGAATGGGCAACGAACTCCTGCACCTGCTCCGGGTCGTTCAGGTCCATCGGGTGGATCGTCGACAGGTCGCGGTCCAGGATGACACCGGCCGGCACCAGGTAGGTGGACGGGTCATTGAGGCCTTGGGCCGGGAAGTCGCCGTAGGTCATGAAGTTGCCCACGCCCTCCCCGCGCTTGAACCAGTCCTTGTAGAAGCTCGCGATGGCGAGCGTGTCCGGCAGGTACACCTGGTCGACGAAGCTCTGCATCTGGATGATGATGTCGCGCACCTGCGCGAGACCCACGTCATTGAGCGCAGTGCCGCCCATGCCGCCGGCGTTGGCGCCGCCTGCACTGATGGCCGAAGGCGCGCCGCCGACCAGGAAATTCGGGTGCGGGTTCTTGCCCCCGAAGATCGCGTGCAGCTTGGCGACATCGCGCTGCCAGGCCAGCGCGTCGAGATAATGCGCCACGGCCATGAGATTGGCCTCCGGCGGAAGCTTATAGGCCGGATGCCCCCAGTAACCGTTGGCAAAGATGCCGAGCTGGCCGGATTCGACGAACTCCTTCACGCGTTTCTGCACATCCGCGAAATAACCGGGCGAGGACTTCGGATAGCTGCTGATGGACTGGGCCAGTTCCGAGGTCGCCTTGGGGTCTGCCTTGAGCGCGGAGACCACATCCACCCAGTCCAGGGCGTGCAGGTGATAGAAGTGCATCACGTGATCGTGCACGTACTGTGCACCGATCATCAGGTTACGGATCAGCTGGGCGTTCGGCGGGATCGGGTAATCCAGCGCATCCTCGACAGAGCGGACCGAGGCGATGCCGTGAACCAGGGTGCACACGCCGCAGATACGCTGGGCAAACGCCCAGGCATCACGCGGATCACGCCCCTGCAAAATGGTCTCGATACCGCGCACCATGGTGCCGGAGCTCGAGGCATGCTTGATGTTCCCGTTCTCGTCCGCCTCAGCCTCGATACGCAGATGACCTTCGATGCGGGTAATGGGATCGACGACGATTCTTTCAGTACTCATGTAGGTATCCCCACAGCGTTATATTCGCGGTATCTCAATTCTCGACAAGATTCTCGGCCACCAGCTCGAGGAGGCTGTTCATCGTCTTGTCCCAGTGGAAGTGCTCCTGGCTGTCATCGAAATTCTGGCGACAGTTCGAGCAGCTGGTCAGCAGCATCTCGGCCCCCGTCGCGTCGATCTGTGCCATCTTGATCTCGAAGGTCTTGTAGCGCAGCGGGTCGGCGCGATGAATCGTGATGACCCCGCCACCACCGCCACAGCACCAGTTGTAGTCGCCGGCATTCTCCATTTCCCGCAACTCGACCCCGAGTGCCTTGAGCACGTCACGCGGTCCCTGGGTCGCACCGCCGCGGCGCGAAACCTGGCAGGGATCGTGGAAGGTCACCGATTTGTCCACCTTCTTGAGCTTGAGATTGCCGTTGTTCACCTGCTCGGCGAGGAACTCCGAGATGTGCCGCACCTTGAACGGCAGCGGTTCGCCCATCATGTTGGCACCCTGCCAGCGCAGCGCACCGTAGGCGTGCCCGCACTCGGGCAGAATCACCGTGTGTGCGCCCACTTTCCTGGCCGCGTCGACGATCTTCTGCGTCATGGCCTTCTGCCAGGCCGTGTTGCCCGAAAGCATGCCGAAGTTGGTGGCCTCGTAACCGTCGGTGCGGAAGGTCCATTTCAGACCGAGGTGGTTCATGACCTTCGCGATGGCGGCCATCGATTCCGGGTATTTCTGGATCTCGATGGACGACATGGTCACCACCACGTCCGCCTCGTCCTCGTCGATGAACATCTCGACTTCGTGCTCGTCACCCATCCACTCCACGCGGTCCTCGAACACGCTCGGCGTCGCCCCCAGCGGGCTGCCCTCGCGTTGCGCCCGCTCCGCCACGGCCCACAGTTCGTGCGGAACAATGCCCGCCTGGAACATCCCGTGACGCGCCATGCCCACCAGGGTCGCGATGTCGATACCCATGGGACAGATCATCGTGCACCGACCGCACATGGTGCAGGAGTCGTAGATCAGCTCCTGCCATTCTTCAAGCTCCTGGACGGTGACCTTCCGCTTGAGGCCCAGCGCCTTGTAGACGAGCGAGAACGGACCTGCCTCGCGCTTGTAGGCCTGCTTGAAAGGCTCGAGCTTCCAGATCGGCGTGTACTTGGGATCGCCGGTCTGCACGTAGAAGTGGCAGGCCTCGGCACACTGGCCGCAGTGGACGCAGGACTCCATGTAGGTCGCCGCCACGGAACCGAAGTCCTTGACGAAGTTGACCATCGCCTTGTGCACGCGCTCGTCGTCGGGCATCTCGCCCTGGAGGTCGTAGCGCTTCTCCGGCTTCTCGACACTCAGGCGCTTGGAGTCGAGGTCGATCGGGTGTTCCTGGTTGATATCGGTCGTGCTCATGTCCGTGCCCCCCGGCGCGCAAAGATCGCGCCCGTCGTGCCGCGACTCAGGAAAACAAGGAAGCTGTGACCCAGCTTCCCGAACGGCAGCCAGATGAATAGAAATTCAACGCTCAGGATATGTATGGCCAAGACCGTCTCGTAGCGCATGCCGAAACCGGTGTGGGTGTAGGCCATCAAGCCCGTGAGCAGCGGCACCACCGTAACGAGCCAGCTGAAGTAGTCGTCGAAGTTCGAGATCTTGCGCAGCACGGGATGCGTGATCCGCTTGACCAGCAGGGCCACCATCGACGCGAGCGTGACGACGGCGGCGAACATGATCACGCCGTTGGGCAGCGCCGGCCATTGGAAGCCGAGAATGTCCTCGAACCAGAGAATGTGCGGCAGGAAGGCAAACACCACGATCGCCAGGCCGATATGGAACACGTAGCCGATCAGGTTCGAATACATGACCCGCGACCAGAAGGCCCGGGCGGGTACCGAACGCGAGAAGATCGTCTTGACGGCGCCGCCCAGCTTCCCTTCCTGGCGGGGCTCGGAGAGATCTTTCTTGCGCTTGAGGAAGATGATGCCGAACAGGCGCCAGGCGATGCCGAACACCAGTATGATGAGCGACCATTGCATGGCCGGCCCGCGTGCAAACTCCAGTAGATCCATGTCGATCACCCCTGTTCCGTCGTCTTTTTCTGGCGCGCCTTGGACATGGCGGCCACGCCGATACCCACGGCGGCCCCAGCCACCGCGGCGGCGGCAATACCCTCGGCGCTACCCCACTGCCCGGTGGACAGCGGCGCGTAGAAACTGCCCTTGTCCCAGAAGTCGGGTTCGGAACAGCCGATGCATCCGTGACCGGACTGGATCGGGAAAGTCAGGTTCTCGTTCCACTTGACGGTCGCGCAGGCGTTGTAGGTGGTCGGGCCCTTGCAGCCGAGTTCGTACAGGCACCAGCCCTTGCGCGCCCCTTCGTCGTCGAAGGTCTTGGCGAACTTGCCCTGGTCGTAGAACGTGCGGCGATAGCAGCGGTCGTGAATCGAGTCGCCGAAGAAGGCGAGCGGGCGATGCAGGTGGTCCATGTCCGGCAGTTTGCCGAAGGTCAGGAAGTTGGCGATAACGCCGGTGATCACTTCGGGAATGGGCGGACAGCCCGGCACGTTGACGATGGGCTTGTCCTTGATAATATCCATCACGGCAGCGGCACCCGTCGGATTCGGCTTGGCCTTGGGAATACCCCCGAAGGCGGAACAGGTACCCACGTTGATGATGGCCGCAGCGCCCTCGGCCACGTGTTTGAGGGTCTGCAGGTTGGTCTCGCCCGCCACCGTGGAGTACACGCCATCGTCCTTCAGCGGGATCGAGCCATCCACGATCACGAGGTACTTGCCCCAGTTCTCTTTCATGGCGATCTCGCGCGCCTCTTCCACCTGGTGGCCGGCGGCCGCCTGCAGCGTGTGCTGGTAGTCGAGCGAGATGAAATCGAAGATGAGCGATTCCAGCGTCGGCGCGTAGGAGCGCGTGATCGATTCGGCGCAACCCGTGCATTCCTGGAACGACAGCCAGATCACGGACTGGCGGCGGGCCTTCGACAGGGCCTCCGCCATGACCGGCGCCATCGAGGCCGGCAAGGCCATGGTCGAGGCGAGTACGCTGCAGAACTTGAGGAAGCTTCGTCGGCTCATGCCGCGACGACTGAGTTCCTCACCAAGGGTTTCCGGTTTCTTCTTCTCGCTCATACCCGCCTCCACTTAGCCGGTATTAAAAATCTAGGTTGCCGTCTCTTGATCCCGTTCTCGCAGGTCCCGGGCCAGCCGCGCGGCGGCCCCGGCGACATCATCCGGGTGCGTCGGCACCAGTGCCGGAATCGTCGCGATCTCGATCTGCTGAATGGCCGACGACCCAAGTAGATCCTGGTAGTCGACCCACCACACACCGCCGTAGGCGGTCTCGTAGATCTCGGTAGGGCCGGATGCATCGATGGATATACGCACCTCGCCCTCACCGAGGGCATGCTTGAGCGCCGTACGGTCGGCCTGCGTCAGCGGCAGGCTGCGCATGTCGATGATGTGCGCCGCTCCCGTGTCGCGCAGATTCACGAGATGCTCCTGAATCTCGCGCAGCACCGCGTCGGCCATGCCGGTGAGCGTCTCCTCCGTGAAGGCCGCTTCCGATTCGATCTTGATCGGGATATCACCCAGCGTGCTCATACCTGCCATTTCCTCATCAATTCCAGGGCCGCTTCACAGGCCGCCGGTATCGCGGCCGCCACGGGAGCCGAGGGGGCGCTCCCCCAGTCCAGTTCCACGGGCTGGATACCGATCAGCGCGCGTCGTTCGGGAAGGTTGCCTTCGAGTGAAGCAATGGCCAGCAAATCGTGCAAGCTCACTTCATGCACGCTGCTCTTCTTGCCACTGCCGACGAACTCGTCCATCGCCTCGCCTTCGAAGACGCGAATGCTTCCAGGTTCCTGATCGAGCTGAGCGGTATCGACGACGATGAGCGCAGCGGCCTCTTCGATGGGGCCGGCGAGGGTAAAACTCAGAGTGCCACCGTCCATGTAATCGGCATGGAGGGCATCGGGATCCTGGCGGGCAAGTTCATCGATGACATACACACCTACCCCCTCGTCCGAGAGCAGTGTGTTACCCAGACCGAGCACCAGGATTTTCTTTGTGCTCGGGGTTTGCGCCAAGGCGGCTGTCACAGCCCAATCCCTTATTTTTTTTGTGAGTAAAAAGCGTAGGTTTTGCGGTGCTACGCTTAACTTTGATCTGCGCACAGGCTAATCAAGTTTGCGCATGAGCGCTAAGCGGAGTCGGCGGCATTCATGACATAGATCAATTCTTTTCGAGACCTTGCTGTAACGCACTGTTTTGGGGCCCGCACGGACCACTATCCGTCTTGAACAGCCCTATCCGATAGTCTCTAATGACTCCATCAATCTACTTGGCGAGCGTGACCGTTATGTGTCTCGGAATTCCCATGCAGGTGATCGAAGTCGACCGCTTCAATGCGCGATGCGAGGCGAAGGGGGTCGAACGCACGGTCAGCCTGTTTCTGCTCCAGGACGAACCCGTGCAACCCGGCGACTACGTGATGGTTCACGTGGGTTACGCAATACAGAAGATGACCGAGGAAGAGGCCCAATCCGCCTGGGAGGTCTACGACGACATGCTGGCGGCCGAAGGCACCTGACCATGCACGAGCTCGCCGTCTGCCAGTCAGTGATCAGCCAGGTGGAACGCATCGCCGCCGAGCACGGTGCCCGTGGCGTCAGTCTCGTGAAACTGCAGATCGGCCCCCTCTCCGGGGTGGAACCCGCCCTGCTGGCCCAGGCCTTCCCCATTGCCCAGGCCGGCACCATCGCCGAAGGCGCGACGCTGGAAATGGAGACATTACCCATTCGCATTCGCTGTCGCGCCTGTGGCGCTGAATCATCCGCTTCGGCCAACAAGTTGATCTGCGGCGAGTGCAGCGACTGGCACACCGACATCATCAGCGGCGACGAGATGCTGCTCGCCAGTCTCGAACTCATCACCGATTCCCGGAATACATCGCCCAAGGAGCCCGCCCATGTGTGACACCTGTGGCTGCAACATCACGCCCGGCAACCGCCACCTGATCGAAGGCGACGGCAAGCTGTCGCGCACGGAGGACGGCAAGTCGGCCGTGACCGTGCTACAGGGACTCTTACACGAGAACGACCACCAGGCCGTGCACAACCGGGCGCACTTCGACAGCCGCGGCATTCTCTGCGTCAACCTGATGTCCTCTCCCGGCGCCGGCAAGACGGCATTGCTGGAGGCCACCATCGATGCGCTCGATGGCGAGTTCCGCATCGCGGTCGTTGAAGGCGATCTCGAGACCGAGAACGACGCCGAGCGCATTCGCCGGCGCGGCGTGCCGGCCGTGCAGATCGCCACCGGCACCGCCTGCCATCTCGATGCACACATGGTGCACGACGCGCTGCACCAGCTCGATCTCGACGAGGTCGATATCGTCTTCATCGAGAACGTCGGCAACCTCGTCTGCCCGGCCAGCTTCGACCTGGGTCATCATCGCAACATCACCCTGCTGTCGGTGACCGAGGGCGATGACAAGCCATCGAAATACCCGGTCATGTTCCGCGCCGCCGACCTGATGCTGCTGACCAAGACCGACCTGCTGGCCGTGCTCGACGACTTCGACTGCGCCGCGGCCGAGACCGCCCTGCGCAATCTCGCCAACGCCGCGCCCGTCATCGAGATGTCCGCCCGCAAGGGCCTCGGCATGGAGACCTGGCTCGACTGGCTGCGCGACGAGGCGCGCGCCCAGCGTGCGCGTCTCGAGGATGGCGAGACCGCCCACCCCTCGGTTCAGGCCGAAGGCGCGCGGCTGCACGCGCATCAACACGAACACGGGCATCACCATCATCATGCCCACGATCACCATCATGCCCATGGGCATGACCACGTGCACCACCATGGCCATCACCACCACGAACACGGTGAGTCATGACAGTGGACGCGGCGCAGTGGCTGGAACGGATCCGCGGGCTCGACCTGCCGCCGCGCATCCGCCTGATGAATGTCTGCGGGGGCCATGAGCGCTCCATCAGCATGGCGGGGCTGCGCTCCGCCCTGCCCGCCAACATCGAGCTCATCCCCGGGCCCGGTTGCCCCGTCTGCGTGTGCCCCGAGGAAGATATCTACCAGGCCATCCAGCTCGCGCTGAACGAACCCGTCACACTGGTCGCCTTCGGCGACATGCTGCGCGTGCCCGTGAACGTGCCGAAGGCCCAGGCCCGGTCGCTGGTGGAGGCACAGGCCGCGGGCGCCGACATCCGCCCCATCGCCTCGCCCACCGAGGCAGTGATGATCGCCCGATCTCAACCCGACAAGCCCGTGGTGTTCTTTGCCGCCGGTTTCGAGACCACCACCGCACCGGTGGCCGGAATGCTCGCAGAGGGCGTGCCCGAGAACCTCTCCGTGTTGCTGTCAGGGCGAAAGACCTGGCCGGCCGTGGCCATGTTGCTCGATTCCGAAACACCGGGTTTCGATGCGCTGGTCGCACCCGGCCACGTCGCCACCGTGATGGGCCCGGAGGAATGGGCCTTCGTGATCGAACAGCACCACATGCCCGCCGCCGTGGCGGGGTTCTCGCCCGACAGCCTGCTGGCCGCGACCTACTCGGTGCTGCGTCAGCACATCGAGCAAAAGCCCTTTCTCGACAACTGCTACCCGGGCGTGGCCCGCCCGGGTGGCAACCCGACCGCGCAACGGGCCATGGACGACGTACTCGACGTGGTCGATGCCAACTGGCGCGGGGTGGGCACGATCCCGGCCTCGGGCTACGCACTCAAGCCGGCCTTTGCCGCGCACAACGCGCGCGAACTCTACCCCTCCTACGAAGACGACTCGCGCAAGCGCGCCGGCGAGATGCCGCCGGGCTGCGACTGCGCCCGCGTCGTGCTCGGCAAGATCTACCCCAACGAGTGTCGTCTCTACGGCAAGGCCTGCACGCCGCGCAATCCCATCGGCCCCTGCATGGTCTCCGACGAGGGCGCCTGCCGTATCTGGTGGGCCAGCGGCGTGAGGGAACGCAAAGAACGTGTCGCGTGAGGCCCGCCGCTGGCGCATCGGCGGACAGGTCCAGGGCGTTGGTTATCGCCCCTTCGTCTATCGCCAGGCCACCGGCCTCGGCCTCGACGGGTGGGTGCAGAACCGGACCGGCGAGGTCCTGGTCGAGGCCGGCGGTCATCCGGCCGACCTGGACCGCTTCGCCCACGCGATCCTCGCTGAACATCCCCCGCTGGCACGCCCGCGGCTGATCGAGACCATCGAGATCGAGGCACCGCCGGCGGGCGGCTTTTCCATCAAACCCAGCGATGACGACGGCGCACCGCACATCCACGTCCCGCCCGATTACTTCACCTGCGACGACTGCCTCGACGAGCTGAGCGATCCGTCGGCACGCCGCTATCGCTACCCCTTCATCAACTGCACCCAGTGCGGTCCGCGCTACACGCTGATCGCCTCACTGCCCTACGACCGCCCCAACACGGCCATGGCCGGCTTCGCGCTGTGCCCCGCCTGCCGGGCCGAGTACGAGGACCCGGCGGACCGGCGGTTTCACGCCCAGCCCCTGGCCTGCCCCGACTGCGGTCCGCGACTGACCTGGCGCGCGGGCGAACAGCACGTGGATGATACGGAGGGTGCGCTTGCCGCCTGCGTCGAGTTGCTGCGGGCGGGTGGCATCGTGGCCGCCCGGGGGGTCGGCGGCTACCACCTGCTGTGCGATGCGACCAACCAGGCGGCCGTGACGACCCTGCGCGCGCGGAAGCACCGCCCACACAAGCCCCTGGCCGTGCTGTTCCCGTGGTCGGGCCCTGACGGACTAGACGCCCTGCGCCGGCACGCGACCCCGGGTGCCGGGGAGCAGACCGCGCTCACCGGCCCCGACCGGCCCATCGTACTGGTGCCACTGGCCCACGATCACGGCCTCGCCCCCGGGATCGCCCCCGGTCTCGCGGAGATCGGGGCCATGCTGCCCTACAGCCCGCTGCATCACCTGCTGAGCAGCGATTTCGGCACAGCGCTGGTCGCGACCTCCGCCAACCTCTCGGGGGAACCGGTGCTCACCGAGCCGGACGAGGTCGAGCGCCGTCTCGGCGCTGTGGCCGACGGCTTCCTGCATCATGACCGCCCCATCCTGCGGCCGGCGGACGACAGCGTGACCCGCGTGATCGCCGGGGCACCGCGCCGGCTGCGCATCGGCCGCGGACAGGCCCCGCTCGAACTCGATCTGCCTCGACCACTCCCCTGCCCGACCCTGGCCGTGGGCGGCCATATGAAGAACACCATCGCCCTCGCCTGGGAGGACCGCGTCGTGATCTCGCCCCATATCGGCGAACTCGACAGCCCGCGCAGCCTGGCCGTGTTCGAGCAGGTGATCGACGACCTGTGCCGACTCTACCGCGTGCAGCCGGAGCGCATCGTCCACGACGCCCACCCGGGCTACGCGAGCACACGCTGGGCCGAGCAACGGGCCCGCGACGGCGGCCTGGACCTGTGCCCCGTGTTTCATCATCGGGCCCATGCCTCGATTCCCGTTGGGGAGGTCCCCGGAGAGGAACCCTGGCTGGTGTTCACCTGGGACGGCACCGGCTACGGCGAGGACGGCAGCATCTGGGGCGGCGAGGCCCTGCTCGGCACCCCGGGCCACTGGCGGCGCGCGGGCAGCTTCCGGCGCTTTCGCCTGCCCGGCGGCGACAAGGCAGGGCGTGAACCCTGGCGCTCGGCCGCGGCACTGGCCTGGGAACTGGGACTCGACTGGCAGCCCGCAGATATCGATATCAGTCTGGCGAGCCAGGCCTGGCAGCGGGGCATCAACACCCCGGCCTCCTCGGCCGTCGGCCGCCTGTTCGACGCCTGCGCGGCCCTCGCGGGCGTCGCTGCCGTCACCAGCTTTGAGGCACAGGCACCGATGCTCTGGGAAGCCATCGGGAAACGAACCGACGCCGTGTACGCCCTACCGATGACAGAACAGGGCGGCCTGCTCATGGTGGACTGGACACCCCTGGTGGGCCTCGCCATGGATCACGCGCGACCCGCAGCCCAGCGCAGCGGCGACATGCACGCCATCCTCGCCGCCACCCTGGTCGAGCAGGCACGGCAACTGCGTGACCACCACGGCCCGTTCCGCGTCGGCCTGAGCGGCGGCGTGTTCCTCAACCGCGTCCTGACAGAGGTGGCCATGCAGGGCCTGTCCGCGGCCGGCTTCGAGGTGCACCTGCCAAGGACGGTCCCCTACAATGATGCGGGCCTGAGCTACGGACAGATCATCGAAAGCCTCTACACCCCATAACCAGAACAGCCAACCGGGAACCCAGCAGATGGAACAGCCACGCGTCACTCTCGCCCACGGCAACGGCGGCCGCTTCATGCGCGAACTCATCGACGAGGTGTTCGCGCGCCACCTGGCCAACGAGCAACTCGACACCCACACCGACGCCGCACACCTGAGCCTCTCGGGTGACCTGCTGTTCTCCACCGATGGCTTCACCGTGCAGCCGCTGGAATTCCCGGGCGGCACCATCGGTTCGCTGGCCGTGCACGGCACCGTGAACGACCTCGCCGTGGCCGGTGCCATCCCGAAGGTCCTGAGTCTCAACGCCTTCATCGAGGAGGGCCTGACCTTCGAACAGCTCGAGCGCATCGTCGCCGATCTCGCCGCAGCGGCAAAGACCTGCGGTGTGCATGTGGTCGCGGGGGATACCAAGGTGGTGCGCCATGGCGAGGGCAGCGGCCTCTATCTTGCCACCAGCGGCATCGGCGTGCGCGCCACCGCCGAGGTCCTCAGCCTGCGCAACATCCGACCTGGTGACAAACTCCTGGTGAGCGGCTCGGTGGGTGATCACGGCACGGCCGTGATGCTCGCCCGCGAACAGTTCGGGCTCAAGGGCGACCTCGAGTCCGATGCCGCCAGCGTGCTGCCACTGGCGCAGGCCCTGTTCGACCTGCCCGGCCTGCGCTTCATGCGCGACCCGACGCGTGGCGGCCTGGCCACGGTGGCGCACGAGATCGCCGAGGCCTGCCAGTTCGGCGTGCGACTGCAGGAAGCCCGTATTCCGGTGAAGGACCCGGTGCGTGCCGTGTGCGAAATGCTGGGTTACGACCCGTATTACCTCGCCTGCGAGGGACGCGTGGTCGCGATCGTGGCCGAGGATGCGGCGGACGAGGCACTCGCCCGCTGGCAGGCCCTTCCCGAGGGGGCGGAGGCGGCGCTCATCGGCACGGTGGAACAGGACGGAAACCGCGTAGTGCTCGAGACGGCACTGGGGGGCGAACGCTTTCTCGAAGAACTCGAGGACGATCCATTGCCGCGAATCTGCTGATCCGGCCTTCCTCCTCCTTCACCGGCGCCGCAGCCGCCGGCGCAGGATCAGCTTTTCGATCTCCACGAGCACGAACACTGACGTGGCCACGACAAGGACATTGCGCCAGTCGGCAAGCCCGAGATTCACCGTACCGAAGAGGTGCTGCATCGGCGGCAGATAGGTGAACAAGAGCTGCAGGATCACCAGCAAGCCGACCGTGTAGAGCACGTAGCGGTTGCCGACGATGCCCTCGATGTTGGCCGCCGAATCGATCAGGTGGCGCGAGCTGAACAGGTAGAAGATCTCGAAAAGCACCAGCGTGTTGACCGCGATGGTGCGCGCCAGCTCCACTGACGCCCCCTGTTCCCGGTAATAGATGAACAGGGCGAAGGTGCCAAGGCTCAGGATGGTGGAGACGAACACGATGCGCCACAGGAGAAACCGCGACAGGATCGGTTCGCGGGGATTGCGTGGCGCACGTGTCATCACGTCGCGTTCGGGCGGCTCAAAGGCCAGCGCGAGCGCCAGCGTCACCGCCGTCACCATGTTCACCCAGAGGATCTGCACTGGCGTTATCGGCAGCATGCGGCCGAAGACGATTGCCGCGATGATGGTCATGGCCTGACCACCGTTGGTCGGCAGGATGAACATGATCGCCTTCTGCAGGTTGTCGTAGACCGTGCGACCCTCTTCCACCGCGTTGGCGATGGAGGCGAAGTTGTCGTCGGCCAGCACCATCTCGGCCGCCTCCTTGGCGGCTTCCGTGCCCTTGCGGCCCATGGCCACGCCGACATCGGCGCGCTTGAGCGCCGGCGCGTCGTTGACGCCGTCGCCGGTCATCGCCACCACCTCGCCGTTGGCCTGCAGCGACTTCACCAGGCGCAGCTTGTGCTCGGGACTCGTGCGCGCGAACACGTCGGTGGATTCGGCCAGTTGCGTGAGCGCCGCGTCGTCGAGCGCATCCAGTTCGGCGCCGGCACTCGCCGGGCCGCCGGCGCCGATACCCATTTGCCGGGCGATCGAGGTCGCGGTCGCGCCATGGTCGCCGGTAATCATCTTCACGCGGATGCCGGCCCGGCGGCAGGCCGCAACCGCGTCGATGGCCTCCTGGCGTGGCGGGTCGATGATTCCCACCACGCCGAGCAAGGTCAGGCCATCCTCCACGTCGCGAAAACGCAGATCACGATGGTCGGCATCGGCGGTTTTGAAGGCGACGGCGAGCATGCGCTGTCCGCGCTCGGCCATGCGCTCCATCTCGCACTCCCAGTAGGCGCGGTCGATGGGCACGTCCTCGCCGCGCATGCGTTGACACGTGCACATGTCGAGGATGCGTTCGGGCGCCCCCTTCACATAGATGAATCCATGGCCGGCATGGTCGTGATGGAGCGTGGCCATGAACTTGTGTTCCGACTCGAAGGGGATGAGATCCGTGCGCGGCGTCTCGCCCTGTTCGAAATCGTGATCGAGGCCGGCCTTCATTGCGAGCACTACCAGCGCACCCTCGGTAGGGTCGCCGGTGAGACGCCATTCATCGCCCTCGCGATCGACGTGGGCGTCGTTGCACAGCAGTCCACCGCGGGCGAGTTCGCGCAGCGCGGGATGGTCCGCGACCTGAAGCACCACCCCGTCCGCCCGAATCTCCCCGTGCGGGTCGTAGCCCTCGCCGCTGACTTCGTACACGCCACCCCCGCAGACCACGGTTCGTACCGTCATCTCGTTGCGCGTGAGCGTGCCGGTCTTGTCGGAACAGATCACGGTGACCGCGCCCAGAGTTTCCACCGCCGGAAGGCGCCGCACGATGGCATTTCGCCGGGCCATTTGCTGTACGCCAATGGCCAGCGTGATGGTCATGATGGCCGGCAGGCCCTCCGGTATCGCCGCCACGGCCAGCCCGACCGCGGCGAGGAACATGTCGGCGCTGGTGTAGCCGCGGGCAAGCACGCCGATCGCGAAGGTCGCCGTGGCCACGAGCAAGATGGCCGCCGTCAGCCAGCGACCGAACTGGGCCATTTGCCGCAGCAGCGGTGTGCTCAGGTTCTGGACATCGCTCAACATGCCGCTGATACGGCCGATCTCCGTGCGGGCACCGGTCGCCACGACCACCCCCTGTCCCTGCCCGTAGGTCACCAGCGACCCGGAAAAGGCGATGCAGCGCCGGTCGCCCAGCGGCGCGTCTTCGGCCACAGGGTCGGTATGTTTGTCGACAGGCACGGACTCGCCCGTGAGCAGGGACTCGTCGATGCGCAGGTCACGGGTACGAAACAGGTGGAGGTCGGCGGGGACCTTGTCGCCCGACTGCAGAAGCACCACGTCACCCGGCACCAGCGACTCGGCGGGCACCTGCATCAGGCGTCCGCCGCGGCGCACCGTCGCCTGTTGCGCCAGCAGGTTGCGGATGGCATCGAGCGCCTTCTCGGCCTTGCCCTCCTGCACGTAGCCGATCAGCGCATTGATGATCACCACGCCGGCGATTACACCGGCGTCCACCCAGTGCCCGAGCGTGGCCGTGACGAGTCCCGCGGCAACGAGGACGTAGATCAGGACATTGTGGAACTGGAGCGCGAGACGCAGCAGGGCCGAGCGGCGCTGGGGCGGCGGCAGCCGGTTGGCACCCTCGGTCTCGAGGCGTCGGGCGGCTTCCTCGGGATCGAGGCCATCCTGGCTGCTGTTCGCGGCCTCCAGGGCCTGATCGCTGTCGAGGATATGCCAGGCCACTGTACGGGCTTGGGGCGTGGTGTTGTTGGCACGCGATGTCATGTCAACTCCGTTGGCACTCGCTTGGCGCGCGAGCGGGCACCGCATTCGGTGCCGCTAGCGGCTGTGGTATGCTTCCGCCCGTGCCGCCTGCCGGCCTGCGTCGGCGGGAACATCATGCGCCCCCGTGGCACAACTGGATAGCGCAGCCCCCTCCTAAGGGGCAGGTTGCAGGTTCGAACCCTGCCGGGGGCACCATCTTTCCGAGCGCCGACTGCGGCTGCGGCTGCGAGGCTAGGGTGCCGGCTCCGTCGCGAGATCGCCCGGCATCCTGAGTTCACCCGGGCAAAACCCCTGATCGATGGCGCGCTGATACCAGTACTGCGCCTCGTGGATGTTGGCATCGACGCCGATGCCCAGCTCGTACATGAGACCGAGCTGGTACTGCGCGTCCGGCAGGCCGCTGCGTGCCGCCTGTCGGTAAAGCGCGAAGGCACGTGCAAGATCTCGCTCCACGCCCAGCCCCTGCTCGTAGCGGTAGGCCTCGTCCATGAGTACCCAGCCATCCGGCGACGCCTCGGGCCCCGCCTGTTCCGTCGTGGCGCAACCGGCGAGCATGATCACCGTGAAGCCCGCAGCCGCCATCTGTTTGAGAATACACACGCTCACGCCTCTCCCGGTCTGGCCTGCCTGAATATGGGTATAGGATCCGGGGGCCGTCGGTACAAGCGGGCATCCCGGGGGGGTGTCCCGTAACCGGCTAGCCGCTCACCTTGCGGTAGACATCCATCACATTCGGCAGCTGGGCGATCTTGTCCATCACCAGGCCGAGCTGCCCCGTATCCGTGATCTCCACCGTGAGGTCCATCAGCACGCTCTGATCATTCTTGTCGGTACGCGTGTTCGCGGCCAGCACGTTCACCTTCTCGTTGGCGAAGATCGACGTCACGTCGCGCAGCAGACCCTGGCGGTCGAAGGCGCGGATATGCACATCGACCGGGTAGGCCTCGGCCTCCTCACCCCAGTCGACCTCCACCAGCCGCGGGCGTTTTTCGGCCGGCAGGCTCAGGATGTTGGGACAGTCACGCCGGTGAATCGACACGCCCTTGCCGCGCGTGATGAAACCGATGATGGAGTCGCCGGGCACGGGCTTGCAGCAGGTGGCGAACTGCGTGAGCAGGTTGCCGACGCCGCGCACGTGGACCTGGTCGGCCTCGCGTTTCTTGCGCGGCCGCCTCTCCGGGCGGGCGATGGTGATCTCGTCGGCAGCAGGTTCCGGCACGCGCAGGGCGCCCAGCAGCTGGGCCGGGGTGACATCGCCACGGCCCAGCGCGATCAGCAGCTCGTCGCCGCGCTGCAAGCGCAGGTCCGCGGCAAGCTGATCGAGATCCACACTCTTCGGGCTGATGCCGAGGCGCTGGGCCTCGCGCTCGAACAGGTGCCGGCCATCGACCAGGTTCTTGTCCTGGTCGCGCTGCTTGAACCACTGGCGCACCTTGGCCCGCGCGCCCGAGGTGCGCAGGTAGCCCGTGTTCGGATTCAGCCAGTCGCGCGAGGGCTCGCCCTCCTTGGCGGTGAGGATCTCCACCTGTTCACCGGAGTTGAGCTCGTAGGTCAGCGGCACGATGCGACCGTTGACCTTGGCCCCGCGGCAGCGGTGGCCGACCTCGGTGTGCACCGCGTAGGCGAAATCGAGCGGCGTCGCACCGCGACTGAGATCCATGATCTCGCCCTGCGGCGTGAGCACGAAGACGCGGTCGGAAAACAGGTCGGAACGAAAATCGTCCAGCAGCTCGGCGTCGCTGTCGCGTTCCTCCAGCAGGTGACGCAGCGAGGCGATGGCCTTCTCCATCTTCTGGTCCTGCGACCCGCCTTCCTTGTAGCGCCAGTGTGCGGCCACCCCGAGTTCGGCGAACTCGTGCATCTCTCGCGTGCGGATCTGGACCTCTACGGTGCGCCCGCCCGGCCCGATCACCGCCGTGTGCAGCGACTGGTACCCGTTTTCCTTGGGGTTGGCGATGTAGTCGTCGAACTCCTTGGGAATGTGTGGCCACAGGCCATGCACCATGCCGAGCACGGCGTAGCAGGTGGAGACCTTGTCCACCATGATGCGCACCGCGCGCAGATCATAGAGTTCGTCGACCGAGAGATGCTTGCGCTGCATCTTTCGCCAGATGCTGTAGATGTGCTTGGGCCGACCGCTGATGTCGGCCTCGATACCCTCCCGGTCGAGCTCGTCCTCGAGCCGGGCCATGAACTCGCGCACGTAGCTCTCGCGGCTGGTCCGCTTTTCCTCGAGCGACTTGGCGATCTGCTTGTAGGCCTGCGGCTCCAGGTAACGGAACGCGAGGTCTTCCATCTCCCACTTGAGCTGACCGACGCCCAGCCGGTTGGCGAGCGGCGAGTAGATCTCCAGCGTCTCGCGGGCGATGCAGCGGCGGGTCTCGTAGCTCTCGTGGGCCAGCCCGCGCAGGCGCTGCACGCGGAAGGCCAGCTTGATGAGCACCGCGCGCACGTCGTCGACCATGGCCAGCAGCATGCGACGCAGCCGCTCGGCCTGCTCGGGCGCCTGGATGCCCTCGTCGTCCCGGCACTCCTTGAAGGTGTTGAGCCAGTTGACGCTCTTCACCAGCCCCGCGAGCGTATCGCCGAACTCCTCGCGCATGCGCTTTTCATCGAAGCGGTCGCGCAGCCGCGGATCGCTGAGCACGGCCGCGGTCATCGTCTGCTGATCGACGTTCAATCCGCGCAGCACCTCGGCCACGTCCGTGCCTCGCGGACGATGATCCTCCGGCGACTCGGCCGCCAGCACGGCGTCGATGGCCCGGACCATCTGCTCGCGCTGCCCGGCATCGGGACTGATCGCCAGGCGCTCGATCAGCTCCTCACGCTGGCGCGCAGACGGTGTCTCGTTTTGCTTCGAGTGTTTCATGGCCGTCGATTATACCCCGTGGGTCACGTTCCCATGGCGCCCCTAGGTGCCCTGCAAGACGCGCGCCGGCGAAGTCCGCATCGCGGCGCGCAGACCACCCACGCCGGCGAGCACGACGCCGACGACCCCGGCGCCGGTGGCCACCGGCCAGATCCAGAGGCTCGGGCTGTAAGGCAGCTCGAAGACCTCGCGTGCGAGCAGGTAACCCACCCCCTGCGCCGCCACGGCCGCCAGCAGGCCGGCCAAAAGACCGGTGATGGCGAACTCCACCGCATAGGCCAGGGCGAGGGCCCGGCGCCGCGCCCCCAGCGTGCGCAGCACGGCGCTCTCACGCTCGCGCTCCGCGCGCGAGGCCTGGATGGTCGCGTACAGCACCAGCAGGCCCGCTGCCACGGTGAAGAGGAAGACCAGTTCCACCGCCCAGGTGGCGCGCTCCATGATCGAACGGACCTGGTCCATGATCGCGCGCACGTCGAGCACGGTCACGCTGGGGAAGGCCCTGACCAGATCCACCGGCAGCCGGCGTTCGCCCGGGGCCAGATAGAAGCTGGTGATGTACGTGGCCGGCAGTCCCTCGAGCGTACCCGGCGGGGCGACCACGAAGAAATTCACGTTGAAGGAATCCCAGTTCACGTGGCGCAGGTTCACCACCTCGCCGGTCACGCGTTCGCCCGCAATGTCGTAGGTGAGCGTGTCGCCCAGGCCGATGTCCAGCGTCTCCGCGATACCCTCCTCGACCGAGAAACGGGGCGGCCCGTCGGGGCGGCCATCCCACCAGTCCCCCACCACCACGCGGTTGTCGGCCGGCAGCGCGGCCATCCAGGAAAGGTTGAACTCCCGCTCGGCCAGGCGCCGGGCCCGGGGGTTCTCGTAGGCGTCCGGGTCCACCTCCTCGCCGTCGATGGCCATCAGCCGGCCGCGAATCATGGGGTAGAACTCGGGGGCGGGCAGGCCACGCGCGGCGAAGAACGCCTCCAGGTCCTCGACCTGGTCGGGCTGCACGTTGATGAGGAACTGGTTCGGCGCCTCCGGCGGGAGGGTACGCTCCCAGGCCTGCAGCAGGTCCACCCGCACGAAGGCGAGCAACAGCATCACCATCAGCCCGAGTCCCAGCGCGGCGATCTGCGTCACGCTGACCACGCCGCGACGACCGACGGCGGCCACGCCGAAGCGGAACACCATGCCGCGGCCATGGGGCATGCGGCGCAGCAGCCGCACCATCGCGATGGCCGCGAGCACCAGCACCAGGAGCGTGAGCACGATGCCGACGAAGACCAGCAGCGCCAGGCGCGGGTCCTCGGCCTGCCACCACAGCAGCAGCCCGATGGCCGCCACGCCCGCGAAGGCCACCGATAGGCCGGACGGTGGAATGAACCCGGCATCGCGGCGCAACACGGCCAGCGGCCGCACGTTCACCGCGCGCAGTACCGCGGGCAAGGCGAAGCCCACCAGCGCGACGACGCCGAGCAAGACCCCCTGCGCCACCGGCGCGGGTCCGGGGGCCGGCAGGCTGCCGACGAACCAGTCGGCCAGCAGCGCTGCGATGGCCTGCTGCATCAGGTAACCGATGCCCGCGCCCACCAGGCCGGAGAAGACGGCGATCCACATCAGGCGCAGCAGGAAGATCCCCAGCAGGTCGCGCCGCTGTGCGCCCAGGCAACGCTGCACCGCCACCGATTCGGATTCGCGCTCCGCGAGACCGCGCGCGGCCACGGCGATCGCGATGCCCGCGAGCAGGGTACTGATGAGCGCGGCCAGCCCGAGAAAACGCGCGGCACGGTCCAGCGCATTTTCGAGTTCCGGGCGGGCGTTGCGCGTATCGCGCACGCTGACGCGCTCCCCCAGTTCACGTTCGAGACGGGTCTTCCAGCGCGCCACCTGCGCCGGCTCGCCGGCCAGCAACCAGGCATGGCGTACCCGGCTGGCCGGCGAGACCAGCCCCGTGGCATCGAGATCGGACGCGGCCAGCATCAGGCGCGGTGCCAGCTGGAACAGGTTGGTGCTGCGGTCGGGCTCGTGGTTGAGCACCGCGCCGATACGCAACCGTGCATTGCCGACGTTCAGGGCATCGCCCACCGCCACGTCGAGCTGACCGAGCAGGCGTGCCTCCACCCAGACCTCGCCTGCCGGCGGACCGCCCGCGGCCACCACCGCGTCGGCGTCGATCCGGGGCTGCAACTTGAGCTCGCCGCGCAGGGGGTAGGCGCCGCTGACCGCCTTGACCTGTGCCAGTGCCGAACGCTCGCCGGCCAGCACCACGCTCGGGAACTCGACATAGCTCGCGGTCTCGAGGCCGGCCCCTTCGGCCGCGGCGATCAGCGCCGGGTCGATGGGACGCGAAGAGGTCACGGCGAGGTCGCCGCCGAGCACCGTGGCCGCCTGCCGGTCCATCGCGCGCTCCACCCGGTCGATGAAGAAGCCCACCGAGGTCATGGCGGCCACGGCAACCACCAATGCCAGTGCAATGACGCGCGATTCCCGATGCTGCCAGTCGCGACGCCAGGCCCGCCAGGCCATGCGCCAGATCGTGAGTCGACGCATCAGGCCTCGGCCTCCAGCACGCCCTCGCGCAACTGGAAACGCCGCTCGCAGCGCGCCGCCAGTTCACGGTCGTGGGTGACGAGGATCAGCGCCGTGCCCACCGCCTCGCGTAGCCGGAAGATGAGGTCCGAGACGTGCTCGCCGGTACGGGCGTCGAGGTTGCCCGTGGGCTCGTCGGCGAACAGCACGCGCGGTTGCGGGGCGAAGGCGCGGGCCACGGCCACGCGCTGCTGCTCCCCGCCGGAGAGCTGGTGCGGGTAGTGTTCGAGACGGTGCTCGAGCCCCACGTCGGTGAGCGTCTGGCGGGCTAGCGATTCAGCCTCGGCCTCGCGCCCGGCCAGCTCCAGCGGCAGCATGACGTTCTCCAGCGCCGTGAGCCCCGGCACCAGCTGGAAGGACTGGAAGACGAAACCCACCTGGCCGGCGCGCACGGCCGCGCGCGCGTCCTCGTCGATGGCGTGCAGGGGGGCGCCGAGCAGGTGCACCTCGCCGCCGCTCGGGGCATCCAGGCCCGCCAGCAGCCCCAGCAGCGTGGACTTGCCGGAGCCTGAGGTGCCGAGGATGGCGACGGCGTCACCCGCCTGCACGTCGAGATCCACGCCTTCGAGAATGGAGAGCTCGCCACCCGGCGCACGTACACGCCGCGTGACGCCGTGCGCGCTCACAACGGATTGGCTTACACTGTCGGTCATGCGAATTCTGGCCCTGTTGTTATTGCTTCTGGTGACTGGCGCGGTCGGCGCCAGCAGTGACCCCATACCCCGCGTGCTGGTCGTGGGCGACAGCCTGAGCGCGGCCTACGGGATGGACCCTGCCGAGGGTTGGACCGAGCTGCTGGCCAAAAGGTTGCAGGCCGAGGGTTACGGATTCGAGGTGGTCAACGCCAGCATCACCGGCGACACCAGCCGCGGAGCACTGGCCCGCCTGCCCCGGCTGCTTGAGCGCCACCGGCCGGCCATCGTGGTGCTCGAACTCGGCGGCAACGACGGCCTGCGCGGCATCTCGCTCGAGGAGATGCGCACGAACTTTCGGCGCATGATCGAACTCAGCCACGACCGCGGCGCCCGGGTGCTGCTGCTCGGCATGCACCTGCCCCCGAACTACGGCCCGGCCTACACCCGGGCCTTTCACGCCGTGTACCACGACCTGTCCCGTGACTACGGAGTGGCCCTGGTGCCCTTCTTCCTGGAGGGCGTGGCGGAACGCGAGGACCTGTTCCAGGCCGACCGCATTCATCCCAATGCCGCGGCCCAGCCCTACCTGCTGCAAAACGTCTGGCCGCAGCTCGAACCGCTGCTCAACCCCGATTCTGCCAAGCCGCGAGCACCTGAGCCACCTCGTCCAGCCGGGTAACCGTCGCGCTTGGCCGCACGCCCTCGAGCGGCCAGTCGTCCTCGCGCAGGTTGACCCAGATCGTGCGCAGGCCCGCCTCGGCCGCACCCTGGATGTCGCGTACCGGGTCGTCGCCCACGTGTACCGCCTCCCCTGCACTCACCTCTCCGGCAAGCAGGGCGGCCATGAAGATCTCCGGGTGCGGCTTGGCCGCGCCGATCTCCTCGGACCGGATGACGAAATCGAAGTAATGATCGATGCCGATGCGACGCACGTCCGCGTTGCCGTTGGTCACGGCACCAAGCCGGAAGTCGGCACGCAGGCGCTGGAGCAGATCGTGCGTCTCGTCGAAGACCTCCACCTCGTTGCGCGCCTCCCAGTACACGGTGAACCCCGGTTCCACCAGCGTCTCGTCGTACCCGCCCTCCTCGGCCAGCAGCCGCAGCCAGTGCTTGCGCAGCGTGGTGAGGTCGTGCGCCAGTTGAGGCCGTTCGCGCATGAAGCCCTTGCGGTGCTCCAGCAGGTCCTCCGGACGGTAGCGCGCGGGTATCTGCGGGTAATGCGCCTCGAGCCAGGCGTAGAAGCGGGCCTCGGCGCGCTGGATGACCGGGGCGCACCACCAGAGGGTGTCGTCGAGATCGAAAGTGACGCAGCGGATATGCATGGCAGGCAGCAGCAGACCGGCTGTCAGCGTCCGTGCACGGTGACCGTGATCCGGCGGCGGTGCGGCGCGGTGCGGTGTTCCCAGACGTAAATGCCCTGCCAGGTGCCAAGCGTGCTGCGCCCCTGGGAAACGGGGATGCTGATGCCGGTCTGGGTCAGGACGGTCCGGATATGGGCCGGCATGTCGTCCGGGCCTTCGTCCTGGTGTTCGAAGGCGGGGTCGCCGTCCGGGGCCAGCCGTGCCATGAAGGACTCGAGATCATGGCGCACCGTGGGATCGGCGTTCTCGCAGAGCATGAGCGAGGCGCTCGTGTGGTGAATGAAGACGTGACAGAGGCCGATGGCGATGCCTGAGGTCGCGACGATGGCCTCCACCCGGTCGCTGATCTCGTAGGTACCGCGACCGCGGGTCTCGACGATAAAACCGTCCTGTTCGAGCTGCACGCAGTGACTCCCGGGTGATCTGGATGTGGAGCGGCCGATTCTACCATCCGGCCGCCGTCGCCTCAGGCCCGGTCGTGGCTGGAGTTCCCCGGGGGCTCCGCCCTGTGATCGCGCAGGTAGCGCTCGACGTCCGCCGCGGGCATGGGTCGGGCGAAGTAAAAGCCCTGACCGGCCTCGCAGCCCATCGCCGCGAGCATGTGGCTCTGATCCGCGTTCTCGATACCCTCGGCGACCACGCTCATGTCCAGGCTGCGCGCGAGGCCCAGCACCCCCTCGACCACCGCGCGATGACGCTTGCCACGCGTCATCGCGCGGATGAAGGAACGGTCCATCTTGAGGATGTCCATGGGCAGGCCGGTGAGGTAGCCGAGCGAGGAGAAGCCGGTACCGAAATCATCGATCGCCACCTCGATTCCCGACTGGCGCAAGGCCGCGATCTTGGCGCGACTGTTGTCGAGATCCTCGACCAGGGTGCTCTCGGTAAGCTCCACCTTGACGTGCGCCGGCTGCAGGCCCGCCTCGCGGATGATCCGGAACATGTCGTCGCAGAACTCGGCCTGCTGGAAACGCCGTGCCGAGGCATTCACCGAGATCTTGACGTCATGGCCGGCATCCCGCCATAGCCGTAACTGGGCACAGGCCTTCTCCGCAACCTGGGCATCCAGGCGATGGATGAGACCCAACTCCTCGGCGAGCGGGATAAAGGTCAGCGGCGAGACCTGGCTGCCGTCAGGCTGCCGCCAGCGCGCCAGTGCCTCGAAGGCCTCGATGCGCCCGCTACCCAGGTCCACGATGGGCTGGTACTGAACGTCGATTTCGTTGCGCCCGATGGCCTCGCGCAGCAAGGTCTCCCACTGCACGGCGGCGGCCGCATGCTCACCCATCTCCTGGGAAAAGAAACGGATCTCCTCGCTGAAGCGCTTGGCCTGGTACATGGCCGCGTCGGCGTTCTTGATCAGCGACTCCGCGTCGTAGCCGTCCGATGGATACATGGCGATGCCCAGACTGGCGCCCAGGGTGAAGCGCATGCCCTGCTGCACGAAGGGTTCATCGGCCAGTGTCAGCAACTTCCGGGCAGCCGTCTCGGCATCGCCACGCGTGGCGCCGACCGGCAGCACGAACACGAACTCGTCGCCGCCGAAGCGGCCGAGCAGCACCTCGGGCTTGCACTCGGAACGCAGACGCTGCGCGAGCTTCATGAGCAACAGGTCACCCACCGAATGACCGTGTGCATCGTTGACGTACTTGAAGCGGTCGAGGTCCATGAAAATCACGGCGAACTCGCCCTGCCGGGCCTCGGCCTCGCGGACGATCACGTCAAGTTCACGTTGCAGGTAACGGCGGTTGGGCAGCTCGGTGAGGGGGTCGTAATCCGCCAGCATGCGGACGTAGTTCTCGTAGTCCTTCTGCCGGGTCACGTCGATGGTGGTCGCGCGGATCGAGATCATGCGACCGTCCTCGTCGGTCACCGGGCCGGCGTAATGGCGCACCCAGTGCACCTCCCCGTCGGCCGCGATCAGGCGCAGCTCGATGACCTGGGGTTCGCGGGCGTCCTCCAGGTGCTTGCGGTGCGCGGCCCAGAGTTCGCGGTCATCCGGATGAATCATGGACTCGAGCAGACCCGGGTCGGCGGTCAGTGCCTCGGCGGAGTGCCCCGTGAGCCGGCGTACCGCGGGCGACACGTAGCGAAAACGGCCGTCCAGGTCCTGCACGTAGGAAAACTCGAGCGCGAAATCGGCCACCGCCTTGAACAGATTGCCCTGGGCCTCGAGATCGCGGCGCAGCCCCAGCACCATGCCGATGAGGGAGCCGAGCACCAGCGCGACGACGGCGGGAATAATGACGTAGCGGGCCTCGAATTCGCCGACGATGAAGACGTTCTGCACCACGGCAAAAGGGCCGATGACGAGCAGCGCCACGGCGATGCCCTGCAGATAGGGGATGATGTTCGAGCTCAGTCGCATCGTGTCTTTCGAGTCGGCCATCCTGGCTATGCCGAGAATATCCGTAACAAATTAAAGGTTAATGTGCCGACTCCACATCAGCAAGCCGCTGAACCCGGCGGCGCGTACAAAAACGCAGCCGTTAAAGCTACACTATGGCCCCATTTGTCGTATAGCCCAGTTTCGCCATGTCTTCCCAGCAGTCACCCGTCAAACGCAGGATCACGGTACCCGTTCAAGTCGGCCATGTCACGGTCGGCGGCGATGCCCCCATCGTGGTCCAGTCCATGACCAACACCGACACGGCTGACGCGGTCCGAACCGCCGTGCAGGTGGCCGAACTGGCCCGGGCCGGCTCCGAGATCGTGCGCATCACGGTGAACACCGAAGAGGCCGCGGCGGCCGTGCCGGAAATCCGGGAACGCCTGGACGCCATGGGCTGCGACGTGCCGCTGGTGGGCGACTTCCACTTCAACGGCCACAAGCTCCTGACCAAGCATCCCGCCTGCGCGGAGACGCTGGCCAAGTACCGCATCAACCCCGGCAACGTCGGGCGCGGCAAGAAGCGTGACGAGCAGTTCGCCCAGATGATCGAACTGGCCTGCCGCTACGACAAGCCCGTGCGCATCGGCGTCAACTGGGGCTCGCTGGACCAGGACCTGCTGGCCCGCAAGCTGGACGAGAATGCGAAGAGCGCGCAGCCCAAGGAACTCAACGAGGTGACGCACGATGCGCTGATCGAGTCCGCCCTCTCCAGCGCCGCACGCGCAGAGGAACTGGGCCTGCGTCACGACCAGATCGTGCTGTCCTGCAAGATGAGCGGCGTGCAGGACCTGATCAAGGTCTACACCGACCTCGCGGCCCAGTGCGACTTCCCGCTGCACCTCGGCCTGACCGAGGCCGGCATGGGTTCCAAGGGGATCGTCGCCTCGACGGCGGCACTGGCCGTGCTCCTGCAACAGGGCATCGGTGACACCATTCGCATCTCGCTGACGCCGGAACCCGGCGGCGACCGCACCCAGGAGGTCATCGTCGCCCAGGAGATCCTGCAGACCATGGGCCTGCGTTCCTTCACGCCCATGGTCATCGCGTGCCCGGGCTGTGGCCGCACTTCCAGCGACTACTTCCAGCGCCTGGCCGAAGACATCCAGAGCTACCTGCGCCACCAGATGCCGGTGTGGCGCGACAGCTATCCCGGTGTCGAAGACATGACAGTGGCGGTGATGGGTTGCGTGGTGAACGGGCCCGGCGAGAGCAAGCACGCCAACATCGGTATCAGCCTGCCGGGCTCGGGCGAGCAACCCGTGGCACCGGTGTACATCGACGGCGAGAAGGACGTGACGCTCAAGGGCGACAACATCGCGCAGGAGTTCCAGCACATCGTCGACGACTACGTGAAATCGCACTACGGGGCAGGCGGGGACCGCCACGACGCCGCCTGACGCACGACCGGGAAGACGTCCCGTTCGCACCGGGTGGGCTTGAGTCGGCCGGTCGCTCGCCTATCATGGGGCGGTCAAACACGAGCGTCACGGAGTGCCAACCGCGCCGATACGATGAGCAGCCACCCCGCAGCGTCCACCGATACGGAACCGCTGAGCGAGCATCAGCACACGAACCTGATCGCGCTCGACCGCGGCCTGCACCGGCACTGGCAGCTGGGCCGCAACATCGTACTGGGCTGGTCGCCGACGACACGCGGCATCGACCTGCTCGTCGTCCCCCACTACCTCACCGCGACCTTCCTGCACCAGCACCCGCAGATCCTCAACGAGGACGCGCCGCTGGTCGCGCCCTTCGCCCATCCGCGCGAGGAGTCCGAGGCCTTCATCCGCAGCCTGTTGAGTGGCTCGCGGCGGCTGAGTGCCGAGAAGCTCGCCGACATCGCCACGCTGATGCAGGCCACGCCCGTGAACGTCCGCCTGCCCTATCCCGTCGAGGACCGCCCCGCCGTCTCGGCGCAGATCGACGACATGATTCGCCGCTACAGCATCAGCTATGAAACCGGGCGCGCCGTGATCCTGTTCGATATCGTCGGCTTCTCCCTGTTCGGCCCGCTGGAACAGATCACGCAGCTCAATAGCCTGAGTTACTCGCTCAACTCGGCCCACAACCGGCTTTTGCAAATGGGTATCGAGGTGAAGTTCGCGCGCTCGAGCACGGGAGACGGCTTCTACGTGTGGAGTCGGCAGGGCGGCATGCAGGCGAACATCAACCTCTACCACTTCATGCACCTCACGCTCGCCGACAACGCGATGGCGCGCCTGCGCGCCAAGGCCAACACCACGCCGCAGCTCAAGACGGCGTTTCACATCGGCGACTACTACAAGATCTTCCAGCCCGAGGCGCTGCACCCGACCACATACAGCTACATCGTGGGCGACACGACGATCGAACTGAACCGCATCATCACCGCGGCCCGACCGGGGCAGATCGTCATCGGCGAGTTCCACACCACCCTGCCCGACGCGACGCAGGACGCCGGCGCGCCGCGCCCGCTCGACACCATCGGGTTCATCGACACCCTGCAGCCGACGCTGGAACGCTTTCACGGCATGGCACTCTCGGGCGAACGCATCGCCGCCATCAAGTGCTATCTGACCGGGGACCGTACCGGCCCGCAGAGCTTCAACGTGCGCCGGCACCGGGTCACCGACAAGCACGGCGTCACGCGCAACGTCTACAATGCGAAGATCAACATACACCGCGAGTCCGGTGATCCCGTCTTCCTGGGATTGCGCGAGAGCGACCTCGCGACAGATCACGATCACTGACCCCCTATCCAACGCACCCAGATTTCCATCACCGCCATGCCCACACGCCCGACCACCGCCATCGTCTGGTTCCGCCAGGATCTGCGCCTCGCCGACAACCCGGCCCTGCAGCACGCCCTGAAACACGCCGAACGCGTGATTCCGCTCTACATCCACGCGCAGCACGAACACGGCGACTGGCCGGCCGGCGGGGCGAGCCGCTGGTGGCTGCATCACAGCCTGGCCGCACTGGATATGAGTCTGCGCGAGAAGGGCTCCCGCCTGCTGATTCGGCGTGGACCGAGCATCGAGGTGCTGCGCGAGCTGATCCGTACCGCCGGCGCCGAGCTCCTGTGCTGGAACCGCCTCTACGAACCCGCGCATATCGGCCGCGACAAGGCCATCAAGAGCGAGCTCAAGGGCCGGATCGAGGTGCAGAGTTTCAACGCGGCCTTGCTCGCCGAACCCTGGGAAACGCTCAAGGCCGACAGCACGCCCTACCGCGTATTCACGCCCTTCTGGAAGACGCTCTCGCGTGACGGGCTCGACCGCCGCAACCCGCTACCGGCCCCGAAAGGCCTGCCTCCCTTCGACGACACGCTCGACGGCGTGACGCTCGACAGCCTGGAACTGCTGCCGCGCGTCGACTGGGCAGGCGGCCTGCGCGCACACTGGCAGCCGGGCGAAACGGGGGCCTGGGAGGCGCTGGAGACCTTTGCCGATCACGCGGCGGCCTACGCCGACGAGCGCGACCTCCCGGCCGTGACCGGTACCTCGCGGCTCTCCCCGCACCTGCATTTCGGCGAGATCAGTCCGCTCCAGGTGGCACGCACACTGCAACACGTCGCCCACCGTGCAGAGGCCGCGCGTCCCGGCATCGACGCCTGCCTGCGCGAACTGGGCTGGCGCGAGTTCGCCCATCACCTGCTGTATCACTTCCCGGCCACACCGGTGCATCCGCTCGACAACCGCTTCCGGCAGTTTCCGTGGGCGGACGACTACACCGTCGAACTGAAGGCCTGGCAACGCGGGCAGACCGGAATCCCGATGGTCGACGCAGGCATGCGCGAACTCTGGCACACGGGCTGGATGCACAACCGCGTGCGCATGCTGGTGGCCTCGCTGCTCACCAAGAACCTGCTCGTCCCGTGGCAGGAGGGTGCGCGCTGGTTCTGGGACACGCTGGTCGACGCGGATCTCGCAAATAACACACTCGGCTGGCAATGGACCGCCGGCTGCGGCGCGGACGCCGCGCCTTATTTCCGCATCTTCAACCCCGTGACCCAGGGCGAACGCTTCGATCCCAACGGTGGGTATGTGCGCCGCTGGATACCCGAGATCGCGCGCCTGCCCGACAAGTACATCCACGCCCCATGGCAGGCCCCGGCCAACGTGCTCGCCGCCGCCGGCGTGCGATTGGGCGAGACCTACCCCGAACCCATCGTCGACCTCAAGGCGACGCGCGCACGGGCACTGGAACGGTTTGGCCAGATCAAGGAACGGCAGGCGTGAGGGTATAAAGATCAGGCGAAAGAGGTGTTGCCACAGAAGGCACAGCGTTCACAGAGGACAACGACGATTCCCTGCACCACTGTCCCTCTGTGCCAAGTCCGCCTTTCCACCTATCGCCTATCGCCTCACAACAAGTTCCGAAGCATCAGCTCCTTCGGGTGCGGCGTGAGGTAATACTGGCGCTCGATGTAGGGATCGGGATGGCGGCGGAAGTGATGCTTGAGCAGCGTGATCGGCACGATCAGCGGCACCAGGCCCTCGCGGTACTGCTCGATCAGGTCGGTCATCTCCGCGCGGTCGTTGCTGTCCACGTGCTTGCTCACGTAGCCGAACAGGTGCTGCAACACGTTCACGTGCTGGCGGCGCGTGGCGCGTTTCTTCAGGGCCGTCATCAGCGCCGTGACATACTCGTCGGCAAGTTCCCCGAGATCGCGCTTGCCGGTATCGGCCACCATGCGCCCCATCTCGCGATAGGCGGCTTGGTCGTGCGCCATGATGAGGTACTTGTGGTCGGTATGAAAATCCACGAGCCCCTGCGCGGTGAGTCCGTGCGCCAGCAGCGACTGCCAGCGATGGTAGACGAACACGCGCACGATGAAGTTCTCGCGCAACACGGGATCGCCCAGGCGCCCTTCTTCCTCCACCGGCAGCAGCGGCTGGTTCTGCATGAAGACCTCGGCGTACTTGCCGCTGCCGGTTTCCACCGGCATGCCTGCCTCGCTGTAGACCTTCACGCGTTCCATGCCGCAGCTCGGTGAAGCGCGCTTGAGGATGTAGCCGCTGATGTCCGTCATCTGCCGCGACATCTTCTCGCCGTAGGCGCGCAGCGCCTCGGTGACGTCACGCGTGACCGTCTTCACGCCCACCACGTGCACGCCGTCGGACTTCTTCACCAGGCGAATCGGTTCGCGCGGCGTACCGAGGCCGATCGCCTCCTCGGGACACACGGGCGCGAAATCGAAATATTCGCTCAGCGTGCCCACCACGTAGGAATCGCGCTTGTGACCGCCATCGAAGCGCACTTCGTTGCCGATCAGGCAGCTGCTGATGCCCACGCGGATACGGGCGAAGGCATCACCGCTTTCGGAGTTGGTTTCGTCTGTCATTCGTCTTCCTGGTTCACGCCAAGCGTTCGCCGGTTTGTCATCGCGACGCTGGCTCTGTCATGCTAGATAACACTCACGGGCCGACGCCGTTCGAGCCGCCGTGCGGCGCCAAGCGCCTCTACTGCTAAACGTACAACCGCGGGCACGCTATGGCTACCCAGGGCAACCACCGTCACCTCCCCACCTCGCTCGGGCAACTCAGCGGCTACCTGAGCGGGCTCACGCGCGGCCGCCTGTGGCTGCAGGTGCTCATCGGCATGGGACTGGGCATCGTCGTCGGCATCCTGCTCGGCCCCAACGTCGGCTGGCTCACCCCTGAGCAATCCCACATCGCCGGAAACTGGCTGGCACTGCCCGGCCAGATGTTTCTCGCGCTGATCCAGATGATCGTGATCCCGCTGGTGGTCGCCTCGGTCATCCGCGGCCTGGCCGCCAGCGAGAACGTCGAACAGCTGCGGCGCATGGGTCTGCTCGCCGTGGTCTATTTCCTGCTCACCACCGCCGCGGCCATCGTCATCGGTCTATGGATCGCCTCGATAATGAAACCGGGCGAGTTCATCGATCCGGCGACGGTGCAGTCGCTCACCGACACGCACATCGAGGCGGAGCTGCCGACCGACGTGCCCACGCTGGAGGCGGGCGCCATCCCGCAGCTGCTGCTCGGCGTGTTGCCGAGCAATCCGCTTACCTCCATGGTCGAGGGCCAGATGCTGCAGATCGTGCTGTTCGCGGTCATCGTCGGCATCGCCCTGGTGATGATGCCCCCGAAGCAGGCCCGGCCGCTGCTCGACCTGATGGCCTCGCTGCAGGAGGTGTGCATGACCGTGGTGCGCTGGGCCATGTGGCTGGCACCCTGGGCGGTGTTCGGGCTCATCGCGCAACTCACCAGCAAGGTCGGACTCAGCGCGCTGGCGGCAATGGGTGTCTACGTCACCACGGTGCTGCTCGGCCTGCTCCTGCTGCTCGTCGTCTACATGCTGCTCATGTTCGCCTTCACCGCCGAGCGACCGTGGCGCTTCCTGGCCTCCGTGCGCGAGGTGATGCTGCTGGCCTTTTCCACATCGAGCTCGGCCGCCGTGATGCCGCTCTCCATCCGCACGGCCGAGGAAAAGCTCGGCGTGCGGCCGTCCGTCTCGCAGTTCATCATCCCGCTCGGCGCGACCATCAACATGAACGGTACCGCCCTCTACCAGGGGGTGGCCGCCATCTTCATCGCGCAGGTCTTCGGCGTGGACATCAGCACCAGCGGCATGCTGCTGATCGTGGTCACGGCCGTCGGGGCCTCGATCGGTTCGCCCGCCACCCCCGGCGTGGGCATCGTGATCCTCGCCATGGTGCTGGAGGCCGCCGGCATCCCCACAGCCGGCATTGCCCTGATCATGGGCGTCGACCGTATCCTCGACATGAGCCGCACGGCAGTGAACGTCTGCGGCGACCTCGTCGCCTGCCGGCTGATGAACCACTGGATCGGGGAGACCGAGCCGACACCGGACGACCGGCCGGCCACCGAAACCGAAACCTGAGAGTCGCCTTCAGTCCTGCGGCGTGCGCAGGCGGCGCGCCGTCCAGCGGAACAGCCCGCCTACCCCGGGGAGTTTCGACAGCAGCCCCTCCACCGGATCCCAGAAATCCACGTGTTCGCACACGCGCCCGTCGCCCGCAAACACCAGCCGGCTCATCCCCTCGATGCGCAGGCGCTGCTGCGGCCGACGACGAAAGGCGTAGTGCATTTCCCAGTGCAGGTAGCCCACGTCCCCATTCTCGGATGCGCCCAGCACCCGAAACTCGGGACCGTACGTCTCCCGGTACATGTGTTCGAAGATGCGACGGATGGCTACGAGACCGGTCACGTCGTTGAACGGGTCCTTGAATCGCGCGTCTTCGGTGAGCACGGCGGACAGGCGCTCGAGTGCCTCGGGCGACAGCGTTTCAAAGAAACGCGCATAGCGGTCGATGCGCTGACTCATGAATGGCCCGTCATCTTGCGGATCAGTGGGAAGTACAGGGCATAGGGCAGGATACGCAGCAGCTTGAGCACGTAGGTGAAGCGCTTGGGGAACGTGATCTCGAAACTCGTGCCGCCAACCGCCGCGACGATGGCACGCGCGGCGTCTTCAACTTCGATCAGGGCCGGCATGCGGAACGTGTTCTGCGCCGTGAGCTCGGTGCGCACGAAGCCCGGGTTAACCACGCGGATGTTGACCCCGGAACCCGCGAGTTCGGCACGCAGCGATTCGGCCATACCGATCAGGGCCGCCTTGGTGGCGCCGTAGGGTGCCGCCAGAGGAAGGCCCCGGTAACCGGCGACGCTTGCCATGACCAGGATCTCTCCGCGTTCGCGCTCACGCATGCCCGGCAGCACGGCGCCCAGGCAGTTCACCACCCCGAGGTAGTTCACGTCGGCGAGCTTACGAAACAGCGCGACGTCGAACGCGTCGACGGACATCGGGCGGTAGTCCCCCGCGTTGAACACCACCAGGTCGATCGGTCCGCAGTCGGCCTCGATACCCTCGGCCACCTGCATACAGGCAGCGGCATCGGTCACGTCCAGCGGGTAGACCCGGATGTCGCCCTCGGCCTCGGTCGCCAGCGCCTCCAGGCGTTCCCGGCGGCGCGCCGAAACCGCTACCGTCCAGCCCTCTTCGGCCAGCAATTGCGCCAGCGCCCGGCCGATGCCGGCACTCGCGCCCGTGACCCAGGCCACGCCTCGTGTGGACATGCTTCCTCCCGGCGGGTCATGCAATGATTGTACAGGACCCGCGTTTTTGACCTAGAATAATGATACAAAACTTGTACAAGGTTTGCATGAACGAATCTGCCCTCCAGCCGAACGCCGCCGAAACCGGGCTCTACCCGATTCGCACCGTCTCACGTCTCACCGGCGTGAACAGCGTGACCCTGCGCGCCTGGGAGCGACGCTACGGCCTCGTCACCCCGCACCGCACGGCCAAGGGTCATAGGCTCTACACCGAGCAGGACATCGACCGCATCAACCGCATCGTGGGTCTCGTCAACCGGGGCATCCCCATCAGCCAGGTGGAACAGCACCTGCAGGACCGCGATGCGGCGGGTGGCGCCGAGGCCGCTGGCGATACCTGGCGCGTGCCCCGCGAGCGCATGCTTGCGGCCATAACACGCTTCGATGAGGCCGCCCTGGACACCGCCTACAACGAGGCGCTGTCGCTCTACCCGGTCGACGTGGTGACCGAGCAGCTCATCAACCCGCTGCTGCGCGAACTCGGCGAACGCTGGCGGGAGCAGCCCGGCGGTATCGCCGAGGAACACTTTTTCGGCACCTACATGCGCAACAAGCTGGGCGCACGGCTTCATCACCTTGCGGCACGGCATACGCGACCGCGCCTGCTGGCCGCCTGCCTGCCCGGTGAACACCATGAACTGGGCCTGCTCCTGTTCTGCCTGGCAGCCAGCACCCATGGGATCGGCTTCGTCATCCTGGGCGCCGACATGCCACTCGACGACCTGCGGGAGGCCCTGCCCCGCAGCCAGTGCGACGGTGTGCTGCTGTCGGGCTCCATCGACATCGCGTCGGACACGGTGGGGCGCGACCTGCGGCGCCTTGTCGACGCGGCCGGCTGCCCGGTGTTTGTCGGGGGGTACACGGCAGTTGCGCAGCAGGACCTGGTGGCACGCAGCGGCGCCGTGCCACTGGGCACCGACACTGCCGTCGCCATCCGGCGACTGACCGAGATCCTCGAACAGCACGATGGGGAGGCGCATCACCATGCACACCGAGTCTGAGCATAACCGGGAGGCGCACATGGCCCGCGCACTGTGCCGTAACCGCGTGATCGCCGAGAGCCCGCAGACGCTCGACGTCGACGGCGAACTCTACTTCCCGCTGGAGAGCATCGATCCGCATGTGCTGCGGCCGAGCGCGACCGTAACGCAGTGCCCGCTGCGCGGCCCTGCGCGCCACTATCACCTGATGATCGACGGCGTCCTGCACCCGGACGCGGTGCGCTGCTTCCCGGAACCCGACAAGTGCCTGGACTGCATCCGCAACCACGCCGCCTTCACGGGCGACATCCTGATCGAACCATGAACGCACGCACGACCATGTTCTACGACGGGAGCTGTCCGCTGTGCCGGCGGGAGGTCGCCCATTACCGACGCCTCGATCGCGCCGGGCGCATCAACTGGCTCGACATCGCCGCCGATCCCGCTCCCCTGGCCGATCATGACCTTACCCGCGTCGAGGCCATGCAACGGCTGCACGCGCTGGATCACGAGGGTCGCCTGGTGAGCGGTGCCTGGGCATTTGCCGCCATCTGGGCCCAGCTGCCGGGCTATCGCTGGCTGGCACGCGCGGTCCGCGCGTTGCACCTGTTGCCGTTCATCGACTGGGCCTACCGGCACTTTGCGCGCTGGCGCTTTCGCCGCCGCTGCGAGGACGGCCACTGCCGGCTCGACTGAGCCCCGGCCATGCGACAGCGCAAGCCGCACCTGCCGACCAAGACCTGCGCCGCCTGCGGTCGCCCCTTCAGCTGGAGAAAGCGTTGGGCCCGCGCCTGGGAGGAGGTGCGCTACTGCTCGGAGCGCTGTCGTCGGGTCCGTAGCACCCCCCGTAACCCCCTGTGAGCCTGCGCCACCTGGTGATTGTCCTCGGGGACCAGCTGGACGAGACCGCCAGCGCCCTTGACGGCTTCGACCCGGCCTGCGACCGGGTCTGGATGGCCGAGGTCGCCGAGGAGTCCGAACATGTCTGGTCGCACAAGGCCCGCGTCGCCCTCTTCTTGAGCGCCATGCGTCATTTTGCCGGACAGCTCGGCGAACGCGGCCTGCCCGTGGACTACCACACCCTGGAGGACCACGACCACGCCTCGCTCGGTGCGGCGCTCGGGGCGAGCATCGAACGCGCACGCCCGCAGGCCCTCGTCCTCACCCGCCCCGGCGATCATCGCGTGCTCGAAGGCCTCCGTCGCGTGGCCGCCGACCAGGACGTCGCCCTCGATCTGCGCGAGGACCGGCACTTCATCGGCTCGCCCGAGGACTTCGCCAGCTGGGCCCGGGGCCGCCGCCAACTCACGATGGAGTACTTCTACCGGATGTTGCGCAAGCGCACCGGCTACCTGATGCGAGACGGGGAGCCGGTCGGCGGACGCTGGAATTTCGACGCCGACAACCGCCACAGCTTCGGCGCTCAGGGGCCCGGTTGGCTGCCAGCCCCGCGCCGCTTTGAGGCCGACGCCATCACCCGCGAGGTGCTGGACCTCGTCGACCGACGCTTCGCCGACCACCCGGGCTCACTCGCCGCTTTCGACTGGCCGGTGACCCGCACACAGGCCCTGCTTGCCCTGGAGGACTTCATCGCCCACCGCCTGCCCGCCTTTGGCGCCTACCAGGACGCGATGTGGACCGGCGAACCCTGGCTCTACCATTCACGCCTGGCTGCCGCCCTCAACCTCAAGCTGCTCTCCCCCGTCGAGGTCATCGAGGCCGCGATCGCCGCCCACGATGGCGGCGCCGCGCCGCTGGCCGCGGTGGAGGGTTTCGTACGCCAGGTGCTGGGCTGGCGCGAGTTCGTACACGGGCTCTACTGGCTGCGCATGCCCGAGTACGCCCAGGCCAACGCGCTCGATGCGAGCGCCGCCCTGCCGGCGTTTTACTGGAGCGGTGAGACCGATATGCACTGCCTCGCGCAGGCGCTCGGCCAGACGCTGGAGCACGGTTACGCCCACCATATTCAACGCCTCATGGTCACCGGCCTGTACGCGCTACTGCTCGGTGTCGAGCCGCGCCAGGTGCACGCCTGGTACCTCGCGGTGTACGTGGACGCGGTGGAATGGGTGGAACTGCCCAACACGCTGGGCATGTCCCAGTATGCCGACGGCGGGCTGATGGGTTCCAAGCCCTACGTCGCCAGCGGCCGGTACATCGACCGCATGAGCGATTACTGCAGGCACTGCCGGTTCCTGCCCGACCGGCGCGTGGGCGACGATGCCTGCCCGTTCACCACACTGTACTGGGACTTCCTCGACAGGCACCGTGACCGTTTCGCCACGCACCCGCGCGCAGCCATGCAGTGGCGTAACCTGCGCCACGTACCGAAAGAGGAAATGGAGGCGATTCGGGCCCGCGCCCGGGCGATCCGCGCCACGGGCGGGGAACCGCCCCGCGCGGACTAGCGAAGCAGCAGGATGATCCAGGCGAGCGTCAGCAGCGAGGCCACCGTCGCCGTCAGCCTCGCCCGCAACGGCAGGTAGACCGCCCCGGCCTCGGATCCGGCGAGCAGCTGCCGGTCGATGGCATAGACCGCGCCGAACAGCAGGGCCAGTAACGGCAGGGCCAAGAAGGCCGGCAACAGCACGGCCAGCCAGGCGAGGATCGACGGCGTCACGCCCCAGATCGCGAGTTCGCGCGCGTGGGTCTCCGCCGGCGCGCTCAGCACACGGCCCCAGTGCACGGCCCCGAGAAACGTGAGAATCACGGCCGCGTAGGCCAGCAGGGCCGAGGCCACGAAACCTGTCCATGCCTCGGAGCCCCCCACCGCAAGCCCCACCACGCCGGCCACAAAGGGAATGAGGCCGGCATAGCCGAGCCGGTGCAGAAGCGTCCCCAGCGTCTCGGGAAACACCCGGCTACCGACCTGCCGCTGCGCGCCCAGGGCAATCAGTTCCTGTGCACCGCCGATGAACTCGCCACCGAAGAAGACCTGCGGCAGCCAGCGCCAGCCCGTCATCTGTTCCAGGGCGTGGAATCGGGCACGCTCCTCGCCGCTGGCCATCGACATCTCGACGAAACGGTGCTCGACGGCGTTGGCCTCCAGCCATTCGCGCAGGGCGCGCGTGTCGGTCAGTCGCGAGTGGAACACCACCACGTCCGCCCCGCGCGCTTCCCGCTTGAGTGATTCCTCGTAGGACGTATCCAGGCCCGCGGTTTCAGGCATGTTCATAGGGCCTCCTCGATTGCCTCGATCAGGCGACGATCATCCGGCCCGACCTGGCTGGCGAAGCTGCCAATGAGCTTGCCCTCGCGGTCGAGCAGGTACTTGTGAAAATTCCAGCGCGGGTATTCGCCGGCCATCTCGCCGAGCAGCCGGTAGATCGGATCGGCGTTGCGCTCGCCGGCATGGGTCTTCTCGAACATGGGAAACTGCACGCCGTAGGTCATCCGGCAAAAGGTCTGGATCTGCTTCTCGCTACCCGGCTCCTGGGCGCCGAAGTCGTTCGACGGGAACCCGAGCACCACCAGCCCCTGATCCCGGTACTGCGCGTACAGCGCCTCGAGGCCCTCGTACTGGGGCGTGAAGGCGCACTTGCTGGCCGTGTTGACGATCAGCACCACCTGCCCCGCGTAGCGTTCGCACAGGTGCACAGGCTCCTCGCCGACCAGCGGGCGGATATGGAAATCCAGCGTCGGAGGGCACTCCGCCTCGGCCGGCGGCACCCCGCCGGTCAGCGCCATCAGCCCCAGCAGGGCCAGACCTCGAACCCATTCCATTACGTGATCCTCGTAACAGTTTACTTGTACAGGAAAATAGGCTATTTGCTCTTTCTGTACAAGTTTTGTATAAGTTTTATCAGACTACCACGAGGACCCCATCCATGGAACGCAAACGCATCGCCGTGATCGGCGCCGGCATCGCCGGCCTGTCCGCCGCCTGGCTGCTCGCCCGCCGCCACGACGTGACCCTGTACGAGCGCAACCGCTACTTCGGCGGCCACACGCACACCGTCACGGTGGACACGCCCGACGGGCCCATCGGGGTGGACACGGGGTTCGTGGTGTACAACGAACCGAACTACCCGCTGCTCACGGGGCTGTTCGCACACCTGGGCATCGAGACCCAGGACACGGACATGTCCTTTTCCGCGTCGATCGACGGGGGACGCATCGAGTACGCGGGCTCCAGCCTCGACACCCTGTTCGCCCAGCGGCGCAACCTCGTGAATCCGCTCTACTGGGGCATGCTCGGCGACATCCTGCGCTTCAATCGCACGGCCAAGCAGTCGCTGGAGACCGGTGACGCGGACGGGCTGAGCCTGGGCGAGTATCTGGACCGCGGCCGCTTCGGCCGCCGCCTGCGCGAGCATTACCTGCTGCCCATGGCCGCGGCCATCTGGTCCTGCCCCACCGCCACCATGACGGCGTTCCCGGCCACCAGCTTCCTGCACTTCTTCCGCAACCACGGACTGCTCGATCTCAAGAACCGTCCCCAGTGGCAGACCGTCACCGGCGGCGCCGGCAGCTACGTCAACCGCACCCTGCAGGACCTGGGGCCCGCGGTGCACAGCGAACAGCCCGCGGTGCGGGTGGGCCGTGCCGACACCGGCGCCTGGGTGCGCACCGACGATGGCCTGCTGCACAACTTCGACGACATCGTGCTCGCCTGTCATGCCGATGAGGCCCTGGCACTCATCGACCAGCCCAGCCGCGACGAACGGGACATCCTCGGCGCCTTCTCCTACCAGGAGAACCGCACGATCCTGCACAGCGACGCCATGCTCATGCCGCACAGCCGCCGCGTGTGGTCGTCCTGGAACTACCTGGCCGAGTCCGGCGCCGGCGGCGACCGGGTCTCGGTGACGTACTGGATGAACCGGCTGCAGCGCCTGCCGACCGAGACCGACCTGCTGGTCAGCCTGAACCCGCTCGACGAGCCCCTGCCCGAACTCGTCATCCAGGAAATGACCTACCATCACCCGGTGTTCGACGGACGCGCCATCGAGGCCCAGGGTCGCCTGCACCAGATCCAGGGCCAGGCGCGTTTCTGGTTCACCGGCAGCTACGCGGGCTACGGCTTTCACGAAGACGCGCTGCGTGCCTCGGTCGAGATGGTCCGGGAGGGCTTCGGCATTCTCCCGCCCTGGCTCGAACGGGCCGAAGAGGCCGCACCGATGCCCGCGGTCCAGCGCTCGCGGAGGGCGGTCGCATCATGACGCACGCCCCCGCCAGCCTGTACCGCAGCGAGGTGATGCACCGGAGGCTGTTTCCGGTCCGTTACCGCTTTGCCTACCGGGTGTACTCGGTGCTGCTGGATATCGACCGGCTGGACGAGGCAGCTTCGGCGTCGCGGGTCTTCGGCTATAACCGCCCCAACCTGCTCGGCTTCTACGACCGCGACCACGGCCCGCGGGACGGCTCGCCCCTGCGGCCCTGGATCGACGCCCTGCTCGACCGTGCCGGTATTGCGCTCGAGGGCGGGCGCGTCGAGCTGCTGTGCTTCCCGCGCGTGCTAGGCTATGTGTTCAACCCGCTCTCCATCTGGTACTGCCGCCATCGTGACGGCAGCCTGCGCGCCGTACTGTGTGAGGTCAGCAACACCTTTGGCGAGTCGCACTCCTACCTGCTGCACGCGCATGGCCGGCCGATGCAGTGGCCCGTGCGCGACCAGCACGACAAGGACTTCCACGTCTCCCCGTTCATCGGCATGGACGCGCGTTACCACTTCCGCCTCGGCGAACCGGGAGAACACCTGCAGGTGATGATTCGCGAGTTCCAGGACGATGCGCTGATGCTGGCCGCCGCCCAGGTGGGGCATCGCCGTCCCTTCAGCACCGGCGAGTTGCTCAAGGCGGCGCTCGCCATTCCGTTCATGACCTTGAAGGTCGTGGCACTCATTCACTGGCAGGCGCTCAAGATATGGCTCAAGGGCGCCCGCTTTCATCGCAAGCCGGCACCGCCCACGGAGGAAGTCAGCTGATGTCTGCCGAACGCACCACGGACAAACCCCGAACCCTGAGACACGCGCCGTGGGCCGCCCGCCCCTTGCTGAAAACGCTGGAACGCGTGCGCGACGGGCAACTCACCGTCAACCTGCCGAACGGCAGCCGCCAGACCGTCGGCGGAGAGCGGCCGGGGCCGGTCGGCACCCTGCACCTGCATCGCCCCCTGAGCATGACGCGCCGTGTATCACTGCGCGGCGCCCTCGGGCTGGCCGAAAGCTTCATCGCCGGCGACTGGTCGGCCGATAATCTCGCGGCGGCCCTGCAGGTACTCGCGGTCAACCAGCCGCACTTCGCCGGTGCGCACCGGGGAAAGACCGCGGCCCGCCTGCTCGACCGGCTGCGCCACCTGCTGCGGGCCAACAGCGTTCGCGGCAGCCGCCGCAACATCGCCTACCACTACGACCTGGGCAACGACTTCTACCGGCTCTGGCTCGACGACACCATGACCTACTCCTCGGCCGTGTTCCAGAGCGCGGACGAGGACCTGCCCAGCGCCCAGGCGCGCAAGTACCAGGCCATGCTCGACCGCCTCGCTGCCGAGCCCGGGGACCATATCCTCGAAATCGGCTGTGGCTGGGGTGGGTTTGCCAGCCACGCGGCACGCCAGGGCTACCGCGTCACCGGCATCACGCTCTCCCGCGAGCAACTGAGCTACGCCCGGGCGCGCATGGTCGCCGAGGGCCTCGAAGACCTCGTCACGCTGGAGCTGCGCGACTACCGTCACCTCGACCGCCAGTTCGATCACATCGTCTCCATCGAGATGTTCGAGGCCGTGGGCGAAACCTACTGGCCGACCTACTTCGACACCCTCGCACGCTGCCTTAAGCCCGGTGGGCGCGCCGCGCTGCAGGTCATCACCATCGACGCGTCGCGCTTCGACCACTACCGGCGCAACGCGGACTTCATCCAGGCCTACGTGTTCCCGGGCGGTATGCTGCCGAGCGTGGATGTATTCGACGCGCACACCGAGGCCGCCGGTCTCGCGACCGTCTCGCGTGACTTCTACGGCATCGACTACGCCCACACGCTGCGCCGCTGGGACGAACAGGTCACGGCGCAGACGGACGCCATCCGCGAACTGGGCTACGACGAACGCTTCCTGCGCCTGTGGCATTACTACCTCGCCTACTGCGAGGTCGGCTTCCGCCTGGGACGTACCGACGTGATGCAAGTGGCGCTCCAGGCGCCACGTGCATGAAGCACGCCGCCTAGCCACGCTCATGGCCCTCAAGCCCACACAGCTAGTTGCCTACGGCCTGCCGGGGCTGCCGCTGGCCATGCTCGGCCTGCCGCTCTATGTCTACCTCCCCACCTTTTATGCCCAGGATCTCGGGCTGTCGCTGGCGGTGGTCGGTACCGTGCTGCTCATCGCCCGGGCGCTGGACGTGATCACCGATCCACTGATCGGCCTGCTCAGCGACCGCGGCCTCGTGTCCGGTCTCGGCCGCAAGGGCTTTGTCCTGCTCGGCGTGCCGGTGCTGCTGGTGGGCGTGGAGTTCCTGTTTCGCCCGGGCGATCAGCCCGGCGCCCTGCACCTGCTCACCTGGACGCTGGTCGCCTACCTCGGCTGGACCCTGGTCAGCGTGCCCTACAACGCCTGGGGCGCCGAGGTGCCCCGCAGTTACCACGAGCGCACCCGGCTGGCGGCCAGCCGCGAGGGCTTCATGATTCTCGGCACCTTCGCCGCCGTGGCCGTGCCCGCGCTCATGGGCATCGCCGACCAGGCGGCGACCACCCTCGAGCGTTTCGCCACCCTGCTCTGGGTGCTGGTGCCGCTGGCCGTGCTGGCGGCCATCGCCCACGTGCCGGCGGGCCCCAAGGCGGCGGCGCCACCGCAGGCGCGCCGCGATGAGTGGCAGGCCCTCAAGGCCAATCGTCCAGCCCGGCGCCTCATGCTGGCCTACCTGCTCAACGGGATCGCGAACGGCCTGCCGGCCACCCTGTTCCTCCTGTTCGTCACCCACAACCTGAAGGCCCCGGAATGGAGCGGCCCGCTGCTCGCGGCCTACTTCCTCTCCGGGGTGCTCGCCCTCCCCTTGTGGCTGTTCCTCGCCCGGCGGATCGACAAGCAACGCAGCTGGGCGGCGTCCATGCTGCTGGCGAGCCTCGCCTTCGTCACCGTGCCGTTCCTCGGCCCGGGCGATGTCGGACTCTTCCTGGTCATCTGCCTGGTCTCGGGGCTCAGCCTCGGCGCCGACCTGGCGCTGCCGGCCTCCATCCAGGCCGACGTGGCCGCCGACCATCACGCCCGCTCCGGGCGCCAGCGCAGCGGCGTGCTGTTCGGCCTGTGGGGCATGCTCACCAAGCTCGCCCTGGCACTGGCCGTGGGCATCGCCTTCCCGGTTCTCGAGTTCAGCGGTTTTTCCACCGAGCGACCGGAATCGGCCCCGCCGGTGCTGATGCTCGGCCTGCTCTACGGCGGCCTGCCCGTGGCCTTCAAACTCGTGGCGGCCTGGCTCGCCTGGAACCTGCCACGCCTCGACTCGTCTTTCGAATCCGACGCAAAGGAGCACGCCCATGAAACGCCTCGCGATTCTCGCCCTGTTACCGATCCTGCTGCTTCTTAACGGGTGCTCGACCATGAAGGCTTCCGACTATGCCGGCACCACCCCCGCCTTCGTGCTGGAGGACTACTTCCTTGGCGAGGTGCGGGCCTGGGGCGTCTTCCAGGCACGCAATGGTGAGGTGAAACGGCAATTCACCGTGGACATCCTCGGGGAGATGGAAGGCGACGAGCTGGTGCTGACCGAGGACTTCGTGTTCGACGACGGCGAGATCAGCCAGCGCATCTGGCGCATCCGCAAGACCGGCGAGCACAGCTACGAGGGCCGCGCCGACGACGTGATCGGCACCGCCTCGGGCTCGGCCTACGGCAAGGCGCTGAACTGGAAATACGACCTTGCGCTCGAGGTCGACGGCAAGACCTACAAGGTGCACTTCGACGACTGGATGTTCCAGCACCACGACGGGGTGCTGATGAACCGCGCCACCATGAGCAAGTTCGGCATCCGGCTGGGCGAGGTCATCATCTTTTTCAAGCGTGAGGCGTGAAGTGTGAGGCGTCAGACGTGCGACATTGAATGGAGGGCAGGCACATGCGTAATCGTCATCTCACGCGCAAGCGCGTGATCGAGGGCTTGCTGCTCGGTCTCGTGATCTCGGCGGGCACACACGCCTCGCCCGAGGCACGGCCGGCCACGCTCACGCTGGACGACCGGCAGCTCGAACTGCGCAGCACCGGCAGCGCCTACTACGCGCGCTTCATCCACGTCTACGACGCGGCCCTGTACGCGCCGGCGGATACCCGCCCCGAACAACTGCTCGACAGCGCAACCGCCAAGTGCCTGGCCTTGTCCTACCGCGTGAGCCTCAAGGGCAGCGACATCCGCAAGGCGGCCGAGAAGGTGCTGTCGCGCCAGCATGCCGACCTCGCCCCGTGGGAGGCCGATCTCGCCCGGCTGCACGCAGCCTACCGCGACGTGGGTGACGGCGACGAGTACGCCCTCTGCCATCACCCGCGCACCGGCACCGAGCTCAGCCTCAACGGCGTGCCGCTCACGCGCATCGAGACACCCGGCTTCGATGCCCTCTACTTCGGCATCTGGCTGCGCGAGGACGCCATCTCGCGCAGCCTGCGCGACGACCTGGTCAGGCTGGACTAGTCCAGCCTGACCCCTCCCTTTCGGCTCGTGCCCCTCGACTAGCGCAGCTCCCAGTAGCGCCCCTTGGCCGTGTCCACCGGGACCAGCCCATCGCGCCTGTCCACGGGCACATCGTCCAGCAGGCGGCGCATGTCCCGCAGCACGGCGGCGCTCTGCTCGTGGTAGTTGTGCCCGAGAAAGGCCGGGTTCACCGCTGTCACGTCGATCACATCGAAGCCCGGCACGGGCTCCACGCCCTCGTCGGCGTCGCCGAGGCGCGGGTAGGCGTGCACGGTGCGCGAGGCGCGCATGCCCTGGTCGCCCGCCGACACGTACACCGTGGTACGAATCCCCGCCTCGCGCAGCACCGGCGCCACGTCGCGCTTGAAGATCGCCTGGTCGATGTCTGGCGCCACCAGCACGAGGTGCCCTTCGAGCAGGGAGGCCGGCACGCGGCCCTCGCGCGCGGCCTCGACAAGGTAACGCGTCACCCCCTGGCTGCCCATGCTGTGCGCGACGATGATCAGGCGCTTGGGTGCCAGTTCGCGGTCGATCGCGTCGATGAAGGCATTGAGATGGGGCTGCGCCCAGCGCATGTTGGTCGCGTCCACCACGTAGGCCGCGGGGTTGGCGCGCGAGGGCCAGCTGTAGGCCAGGGACAGCCCGTCGTAATCCAGACGCTCGGCCAGCAGCGTCGCCGTCTGCATCGCCTCGTAGAACGACTTCTGGTAGCCGTGCACGTAGAGCAGCACCGCCGGCTCGTCGGCCGCCGCCAGCGCCGCGCCGGCGCGGGACCAGAAGGCCGCGCGCTCCAGTTCATGGGCGTCCTCCACCGTGACCAGCGCCTCGCCGTCCTCCAGCCGGGTCTCGAGGGCATTGACCACCCGGGCCACCAGGCTCGCGCCCTGCCCCGGCGGCACGACGCCGGTGGCGATGCCGTAGGCCGGCACGCCGCGCTGGGTGCCGAAGAACAGCTCGTCGGCCCCCTCGCCCGCACGGTCGCGATCCGTACCGAAATACACCGCGACCCGCGCCGGCGGCTCGTCGGTCACCGGCACGTCCGGCAACGCCGCACAACCCGACATGATCGCGAGCCACAGCAGCCCGCCCAATCGAAGCCCGATTCCCCTCACCCGTCTCGTCCTGTTCACTGAAAACCCGGCCCACATTGTATGCATCCGCGCGGGCCGCCGGTACCGTAGCATCCCGCCGCGGTGGCGAACCGCATTGGCAAGCCACACCTTGGTAAACCGCATCTGGCGGCGCCCCGCCGAGGTTGACGCCCCGACGCCGGCCCCATAGAATTAGCGGCCTCGCATTCTGCGGGCGGTTAGCTCAGCGGTAGAGCACTGCCTTCACACGGCAGGGGTCACTGGTTCGATCCCAGTACCGCCCACCATTCCAACCACCTGATTTATAAAGAAAATTTCATCAAACGACCCGCTCGTTCGCTGATCACGGATGCAACTTGCTGGTAATTTGCTGGTAACTTTCTATACCTAAATGCAGCCTTAAAAATCAGTAAGCAATTTTCATCACACATAATTTTGTGTGAAAAATTCTTGCATTAGGCCGATACGCTTAGTAGTCTCTTTCTCCGTGATGAGAATTTTTCTCATCAAAATTCTGCCCTTTTTGAGGGGGAATATTTATGACCGCACTGCTCAAAAAAACTAATTCGACACTCAATCTGGGCCGCCGCGGCCAAGATGAGAAGTGGACGCCGCGCCCCTGTGCTGGCGATCACAATGAGTTGGTGCGCGTCGCTTTTGATGACACTGTGCGTAAGCACGACTCGACTCTAAAAGAGTTGGCTAAAGTCTAAAGGTAACGCACAGAGGTAAAAATTGGCTCAGGACGAAGTCGATTTACTAGAAGGAAGCATCCGCTACCTCAGTGTCGAAGACCTAATAAAAATCAATCGTGACCTGATTGAGTTACATACCCCGGACGAGCAGTCCGGGGTTCATAATCAGGGCGGCCTAGAAAGCGCCCAGCAACGTCCCGCCTCACATCGGTATTATGCCCAAACTACCGACCTGTTATTTCTTGGCGCAGTCCTTTTCACCGGCATAATTCATAATCATCCATTTTTTAATGCGAATAAACGTACAGCGTTTACCGCATGCCGTATGTTTCTACTATTAAACGGCGCACTCTTCGACCCTCCACTAGAAGAGGTCATCGAAATCTCGGTCTCCGTCGCTGAAAATGAAATCGATGATGACCAAGTTGCATCTTGGATAAGCTGGCATACGCGACCGACTGACTGCGCCGAAGAACTTGGTTTTACGAATTGCACTAGCTGATCAAGTTGCCCATCAGATAATTATCATCAGAGCTCCATGCCGCATGGGCTCCACCGACACCAACACTTAATTTTTGCTGGCAATTTGCTGGCTTACCAGCAAATTGCTGGTTGCATCTGATGCATCCTGACCGACAATGATAGGCTCTAGCCCGCATTCGACCGTTGTTGGATGCTGTCTGTAGCCTACAGCTTATGCATTCACACGGCAGGGGTCACTGGTTCGATCCCAGTACCGCCCACCAAATACGCCACACGAAATCAGCCACTTACGGATATCCCGGGTGGCTTTTTTTGTGCCTATCAAAACCCCCTCGCGCAGACCGTAGTGCCGGCCACGTCCGCGTTAGGTGCAATGTGCTTCGCTTATTGCACCCTAAGAGTTTCCGAATGCACCGGCACAGCGCCCCACGCCATCCGTTTGCACACCTCATTACACGTTTTTTTCGTGATTACACGGTTTTTTCGTGGGCACAAAAAAAAGCGGCCCACCGAAGTGGGCCGCTCGTCTTGCTTGCGACGTGCGTCGCGCGGTTAGGCCTTGAACGCCTGGCTGCGGCGACGACGCATCAGGCCAAAGCCCAGCATCGCGGCCAGCAGGGCCGGCAGGGTCCAGTCGCCCTTGCCACTGGCGGAGCCGATGGTGCAGCCGCCACCGCCACCATTAGACGGGCTCGCAACGTTCGTGGTTGCCGTATTCGGGACATCCACTCCACCAGCCCCATCATCGAGATCGATATAAGTCACCTCGATCACATCGCCGGCCGCCACGGCAAGAAGGCCCGAATCGTCGCCACCGTCAGCGACCTCGTCGTTGGAAGTCCCCAGGGTGCCCTGCAGGATACCTTCGACCACGGCCGTCAAGGTGACGGTTTCAGTCTCGTTGGTACTCAGGTTTTCCACAACAACATCGACAGTCGATCCGGTGAAGTAGTCACCATCATTTACGCGCAACGCCAAGGTACCGCCAACATCAACCGGATTTGGTCCGATCAGGACGACACCATCGGAATCCAGAAAGTTGGGAGGATTTGCCACGTACCCCGGCTCAGGATCAGCGCTCGCGGTCGGGATGATCCGAAGAGTGAATGAACCGGTAGTCGCATTGTCCGGGACCGTCACCACATAATTCAGACCAAGATTGACGACGTCTTCAATCGGACCAACGCTGTAGGCCGCGGAACCGATCAACGCCGCCTCTTCGTCAACCGTAAGGGCCGCGAAACCATCGGCAGCCCCCTTCCGCCAGTCGGCACCATCCCAGAAAGCCATCAGCTTGGCATCCGTTTCGGGGTCATTGTCATCGTCGAAGAAGATGCCATAGGGTGCCCAGTCATAGGGTAGCCAAGCACCGAACAGGGTGAGCGCACCCGCACCGTCGATATCGCTGTAGTTGGCGCTCACGGCCCCATTGGACGCGATAGAGGCCGCACCTACCGTCAGGTCGAAACCGGCACGGGTGTCGGAGAAGAAACCGTCCTCGAGGAAACGGACTCCGTCCGCCGGCCCCCAGAGTCCGTTGGAGAAATTGGCTGCTTCATAGCTCGCGGCATCCCACAGCGGAAGGCCGGAATCAGGATCGGTACCCAAGGAAAGGGTGACACCACCACTGTCCGTGTTATCGATCAACTGGATTTCGAAGCCTGCCAGTCGGCCCCCGGTATAGTTGTTGATTTTCTGGAAGACCTGATAGTCGCGTTCCACACCGGCATCGGCCTCCACATCAAAAACGAGATCGACCGGCACCGGTGTCACCGCGTCTACGGTGATCGGCTGCATATCGACCTTGAAGCGCTTGTGCGACTGAAACGGCCCGTCACAGGAGTTCGCAATGGGTGTATCCGCATCCAGGTAACCTTCCTCCAAGTAGGAATTGGTCATGATGCAGTTCGAGGGCTTGCCGTTGCCGAAGGGCGTGTTGGACACACTGGTGACGATCTTGATTCCCGGGGGCTCACCGATCGGCCAGTCCTTACCTAGCACCGTGCCGGCGTGCGGAGGAGTCAGGGTGGCGTCTTCATAGACGCGAGATTCGAACGTCTCGTAACTTGCTGGCATACCGGTCGGGAAAGCGGGAATTTCAACGCCGTCGACATAGACGGACACGTTGTCGCGATTCCAGCCAGTGCTATCGCCATCGTCACCGGTCGCACCAACGATCTTGCCCGCCTGCGCCGTACCGGCGACGAGCCCGAGGAGAACGGCCGCCGACGCGGCACCCAGAGTGATTGGAGTGGAGTGTTTCTGTGCTCTCACGGCAAATGACCTCTTCTTACGTCGTAACAAGTTTTAACGGGAACTGTGACACGCGGCCCAAAAAGAACGCGTCTCATCAACTTAACGTATCAGGTTTGCCGATCGGAAAGCATGTGTTTTTCCTGACGGATATCAATCCCCGGTTAATTTGTGCAAATGTTTCATTAAATTCACATTTAATAGCTACTTGTGCCAGGACGGGGCCCTCCAGAGCAAACTCCATAACGTCACTTTTTGCGTGGATTTATCCCCGCAGATTGCCATATTTCTGAAACATGCTTTCTCTTCGATTGAATGGTGACGGGCGGACTCGATTGATACTCACGCGTCCGATACTTAGCGGCTGCACGCACCCAATCCAGAGCACATACGTCGAAAAACTCTGTGACAAAAAAACGGCCCGCCGAAGCGGGCCGTCTCGTTTTGATGCTATTGACCGACTGACTAGCGGACAGAGATCATCGCACGCCTCCGGCGTATCCATCCAAGCCCAAGGAACAGGGCCACTAGTCCGGGCAGGGTCCAGTCGCCCTTCCCGCTGTAGGCCACGCTGCAGCCACCACCGCCCCCGCTGCCGGGCACCGCGGTGGTCGCCGTTGCCATGGCCAGGGTTTCGACGGTCGGCGGGATGAGGGCCACCATCTCCTTGTAGCGTTCGACGCGCGGCTGCTCGTCGTGGTGCAAACCGTGGACGAAGCCCGGGCGCACCGACTGGTACAGGAGACGCGCCTCGACGTCGAACGGCCCGGTGTACGCCGACGTATCCACCGCGTAGTGCACCACGTCCTGCCCGGTGCCACCGTCCGGTCCGCCGTTGAAGTCCGTGTCCGCGACGTCGACACCCACGATGGCCGAGACGTTATCGGCCGGCAGGCCTTCGGCCGTGCCCGGCACCGCGCTGTTCTGGAAGCCCTCGGGCGGGATGCGGTTGTCCTTGAGATATTCGCCACTGGCGTGCAGCAACACGTAGGTGATGTCCCCATCCACGTCTCCCAGCACGGATTCGTAGATCGCCACCTGGGCCGGATCATTGATCACGTCGCGATGCGGTTCGTAGCAGGTGGAGAAATCGAACCCCGGATTGAGGGTCTTGTCGCCGGCGATACAGGCCTCCTGCAGCGCGTTGGCATCCGTACTGATCTGACCCTGTGCATCCGGCAGGCCGGATTCGAACACGGTGGCGCCGGTCGCGTCCGTGACCTTGAGGTGAATCCAGACCCGACGCGAGGGGAAGCTGGTCGGGAGCTTGTGACCGGCGTGGTTGGTGACGCGCACCGGGATCTCCAGCGTGCCACCGACGTCGGCGACCGAATCGATGGCGATCTCCGCCGTGCGCTGTTCGAGCTGCGCCCGTGTCGCAGCGATCTGGGCCTCGAGGCCTTCCACCGTGGTAAACCCCTCGATCGCCAGCAGGCTGCGGTAGGCGAGCAGGATTTCGAGCGTGTGGGTATTGCCGCCGACGAAGCCATGCTTGTGGAACGGGGTACGCGTCGGCCAGCCATTGTTGGCACTGCCATCGGCGCGCACCGCAATCTGGGTGGAGTACCCGTCTTCCGGCACCGGCATGTGGCAGTCCTGGCAGCTGGCTTCCTTCGCCCGGCCGGACGCGTACACGCTGTTCTGCCATTCCTGGTAGGGCGTCTGCTCCGGGAAGTAACCACCCGTAAGTTGGCCGTCGAGGTCCAGCGTGGGGGTGAAGAGCGTATGGCACGTGGCGCAATGCGCCGAGTCGGTCATGTGCGCCCCGTGAACCGGGTCGTACTGCGTATTGTTCGCCATGGCCTGGGAGACGGGGTTCTCGTAAGGCCCATAGATCTTGGGATCGGCCGTGAGGGCGTCGATGTCGTAGCCGCCGCTGAAGGAGATGGGCTGACCCAGGCTGCCGTCGTCCTGGATCTGGTGGCAGGCGGTACAGCTGATGCCCTCGCGCGCATGCATGTGGCCCAAGGCGGTGGAGAACCGGTAATAGCCGTCACCGTCCAGATCCACGTTGTTCTGCTTGGCATGCGTGCGCGCCATCGGCGCATGACAGGTAAGACAGGTGTCCTCGATCAGCCCCGCGAGGTGGGGAAACTGCGCCACCTCCTCTTCCACCGCGGCCTGGTAATAGGGATCGGCGAAAGAGAGCGCCATCATGCTGTTCAACCATCCGGCACCGGGGCTCACGTCCTCGCCGTTGTAGGTCATCACATCCGGGGCGCTGTCACTCGCACGGTGACATTGAATGCAACTATCGGCATTGTCAAACACCCCCACCGTACCCCAGTGGGGATCGAAGGGCGGGGCCTCCTGCAGCAATGCGGCCCAAGACGTCGACGCCCACAACATCCCCAGAACGACCAGTGCGCGCATCATCCACATGGCACCTTTCTGTTTCCTCTGCATGGCTTCGCTCTACTGTTCGCGGGCGCGAATTACTCGGCCGGAGCCGGCGCGGGAGCGGGAGCGGGTGCCGGATTCGGGCTCGGCGTCCCGGTGCCCTGCCCGGTGCCGTTCCCGTAGCGATGCTGATACTGGTGTTGATACTGGTACTGCTTGCTGCCGGCCCCGGTACCCTGGCTCTGGGCGCTGCCGTTGCCCTGTCCCTGACCTTTGCCCTGGCCTTGGCCCTGTCCGGATCCCTGGCCCTTACCCTGGCCTTGGCCCTTGCCCTGAGCATAGCCCTGCCCCTGACCTTTGCCACCCTGGCCGGCCTGGGCCATGCCCTTGCCGCCACCGCCCTGCCCCCCGGGTCCGGCCATGAGCGGGCTGCTGCTGAATGCGAGAAAGAAGGCGCTGGCAATGAGGGAAGCGAGAATTTTGCGTTTTGTCATTTTCGTCATTCCTGAAGATGTATTTATGATGACTTCAAGCTAACCGATGCACTGCGCGTGAACGTTGATCTGAGACAACAAACCCCATCCGACGAATGAGGCAGGTGTGGAAACTGTGAGCGGGTCGCGCATTCGGGAGCCGAGCGGCACCCGATCGCGCGTGCGTCACTGATGCCTAGGACAGGGCGACGAGGTAGACGAGGTTGTAGAAGGCGTGCACGAGAAAGGCCGGCCAGACGCTGGCATGGCGGTCGCGCAGGTAACCGAACACCAGCGACGGTGCGATGACGGAGGCGGCCCAGAGTGGCGGGTGGTTGATGAAATGAAATGCCACGAACACCAGGGACGTGACGACGTTCGCCATCGTGATGCCGTGCCAGCCGCGCGCACCCCAGGCGGTGCGCTGCAACTCCCCCTGCAAGACGCCGCGAAAGACAATCTCCTCGGCGAGCGGCCAGGCCAGCACGAACATGAGCCCGGCGGCCATGGACACCGGAGCCATTGGGCCCGTGTGGGGTTTGACGAACAGGTAGAGCCCGAGCCCGACCGCCACCCCGGCAAGCAGGGCCAGCAGGAACGGCGCGTCACGATAGAGTCGTGGGCTGAAGACCAGGCCGGCATCGCGGCACCAGGAACGAAGCGTGGGAAAGGGCATGCCACAATTTAACATCAGGCCGGCATCACCGGCAGCAGGGGATGCCCGTCAATGCGCGCGGACCGGTACCCGGGCGAGTCAGCAGGGCTGCGGGGCCCCTTCAAGCACCTCCGCCTCGATGCGACCGAGCTGGGGCGGACGCGCCGGCCGGCCGATCAGGTAACCCTGCGCCGCATCGAAACCGGCGGCGCGCGCACAGGCATACACCTCGGCGGTCTCGATGCCTTCGGCCACGGTGCGGTAGCCGGCATCCTTAATCAGCTGCGCGATGCGCTCCATCATGTGCTGCCCCGCACCGCCGCGCGCCATCTGCTGGATCATGCTGATGTCGAACTTGACCACGTCCACCGGCATGTCGCCGAGGTAGCGCAGTGACGAGTAACCGCTACCGAAATCGTCGAGTGCCACTTCGAAACCGAGACGGCGCGCGACATCGAGGTTACGGCGTGCGGGTTCCATCTGCCGAATCAGCGCGGTCTCGGTCACCTCGAGCACGAGCTTGTGCGTCTTGCGGTAACGGCTGAAGTCCGTCAGGCGGTCGAAGATACGCGCGTTAACGACGCTGTGGCCCGAAAGGTTGATCGATACCCCCGTGCCCTCGGGAATCACCCCGCACTGCAGGTCGAGCAGGATGGATTCGAGCACGGCCAGGTCGAATTCCAGTTCGAGCCGCCGCGTCTCGATCACGGGCAGGAACTCGCCGGGACTCATCAATTCGCCCTGGTAGCGCAGACGTGCGAGCGCCTCGAAGTAACGGGTGCTTCCGTCGGCCATCGAGGTGATGGGCTGGTAATGCATTTCCACACCCTGCCCGTCGCGCAGCATCTCGTAGACGGCGCTGACCACCTGGCTGGACACCAGCGGCTGGGACTCGTCGCCCATCTCGGGCCGGTAGAACTGGATATGCGGGGAATCCGGCCGCTTCGCCCGGTACATGGCCACGTCCGCCTGCCAGTGCAGGGCGCTGAGCTCCTCCTGCTCGCCATGGGTCGCCAGCGACACACCGATACTGAGGCGAACCGGTTCCTTGATGCCCAGCCTGGAAAAGTCGTGCTGGCTGACCAGGTCGGCGCAACGCTCGGCGACGACGCCCGCATCGGCCTCGCTGCAGTTGAGCAGGATCGTGGCGAACTCGTCGCCGCCGAGCCGGTACAGGCGGTCGCCGCTGCGCAACCCGTCCCGAATGCGCTGCGCGAGGGTCTGGATCACCTGGTCACCGACCTGGTGGCCGTAGCTGTCGTTGATGGCCTTGAAATGGTTGCAGTCGAACAGCAGGAACGCCACCTGGAGCCGGCGTCCGCTGAGCACGTCGTTGAGCTGCGACCAGTCCAGGTCGAAGGCACGGCGGTTGTAGGCCCCGGTCAGCGGGTCGTGGTGCGCCATCTCCCAGAGGGTCTTGTTCTTCTCGTCGAGGTTGGTATGCACCTCGCGCAGCTTTGCCTGGTATTCCGTGAGCGACTGGCGGACCTTCTCCAGCTCGGCGATCGGCATGATCGTATCGGCGTGCTGCAGGTTCATCGGACGCGCGGCATCCTTCATCCGGTCGATGTCGCGCGTGAGCCGGCGCAGGGGAATGGCCAGCAACACCGCCTGCATGACGTAGAACAGTACCGCCAGCACGCTGATCGTCAGCGCCAGCCGCACCACGGCCGTTTCCATTACCTCGCGTACGGTGTCGGCCTGCGGATTGGAGCGCAGCGCGAATTGCGTGTGGGTCCCGATCTTGGAGAAATCCACCTGTTCGTCTTCAGCCAGCTCGAAGACGAAGCTGGTTTCATCGAGATAATAAAAGCGGTTGTTCTCGATGAACCAGGGCACGAAGTCCATCTTCACGCCGACAAAGCCCTTGATCCTGTCGGTGCGTCCGGGAACGTAGACCGGCTCGTAGACGTAGAGATAGAGACGATCGTCCTCCATCACGAGCATGCGGTCGGCGCCTTCGATCTGGTTCGGTAATTGGGCCTCACTGAGCATGGCCAGGGCCCGGCCGCCCGAATCGTAGATATGGGCCGACTTGGTATAGGCCGAGAGCAGTTCCGATTTCAGCAGCCTGTAGCCGCGCCAGTAGGCGTAGTAGGTCGGGTCGGAAAGCTGCTGGTGGACTTCGTCCCAGTTGGCCAGCGCCTCCACGTCGGCACTGGCCTGGGCGTTGATGGCCGCGACGGCTGCCTGGAACTCCTCTTCGGCGGCCGCAAGCTGCAGCGCACGAATCTCGTGGTCACTGCGCTCCATCTGCTCGAGCGTCAGCCAGCCGAGCAAGGCGAACAGCCCCAGCGTGAGCCCGATATAGATGCCTGCGTAAGCCGACAGGGAGATCGGGCGCAGCGTGCGCATCATGCGATTCCTGTCCAGTCGACCACGCTCATTCGCGTCCTCCCTGCATGTTCACGAGCGGAATCAGGAACCCAGCAGGCGTTCGAACTCGTCCAGCAGGTCGAATTCGTGGGCATCGTCGAAGAAGTGATTGGCGCCCTCGATCACGATGACATCCCCGTGTGCGGCGCGCATGGCGTCGACCCACTCGGCCGTCATGCGCTGGTCGTTGCTACCGACGAGGATATGCGCCGGCACATGGAGTTTTGACAGGGCCTCCGCCACCCTTGGCCGGGACCAATCGTAATAGGACAGGAAGTTTTGCGCGGTGGCGGGATAGGTGCGGCAGAATGCGAGCGCGTATTCACCGAGCGCATCGTTGCCGTCTTCGAGAACGCTGCGCGCCGCCTCGGCGTGGGCCTCGGTTTCGTAGGACAGCTTGCCCGGGCCGAAGGCGACGAGGCTGATGAGGATGGCCTCCTTGACGGCGGTATGGGGATTGTCGGCAAGGTAGGCCACATGCGTGGCGCTGCCCGAGCTGTGCCCCACGAGGATGATGCGATCATGGCCCTGCGCGGCCAGCCACTCCACCCACATACGCACTTCTTCCACGGCATCTTCCATGGTGTGCGTCTGAATGGCCTCGCAGGGGAGACTGCGCGCCCGGGTATCGATGCCCAGGCTCAGCGTCGGTGCGAGCACCGTGTAGTTCCAGTCGTACAGGGCATCGGCCAGCCGGCGCACGGTGGAGAAATCACGGGTCTGCAGAAACCCGTGCAGCACGAGCATGGCAGGCTTGGACGGATCGCCCACCCGGTATTCAGCGGTGGCCGTCACCCCCTCCTCGACGGTTTTCTGGATCACTTCCCCCTGGGCCAGGCCAGCCCAGCACAGAAGCAGTGGGGCCAGCCATCGTGTTGCGCTCTTTATGGTCATCCAGTGCCCTCTTCGATGCGGCGCATTTCCCCAAGGAATGTACACCTAACCCGGGCGCCTGCCAAAAACCACGGAACCGGCGGTCGCAAAATCCCGCCAGGCGCGGTCATGAGGCCGATACATAAGTAATTCAGCTATTGCTGATCCAGCCCCGGTGCCGCGCAAACGCGGCCACCCGCGGTATCCAATGCAACCATCTTCGCTTATGATCGAAACATCCGGAGTGGAACTCCGATCGTGCACAGGAACGTTGCCAGAAGAGCCTCGATCAGCCCATGTCGAAGCAATCACCGGCAGACTCGACAACCCGTTCGCGTCTCGAGGAAGGTCGCCTCGACGAAACGACCTTGCTTGCGCGCATCGCGCGCGAGGTGGCCGAGGGCGTGGGGGACCGCTTCTTCGAACACCTGGTGTCCACGCTGGCACGACACCTTAGCATCGACCTGTTCTATATCGGTGAATACGAGCCGGGTCCGCCGCGCCGAATCAGAACGCTGGCCACGGTCAACCACGGTCAGCTTCAACCCGAGCTGATCTACGAACTCCCGCACACCCCCTGCGAAGTCACGCTCAGTGAATCCGCCCTCATCATTCCCAGCGATATTCAGTCACGCTTTCCCGATGACGCGTTGCTGGTGGATTTGCAGTTGGAGGGCTACATCGGCATTGCGCTGCGCGATTCGCTGAATGAGGTGGTTGGCATCATGGTCGGGGTCACGCACGAGCCCATGCAGCAACCGGAGCTGACCGCGCGCATCATGCGGGTGTTTGCCTCCTGGGCCACCCTGGAACTCAAGCGACAGCTCATCGATCACGAACTGCATCAGAACGCCACCCGCTACCAGGCCCTGTTCAATCTCGCCAGCGATGCCATCTTCCTCATGGAGGAAGGCTGTTTCATCGACTGCAACGAGCGCACCCTGGAGATGTTCGGCTGCGCGCGCGAGGACATCGTCGGGGCCCATCCAGCGGAGTTCTCGCCACCGGTGCAACCGGACGGACGTGCTTCGGCCGAGAAGGCGCGGGAAAAGATCGAGGCGGCCTATGCAGGCAGGAGCCAGTTCTTCGAATGGCAGCATTGCCGCCTGGACGGCACCCCCTTCGATGCCGAGGTCAGCCTGAATGCCGTCGACTTCGACGGTGAGCAGCTGTTGCAGGCCATCGTCCGCGACGTGACGGCCCGCAAGCAGGCGGACGCCTCGCTGCGCGAGTCGGAATACCAGCTGCGGCATCGCAATGAACATCTGCAGGTCATCAATGCGCTGGCCACCCGGCTTCAACAGGTGCGTACCATTCCCAGGATCGCCTCGGAAACCGTGCACGTGCTCGAAACGCTGAGCAACGCCCCCCAGGTGGCGTTCTATCTCATGTCACCGGCCAAGACCGAACTGCGCCTGGTCGCAGACCACGGCTTTGACGAGGCGACACGTCAGGCCGGCAAGACCTTGCCCCTGGAGGGGAGCCTGTCGGGCATCGCCGCGCGCGAGCAACAGCTGTTCGTGAGCGCCGACATCAGCAACGACGATCGACTCGAACCCACGGTTCAGAGCCGGCTGGTGGAGGCGGGCTTCAAGTCGGCGGTGGTGATTCCCGTCATCGCCCACGACGAGACGCTGGGGACCATCTCCGTCGTCTTCAGGGATCCGTTGCCGCTGAGCGAAGCCGACCTGGATACCCTGCGCACCATCGGCACCACGGTATCGCTGGCCATCGCCAACGTGCGCCATATCGAGGGGCTGCGTTACCAGGCACTGCATGATCCACTCACCGGCCTTTTGAACCGGACGGCCCTGCACAACGACTGCCGGGAGGCGATCGAGGCCGCGCGCAAGCACGACGGCCACGTGGCGCTGATGCTGCTCGACCTCGACCGCTTCAAGGAGGTCAACGACACGCTCGGTCACAAGGTCGGCGATGAGTTGCTGCGCTACATCGGGCCGCGCGTGCAGCAGACCCTGAATCACCATGGCTCGGGCTGCTACCGCCTGGGTGGCGATGAGTTCGCCGTCCTGCTGGGGAACGTCAACGACCCGGCCGACGCGGAGCACCTCGGCGAGCTGGTCATCCAGGCCCTGCGCCTGCCCTTCCAGGCCGGCGGCATGAACCTGGAGATCGGCGGCAGCATCGGCGTGGCCGTGTTCCCGGACCACGGTACCGACAGCCACGCCCTGCTGCGCTGTGCCGACGTCGCCATGTATGCGGCCAAGCATTCGACCCACCCGGTGGCGCTGTACCATGCCGATCTCGATGCCAACACGCCGGAACGCCTCACGCTCATCGGCGAGCTGGGCACCGCGATCCGCGAGAACCGCCTAGAACTTCACTACCAGCCGAAGATCGACCTCGCGCGCCAGCAGGTCGTCGGCTGCGAGGCCCTGGTGCGCTGGAACCATCCGACGCTCGGCATGATTCCACCGAGCAAATTCGTCCCGCTGGCGGAAATGAGCGACCTGATCCAGCCGCTGACCTACCTCGTGGTGGAAAAGGCACTGCGCCAGTTGAGCGAGTGGCAGTCGATGGGGCTCGACATCAATGTCTCGGTCAACCTGTCGGTGCGCAACCTGCTCGACCAGGGTTGCGCGAGCAAGCTGGAGCAGCTCTTCGAGACCTTCCCCGCCGACCCAGCGCTGCTTGAACTGGAGATTACCGAGACTGCACTGATGAGCGACCCCGACCGTGCACTGGAACAGATCCAGCGCATCTCCGCATTCGGCGTGCGCCTGTCGATCGACGATTTCGGAACGGGTTATTCCTCGCTCGCGTACCTCAAGCGACTCCCGCTGCACGCGCTGAAGATCGACCGCTCCTTCGTCTCGGACATGCTGCATGACGAGCAGGACCTGATCATCGTGCGGTCCACGATCAACCTCGCGCACAGCCTGGGGCTGGACGTGGTGGCCGAGGGTGTCGAGGATCGTTCCACCGCCGAGGCGCTGCGCGCGCTCGACTGCGACTTCGCCCAGGGCTTTTACTACAACCGCCCGGTCACGGCGGAGACCTTGCTGGCCTGGGCCGAGGACAACGAACTCGGCCTGTCGCTGGTGCGCCGCGACGCTTAGGTCAGACGCGAAGCATCATTCGGAAAGCCTTCAATCGACGAGTGCCGGTTCCGGCCCCTGGTGGCGCAATACGCCGTGCCCCGGCCGCTGATCACCCGTCACCTCGCTGCTGCCGGTGACAAAAGGCGCCAGGGCCAGCGCCACGATCAGCACCAGGCTCACCGCCCCGAGCACCAGGCGCCAGCCGGGTGGCCGATGGGCACCGCCCTTCATCATGCTCAGAATCCAGCGCCAGTGCAGCACGAGGTGCAGCGCGACCACGGCCAGGAAGACGATGGCCAGCCACAGGTGCACATCGCCCCATTGGTGCCGCTTCAGCCCCCATACCGTGCTCCAGCGCCCGCTTCCCGGCGGCAGCGTGTACACCAGAAGCACGCCGGTGGCCGCCATGAAGACGAAGGCGGCAAAGGCGACCAGGTCGATGAGGAAATTGAGTTGCGGCCGTTTCACGGACAAGCCCCGCATCCAGTGCGGCTAGCGACGAACACCCGGTGCCGGCGAGTAACTGTCCAGCACGTCGAGGTAGTTGGCGCGCTCGTAGGCGGCGGGATCGATGGCATGCTGCTGCGACACCGAACCCTTGATCTGCGCCACCGAGTCGTATTCATGCGCCTCGAGCCACGCGGCCAGGTCGGAGCGCAGGTGGCCCAGGTATTCCGGACCCTGCGCGAGCAGCGCGCTGCACAGGTGCACCACGTCTGCCCCCGCCATCAGGGCCTTGACCGCATCGTGCACCACGTGGATACCGCCCGTGCAGGCCAGCGACAGCTCGACGCGGCCGTGCAGGATGGCCAGCCAGCGGATGCGCAGCAGTGATTCAGCGGACGAAGACAGCTGCAGGGACGGCACCACCTCGCGTGTCTCCACGTCGATGTCCGGCTGGTAGAAACGGTTGAACAGGACCACGCCATCGGCGCCCGCCTCCTGCAGGCGCCGGATGAAATGCCCGGGCGAGCTGAACTGGGCCGAGAGTTTCATGGTGACCGGAACCCGAACGCTCGCCTTGAGTTCGCGCAGCAGCTCGAGGTAGCGCGCCTCGACCTCGACTGCCGACTCGTCGAGATTGGCCGGGATGTAATAGACGTTGAGTTCCAGCGCATCGGCCCCCGCCTCGGCCAGTTCGCGCCCATGACTCACCCAGCCGTCCAGCGTCATGCCGTTGAGGCTGGCGATCACGGGAATCGACAGGGTTCGCTTCAGGGCCGCGAGGTGCTCGAGGTACTCGTCCACCTCGTTGAGATATTCATCGGGCAGCGGCAGGAAAGACTCGGCCTCGGCGTGACCAATGGACTGGTGGTGCATGAAGCGCGCCTGCATCCCCTGCTCGTGATGCACGGCCTCTTCGAACAGGGAATGCATCACCAGGGCACCCGCACCGGCGTCCTCGAGCCGGCGGGCCGTATCCAGCGTGCGGCTCAGCGGCGAGGCCGAGGGCACCAGCGGATTGTCGAGTTCGAGCCCCAGGTAACGTGTCGTAAGGTCGACCATGCTCACTCCCCTCCCTTTTCGCGGGCGTCTTCGGCTTCATCCTCGTCCCAGGCCCAGGCCAGCTCCGCGAACTGCTCGTAGCGGTGGTAACGCTCGGAAACCTCCTCCTGGGCAGCCTTGAGCAGCTCCTCCGCCGCCTCGGGATGCGAGCGCGTCAACATGGCGAAGCGCGCCTCGCTCAGGGCGAACTCCTTGTAAGGTATCGAGGGCGGCTTGGAGTCCAGGTGCAGCGGGTTCTTGCCCGCCTCCGCCTGGCGCGGATCGAAGCGGAACAGCGGCCAGTGCCCGCTGTCCACCGCGAGCTGCTGCTGCCGGTGATTGTTCACCAGGTCCACCCCGTGGGCGATGCAGGGCGAGTAGGCGATAATGAGCGACGGCCCGGGATAGGACTCGGCGTCGAGGAAGGCGCGCAGGGTCTGCACGTCCTTCGCCCCGTAGGCAACATGGGCCACGTAGACGTTCTCGTAGCTCATGGCGATGCGCCCGAGGTCCTTCTTCGCGGTGGGCTTGCCGCCCGCCGAGAACTTCGCCACGGCACCGCGCGGCGTCGCCTTGGACGTCTGCCCGCCCGTGTTGGAGTACACCTCGGTATCGAGCACGAGGATGTTCACGTCCTCGCCCGAGGCGAGCACGTGGTCGAGTCCGCCGTAGCCGATGTCGTAGGCCCAGCCGTCTCCACCCATGATCCAGACGCTCTTGCGCGCGAGGTTCTCGCTGAGCGTTCGCAGCTGGCTGGCCGCCCCATCGTCGATGGTCGCGAGCTTTTCGTTGAGTACAGCAATGCGCTCGCGCTGCTCGTGAATCCCGGCCTCGGTGGACTCGTCGGCCGAGAGAATCGCCTCGGCCAGGTCGCTGCCGACACGATCGGCCAGGCGCCCGAGCAGCTCACGCGCGTGTTCGCGCTGCTTGTCGATGGCCAGCCGGATGCCCAGCCCAAACTCGGCGTTGTCCTCGAACAGCGAGTTGTTCCAGGCCGGACCGCGCCCCTCGGCGTTGGTGGTCCAGGGCGTGGTCGGCAGATTACCCCCGTAGATGGAGGAGCAGCCGGTGGCGTTGGCCACCACCATGCGATCGCCGAAGAGCTGGCTGGCGAGTTTGACGTAGGGTGTCTCGCCGCAGCCCTCGCAGGCCCCCGAGAACTCGAACAGCGGCTGAAACAGCATGGCACCCTTGAGCGTCTTTTCCTTGACCACCGTGCGGTCGTAGTCCGGCAGCGACAGGAAGAATGCCCAGTTCTCGCTCTCGGCCTCGCGCAGCGGCGGCTGGGGTGCCATGTTCAGCGCCTTGCGATTGGCCTGGGCCTTGTCGCGGATCGGACAGATATCCACGCACAACTGGCAGCCGGTGCAGTCTTCGGGGGCGACCTGATAGGTCATCACCATGTCCTGCGGGTAGTCCTTGCCGAGCACGGGTGCGGCCTTGAAGGTCGGCGGGGCGTTTTCCATGAGTTTCTTCGGAAACAGCTTGGCGCGGATCACGCCGTGCGGACAGACGAAGGGGCACTTGCCGCACTGGGTGCACAGGTCCGGCTCCCAGACGGGGATCTCCAGCGCCAGGTTGCGCTTCTCGATGGCCGCGGTGCCCAACGGGAAGGAACCGTCGGCCGGCATGCGGCTGACCGGGATGCGGTCGCCGTTGCCTGCGATGATCGGCACCGTCACCTCGCGGATGAAGGCCGGGGCCTCCTCGCCGACCAGCGGCGCCCGTTCCTGCGTGCTGGTGACCGCATCGGGCACGGGCACGTCGTGCAGCGCATCCAGCGCCGCGTCGATCGCCTTGAAGTTGAACTCGACGATGCGCCGGCCCTTCTTGCCGTAGGTGGTCTCCACCGCGTGCTTGATGGCCTGGATCGCCTCCTCGCGCGGGAGGATGCCGGAGATGGCGAAGAAGCAGGTCTGCATGATGGTGTTGATGCGCTTGCCCATGCCGGCCTTCGCGGCCACCGCGTAGGCGTCGATGACGTAGAACCGGATGTCCTTTTCGATCATCTGCTGCTGCATCTTGCGCGGCAGCATGTCCCACACGGCCTCGGGGCCCGCCGACGAGTTCAGCAGGAACACCGCGCCGGGCGCCGCTTTGTCCAGCATGTCGTAGCGTTCCAGGAACACCGGCTGGTGGCAGGCGACGAAGTTGGCGTCGTTGTCGCCGATCAGGTAGGTGGAGCGGATCGGCCTGGGCCCGAAGCGCAGGTGCGACACGGTCACCGCACCCGACTTCTTGGAGTCGTACTGGAAGTAGCCCTGCGCGAACAGGTCCGTCTCCTCGCCGATGATCTTGATCGAGTTCTTGTTCGCCGACACCGTGCCGTCGGAACCCAGCCCGTAGAACACGCACTGCACCATGCCCTCGTGGGCGTCGGTGCGGAAGCCCTCGTCCCAGTCCAGGCTCAGGCCGGTGACATCGTCATGGATGCCGATGGTAAACGGATGTTGCGGCTGCTCGCGGCCGAGTTCTTCGAGCACGGCGCGGATCATGGCCGGGGTGAACTCCTTGGACGACAGGCCGTAACGCCCGCCGATGACCAGCGGCGTCGATTCGAAATGGGGTTCGCCGACACACTGCACCCGGTACACGGCGTTCGCCACGTCCTTGTACAGTGGCTCACCGTCACTGCCCGGCTCCTTGGTGCGATCGAGTACGGCGATACGGCGAACGCTGCGCGGCAGCGCACTGATCAGGGCGCCCGGATCGAAGGGCCGGAACAGGCGTACCTTGACCATGCCCACCGGTTCGCCCTGGCGCACGAGGAAGTCCACGGTTTCCTCGGCGGCCTCCGCGCCGGAGCCCATCAGTACCAGCACCCGCTCCGCCTGGGGGTGGCCCACGTAATCGAACAGGTGGTACTGGCGTCCCGTGAGCCCGGCAAAGGCATCCATCGTCTCCTGCAGCATGCCCGGCAGGGCGTCGTAATAGCGGTTCACGCTCTCCCGGCCCTGGAAAAAGACGTCCGGGTTCTGCGAACTGCCGCGCAGTACCGGGTGTTCCGGGCTCAGTGCACGCTGACGGTGGGCGGCAATGGCATCGTCGGGCATCAGGGCCGACAGGACGGCATCGTCCAGTGTCTCGATCTTGCTGATTTCGTGGGAGGTGCGAAAACCGTCGAAGAAGTGCAGCAACGGCACGCGCGTCTTGAGCGATGCCGCCTGGGCCAGCAGGGCGAAATCCTGAACCTCCTGCACCGAACCGGAGGCCAGCAGCCCGAAGCCGGTGGCGCGCACCGCCATGACGTCCGAGTGGTCGCCAAAGATCGAGAGGGCCTGGCTGGCCAGGGATCGGGCCGCCACATGGAACACCGTCGGCGACAACTCGCCGGCGATCTTGTACATGTTGGGGATCATCAGGAGCAGGCCCTGGGAGGCGGTGAACGTCGTGGTGAGCGCGCCGCCCTGCAAGGCCCCGTGAATGGCACCGGCGGCACCGGCCTCGCTCTGCATCTCGACGATGCGGGGAACGGTATCCCAGAGGTTCTTCTGCCCGACCGATGACCAGGCGTCGGCATGCTCGCCCATCGGCGAGGCCGGCGTGATCGGGTAGATCGCGATCACTTCATTGAGCTTGTGCGCGACACGAGCCGCCGCCTCGTTTCCGTCCAGGGTGATCTGTCGCTTGGGACTCACCGCGCACCTCCGTGAGAGCAAGAAATCTTGACCCAAGCTAATACGCGTGCCGGCGCGGCACATTGCCCCAGATCATCTTCGAGTCGTTTTTGCCACGCGCATTCAATCGGCCACACCCTTGGCATGCGCGCACGTGACGAACTCCCGAAAAAGCTGCGACTCTCGGCCAAAGAGTCTATATTTCTCTTGCAAAACAAGAATATGAGAAGACGCCAATCAAGGCGCCGTACCCGAGAAGGGGGAATCCGAATGAATATGATGAGAATCGCGCGTCGCGCGATTCCTGCTGTCGTGTTGGGTGCGCTGCCCCTTGGCGCCCTGGCCACGAACGGCGACCAGATGCTCGGCACCACGGCAACGCAATGGGGCATGGCCGGGGCGTTCGCCGCCGCGCCCCAGGATGCTGCGACCGTGTTCTACAACCCGGCCGGCCTGTCCCAGCTCAATTTCGAGCGCATTCGTTTCGATACGGGACTGGGCCTGATGAACCCGCCGCGCAGTGTCAACGGCGTGGACAGTGATTCCAACCTCTACCTGATTCCAAGTGGCGCCTACGCACGAAAAATCGACGAACGCCGCTACTTCGGGCTTGGCATGGGTGGCGTTTCCGGCATGGGTGTCGATTTCCCGGATGCCCTGCCGGTGCCGGGCAACCAGGCTATCGTCACCACAAAGCAGTTGATGCGCATATCGCCCTCCATGGCGTTCCGCGTGCGGGATGAGACGACGATTGGCGCGTCATTCAATATCAACTACCAGAGCCTGGCACTCCAGAATACGGCCGCCAACCTGTACCTGCCCCAGACCCAAACCTTCGGCTATGGCTTCAATCTAGGCATCACGCATGAAGTCACCCCTGCGGTGACGCTCGCCGCGGCCTACGTGAGCAAGCAGCACATGGACGAACTGGAATGGAATACCGCCGAGGGCCAGTTCAGCATGACGATGGATGAACCGGCCAGCCTGACGCTGGCCGTGGCCTACCGTGCCTCCGATGACCTGCTGCTGGAATTCAACGTGAAGCATATCGATTTCAGCGAGGTGCGCGACTTCCTGCCCCTGGAAAAGCCGGCCGGATCCAGCGTGACCATCGACGGTCTGTCACTCGGCTGGTCCGACCAGACGGTTTACGCCTTGGGTATCCAAAAACGCGTCAACGAGGGACTCACCCTGCGAGGTGGCCTCAACTACGGCGAGTCGCCCATAGGAGAAGAGGACGTGAACGGTAATCTCGGGTCGGTGGCGATCACCGAGTGGCACGCTGCCATCGGTTTGACCCGTCATTGGGGCGACGGCATGTCCGGATCGATCTCCTACGTGCACGCGTTCGAGAACGAACTGACGGCGTCCGCTGGGCCGGCGAATACCATCGAACTCTCCCAGAACGTGGTGCACCTCCAGTTCAGCTTCAGTTATTGAAACCTTCGTTTCCTCGAAACAGGTGCCTCAGGCGTCGATCAAGCCGCTGCGTATCGCCAGGCGCGTGAGTTCCACGATGTTCCGTGCGCCGAGCTTCTCCATGATGTGCGAGCGGTGGTTGCTCACCGTCTTGGGACTCAGGTGGAGGTTCTCGGAGATCTCGACCACCGACTTGCCCTCGGCGAGCATGCAGAACACCTCGAACTCGCGCTCGGACAGGGCGCTCACGCGCTCGTCGTCGGGGCGTGCCGACTCGCCGTGCGGGTCCTGCTGCACGTCGGTGCTGAGGTAGCGTCGCCCTGCCAACAGGGCACGAACGGCCTTGTTGAGCTCGTCCGGGGCGCTGCGCTTGGTGACGTAACCCATGGCGCCGGCCTTGGTCGAACGGGCGACGAAAGCCGGGTCGTCGCGCATGGACAGAACCAGGATGCGTGCCTTGTCATCCTTGGCCATCAGGTGCCGCACACCTTCGAGACCGCCCATGCCGGGCATCATCATGTCCATGACCACCACGTGGGGCAGGTACTCGCCATACACGCTGCACGCCTCTTCGGCCGACTCCACCTCGCGTATCTCGTAGCCCTGGTCCGATTCCAGCAGGTACCGAAAGCCGGCACGCACGATGGCGTGATCGTCCACGAGCAGAATCCTGGTCTTTTCCATGCCCTTTCCCTCATCCTGTTGCCATTCACGAGGCGACGATCGGCCGCCCACCATCCACCTGTCCCGCCACCGACGCATCCACACTGACATGGATGCTCACGCCCTTGCCGGTCGCTGATACGATATTCACGTCGCCCCCGAGCGCATGCACACGCTCGCGGATGCCCCGTAGCCCGCTGCCGCGGCGCGCATCGCCCTGGTCGCCGCCCTCGAGCCCCACCCCGTCGTCGGTGATGGTCAGGTCGATGCAGTCACAGCGCTGGTCAGAAGCCTGGCCGGGCGCGTCGCCAGACAGCACCGGGCGCCGGCGTGCCAGGCGCACCGTTACATGCGAAGCCATCGCATACTTGGCGATGTTGGTGAGGCTCTCCTGAAGGATGCGATAAAGCGAGATCTTCAACACGTCGTTGAGATCATCCAGGTCGGGGTCGATAACGACGTCGAGCTGGATACCCATGGCCTCGAGTTGAGCGTTGTCGATGCAGGTCTGCAGTGCCTCGTCGAACCGCAGGCCATCGACGACGTCCGGTCGCAGGCGGTGCATGAGGTTGCGCACCACGTCGTAGAGCCGGGCGGAGAGATCCACGATGGAACTACCCAGGCTGCTGATCTCCTGCGGATCGCGATGACGGCTGTTGGCGATCGCGGTGGCGAGGGTACGCACGGCGGTCAGCGACTGGCCGAGTTCATCATGCAACTCGCGCGAGAGCATGTTGCGTTCTTCTTCCTGGATCTCCACCAGCCGTCGCGCCAGGGCCCGGTTTTCGCGAATCAGGCCGACCATCTTGACCTCGGCGGTCTTCGACTCGGTCACGTCGATGCCGAGGCCGGCCACGCCGCCGTCATCGCCCGGCAGCAGGCAGATCGAGACCCACCACAGCCGGTCGCGGCTGATGCCCTGGCTCTCGAAGCGGGACTCGCGCCCTCCGAGCGCTCGGTCAATCGCCTCGGCGGCGCCCGGAAACAAGGCATAGGCGCTCTCCCCGACCAGTCGAGCGGGGTCCTGGTGCAGACACAGGGCGCCCCGGCCCGTCACCTCCTGCAGGCGCGCCTCGGAATCGAGGCGGAAGTAAAACAGGGGCAGCTGCATGAGCAGGCTATCGAGCCGCCTCCGCAGCGCGTCGAGTTCACGCGTCGCGGCCAGGTGCGCGGACACGTCGGAGGCACTGCCCAGCACGCCCACCGTGCGGCCCGTGCGATCGGTCCAGCGCCGCGCACTCAATGACAGCTCGCGGGTATCCCCGGAAGGCAGCAGCTGGGTCACCTGGTAATCCGCCAGCGGCCCGCCCTGCGCCACGGCGCCCAGTTCCCGACTCAAGGCCTGGCGCTGGTCGGCAGCGACGCAGTCCGCGAGAGGCCGGCCCTGCCAGGCATCGGCCATCCCCGCCTCTGCCGGGTCACTCAGGAATTTCAGCCGCCCCTCGAGATCCGTGGCCCAGAACCAGGCGTCCGTCGCCGAGGCCAGCGCCGCCCACTGCAGCCCGTCCGGTAGCCCGGTCCGACGCCGCGCCCGCCACCACATCAGCGCGGAGACGAGGAGCGCACCCACGCCCAGCGCACCGACCGCAAGCGACACGAACGGCGACACCGTCATGCGCGTCGTGCTCCGAGAACGCGGCGCGATCGCGCCGGGGTAAAGGCAGGATGCGCAAGCAACAATGCATCACGAGGCCTCAGAGCCTTCGGGCCCGGTTCAGTACCCGCAGCAACCTCAAGGCCGCCGCGGATCGCCTTCGGTGTCCTTTCCATGCTTAAGATCGTGTAGCACAATGCCTCGCGAGGCAAGCGCCGGGCCCCGGCCCGCGGCCCCGCCGCCGCTGCGCGTCTGCGCCGGCACCCCGGGTGCATACCGACACCCGATCCATGGCATGCTTCACTGGGCCCGATGTGTTACTGTACGTGAAGCACAGCCCCACCGAAACATTAGAATATTCATATAGTTAACCATTCCCGTCCGGGCCGACAGGGCGGCGGAATCGACGACGATGGCGGTTGAGGATGGATAAGATCTTTCTCGGGCGACAGCCGATATATGACAAGGCCCTGCGGGTTCACGCCTACGAGCTCCTCTACCGCCCGGGGCCGGGGCTGACCGCCGGGGAGATCGACGGCGATCGCGCCACCTCCAGCGTCATCATCAACACGCTCACCGAACTCGGCCTGGATACCGTGCTCGGTGACAGGAAAGGCTTCATCAACCTCACCCTCAAGTTCCTGTTGGGTGACCACCCCATCCCCTTCCCGCCGGAACGGGTCGCACTGGAGATCCTCGAAGACATCGAGGTGAACGACGAGCTGGTGAACGCGGTGCGCGAACTCAAGCAGAAGGGTTTCGAGGTGGCGCTCGACGATTACAACGGCGCGGCCAACTACGATCCCCTGCTGGAGGTGATCGACCTGATCAAGGTGGACCTGATGGCGGTGGACCGGCTGGCCCTGCCGGAACTCGTCACGCGGCTCAAGCAGCATGACCTCAAGCTGCTCGCCGAGAAGGTCGAGACCCAGGACGATTTCGACCTGTGCGTGCAGCTCGGCTTCGACCTGTTCCAGGGCTATTTCCTCTGCAAGCCCAAGGTGCTCCACGCCCAGCGCATTCCGGGCAACCGGCTGGCGATCATGCAGCTGCTCTCCAAGCTGCAAAATCCGGAAGCGCCGCTGGATGAACTGGTGGCCCTGATTAGCCAGAACGTGACCCTGAGCTACAAGATCCTCCGCTACGTGAACTCCGCCCACTTCGGCCTGAGCCGCCAGATCGAGTCCGTGCGACAGGCCGTGGTGCTGCTGGGGCAGAACACCATCCGCAACCTGGCGGCGCTGATGACGCTGAGCGAGGTCTACGACAAGCCGGACGAACTCATCCGCCTGTCGATGATCCGCGCACGCATGTGCGAGCAGCTTGCCGAGGCCGACGGCATCGACACCGGCATGGCGTTCACCGTAGGCCTCTTTTCGACCCTGGATGCCCTGCTCGACGCCCCCATGGAAACGATCATGGAATCCCTGCCACTGGCCGAAGACGTGAAAAACGCGCTGGTGCATCGCACCGGTCCCGCCGGTCAGCTGCTGGAGACGGTGATCTGCTACGAGCGTGGCCACTGGGAGCAGCCCGAGTGCCTCCACTTCCAGGCTCGCACGCTCACCGAGGCCTACTTCAACGCGCTCAACTGGGCCGACACCCTGTTTGCCGAGATCGCAAGCGCCGGCACCTGAGACATCGCAGAGCCTGAATCATGGCCACGATCCCGCCCCCCGGCTCCTCCGGCCCCACCCAGCCCGGCACGGGCCAGTCGCAGGCGTGGCATGACGGTCAGCTGTTGCGCGCAGTGGTCGAACGCGGCTCGCGCGGTCCTGGCGAGACCGCCATCCTGCAGATCGGTCGCCAGCGCATTCCCGTGGCACCCCAGCTGCCCCTGGCGCGGGGCATCGAAGTCCTGGTCCAGGTGGTTCGCCAGCAGCAGGCGCTGGCACTCAAGCTCCTCGAACTCCCGCGCCCGCCGGAGGCTCCCCCACCTCCCCGGCTGGCCGAACAGTTCCTGTCGCAAACGCGGCAGCTCGCCCCGCAGCAGGAGAGCCCCACGCGACTCCTGGCCCTGCTGCGCGCGGTGGCCACGGCCACCGGGTCGAGCGCGATCCCGGAGCCGGTACGGGAGCTGGCACGCCAGGCACTCGGCCGCATACCCGACGCCCGGCAGGTGGAGAACCCGGCAACCCTGCGACGTGCGGTAGACGCGGCCCTCGCCGCTGCCCGTCCCGCCACCGGCACGGCCACTCCCCGATCCGACCCGGCCGCCGGATTTCACCCGCTCATCACGCGCCTGGTCGAGCTGCTGGCCCAGCAGGGCGAACGCCCGACGATGACCCATGCCCTGCGCCCCCCCCTGCCCACCCAGATCGCACCGCCGCAGCCGGCCGCGCGCTGGAATGCCCAGGCCCTGGCGCAGCTGACCGGCCCACAGCTCATGGCCGAGCTGTTGGCCGCGGCCCGTGGCACGGAAGCCCGCCAGATCCTGCAGCAACTGGCCGGGCTGGAGGTGGCGGCGTCCGGTACCCAGGATGCGCGCTGGCACGTGGAACTGCCGGTCCACGTCGGGGATGCGGTCGAACTGGTGTCGCTCGTCATCGAGCGCGAGGGGCGCCAGGACCGGGAGGGCGCGGCACAGGAGCACTGGCAGGCCACCCTGGCCCTGTCGCTGCCCGGCCTCGGCGGCATCCAGGCACGCGTGGGCCTGCGTCCGTCGGGGGTGTTTGTCGACTTCCACGTAGAGGAACAGGACACCCTGCAACGCATGGAACGGGAGATCCCGCGCCTGCACCACGCGCTGCAGGCACGGGAACTCGCCGTGCAGTCGATCACGGTGCGGCTGGGGCTGATCGATGAACCGGAACGCCCGAAGTCTCAACGGCTGGTGGATGTGAACGTATGAGCGACAAGCGCGAACAGCCGGCAGCCATCGCGCTGTATTACGACGGCCACGATGCCCCACACATCACGGCCAAGGGCGAGGGCGAGCTCGCGCGCCAGATCATCGCGCTGGCGGAGGAACACGGCGTGCCGCTGCATGCCGACGACGCGTTGGCGCGGCTATTGCTGAAGGTCCCGCTGGGCGACGAGGTGCCGGAAAGCCTCTACGTGGCCGTGGCCGAAGTGCTGGCTTTCACCTTCTACCTCGCGGGCCTGACACCGGAAGACATCCGCAAGCGCCGCGAGGACAACCGCAACGCCGCGCAGGACTGATCACGCGTAATCGTCGACGTTCTGGCCCTTGTGCCCGCCGCCTGGCCGGCGCTTGCCGGTCGCTTGCTCGTGTTCCTGCTTTTCCTCCGGCGGCAGCTTGGGTCTCTGCCGGCGGTCGATACGCCGGGACGGGTAAATCGGCTGGGTCGGCTTGATGTCATCGGATTCCGCCATGGCTTCAGTCGCCTCGTTTTCTCAGGCCGCCCATCACCACTCGTACACGGCCTTGGCCAGGTTCCCCACACCTTCATAACGCAGCACGCTGCAGATGCGGCTCACCAGGGCGATGCCCCGTCCGTGAAGGTCACGGTTTCTGTGCAGACCGTGCAACATACGATGATAGTCGAACCCCGGGCCGCTATCGTGCACGCGCACCGTGACGCGCCCGCCGCCGCCGCTGCGCGGGCAATGTTCCACCTCCATCCAGATCCAGCCTTCCACCACCTCGGCGAGACGCGCCTCGCGCGCATCGTAATAGGCCGAAAAGCCTTCGGCCGAATCCTTCATGGTCGAATCGAGTCCGAGGATCCCGTGTTCCAGGGCATTGTTATAGAGCTCGGACAAGACGAGCTGGATGGGCTGAAGATGCTCCTGGATGCCGCCGATCTCCTGCAGCTGGTGCAGCGCCAGGGCCACCGGATCCACCAGGGCCAGGTTTTGCCCACGCAGGTCGATGAACCAGCGCCACGCCCCTTCGTCGCCCCGCACGACCTCTGCCGACGTGTGCGGCGAATAGCGGCCGTCGCCGTGGCGCAGCAGTCCCGGTGTCACGGGTACGCCCACCAGGGTGATGTCGTCCCGTTGCTCCTGTTCACCACAAAACGCATGCAATGCGCTTTCGACCCGTCCGAACGCCCCGGACGCACAGCACTCGCGCTCGATCGCCTCGAGCAACCGGGCATCACCGAAGGCCGCGCCGACCCCGTTTTCCGCTTCGAGCAATCCGTCGCTGTACAGCAACACCTGGTCGCCCTGCTGCACGCTCACCTCCACGGGCTGGACCTCGTCCATACCGGCGTGGGCAATGCCCAGTGGAATGTGTGTGGACGGGATGCGTTCCTTCAGCTTTCCGCTGCTGCCGCATATGACCAGCACGTCGGGCATGCCGCCGTTCCAGACCTCGATACAGCTGAGGTCGTTGCGAATGCTGAGGTAGGTCGCGGCGAGAAACATGCCGGTGGGCAAGAGCGAGTAGATCTTCTCGTTGATCTGGTTGATGATGTCGGCCGGCGGCAGCCCCTTCTCCGTCATCGCGTAGAAGACTTCCGATAGCGGCAGCGTGCCGATCGCGGCGGACAGGTCGTGCCCCGTAAAGTCACCGATCAGCACATCGATGGCACCGGTCGGGCGTTCGGCTGTGAGCAACACGTCCCCCGTGAACGTGCTGGCCGGCTTGAGCAACGTCTGCAAGCGGTCGACGATCTGGTTCCGGTCCGAAATCGCCCGCGCGAAGATGCGCTCCGCGACCTCGTGCTGGCGCAACATCTCGTTGTGCAACCTCACCAGCTCGGCATGCTGGGCCGTCAGGTCACGATAGAGTTCACTGATGCGCTCCATCGCCGCGATGCGGGCACTGAGGATGGCCCGGCTGAACGGCCGCGTGAGGAAATCATCACCGCCCGCGGCCACGCAGCGCACCAGCGCCTCCTCGTCGGCGAGCGCGGTTAGGAAGATCACCGGCACGAAGCGATCGTCGCTCAGTCGCTTGAGCTGCCGGGTGGTCTCGTAACCGTCCAGGCCCGGCATCATGATGTCCATGAAGACGATGTCAGGCGCCTTCCCGGCAAACAGGGCGAGGGCCTCCTCGCCGCTGGTCGCCTCCAGCACACCGAAGCCTTCGCGAATCAGCATGTCGCGCAGCAACAGCCGGTTGGCCAGCTGATCGTCGACGATCAGCGCCGTGCCACGCGCATCCGCTCGCGCCCCGGGGCTGTTGTTGGCGACCACGCTCATGAATGCGGAAGGGCGCTTCGCGCCCTAGACGATCTCGAACAGGCGATGAAAGTTCGCGATCTCGAGCACCTTCTTGACCGGCTCGGAGGCGTTGGCGATGCTCACCCGGGCATCGTCCCCACCGGCGTGTTCGCGCAGGAGCAACAGCATGCCCAGCGCGGAACTGTCCATGTACTCGGTCTGCCCGAGATCGACACGGTACACCGTCCCCTTGCCCGGCGTATCGCGGTAGGCATCGCGAAACTGCTTGTGCACCGAAAAATCGAACCGCCCCGGCACGCTGATCACCACGGCCCCGTGTTCATCCACCCGCATCTGCGTCATTGCCATATCGTCCTCGTCCCTTGTCCATCCATATGAATCGATCGTGCGTGATTGCTCGCCGCCCACTCAGAACAGTTCCACTTCGCCCTCGTCCATGGAACGCTGCGAGACAGCCCTGTGAAAGCGCTGCTGCCATTGTGCGCGCAGGTCACCTACCACGTCGATGAGCGCCTCGAGGCGCAGCTCGTCCGGGGCCTGCTCTCCCTTACTCGCGCCGGTCATGGCTGCCGCGGCCAGCGCCTCGCGCAGTTCACGCAGATTCGCGGCCGACCGTCGGCCCGCCTCCAGCGACTGGCGCGACATGTCCTCGAACTGCAGCAGGCGCACCGCGTTACCGACCGCATCCTGCATCTCGTCGCCGAGGGTGTTCAGTCGGCTCATGCGCTGCTGGAAGGCCTCGTTGAACTTCTCGTTCGCGCGCTCGAAGAGTTCACGGATGCGCTGCTTCTCGGTGATCGTCAGGTTCATGTCCTGGGACGCCAGTGTCTGGGCGGACTCCTGCACCTTCTTCACCGACTGCAATGCGGCTGACACGCGCGACCGGATCTGCGCGTTGAAGGCGTTCGACTGTCGCGACAGGTCACGCACCTCCTCGGCCACGACGGCAAAACCACGGCCCGCCTCACCCGCGCGGGCGGCCTCGATGCTCGCGTTCAAGGCCAGCGTATTCGTGCGGTCCGCGAGACCCGCGGAGCTCTTGAGCAGCTCGAAAATCGCGTCGAGCTGCTCGACCATGTCCTCCGTGTTGTGCACCGTCTCCAGGCTTTGCTTGCTCACCAGCACCAGCAGGTCCACGAGCCGGCCGAGCACCTGTTCCGATTCATCACCGAGGGAACGAATACTCGCGTCTTCGTCATCGCCCGCGGCCACCAGCGAGGCCAGTCCCTGCACCACCAGGTCGCGCTGTTGGCGGCTGATCTGGTTGAGCTGGGTAAAGTAACCGGAGAGTTTGCCTACCGCCTCGGCGATGAGTTCTTCTGAACGGCGTATCTCTTCGTCGACACTCTCGACCTGCTCGCCGATCCCGAGGCCGAGTTCTTCGGCAAGCCGCGGTACCTGGAGATCGGTAACATTGTGACCCCCGGCCGGGGCGAGTGCCTCACGTCGCCTCCAGATATTGATCAATAGCGACAGGGCCAGTACGGCGACCGCCACGGCACCGCCGGCCACCAGGATGGAGGACGCCAGGACCACGCCCACGACCACGAGTGATGCAGCCAGAACCAACAGCGCGCCCAGCACCATGAATACACGCATTCCGTCACTCCTTATACGGAAGCCGATGCAGAACAGCTACGCACCAGGGCCTCGGCAATAGCCTCCAGTGGCAGGACCTCGTCGGCGGCCCCCAGTTTCACGGCTTCGCCCGGCATGCCCCAGACGATGCTCGAGGCCTCGTCCTGGCACAGCGTGCGTGCGCCCGCCTGGTGCAGGCGCAACAGGCCCTCCGCACCATCGCGCCCCATGCCGGTGAGCAATACGCCCACCGCGCGTCGGGGCACGGTATCGATGACCGAATCGAACAGCACATCCACACTTGGACGATGCCGGTTCACCCGTTCTCCCTGATCCAGCCGGCAGACCAGCCGCCCGCCCTGCCGCTGCACCCTGAGGTGATAACCACCGGGAGCAATATAGGCATGGCCGCGCTCGATCACGTCCCCATCTTCCGCCTCCTTGACGTCCAGTGCCGAGCACCGATGCATGCGTTCGGCGAAGGAGCGGCTGAATTCCGGCGGTATGTGCTGTGCGATGACGATGCCGGGCGCGTTGGACGGCAATCCAACCAGCACGTCCTTGATCGCCTCCGTGCCCCCGGTAGAGGCACCAATGACAATCAGGTCCCGAGCCAAACCGCCTTCCAGCCAGCCCACAAAACGCGGGTCGACGACGTGGGCTCGCTCGCCCGCCCGGCCTCCCGTCGGCGGCGTGTATTGCCGCACCCGGGCGTGGGCGGCCGACCTGACCTTGGCCACGAGTTCCTCGGCGTAGTCCTGAAGGCGCGCCGCCTGGTCCATCTTCGGCTTGGCAATAAAATCCACCGCGCCGATACTCAGGGCCTCCATCGTGACGGCCGCGCCTTTCTCCGTCAGTGTCGAGACCATGACGACCGGCATGGGACGCAGACGCATCAGGTTTCGCAGGAACGTGATGCCGTCCATGCGAGGCATCTCGACGTCCAGCGTCAACACGTCCGGGTTCAGGCGCTTGATCTTCTCGCGCGCGACATAGGGATCCGGCGCCGAACCCACGACCTCGATGCCTTCGTCCTGCCCGAGAATTTCGGACAGCAACTGGCGGATGACCGCCGAGTCATCCACGACCAGCACCTTGACCTTTTCCGGCATCGTCATTCGCTCAGGCGCCGCCGGCCAGCCAATACGTTCGTTGCCGGCATATTAGAAAAGCTCCACTTCACCGGCCGCAGGCTGCTTGATCTCCTGCATGTAGCGGCTTTCGCGGCTGACGATGGTGTCGTTGTGGATGGAACGCAGCTTCTTGACACGCACCTTGCCGGTCTCGGGGAAATAAATCACCTTACGCGGGAAGATATCACCGACGTCCTCGGCGACGAGCTGGAGATTCTCCATACGGATGTAGTCGTGCACGAAGCGGATATTCGAGTCGCCGACATCCGTCATGCCGCGGATGATGCGGCCACCGCCGAAGATCTTGATTTCGAGATTCTCGCGCCGCCCACCGTACTTGAGAATCGTGTTGATCAGTGACTCCATCGCGAAATTGCCATAGCGCGTCAATCCACTGAGCAGGTCGGTCTTCATGTCGTGATATTCCTGCCCCTTGTCCACCGGCAACATGAAATGGTTCATGCCGCCGATCTTGAAGACCCGGTCGCGCACGCAGGCGGACACGCAGGAACCCAATACCGTGACGACCGCTTCCTGGCCACGCGTGACGTAAAACTCCCCGGGCAGGATCTTGGCGACGAAGCTGTCGTGCTGGCGGTCCCAGTAGCGGTTGATCCCCGCGAACTCGGGCAGACTCTCCGGCAGGTCGTCACGCCGGCCCTGTCCCAGCAGACTCACGCTGCACCCGCCTTCTCGTAGACGGTATTGCCGATCAGGCGGAAGCGATCGGTGACCTTGAACAGGCTCTCCGAGTGGCCCACGAACAGGCGGCCATGATCTTCGAGCCTTTCCTCGAAACGTGCGAACAACCGGCTCTGCGTGTCCTTGTCGAAATAGATCACGACGTTGCGACAGAAGATGGCATCGAAGCGGCCCTTCATCGGCCAGGGGTGCATCAGGTTGAGCGGCTTGAACACGATCAGCTCCCGAACGGCCGGTACCACCTGCACCTGGCCTGCGTGGGCACCGCGCCCCTTGCGAAACCAGCGCTTGAGCCGGCCATTGGGAATCGAGGCGACGCGCTCGGCCGGATAGATACCGGTGCGACCGCGTTCGACCACGCTGGTATCAAGGTCCGTAGCCAGCACGCGCACGTCCCAGTCACTCGGCATCACCTCGGCCAGCACCATGGCGATCGAATAGGGTTCTTCGCCCGTGGAGCAGCCCGCCGACCAGATACGCAGACGTTTTTCCCGCTTGCTCCGAATGAGCCCGGGCAGGAATTCGTTTTTCAGGAATTCGAAGTGGTGATTCTCGCGGAAGAAGGCCGTGAGGTTGGTGGTCAGCGCGTTGACGAAATGCTCGGCCTCGTGGTCGAGATTGCTTTCCAGGAACTCGATGTACTCGGAGAAGCGGGTGAGTCCGAGCGCGCGCAGGCGGCGGGCCAAACGTCCGTACACCAAGTCGCGCTTGGACTCGGCCATGGAGATACCCGCGTGATCGTAGATCAAACCGCGCAAGTACTCGAAGTCCTTGTCGGTGAAATGAAACTCGGATGCTTCACGTTTAACGGCTGACATCAGTAACCGCCTTTGCCCCCAACATGCCCTGCGATCCGCGGCGCCAGGACCGGCTCCGGCATCAATGCTGCAACACCTTGATCATACATAGAAAAAGGCTGCCGGTAAGCCACCGCGGCAGCCTTCTTACACTGTTGCAACAATTCCGGTGACCGTCGTCACCGGAACAGCCTGCGACCCACCGCGTGTGCGCCTCAGAATTCTTCCCACTCGTCATCGCCGGGCGGCGGTGACGCCGGGCGCGACGGTGCCGGGCGCGCCGACGGCTTGCGCTGCGCGGGAGCGGAACGGCGAGTCGCCATGGGGGCCTGCGGTGCCTGGCGACGCGGCGGCCGAGCCATGGGCATCACGTCTTCCGCTCCATCTTCGATGCGGAAGAAACCGACCAGCTCCGCCATACCACGCGCCTGCTCATCCATCGATTCGCTGGCCGCGGCAGCCTCCTCGACGAGCGCCGCGTTCTGCTGCGTGACCTCGTCGAGCTGCATCACGGCCTTGTTCACCTGCTCGATGCCCTCGGACTGCTCCTGGGCGGCTGCGGCGATCTCGGCGATGATGTCGCTCACGCGCTGGACCGCGCCGACAATCTCCTGCAGCGTCTTGCCCGAATCGTCCACCAGGCGCGAGCCCTCTTCGACCTTCTCCACGCTGTCCTTGATCAGTGACTTGATCTCCTTGGCGGCCTGCGCACTGCGCTGGGCCAGGTTGCGCACTTCGGCGGCGACCACCGCGAAACCGCGACCCTGCTCGCCGGCACGGGCCGCCTCGACCGCGGCGTTGAGTGCCAGCAGGTTGGTCTGGAAGGCGATCTCGTCGATCACGCCGATGATGTCGGCGATCTTCTTGCTCGCCGCGTTGATCTCGCCCATGGCGGTCACGGCCTGACCGACCACCTCGCCACCGCGTTCGGCATGGCTGCGTGCACCGGCCGCCAGCTCGTTGGCCTGGCGTGCATTGTCGGCACTCTGCTTCACGGTGGAGGTCATCTCTTCCATGCTGGAGGCGGTCTCCTCCAGGGAGGAGGCCTGTTCCTCGGTACGCTGACTCAGATCGGTATTGCCCTGCGCGATCTCGGACGCGGACGAGGCGATGCTCTCGGTGGCGTTGAGGATCTCGCCGACCATGTTGCGCAGATTGGTCACGGAGGTATCGATGGCGTCACGCAGCGTGGCGAACTCGCCCTCGTACTCACCCTGCATCTGCTCGGTGAGATCACCCTGGGCCAGCGCCGACAGCACGCGGCTGCCTTCCTTGATCGGATGCACCACCGATTCGAGCAGCTGGTTGACGCCCTCGCCAACGGATTTCGGGAATCCTTCGTACCGCGAGGTATCGATCCGATGGTCCAGCTCGCCGCGTGCCGCAGCCTCGATCAGGCCCTCGATCTGGCGCTGGGCATCTTTTTCCTCGGTGATGTCCTCCCACTGCACCATGTTGCCCATGTAATTGCCCTGACCATCGACAATGGCGGTGGCAGTCAGCGCAAACTCGAGATCGGCAACCTTGATCTCGGTCGCCCAGGGCATGCGGCTCATATCGGAGAGCAGCGAACGCTGGTGCGCCGGGTGCTTGTGGAACTGGTCGATGTTCTGGCCCACCAGATTCTGCACGTCGAAACCGGGGAACTCACGGCGAAGCACATCCTGCCGTTTTTCCAGCAGGTTCTTCACCGACGGATTGACATACGTGATATTGAGATCGGCGTCGCAAATCATCAACGCGGTACTCGCGCCCTCGATGGCCGAGTTCAGGCGGGCGACAGAAAGCTCGTGTGCGCGCAGCTCGGTGACATCCTCCCACTCCAGCGTGTTGCCCACGTAGTTGCCGGCGATATCGTGGATCGCGCTCACACGCAGGTGGAAGCGCAGGTCCGCAACCGCGATATCGGTCTCGTACGGCAGGTTGGAGGCATCGGCCAGCAACTGGCGTTGGTGCGCCGGGTTCTTGTGGAAGATGTCGATGCAGGTACCGAGCATGTTGGTCGGGTCGAAGCCCGGATACAGCGCCTTCATGGTCGCGCCGTGACGCTGCATGAGTTTCTGGGTCTCTTCATTGACGTAGGTGATGATGAAATCACGGTCGATCATCATCATGGCCGTCTGGGCACCGTCGATGGCGGTCTGCAACCGCGACGCCTGTTCTTCCTTCGCCCGCTTCTCCGTCACGTCCTGCCAGTAGACCACGTAGCCGATACGCTCGCCGGCCGGGTTGGTCAGCACGCGCGTCTCGTGCTCGAAGATGAAATGCCCGGGCGTGATCTCGCCCTCGCGTACCTCGCCCGGCTGCAGATCCTTGAGGATCGAGGCGATGGCCGACGGATCCTTGTGGTAGCGATGGATGCTGCCGCCGACGACCGATTCGGCGTCGAACTTGGGCAGGTACTTCTGCAGTTCCGCCTCCAGGGTGGCGAAGGTACCGCGCGCCTTGGCATTGGTGAAGATGATGTTCTCGTCGGCATCCGCGATCATCACGTTCATCGGTGCGTGCTCCAGCACCTGCATGAGCGTATCCATATTCTGGATGACATCCGCACCGCCGATCACGGTCTCCATCTCTTTCTTGCTTGTGGCCATCTTTGTTGCCCTCTTCGATGATCCGTAGGCCGACAGCATCACCGCCGCGGCTTCATTCAGTGCATTGGTCCAGGCTTTCTCGACGCGATCCGTCCAGGCGTCGCCTGCCATCTCGCTCATCACCAACAGCAGCGTGTTTGCCACCGCGTCGTAGTGCGCCGGCTGCGCGCCGTATCCCTCATGCCGTTCACCGAGCGTGAGCAGCGCGTTCTTCAGCACGTCCGGCTTGTCCAGGTTTTCCACCACCAGCCGGATGGCGGCCAGCAGCTTTTGCTGCTGCTCCCGGATGTCCGCGCCCGCGAACAGCGGCCTGACCTCCGGCCAGTTGCGGAACAGTGCATCGTAGAACCGCTCGGTCAGTTCCAGGCCGTTCGGCGCGAGCAACTCAAAGCTCTCGCGTACAAGGTCCAGTTCACTTGGCTGTCCTGCGGGCTTGCGTGTGGCGCGGCGGGCGCGTTTTTTCTTCGGGGCGGCGCGTTGCGGCTTCACCGGTTCGTCGGCCGACGCGACGTCGGAGTCGTCCGGCGGGTCTCCACGCATCCAGGCCAGCGGATCGGATCCCATTTTTGGTGGTTTTTGCGCCATGGTCTGCTCGCGTCTACGGGCTAGTGCACCCGCCTCTCTAAAAGGTCTTCGGCCAGCGCGTGAAATTCTTCAGCACTGCGATGGGTCGGGCGGTAATCGAAAATCGTCTTGCCGAAGCTCGGGCTCTCGGTCAGTACCACGGACTCGCGCACCGTGGTCGCCAGCACCTGCCCGTTGAAATACTCCAGGATCTTGTCGCGCACTTCCTGCGAGTGGCGGCGGCGTTCCTGGAAACGCGTGAGCACGATCCACTTCGCCAGATCGCGCTTGAGCGACTTCTCGAAGCGGGCCAGGATGCCCATGAGGCGCGACAGGCCGTGAAGCGCGAGGAAATCGCCCGAGACCGGAATCAACAGCTCCTGGGCGGCGAAGATCGCATTCATGGCGAGCACACCAGCGGAGGGCGGACAGTCCGTGATCACGAAGTCGTAATCGTCCTTCATCTCCTGGATGGCGTTGTGCAGCAGCCAGCCGCGATCGGCCCCGCCCTGGGTCATGGAATCGACTTCATTCAGGCGCGGCCCGGCAGGCACCAGGGACAAACCGTCACGCACCTCCACCGCCACGTCGGCGAGCGCCGCCTCGCCGAGCAGCACGCTGTCCATGCCCTGGCGGGCTCCGTGGATACCGAGCGATGCGCTCAGATGAGACTGCGGGTCGAGATCCAGGGCCAGCACGCGATACCCCCGCAGCGCCAGCGCATGGCCGAGGTTCATGGCCGTCGTGGTCTTGCCCACGCCCCCCTTTTGGTTGATCACCGACAGCACGCGCATGGTCTCCGGATTCCGCTACTCGTCCACCGGTGCGCTGTCGGCCGCTTCCATCACCGTCGACAGGTCACCCGAGTTGAGCAGGTGATCGATGTCGAGCAGGATGACCATCTTCTCGTCGATGGTGGCCAGCCCCTTGACGAATTCGATATCCAGGCTTGCCCCGATCTCGGGCGCCTCCTGGACTTCGTCGGTCGGGATGTTGTAGACCTCGGATACCGCATCCACCACGATGCCCATGATGCGTTCACGATCACCACTGTCCACGCGCAGCACGATCACCACGGTGGTGGGGCCATACTCCAGCGTCTGCAGGCCGAAACGTTGGCGCAGGTCGACGATGGGCACGATGGTGCCGCGCAGGTTGATCACGCCCTTGAGATACTTGGGCGTGTTCGGGATCGGCGTCGGACGCGTCCAGCCCTTGATCTCCTGCACCCGCAGGATGTCCACGGCGTATTCCTCCTCGGCGAGGATGAACGACAGAAACTGCTCGCCGCCCGAGCTGTCCAGGGAATAATCGTTTTCGAGTGCCTGACCGATATCCATTTTTCCTCCACTGGCGGTCTAGGCCGCATGGCCTCCGACCAGCCGCAAACCGGAATCATTGCGCCGTGTGCGCGTGAGCGTGACGAGTCCCGCCACGTCGAGAATCAGTGCGACCGTACCGTCGCCGAGAATGGTTGCCCCCGAGAGGCCGTCGACACGGCGAAAGTTGGTTTCCAAGGCCTTGATCACCACCTGCTGCTGGCTGAGCAGGTCATCGACGACCAGGCCAATGCGTTTGCCCTCGGCCTCGACCACCACCAGCAACGCCCCATCCAGCGAGGCGCGCTCACCGTTGACGCCGAACACTTCACGCAGACGCACCACCGGGATGTACTCATCGCGCAGGCGATACACTTCACCGGTTTCGGCCACGCGCTTGATACCTTCCTTGCGCATCTGCAGGGATTCGACGATGGAGACCAGCGGGATCACGTAGGTCTCGTCGGCGACCTGCACGAGCTGGCCGTCGAGGATCGCCAGCGTCAGCGGCAGGCGTACGGTAAACGTCGTACCCACGTCCTGTTCGGAACGCAGCTCGACCGTGCCGCCCAGAGCCTTGATGTTGCGCCGCACCACGTCCATGCCGACGCCGCGCCCGGACAGGTCGCTGACCTCGTCGGCCGTGGAGAATCCCGGGGCGAAGATCAGTTCGTGGATATCGCCGTCCGGCAGGTTGGCATCGGGCGGCACTACGCCGCGCTCGATGGCCTTTTTCAGGATCTTGTCCTTGTTCAGCCCGGCCCCATCATCGCTGATCTCGATGACGATGTTGCCGCCCTTGTGATAGGCGTTGAGATGAAGCGTGCCGGTCTCGGGCTTGCCCTTGTCGCGGCGCGCGTCCGGCATCTCGATACCGTGGTCAATGGAGTTGCGCACCAGGTGCACCAGCGGGTCGCCGATCTTCTCCATCACCGTCTTGTCGAGTTCGGTCTGCTCGCCGGAGAGCTTGAGTTCGATCTTCTTGCCGAGCTTGGACCCGAGGTCGCGGACCAGGCGCGGGAAACGGTTGAAGGAGAAGCTGATGGGCAGCATGCGGATGCTCATCACGTTTTCCTGCAACTCGCGCGTGTTGCGCTCGAGCTGGGCCAGCCCCTCGCGCAATTTTTCGATGCGCTCGGAACCCTCGCCCACCAGTTCCTCGAAGTCCTCGCCGATCTGGCCCAGCATCGACTGGGTGATCACGAGTTCGCCCACCATGTTGATGAGCGCATCGATCTTGTCGATGTTGACGCGTATCGAGCTGGCCTCCGCGCTGGTGCGGCGGGCCGCAGGTGCCGCGCCCTGCGAGGCGGTCTTCGCCACCGGCGGCGGCGCCTCAGCCACGGGTGTCGCCTGGGCCTCGTCCGGCACCGCTTCCGGCGCAGCCTGTTCCGAAAGCGGCGTGATCTCGAGGTCGCACTCGTCCTCGACCCACTCGAACACCTCGCGAATCGCTGCCTCCTCGATTCCCTCGCCGCTCAGGCGCAGGGTCCAGCCGAGGTAGGACGACTCGGGGTCCATGACGCCGAGTTCCGGCAACCGCTCGCAGTCGGCCTCGACGGTGAGTTCTCCCAGCTCGTCGAGCACGTCGAACATGCGTACCGGGTCGTTGCCGGTGCGCAGCAGGTCGGCGTACGGACGAAAGCGGATTTCCCATCCTGTCGCCGACACCCCGGCCACGTCGGCGGATGCGGTCACGGCCTCGCCCGCGGTGCCGCCGTGCAGCGCCGTATCAATGCGTTGCTTGAGCGCCTGGATGCGTTGCTCGTCGAACGGCGCCTTCTCGCGGGTGGCGACCATCATCTCCCGCAGCATGTCTACGGCGTCGAGCAGCAACGTCGTAAGATCCGGGTCCACGGCACGCCGGCCGTCGCGCATTTCGTCCAGCAGGGTTTCCACGCCGTGCGTGAAGTCGGCGATCTCGGCCAGGCCGAAACTGCCCGCGCCGCCCTTGATGGAATGCGCCGCCCGGAAGATGGCGTGAATCGTTTCCGCATCGCCGGCATCCAAGTTGAGCAGGCCGGTCTCCATCACGTCGAGCCCCTCGAAGCTTTCTTCGAGGAACGCGTCGATGAACTGGGAAACGTCGATGCTCATGGCTTACCTAGCGCAGCACGCGCTTGACGGTGCTGATCAACTGCTCGGGATTGAAGGGCTTGACGATCCAGCCGGTGGCGCCGGCCGCCTTGCCTTCCATCTTCTTGTCCCCACCCGCCTCGGTGGTGAGGATCAGGATGGGGGTGAACTTGTAGTCCGGCAGCTGGCGCAGCTCGCGGGTGAGCTGCAGGCCGTCCATGCGCGGCATGTTGACGTCCGAGAGGACGAGATCGGCGCGGGTGCGCTTGGCCTTCTCCAGCGCTTCCTGGCCGTCGGCCGCCTCGACCACGTCGTATCCCGCCTCCTTGAGCGTGAACACGACCATCTGTCGCAGGGAAGCCGAATCGTCAACCGCAAGAATCGTGGGCATGCTGTGATCTCCGTTATCAGTACAGGTTCTGTGCAGGCATCAGCTGGTCTGCGCGGGCAGGTGCAGCACGGACTCGAGACCGAGCAGGCGCGCCGCGCGGTGCAGGGCCTCGCTCGGCCCGTCCCAAGCCAGTGGCTGCCCGCGCCGCTCGCACTCGCGCGCGAAGGCGGCCAGCAGCTGCAGGCCGGCACCGTCGACACGGCCGACCTCCGCCGCCACCAGGCGGGTGGCCTGCCCCGCATCCACGCGCGCGCGCAGTTCCTCGTGCAGGGCCGCCACGGCGGCAATGCCGAGATCCTCGGGTAGGTAGAGGTCATTGGCCTGTTCGGTCATCGATCGTCCTGTACGCCACCCCGCGTCCGCAGGCAGCCGTTCGTGGTTATTCCAATCACAACAAGCAGGGACCGTGCCAGCGCGGCGTCAGCACGGCCTATTCCCTGTATCGGTCTAAAACCGCGTTTCTTTAATGGCTTAAGAAACCGACGACGCAAAGCCAGCGGGTGCCACCAGGTGCTCGTGCTTACCGTCGTTGGTCAATCGTGGCGACTTTTTGACAATGGATGTCGGAAATCCCACGCGAAGGGCGGGATGAAATGGCGGGACTAACGGATGGTGCCGGCGCGGTGCAGGGCCTGCACGAGTTCAGCCTCTCCATGGCTCAGCCCCAGTTTGCGCACCAGCTGCTCGACATCGGCGCCACGCTGCACCCAGTCGACGGCCTGCTGGTAGGCGTGGGCCTCCAGCGCCTGCAATTCCAGCCGTTCCTGGCGCGCACGCAGCTCGTCGACCTGGCGCTCCAGGCGCAGCTGGCGCTCGTCGGGACCGCGCACCATGGGCGCCTTCTGCTTGCGCAGGTCCTCGCGCAACGCCTCGATGGCGGCCTCGCGCGCCTGATCCCGGGCACGCAGCTCGCGCAGTTGCCGCATCAGCGCGACCACCAGCAGGCCTGCTCCGGCCAGCAGTGCCCCACTCACGCTCAGCAGCAGCCAGGGTTGTTGCAGCAACTCGATCATCGCCGTGGACCGTGGGTTCGCGAGTCTCTAGAGACTCGCGACCTCCATCCACTCGTCATCGGTAAGGAGCTTGTTGAGGTCCATGAGTATGGTGATCTCGTTGTCACGGCTCACCACGCCCTGGATGTACTTGGAACTCTCGTCGTTCCCGACCGCGGGCGCGGCCTCGACCTCGGACTCCTTCACGTACATGACCTCGGCGACCGAGTCGACCACGATACCCACCACCTGAGTGCCGGCCTCGATGATGACGATGCGCGTGTCGTCGTCGAATTCCTTGGACGGCAGCGCGATCCGCGCGCGTGCGTCGATGACCGTGACCACGTTGCCGCGCAGGTTGATGATGCCCAGTACGAAATCCGGCGCCCCCGGCACCGGCGCGATCTCGGTCATGCGCAGGACTTCCTGCACCTGCATGACGTTGATCGCATAGGTTTCGTCACCAAGGCGGAAGGTGACCCACTGCAGGGTACGGCCCTTGTCGTCGGAACGCGCCTGATCGCTCATCGTGTCTTACCTCTTCTCAGCCTGCCGGGAGCCGGAGCGTCAAACTCCCGTCAGCCAACCCGTCAGTTTTTGTCGTTGGTGGTATCTGATGCAGGATCAATGCCAATCCTGCGGTAAATGGCCTCAGACGCCCTCGCTGAGCATCTCGGCGAGTGCCTCGGTATCGAGCAGCGCGCACATCTCCTTGATGACGGTACCGGCCAGCCAGGGACGCTGGCCGCGACTGCTGCGCCAGCGCACGTCGCCCGGCCGCAGGGTCACCATCTCCCCGACCGCCGTGCAGGCCAGGCCCCAGTGCGACTCGCCGATCAGGATCACGTTGCCGAACGGCTTGCGCTCGCCGAGCCCCGCTGCGCGCCGTTCCGGCGGTACCACCACCAGCGCGGTGTCGACCACCTTGGTGTTCACGCCGTGGTTGCGCCCGATACCGAGGAACCAGGCCTGATGGTTGGGCATGGGCGTGAGATCGTCGCGCCAGGGGAGAATCCCGTTCAGGTGCACGAGCGGAACGGCCAGGTTGAGGCCGTCGATCGTAAACAGCAGGCAGGGAAACGGCTGTTCGGCCCAGGCCGGTACCGGCGCCTCCGCCGGCGGCGGGGCAGTCTCGACCGGTGTCTCCACCACTGCCTCGGTCTCGGCCTCCACCGCCGGAGCCTCGACCGGCGCCGCGATCTCCGGACCGGGTTCCGCCGTCGGCGCCTGAACCGGCGGCAACGGCATCACCGGCAACCGCTCGATCACCGGTGTGTCGAGTACGGGGGGCGTTTCGGGCTCGGCCGGCTCGTCGTCGGGCAGATAGTCCGGGACCTCCTGCAACAGGCTGTCGAGGTAATCGCTCAGCGCCTCCTGGTGACCGGACAGACGTGGGTTGGAACGGGGGGCACTCATGACGCCATCGCCTCGTTGAATTGGGCCTCGGTCAGCAGGGTTTCGAGCAGCTTCTGGTAGGCACGTGCCCCGCGCGAGCCGGGGGCGCGCAGCGACAGCGGCACGCCGGCCTTGCTCGCCTCGCGGAACTGGGTGTCCACCGGAATCATGGATTCCCAGACCTTTTCCTTGTAGCGCTCGCGGACCTGGCGCAGGCTTTCGATGGCCGCCCGGGTCCGCCGGTCGAACATGGTCGGGACGATGGTGTACGGCAGGTTCATCTTGCGCGAGCGCTGGATCATCTCGAGGCTGTGCACCATACGCTCAAGCCCCTTGAGGGCCAGGAACTCGGTCTGCACCGGCACGATGAGGTGCTCGCAGGCCGCCAGCGCGTTGACCATCAGCACGCCCATCATGGGCGGACAGTCGATCAGCACGTGTTCGAAGCGCTGGCCGGTCTCGCGCAGTGCACGTGCCACCACCAGGCCCATGCCGCCCTGTGAACCGAGCTGACGGTCCAGGGTCGCGAGCGCGGTGGACGCCGGCAGGAGCGAGAGGTGCTCGAAACCGGTTGGATGAATCGCGCTCGCAGGATCCAGCGGTTCCTTCGCCACGCTGCGCTCGAACAGGGTGTACACGCCGCGGTCCAGCGACTCGGGATCGAGGCCGAAATACGAGGTCATCGAACCGTGGGGATCGAGATCGACCAGCAGCACGTCATGCCCGGTGCGCGCCAGCCACCCGCCCAGGGTCACGGCCGTGGTCGTCTTGCCCACGCCGCCTTTCTGATTGGCAATCGCCCATACGGTCATGTCTACTGCACCCCACCCGGTTCCGTGGTCACGGGATTGCCGATCGGCCCGGCGCCGAGCGGCGACTGCAGCGGCCCGCTCGGCGCGCGCTCGCGCGGCTCGGCCATGATCACCAGCACCACGCGCCGGTTGGCACTGCGCCCCTCGGCCGTGTCGTTGGATGCCACCGGCTTGTGCTCCCCGTAACCGATCGCGGCGAGGCGCGCCGGGTCGACGCCGAACTGCTCGAACATTCTCACTACGGTGGCCGCACGCGCGGCGGAAAGTTCCCAGTTCGAAGGATAGATGATGGTGCGGATCGGACGGTTGTCGGTAAAGCCTTCCACGTTCACGCGGTTCGGATACCCCTGCAGGATCTCGGCCAGCCGCCGCAGTACGGGGGCCGACTCGCCGGCCGCCTCGGCACTGCCGCTGCCGAACAGGATGCTGGTCTTGATCTCGACCTCGAGCCAGTCGTCGAAGCGGCGCACGTCGATCAGCTCGTCGTCGATCAGCGGGGCCATGGCGGCCTCGATCTCGTCCGCCATGGCCGAGATCTCCTCGTCGGGCCCCGCCCCCACGTTGCCCGGGGTCATCAGCTGCAGATCGAGGGGCGTCGGCTGCTGACGCATCGAGGGGTCCATCGGCGTGTAGGGCGAGCGCACGAGCTGACCGACCTGGATCGGGTCGAGCGAACGCGGGGCCTCGCGAAACGCCGCCACCAGGGCGTCGGAGAGCACGCGGTATTTCCCCTCGTTGACCGAGGAGATGGCATACATCACGACGAAGAACGCGAACAGCAGGGTGATGAAGTCGGCGTACGACACCAGCCACCGCTCGTGGTTCTCGTGTTCCTCGTGTTTGCGTCTGCGTGCCATATGTCCTGATTCTCCTGCGTCCGCATCGGTCGCTTACAGGTAGCCCTGCAGCTTGCTCTCGATGGTGCGCGGGTTTTCCCCTTCCGCGATCGCGACCACGCCCTCGATCAGCATCTCGCGCGACTGCGCCTCGCGGTTGACCACGGCCTTGAGCTTGTTGGCAATCGGCAGCAAGAACAGGTTGGCCATGCCGACGCCGTAAATGGTGGCGACGAAGGCCACCGCGATGCCGGGGCCGAGCTTGCTCGGATCCGACAGGTTCTCCATCACGTGGATGAGCCCAAGCACGGCGCCGAGGATGCCGATCGTGGGTGCGTAGCCACCCGCCGCCTCGAACACCTTGGCGCCCATCAGGTCCGCGCTCTCCTGAGTCTCGAGCTCCACCTCGAGGATGGCGCGGATGGCTTCCGGTTCACTGCCGTCCACCAGTAACTGTAGTCCCTTGCGGGCGAACAGGTCGTCCTCCTCCTCGGAGGCGGTCTCCAGCCCGAGCAGTCCCTCCTTGCGGGCGATCTGGCTCCACTCGACGATACGCTCCAGCTGCTCCGCACGCCGGTTCTTCGGCGGCATGAACACCCACGCGAGCATCTTCAGTGCCCGCAGAAACGTCGGCAGCGAGGTCTGCAGAAGCACCGCGCCAAAGGTCCCGCCGGCCACGATCAGGAACGCCGTCAGCTGGATCAGCGAGGAGGTGTGCCCACCCTCGAGGATATTGCCGCCCAGGATGGCGGCCAGCGCGAGCAGGATGCCGATGGCGCTGAGGATATCCACGCGCGAGTTATCCCTTGCCGGCGAGCTTCGGGCCAATCGCCAGCAGTGGCAGCACGCGATCGGCCAGGCCCGCCTCGGCCACGGCCCCGGGCATGCCCCAGATCACGGAGGTGGCCTCGTCCTGCGCCCAGACCTTGCTGCCCTTCTGCTTCAGCAGGCGCGCGCCCTCGCGACCGTCCGCGCCCATGCCCGTCAGCACCACGGCCAGCGCCTTGCTGCCGAACGCACTGGCCACGGAATTGAAGGTCACATCCACGCAGGGACGGTAATGCTGGGTCGGCTCGCTCTCGCTGATCCGCACCTTGGTGCGTCCGGCCACGGTCTCGATCGTCATCTGCTTGCCGCCGGGCGCGAGCAGCGCCAGGCCCGGCTTGAGCTCATCGCCGTCGGCCGCCTCCTTCACGCTGATCGCACACTGCTGGTTGAGGCGTTCGGCGAAGGCCGGGGTGAAGGTGGCCGGCATGTGCTGGATCAGCACCAGCGGCAGCGGGTAGTTCCCCGGCAGGGCCTGTAGCACCTTCTGCAGGGCCACCGGACCGCCGGTGGAGGCGCCAATGGCGACGATGCCGAACTCGCGCAGGTTGACCGGCCCACCGGTATCGGCCGACGCCGCCGGTGCGGTGGCCGCCCCCGGGACACGCGCTGCCGGGGTCGCCGGCCGCGCCATGCTGCGGGCGCGTCGTGCAATCGAGGTGACGCGGCGGCACAGCACGCGCGCCACCTCGTCGCGATTCTTGGAAATGTCGTCGAAGCTCTTGGGCAGGAAGTCCATGGCCCCGGCCTCGAGCGCGTCCAGCGTGGCCTTGGCCCCCTCGTGCGTCAGCGAGGAAAACATCAGCACCGGCGTGGGGTTGGCCGCCATGATACGGCGTACCGCACTGATGCCGTCCATCTCCGGCATCTCGATATCCATGGTGATGACGTCCGGCTTTGCGCTGCGCGCCTTGTCCACCGCCTCGCGCCCGTTGGCAGCCGTTTCGACGACCTCCAGGTTCGGGTCCGAGTTGAGCATCTCGACGATGCGCCGGCGGAAAAAGGCGGAATCATCGACCACGAGGACACGAAAGGTCATGCATTCCCTCCAGAAAGAAAACCGGACACGCCCGCCTCAGAAGCGGCGGGCCTTGGCCTTGAGCATGCTCGGCACATCGATGATCAGGGCGATGCGCCCGTCGCCGGTAATGGTAGCCCCGGCGAAGCCGGGCTTGCCATGCAGGAACATGCCCAGCGGCTTGATGACCACCTCTTCCTGGCCGATGAGTTCGTCCACGACGAAGCACACGGCCTTGCTGCCGACCTCGACCACCACCACCTGGTGCGACTGCTTGCTGGTCTTGTTGTATCCGTGACCGTCGCGGCTGAGCCAGCGCTGCAGGTAAAACAGCGGCAGCGGCTTGCCACGGACCAGCAGCACCTCCTGGTCGTCCACCACGTTGGTCTTGGACAGGTCCAGGTCGTAGGTCTCGCGCACGCTCGACAGTGGCAGCGCGAAGTGCTGCCCCCCCACCATGATCATCAGCGTGGGCAGGATCGCGAGCGTGAGCGGCAGCTTGATGCTCAGCTTCGAGCCGCGCCCCTTCTCCGAGTCGATGTCGACCGTGCCGTTGAGCTGCGTGATGCGGGTCTTGACCACGTCCATGCCCACGCCACGACCGGAAACGTCTGAGATCTCGGTCTTGGTCGAAAAACCCGGCGCGAAGATCAGGTTGTAGGCCTCGATGTCCGACAGCCTCGCGGCCTGCTCGGCGCTCATGAGTCCCTTCTCCACCGCCTTGCTGCGCAGCACCTCGGCGTCCATCCCCTTGCCGTCGTCCTCGATGGTGATGAGGATATGGTCGCCCTCCTGCGAGGCGGCGAGCACCACCTCGCCCATGCGCGGCTTGCCGGCGGCCTCGCGCTCCTCGGGCATCTCGATGCCGTGGTCGACCGCGTTGCGAACCAGGTGCACCAGCGGGTCGGCCAGGGCCTCGACCAGGTTCTTGTCGAGATCGGTCTCCTCGCCCACGAGGGTGAGGTTGACCTCTTTCCTCAGGCTGCGCGCCAGGTCGCGCACCACGCGCGGGAAACGGCCGAACACCTTCTTGATCGGCTGCATGCGAGTCATCATGACCGCCGCCTGGATGTCGGAGGTCACCATGTCGAGGTTGGCCACCGTCTTGGCCATCTCCTCGTTACGGACGTTCTGCTGCAGGGTCGCCAGGCGGTTGCGCACCAGCACGAGTTCGCCGACGAGGTTCATGATCTCGTCCAGCCGTCGGGTATCCACGCGCACGGAGGTCTCGGCGGCCGGCTTGGCGGGCGCCGCCTTCGCGGGCTCGGCGGCGGCTTTCGGGGCCGGGGCGGGCTTCGGTTCAGCCCTGGGCGCGGCCTTGGGCTCCGGCTTGGGTGCGGTTGCCGCCCCGGCCCCCGGGGCCTTGCCCTGGCCGTGCATCTGGTCCAACAGGGCCTCGAACTCGTCCTCGGTGATCAGATCGTCGCCGCTGCCGGCAGGCGCCTTCGGCGCGGTGGGCGCGGCGGGCGGTGTTTCCTTGGGTGCACCGCCAAACTTGCCCTTGCCGTGCATCTGGTCCAGCAGGGCCTCGAACTCGTCGTCGGTGATCTCGTCGCTCGACTCCTCGCCGCCGGCAGTCGCCGGGGTGGTATCCGCAGGCGCACCGCCCGACTGCATAGCATCCAGCAACTGCTCGAATTCTTCGTCGGTAATGTCGCCCTCGGCGGCCGGCTCGGCAGCAGGTGGCTCGGGCGCGGCCGGTGCCGCGGGCGCAGCCGCCTTGCCGCTGGCCAGCGCCTCGAGCTGGGACAGCAGTTCAGCGTCGGCCTCGACCGGGTCCTGGCCGGCACGCACGCAGTCGAACTGCTCGTTCAGGACGTCGAGCGAACGCAGCACCGCGTCCATCAAGTCGGCATCGACCTGACGTTCCCCCTGGCGCAGCAGGTTGAACACGTCCTCCGCCCGGTGGCACAGCTCCACCATAGCGGTGAGACTCACGAAGCCCGCCCCTCCCTTGATCGTATGGAAGGCGCGGAACACCGCGTTCAGGAGGTCCTTGTCCTCCGGCGACTGTTCCAGCTCGACGAGCTGTTCGCCGAGCTGTTCCATCAATTCGCCGGCTTCGACGAGGAAGTCCTGCAGTATTTCGTCGTCAAGATCGATAGCCATTCTTCAGGCAACTCCAGTCTCAGAATCCGAGGCTCGAAAGCAAATCGTCGACTTCGTCCTGACTGCTGACCACATCCCCCGCATCCACGCCCGGGACCGCCGGTCCCACGCCCTTGCGGTTGTCTTCCTTTTCCTGCTCCTGCGCGCTGAGTTCCGTCTTCTGGGCTTCGGGGGCGAGGCGTTTGCCGGCGATGCGTATGAGCTCCACCAGCTGGTCCTCGACCTCCTGCACCATGGTAATCACGCGCCGGATGATCTGGCCTGTCAGGTCCTGATAGTCCTGTGCCATGAGGACGTCCGACAGGCTTGAGCGAATGGACTGGATATCGGATGTGGCCTGTTCGAAAAAGGCCTCCAGGTCCCGGCTCAGCTCGCGAAACTCCTCGACTGGCATCTCGCGCCCCCGGAATCGCTTCCACGCGGAAAGGTATTCTTCGGAGCGCTCTCCCAGTTTTTCGGCCAGAGGCAGAGTTTCTTCAACGGCATCCATCGTGCGGTTGGCCGCCTGCTCCGTCATGGTGATGACGTAGTTCAGGCGCTCCTTGGCATCCGGGATCTCTTCCTCGGCCAGCGAGGTGATGCGCGTATCGAGCTTGAAGTTGTTGAGCGTCTCGTGAACCGAGCGGGTCATACGGCCCAGTTCGTTGAACAGATCGACTTCACGGGTGCGCGCCAGGGTGTCGAGCACGGCCATGAAACCCTCGTCGTCAGCGGCTTCCAGGCAGGCCACGATCTCCCGGGCATGCACCAGAAACTCCTGACGGGTCTTGTCGTCGAGCGCCATGATCAGGCACCGCCTTCGACGCGCTCGAATATCTTCTCGATCTTTTCCTTGAGGGTTTCGGCGGTGAAGGGCTTCACCACGTATCCATTGACGCCGGCCTGGGCGGCCTCGACGATCTGCTCGCGTTTGGCCTCGGCCGTGACCAGCAGCACCGGCAGATTGGCGAGCTTGTCGTCGGCGCGCACCGCGCGCAGCAGGTCGATGCCGGGCATGCCGGGCATGTTCCAGTCGGTGATCAGGAAGTCGATACCGCCCGCCTGCAGGATGGGCAGCGCGGTGTTGCCGTCGTCGGCCTCCACCGTGTTGTTGAAGCCCAGGTCGCGCAGCAGGTTCTTGATGATGCGCCGCATCGTGGAGAAATCGTCCACGATCAGGATCTTCATGTTCTTATCCACAAGTGCCTCCAGAACACAGAATTGAATGCGTGGGCGCGGGGCCCGCGTAAAACTCGACCGATTGTGCCGTGCGCGATCCCGGGCGTCACGCCTGATCCGACTGCCAGTCGGACAGCCGCGACCGAAGGCGCACCAGGGCCTGGCCGTGAATCTGGCACACGCGCGATTCGCTCACGCCCAGCACCTCGCCGATCTCACGCAGGTTGAGCTCCTCGTCGTAGTACAGCGCCATCACCAGGCGTTCGCGTTCGGGCAACTGGGTGATGGCCTCGGCCAGGGCCTCCTTGAAACCCTCGCGCTTGAGCTCGTCGAGCGGGCCGTCGCCGTGATCCGGCAGGGTCTCGACGCTGTCGCGCCCCTCGTAGCCGAGGTCCTCGAAGCTCAGTACGCGGCTGCCGGCCGCATCGCGCAGCAGCGCGTGGTAGTCGTCCAGGGAGATGCCCATGGCGCGGGCGACCTCGGCATCCTGGGCCTCCCGGCCCTCGCGATTCTCGATCTCCCGGACCGCCTGCGCCATCTCGCGCGTGCGCCGGTGCACGGATCGCGGCGTCCAGTCGCCGCGACGGATCTCGTCCATCATCGCCCCGCGAATGCGGATGCCCGCGTAGGTCTCGAAGCTCGCCCCCTGCGCCGCATCGTAGTTCCGTGCCGCCTCCAGCAGGCCGATCATGCCCGCCTGGATGAGGTCTTCCACCTGCACGCTCGCCGGCAGCCGGCTGATCAGGTGATAGGCAATGCGCTTGAGCAGGGGGGCGTGCTGGATGACCAGCTCGTTGCCGTCGCTCTGTTGCACTTCGGTATACATGGCCAGACCGTTAATAACGCCCTCCTTACCCGCCGTACGAGGGGTTGATCAGACGTTCCACGAAGAATTCCAGTTTGCCGCTCGTACCGCTGGGCAGCGGCCACTTGTCGGTTTTCCCGGCCACCTGCCTGAAGGCCTTGGCCGCCCGGCTGCCCGGGTAGGCCTGAACCACGGGTGCCTGCTTCTGCACGGCCTTGCGCAGGTACTCATCCTGCGGGATCGTGCCGAGAAAGTGCAAGTTTACGTCCAGATAACGGTCACAAACGGTCGCGATCTTGCGATATAGGTTGCGGCCTTCATCGTCCGAGGCGGCCATGTTGGCCAGGATCTGGAAGCGGTTAACGCCGTGCTCGCGGCTGAGCACCTTGATGAGCGCATAGGCGTCGGTGATGGAGGCCGGCTCGTCACAGACCACCACGATCACTTCCTGGGCGGCGTGGGTGAAGCTCACCACGCTGTCGGACACGCCGGCGGCGGTATCGACGATCAGGGTATCCAGCGGAATGCTCAATTCGCTGAAGGCGCGGATCAGGCCGGCATGCTCCATCGGCGTGAGCTGCGCCAGGCGTGACACGCCCGAGGACGCCGGCACGATGAGCAGGCCCTCGGGGCCTTCGACCAGCACTTCTTCCAGGGTGAGCTTGCCGTCGATCACGTGCGAGAGATTGCCCTCGGGGCGCAGGCCCAGGAGCACGTCGACGTTGGCCATGGCCAGGTCGGCATCCATCAGCATGACCTTCTGGCCGGTCGCGGCCATCGCCACGGCCAGGTTCACCGACACGTTGGTCTTGCCCACGCCGCCCTTGCCGCTCGCCACGGCGATCACGCGCACGGGTTTGGGGTTGGTCATCTGGCGGAGTCCAGCCGCCTGGTCGGCGGGCACTGTGGTCTCAGACATGAGCATTCGACCCTGTCCTCTGGAGGTTCATGGGAGAGGTGGATTGGCCGGCGCGCAGGGCCTCGGCCTTCTGGTGCACCTTGGTCAGGTTCACCGCCCGCTTCACCAGGCGGTCGGCGCGGGCGGGATGCAGATCCTCGGGAACGCGCTGGCCGTCACTGACGTAGGCGATCGGCAGCTTCGCACCGATGGCCACCGACAGCGAGGCGCCCAGGGTGACGGCCTCGTCCACCTTGGTGATGATGCAGCCATCGATGTGGACCTTCTGGAAGGCGCTGACGGTCTCCTCCATCACCGCCCGCTCGGTGTTGGCCGACATCACCAGGTAGGTGCGGATCAGCGGGTTGGCCGCGAGCGACCCGAACTGCTGGGCCAGGCGCACGTCGCGCTGGCTCATGCCTGCGGTGTCGATAAGCACCAGCTTCTTGTCCATCAGGCGACGCAGCACGCCGTCGAGTTCCTCGGGGGACGACACGCTGTGCGTTTCCACGCCCAGGATCTGCCCGAAGGTCATGAGCTGCTTCTGCGCCCCGATGCGGTAGGAATCGGTGCTGACCAGGGCGACGTGATTGCGCCCGTGACGCTGCACGAAGCGCGCGGCCAGCTTGGCAATGGTGGTGGTCTTGCCCACGCCGGTCGGCCCCACCAGGGCCATAACACCACCGTGGGAGAGCAGGTTGTCATCGGTGACCGGAATCTGGCGGACCAGGTGCTGCAGCGCGAGCTGCCAGGCCTTCTCGCCGTCCTTGACCGAGGCGAAGCTCTCGGCGATGGCGCGCGCCAGGCGCGTCGCCAGACCCAGGCGGCTCAGGCGGCGCAGGAGCTGGGCCTGCAAAGGATGCTTGCGGGTGTAGTCACCCCAGGCGAGCTGGGAGAGCTGGTCCTGCAGCAGACCGCGCATGGATTCGATCTCCTGGCGCATGGCGACGATGGCCGGGTCCTGCGACCAGACCACCTGCTTGTCGACCGCGGGGGCTACAGCGGTCGGCTCGCGGCGGGCCGTGAGTTCGGCGAGGTTCGAGGGCACGTCGTCCCAGCCGGCGGTCTCGCCGGCCGGGGCCTCGTTCTCGTCATCGAGGCTGAATTCGTAGGGCGCAGGGGCCGGCGCCGGTTCACCCCCGGCCATGGCGTGCACGGCCTCCTGGTCGAAGTCGATGGCCGAGATGATCTCGATGCCACCCTCGGCCCGGCGGGTGGAGAGGATCACGGCATCCGGGCCGTGCTCTTCACGCACGAGGCGAATCGCCTGGCGCATGTCTGGCGCGAAGAAACGCTTGATCTTCATACCCTATCCTCTCGATACCATGGCCGGATCTTGCCGGTCCCTCAACTCTGGTTGCCGCCCAGGGTCGCGATCACGCGAATGCGGCGGTTATCCGGAATCTCGCTGTAAGACAGCACGTTCAGCGCCCCGGTGGCCGTACGTAGCCAGCGGGACAACCAGGGCCGCAATTCGGGCGAAACGACGAGAATCGCGGGCTGTCCCTCGGCCTCGAGACGCTGCGCGGTTTCCGTGACGGAGCGCTGCAGGCGTTCGGCGAGGCCGGGTTCGATGCCGAGTCCGCCGGCACCGGCGGAGACCCCCTGCAGGCTCTGCTGCAATATCTGTTCCAACGATGGGTCGAGCGTGATGAGAGGCAGCTCTGACGCGGTTCCCGCAATGTTCTGGATGATCGAACGCGACAACGCGACGCGCACGTGCTGCGTCAAAGCGTCGGCATCCTGACTCCTCGGGGCATACTCCGCCAAGGTTTCGGCGATGGTCCGCATGTCGCGGATGGCGATGCCCTCCTCCAGCAGGTTCTGCAGGACCTTGAGGACGGTGCCCACGGGCAACGACTTCGGTACCAGGTTCTCGACCAGGTTGGGCGCGTTCTTGGCCAGCATGTCGAGCAGGTGCTGGACCTCCTCGTGCCCGAGCAGCTCGTGGGCGTGGGTCTGCAGGATCTGGCTCATGTGCGTGGCGACCACGGTGCTGGCGTCGACCACCGTGTAGCCCAGGCTCTGGGCCTGGTCGCGCTGGCCCGGCTCGATCCACACCGCGTCCAGGCCGAACGATGGGTCCTTGGTCTCGATGCCCTGCAGCTTGCCGTACACCTTGCCCGGGTTGATCGCGAGTTCGCGATCCGGGTGCACCTCGGCCTCCGCGACCGGCACGCCCATGAGCGTGATGCGGTAGGCGTTCGGGCCGAGGTCCAGGTTGTCCCGGATATGCACCGGCTGGATCAGGAAGCCGAGCTCGGCCGAGAGCTTGCGCCGCACGCCCTTGATCCGCGCCATCAGCTGGCCGCCCTGCTCCTTGTCCACCAGCGGAATCAGGCGATAGCCCACCTCAAGGCCGATGATGTCCACGGGACCGACGTCGTCCCAGGACAGCTCCTTCATCTCGGGAGCCTCCGGCTGCCGCGCCGGGGCCTCGAGTTCGGCCGCCTCCGCCTGCGCCTCGGCCTTCTCGCGTTGCAACCCCAGCCAGGCGGCACCGCCGAACAGCGCAGCCAGCACCAGGAACACCAGGTTCGGCATACCGGGCACCAGGCCGAGGATGCCGATCACACCAGCGGTCACCATCATCGCGCGCGGGTTGCCGAACACCTGGCCGACCACCTGCTGCCCCATGTCGCGGGCGGCCGAGACGCGGGTGACGATGATGGCAGTCGCCGTGGAAAGCACCAGCGAGGGGATCTGCGCCACCAGGCCGTCGCCGATGGTCAGCAGCGTGTAGTTGTGGGCGGCATCGGCCAGCGTCATGTCGTGCTGGGCCATGCCGATGGTGAGCCCGCCGATGATGTTGATGAACAGGATGAGAATCCCGGCGATGGCATCGCCGCGCACGAACTTGCTGGCACCGTCCATGGCGCCGTAGAAGTCCGACTCCTGACCGATCTCCTCGCGGCGCTGGCGGGCCTCGTCCTGGGTGATGATGCCGGCGTTGAGGTCGGCGTCGATGGCCATCTGCTTACCGGGCATCGCGTCGAGGGTAAAACGGGCGGTGACTTCCGACACGCGTCCGGCACCCTTGGTCACGACCACGAAGTTGATGATGACGAGGATGGCGAACACCACGAGACCGACCGCGTAGTTGCCGCCGACGACGAACTCCCCGAAGGCCTGGATGACCTGGCCGGCGGCGTCCGTACCGGTATGGCCCTCGAGCAGCACCACGCGGGTGGAGGCCACGTTGAGCGCGAGACGTAACAGCGTGGCGATGAGTAGCACCGTGGGGAACACGGCGAAGTCGAGGGGGCGCTGCGTGTAGACGGTCACCAGCAACACCACCATCCCGAGCGCGATGTTGAAGGTGAACAGCACGTCCAGCGCCATCGGCGGGAGCGGCAGCACCAGCATCGCCAGCATGGCGGCGAGGATGATCGGCGTGCCCAGCCCGCTGGTGGCCACCAGGCGCACGCGGTCCAGCACGGTCGGGTTGGCAGTGGTCGTCGTTGCCATAAGTCAGCTCACCTCATTCCTGCCGGAATTCGTCCGGCACCGGCAAATCGCTCGGCGGCTCCGGCTCCGGGCCGCCGCGGGAAACGTTCTTCAGCTGGTAGACGTACGCCAGCACCTGGGCCACGGCAACGTACAGGCCGCCGGGGATCTCCTGATCGATCTCGGTGCTGTAGTAGAGCGCGCGCGCCAGCGGCGGCGCCTCGAACAGCGGGACGCCATGTTCCTGTGCCACGTTGCGGATGTTTTTCGCGATCAGGTCGGCGCCCTTGGCCACCACGCGCGGGGCATTCATCCGCCGCTCGTACTTGAGTGCCACCGCGAAGTGCGTCGGGTTGGTGACGATGACGTCCGCCTTCGGCACCTCTTCCATCATGCGGCGCTGGGCCATCTCGCGCTGCAGCTGGCGCACGCGCGACTTCACCTCGGGACGCCCCTCGGTCTCCTTGAACTCGTCCTTCACTTCCTGGCGAGTCATGCGCAGCTGACGCGCGTGGTTCCAGAGCTGGAACGGCACGTCGATGGCCGCGATCAGGATCATCACCGCGCTCATGGACAAGAACGCCCAGCCGACGATGCGCGAGGCATGGGCCAGGCCCTGCTCCACCGGCTCCGCGCCGAGCGAGAGGATCTCTTCAGCCAGGCCCCACAGCAGTATCGCCGCCACCGCGGCCACCACCACGAACTTGGCCAGGGCCTTCACCAGCTCCATCAGCCCCTGCCAGCCGAACACGCGCTTGAGACCCTTGATGGGGTCGAGTTTTTCCAGCTTGGGCGCGATCGCCTCCGTGCTGAACGACCAGCCGCCCAGCGAGATCGGCGCGACCAGCGACACCGCGAAGGCGACGATCAACAGCGGGGCACTCAGTACGAAGCCCTGCAGGATGCCGTCGATGAACAGGCGCGCCATGGCCGTCACGTCGAAGATGTCCGCGCGCGTCACCGTGAAACCGGACTCGAACAGGGTGATCATGTCTTCGAGCATGGCCGGGCCGAAGGCCAGCAGGGTGCCGGCCGAGGCCACCAGCAACACCATGGTATTGAGCTCGCGCGAGCGCGGAATCTGGCCTTTTTCACGCGCCTCGCGCAGGCGCTTGGGGGTGGCCTCTTCGGTTTTTTCCTGTGCGCTGTCCTGTTCCGCCATCAGGACGCCCCCCCTGCCGTCATCCGCCCCATCAGACTGAACGCGTTCAGGAGCAGGTCGTTAAGCTGCGGCGCCAGCGTCGGCAGGCTGAGCAGCATCATCACGAAACCGATGAGCAGGGTCATCGGGAAGCCCACGGCGAAGATGTTGAGCTGCGGCGCGGCGCGGGTGATCACGCCGAACGCGATGTTCACCAGCATCAGTGCCGCCACGGCCGGCAGCGCGATCAGCACGGCCCCGGCGAACATTTCGGTACCCCACTGGGCCAGCATCCAGAAGGCATCACGGTCCATGCCGGCCGCACCCACTGGCAGGGTCTCGAAACTCGCGTACACGACTTCGATGAGAATCAGGTGGCCGTTGAGGGCCAGGAATACCAGCGTGGCCACCACCACGTAATACTGCGAGACCACCGGCACCTGCACGCCGTTCTGCGGGTCCATCATGGAAGCGAAGCCCAGGCCCATGGTCATGGCGATGGCCTCACCGGCCTGCGCCAGGGCACTGAACACCAGCTGCAGCGTGAAGCCCATGGCCGCGCCGATGAGCACCTGCTGGAAGGTGGTGAGCAACCCGGCGAGGCTGAACGGATCGAGCCCGGGCGGCACGTCGATCATCGGTGCGATCACGACGGTGAGCGCCAGCGAGGTCGCGATGCGCACACGCAGCGGCATGGTACGCGCACCGAGCAATGGTGCCGCCACGAACATCGCGCCGATGCGTATGAATGGCCAGAAGAAGCTGCCGATCAGCGCGATGAGTTCGGGTGCCGTGAGTGCCATGCGCCGTCACTACCCGATGAGGCTCGGGATGTTGAAGAAGAGCTCTTCCGTGAAGTTCACCACCAGCGAGATCATCCAGTGCCCCGCCACGATGAGCGCGACGGCCACCCCGATGAGCTTGGGAATGAAGCTCAGGGTCATTTCCTGGATCTGGGTAGCGGCCTGCACCATGCCGATGAGCAGGCCCACACCGAGCGCGGTCAGCAGCATGGGTGCGGCGAGCAGCGCGGTGACGTAGAGCGCTTCCTGGGCAATGTCGATGACCGTATCCGGCGTCATGCGGGTAACCTCGGACTCAGGTGGCGAAGAAACTGGCGGCCAGCGTGCCCATGATGAGCGACCAGCCGTCGACCAGCACGAACAGCATCAGCTTGAACGGCAGGGAGATGATGAGCGGCGAGAGCATCACCATACCCATGGACATGAGCACGCTGGCCACCACCAGGTCGATGATCAGAAACGGGATCAGGATCAGGAAACCGATCTGGAAGGCCGTCTTGAGCTCGCTGGTGACGAAGGCCGGCAGCAGGATGGTGAACGGCACCTCCTCGGGCGAGGCGAAGCCATCCATGCCGGCGATGTTCGCGAACAGCGCGATGTCCGGCTCGCGCGTCTGTTGCAGCATGAAGGTGCGAAACGGCGCCGCGGTGAGTTCCAGGGCGGCCTCGGCCTCGATGGTCTCGTCGAAGTAGGGCTTGATGCCGTCGGCATAGGCCTGGGAGAAGACCGGCGACATGATGAACAGCGTCAGGAACAGTGCCAGCCCCACCAGGATCTGGTTGGAGGGCGTCTGGGCGGTCCCGAGACCCTGGCGCAGGATCGCCAGGACGATGATGATGCGGGTAAACGAGGTGGTCATGATCAGTGCCGCCGGCAGCAGGCTCAGCAGCGTCATCAGGAACAGCACCTGCATGGTCACCGAGTACGACTGGCCGCCTTCGGCCGTCGGCTCCACGTTCAGGATCGGGAACTCGGGCGCGGCGAGGGCCGGCGTAGCCAGGGCCAGCAGCGGCAGCAGGACGATGAGGGCGCGCAGGATGCGGCTCATGCCTGGCCTCCCTTGCCCTTGCCCGCCAGCACGGCGGAGAGTTGCTGCGCGAAACCGCTCTCGGGGGCCCGGGCCGGGCTGCGGGCGCCGAGTTCGATGGGCTCGTCGAGTTCGTGCAGCATGCGTACGCTGCCCGGTGCCACGCCCACCAGCATCTGCTTGTCACCGACCTGCAGGAGCACGATGCGCTCGCGCTGCCCGACCGACACGCCACCTAGCACCCGCAGGGCACCGCCGGCCCCGGAGTTGACCAGGTTCATGCGGCGCAGGAACCAAGCAAGCGCGAGGATGCCGGCGACGACGATCATCAGCCCGACGACGAGTTGTGCTAGGTAACCGGCACCCGCATCGCTCGAGGCCGCGAAGTTCACGACCGGCTTGGCCGCGGTTTCCGCCGTCTCGGCCCACAGGGGGGCGGCCGACAGCATCGCGGCAAGCGGCAGCGCCAGGCGATGAATGGAAAAGAGGCCACGCATCATGATCAACGCAGTTTCTTCACGCGCTCGGCGGGGCTGATGATGTCGGTCAGGCGGATGCCGAACTTCTCGTTCACCACCACGACCTCGCCGTGGGCGATGAGCGTGCCGTTGACCTTCACGTCCAGCGGTTCGCCCGCGAGCCGATCCAGCTCCACCACGGAGCCCTGGTTGAGCTGCAGCAGGTTGCGGATCGGGATCTGGGTGTGGCCGACCTCCAGCGAGATGGTCACCGGAATCTCGAGCACCATGTCGAGGTTCTCACCGCCGGCCCGCAGGGTACCGCTGTCAGCCGTCAGGTTGTCGAATTCGGCGCGCTGCACGTCGCCGCTCTCGACCTCGGCCTGCTCGGCCAGTGCCGCTGCCCAGTCGTCGGCTGCGTCGTTGCTGCCGTTCTCGTTATCCTGGCTCATGTCTGTCTCCTGACCTTCGCGATCTAGTCTTCAAGCTTGTGTTTCATGAATTCCGTGATCTTCACGGCGTTCAGTCCGTCGGACACGCCGAAGGTACCCCGGAATACGGGCACGTCGCGGCTGCGGACCATGATGGTTTCGGGCATTTCGATCGGGATCACGTCACCCTGCTTCAGCGCCATCACGTCGCCGACCGTGAGTTCGGTTTCCAGCAGGGTCGCCGTGAGATCCACCGGCGCGCTCTTGATCTCTTCCTGCAGCGCACGGATCCAGCGCTCGTCGATGTCCGATCGATCGCTCTGGATGCCCATGTCCAGATACTCGCGAATCGGCTCGACCATCGAGTACGGCATGGTGACGTGCAGCTGCCCGCCGCCGCCTTCCAGCTCGACATCGAAGGTCGAGACCACCACCACCTCGGTGGGGCTCACGATATTGGCGAACTGCGGATTCACCTCGGCATTCTGGAACTCGAAATTCAGTTCCATCACCGGCGACCAGGCCTCCTTCAGGTCATGGAAGGCAAGGTTCAGCATCATCTGGATGACACGCGTCTCGGTGGGCGTGAACTCGCGGCCCTCGATCTTGGTGTAGAAACGCCCCTCGCCGCCGAAGAAGTTGTCCACCAGCACGAACACGAGCTTGGGGTCGATCACGAACAGCGCCGTGCCGCGCAAGGGGCGGATACGCACCAGGTTGAGGCTGGTGGGTACATACAGGCTGTGCATGTACTCGGAGAACTTCACCATCTTCACCCCGCCCACCGAGATCTCGGCCGAGCGACGCAGCATGTTGAACAGGTTGATACGGAAGTAGCGCGCGAACCGCTCGTTGATCATCTCCAGCGTGGGCATGCGCCCGCGCACGATGCGATCCTGGCTGGTGAAGTCGTAGCCCCGCGCCTCGCCAGGCGGAATCTCCTCCGCCTCGGTATCGACGTCGCCGCCCTCCACCCCGTGGAGAAGGGCGTCGATCTCGTCCTGGGAAAGAATGTCGTTGGTGGCCATCGCTCGGCTCTACTGCATCACGAAGCTGGTGAAATAGACCTGCTCGATATTGGCCTCGGCGCCCTGCTCGTCGAGGATCTTCTGGATCTCGGTCAGCGTCTGCTGCTGCAGGGTCTCCTTGCCCTCGCGGGTGGCGATGACTGCCGGGTCCTGCTGGCTGTACAGCAGGTTGAGGTTGTTGCGAATTACCGGGAGGTGCAGCTGCACCGCCTCGATGGCCGCGTTGTCGCGTGCCATGACCTCGACCTTGAGCTGCAGGAAGCGCACGCGTCGCGAATCCTCGAAGTTCACCACCAGCGCGGGCTCGATGGCGAAGTACTGCGGCGGTGCCGCGGTCTCTTCGACCTCGGCCGCATCACCCTCTTCGCCCTCCGGCTCCGAGCCACCGAGCAGGAACACGGCCGCGCCGCCGCCGATGGCAAGCAGCAGGACCACGACGCCGATGATGATGAACAGCTTCTTTTTCGATTTGCCGCCCGCCTGTTCGGCGATGTTGGTGTCGTTTTCTTCAGCCATGAAACCCGTCCCCTGTTGGTTTAGCAGGTCTGAAGCAAGTCTTATGCCACGCCAAATAAGCGTTTTTTTATCAATGATTTCAGAAAGATAGAAAACAACTGGCAAGCGAGTGCCGATGAATTGACTGGATCATGGAGGGGGCGGAACGAAAAAGTGACGGGATTCCGTCACCACCCGACGGGGGAAGGAGGGACAGAAAACGGGCGCGCGGGGCCGCGCGCCCGTAACGCTCAGATCTTGAACTGACCGACGCGGTTCTGCAGGTCGGCGGCCAGGCGGGCCAGCTCGTCGCTGGCCTGGGCGGTGTGCTGGGCACCCTGGGTGGTGTCGTTCACCGCCTGGCTGATGTTGACGATGTTGCGATTGATCTCCTCGGCCACCGCCGTCTGCTCCTCGGCAGCGCTCGCGATCTGTGCGTTCATCTCGTTGATGCGCCCCACGGCCTCGGTGATGGCCTTGAGCGAACCATCCGCCTCGCCCGCACGCTCGGCCGTGCTGTGGGCCCGCTTCTGGCCCTCGCCCATGACCTGCACCGCGTTGGCAGCACCGGTCTGCAGGCGCTCGATCATGTCCTGGATCTCCTGGGTGGATTCCTGGGTACGCTGCGCCAGGGTGCGCACTTCGTCGGCCACCACCGCGAAGCCGCGGCCCTGTTCGCCGGCGCGCGCCGCCTCGATCGCGGCGTTCAGCGCCAGCAGGTTGGTCTGTTCGGCGATGCCGCGGATCACGTCCAGCACCTTGCCGATCTCTGCACTGTCGGTCTCCAGGCGGTGGATCACGTCCGTCGCATTCTCGACCTCGCCCACCAGCTCGCGGATGGCCGCGATGGTCTGGGACACCACGCGCTGCCCGGTGCGGGTCTCGTCGTCTGCCTCGGACGCCGCGTCCGCGGCCTGCGACGCGTTGCGCGCCACTTCCTGAGCCGTCGCCGTCATCTCGTTCATGGCGGTAGCGACCTGGTCGGTCTCCTGCTGCTGGCGCGTGACGCTTTGGCTGGTCTCGTCGCTGGTCGCCGACAGTTCCTCGGCCGCCGCCGCAAGCTGCGACGACGCGCCTGCCAGTTGTTGCAGGGTGCCCTGGAATCCATCGAGCATCTGGTCCAATGCTTGCCCGACCACGGCGATCTCGTCGTTACCCGGGATGTCAGTCCGGCGCGTCATATCCGAGTCATGCTGGATTTCCTGGACGACGCGCGCCAGCCGCCCCAGCGGCCCCGTGATACTCGCCGCAATGAGATACGCCAGCACAGCACCCAGGACGAGGGCGACGACAATGGCGATAGTCGTGGCCGAACGTGCCAGCTCAATACTGCGGCGCGTGCTGTCAAATATCAGCTCGAGTTCTTCATCGATCAGCCCGGTGAGTTGCTTGAAACTTGCCCGGGCGCTATTGGCCAGGGGGCTGGCCGCCTTGCCGTAGGCCAGCCAGGCCTCCTGCAGGGTCTCGGGCGTCCGCTCGACCGAGCCCAGCGCCTGCATGCGCTGGCGCCCGTCCTCGAGGAATGCGCGCGTATCCTTTTCGCTGGCTTCAATCAACTCGATCAGCTGCGAGGCCAATTCAGGATCGCTGACGCCGCCCACGACTTCACGCAGTTCCGAGAAATAACCGTAGATGTCCGCGATGCGCGAATCCAGCCGACCCATGTTCTTGTCGTAGTCATCGCCGAGCATGATGCTTCGCGTCAGCCGCGACACGTAATTCATGTCGCGATTGATCTTCAAAGTCAGCAATTCTGCGGGGACCGCTGCCTGCGTGTACTCCTCAAAGTTTGAATCGATATGATCCAGGTCCACCAGGAAGAAACCGGCCAAGAACACCATGCAACCGAGGAGAATAATGGTAAGCCCCGCGATTCGAACCTTGACTGAAAGCTTTTTCAGCAAACCCATAATGGTCACCGTGATGAGGTCAAGTTAACAATCCCACTGGAGCGGCCGGCTCCCGACCGCACGGGCTTAACGTGGCTGGCGTTGCCACCGCCCGCGTGGGACTCAAGCAAATATATCGACCAGCCCGCTGGCTGCTTGAATCGCGACTGGACCCGTAGCGCCGTTCAGCTCTCCCGCCTCGGAATCGCTGCCGCTGCCCCCGGCACCCGCGCCATTGCCGTGGCTGCCGCCCTCGCCACCGGCAAACTGCCGCTCGCCGCCGTCACGAAGGTTCACATCGACCTGGGCCACGTTGAGGCCCTGGGCCGCGAACATCTCCCGTAGCCGTGGCAGGGCGGCCTCGATTGCATCGCGCACCTGGGCGTGCGCCGCACCGAACACGAGATTGGCCTGGTCACCGTCCATGCGGATCTGGATGTCGATGGGCCCCAGGTGCTGGGGATTCAGGCGCAACTCGGCCGCCTGGATCTTGTGACTGGCGAGCCAGGTGATGCGCTGGGCAAACTGGTTGTTCCAGTCGGCGTGCTGCAGCGGGGTGTTCAGGGTGAGCGGACGGGCGGCCTGGGACGGATCGGCTGCACGCGTCTCGCCCGCCGTGGCCTGCAGGGGCGCGAGCGTGGTCGGATCCGCATCGGCCGGCAGCGCCTCGGTGGCGTTCAGGCGCGCGGCCGCGACCAGGCGGGCAAATTCGGCCTGGATGCGCCCGACATCGCGGGCTGACGTCGGCTTCTGCTCGAGCTGCAATTCGCCCACCAGATCGTCGAGCGTGACCGATGACGCGTCATTGTTGACCGCATTGGTCGGATTTTGACCGGCCACGGCCAATGGCTGCGTCGGCAATATCATCTCGCCGACCACGGCGCCCATCGGCAACATCTTGCCGCCGGGCGGCAAGCCTTCGGCGGCATCGATCAGTTCCGGGAGCAGGGCCGGCAGGCCGGAATCAGACCCGCCGGTGAGCGTCGGAGTGGTCTCCCCGTCCGCGCCTGGCGCCGTTGCCAGGCCCGACTGCAGCAGGGCCGCAAACGCGCTCAGCGCCGATTCGGCGCCCTCTCCCGGCCCCTGCGACGACAGCACGGACGCACCCGCCCTGCCCCGGGGGGCATCGGCGGCCGTCGTCGGCATCAGGCTGTCAATCGAGGCTGGGAGCATTTGGGTTACCGCTATCAATCATCACGTCTGGTGAGGCAGATGCAGGTAACGTGCCATGGCTGGTCACCCGCCATGTCCCGAACCACGACCGATCCGGGACTAACCCTGTTCAGGCGGCTTGCGGTACTGCGCGCGCTCGTCGGATTCGCCCTGCTCGCGCTTCATGCGTTGCCGCTCGATCGACTGGCGGCTTTGTTCCACCACCTTGTCGATAACCTTGACGTCGGTGCGGGTGGCCAACCACTGGTCGCGGGCCTGCACACAGGCCTGCTCACCCCGCTCCACGTTCAGGCGCTGCTGGCCGATCGCCTGGTCGAGGCGTTCGAGAAACACGCGGTATTCCTGCAGGGGCTGCCCACCCAGCCCGCCGGCGGAGAGCACCTGCTGGTAACGGGCGAGGTAATCTTCCCGGTAGCGAAGCAATTCGTCGAGGCGGGAACGCTGGGCGTCGAGCGCCCGCTGGTCTTCGCCCAGGCGCCGCGCGGCGTCACGCTCGTGAAAGTGCTTGAGACGCTGAACCGGCTCAAGGCGCTTGAGGCGCTTGTTCATCGGCGGCCCCCGTCAAGCGTGGCTACCGGTTGCCTGGCGGCCGGTACCGTGTCCTCGCGCTCGCGCGGCTTGAGCATGGCCTCGAGCTGCCGCGTGCTCTCTTCCATGGAGACGGCCTCCCGCATGTTCTGCTGCAGGAATTGCTCGAGGCGCTGGTGGTAATCGATCGCCTCGTCCACCCGCGGATCGGAACCGCGCTGGTAGGCGCCGACGGTGATCAGGTCGCGGTGCTGCTCGTAGGTGGAGTAGATCTGCTTGAAGCGGCGCGCCGCGGCGAGGTGTGTATCGTCCACGATGTCCGTCATCACGCGGCTCACGGAGCTCTCGATATCGATGGCGGGGTAGCGGCCGCTGTCGGCGATGTCGCGGGAGAGCACGATGTGGCCGTCGAGGATCGCGCGGGCGGCGTCCGCAATGGGGTCGTTGTGATCGTCGCCTTCCGTGAGCACCGTGTAAAAGGCCGTGATGGAGCCGCCCTGGCCCTGGTCACCATTGCCGGCACGCTCGACGAGTTGGGGAATCTTGGCGAACACAGAAGGAGTATAGCCGCGCGTGGCCGGGGGTTCGCCGATGGCCAGGGCGATTTCACGCTGAGCCTGGGCATAGCGCGTCAGCGAATCCATCAGCAGCAGGACCTTGAGACCCTGGTCGCGGAAGTACTCGGCCACCGAGGTGGCCAGCATGGCCCCGTGCAGGCGCATCAACGGCGGGTGGTCGGCCGGCACGGCCACCACCACGGCCCGCGCCAGGCCCTCCGGACCGAGGATGTTCTGCACGAACTCGTTCACCTCACGGCCGCGCTCGCCGATCAGGCCCACGACCACGATATCGGCCTCGGTGAAACGGGTCATCATGCCCAACAGCACACTCTTGCCCACCCCGGAGCCGGCGAACAGGCCCATGCGCTGCCCCCGCCCCACCGAGAGCAGGGCATTGATTGCGCGTACACCGACATCCAGTGGCTCGCGAATCGGGGCCCGGGCCAGGGGGTTGACGGCGCGCCCCGTGAGCGGCACCCGCTTTTGCGCCTGGATGGGGCCCTTCCCGTCCAGCGGGCGCCCCGAGGCATCGATCACGCGGCCGAGCAGCCCTTCGCCCACCGGCACCTCGTAGCTGTGCTGCAGCGGGATGACGCGCGCGTTGGGCGTGAGCCCGCCGATGTCACCCACCGGCATGAGGTAGAGGCGGTCACCGGCAAACCCCACCACCTCGGCCTCGATCTCGCGCCCGGCAGACATCTTGATGAGACAACGCCCCCCTACCGGCACCTCGAGCCCCACGGCCTCGAGGGTGAGGCCCACCATGCGCGTGAGGCGCCCCTCCGGCTGCAGCGGCACCGGCTCGGCCGTACGCTCGCGGTAGACGGACAGCCGCTGCTGCCAGTAGCGCGCGTCCCGCGGCGTCAGCTCAGCCACGCGCATCCTCCTCGCGCTCTCCGCCCAGCAGGTTGGCGGCAATGGCATTGAGGCGACGCTCCACGGTGGCGTCCACGCGCGAGGTGTCTGAGACCACGTAACAGCCGCCGCGCGTCAGGCTGGGATCTTCCTGGATCTTCCAGGTGGCATCGACGTCTGCTCCCATGGCCTCGCGCACCAGGACGGCATCTTCCGGATGCAGCTTCAAAGTGACGTCGCGCTGCGCCACCGGCAGCGCCGCGAGCGCCTCGCGCACAGTGGCCACGATCTGCCCGGGATCGGTCTTGAGTTCGCGGCGGATCACCTGGCGCGCCACCGCAAGTACCAGTTCGAGCAGCGAATCCTCCACGGTTTCATCCAGGGCCTGCAAGGGCGCTGCGAGCTGCTGCATCACCGCGTCGAGGGCCGCGAGCCGCTGGTCCACCTGGACGCGTCCGGCTTCCAGGCCCTCCTTGAGTCCCCGCTGGAAGCCATCGTCGCGTGCCTGCTGCTCGATCTCCTCGATACGCTGCGCGGTGACGAGCGTGGCGTCCTCGTCGTTGACCACACGGCCGCCGACCACGTGCTTGCCGTGCACCTCGGGTGCCTGCCAGGCACGGACGGCCTCGCCGGAATCCTTGGGGATGATCCTAGACAAACTGCTCGCCTCCGCCGCCGCCCAGCATGATCTCGCCGGAGTCGGCGAGGCGGCGTGCCACGGTCAGGATTTCCTTCTGCGCGGCCTCCACGTCCGACACGCGCACCGGGCCCTTGGCCTCGAGATCGTCGCGCAACGTCTCGGCCGCGCGCTTGGACATGTTCTTGAAGATCTTTTCCTTGAGTGCCTCGTCGGCCCCCTTCATGGCCGTGATGAGCGTGTCGGTTTGCACCTCGCGCAGCAGCACCTGGATGCCGCGGTCGTCGACGTCGATGAGGTTGTCGAACACGAACATCAGGTCCTGGATCTTCTGGCTGAGCTCCTCGTCCTGTTCGGCGATGAGTCCCATGATGCGCTCCTCGGTGGTGGAATCGAGGAAGTTCATGATGTTGGCCGCCGGCTTCACGCCGCCCACGGTGGACGTCTTGGCGCCGGAATTCCCGGAGAACTGGCGCTCCAGAATCTGGTCCAGCTCCTGCAGGGCGTTGGGCTGCACACCGTCCAGGGTGGCGATGCGCATGACGATGTCGGACACCATCTTTTCGGGCAGGTGGCTGATGACCTCGGCGGCATGATCGGGATCGAGATACGACAGCACGATAGCGATGATCTGCGGGTGTTCCAGCCGGACGATCTCCGCCACAGCACGGGGGTCCATCCACTTGAGGGCCTCCAGGCCCTTGGAATTGCGCCCCAGCAGGATCCGGTCGATCAGGCCGCCGGCCTTGTCCTCGCCCAGTGCCGAGACCAGCACGTTGCGCACGTACTCGTCGGAGCCGACCCCAAGCGCCGTCTGCTCGGAGACCTCCTGCACGAAGGCGTCGAGGACCGTGCTGACCTGCGACTTGGAAATGTTCTGCAGTGAGGCCATGGCGGCACCCACCTTCTGCACCTCCTTCGGTCCCATGTGCTTGAGCACTGAGGCAGCCTCGGCCTCGCCGAGACTCATCAACAGGATCGCCGCGCGATCCGGACCGGTCAGTTCAGCCATCAGCCCTCACCCTCCGCCAACCACGTCTTCATCACCTGCGCCACGCGCTTGGGGTCGTCCTGCACCAGCGACTTGGCAGCGGTGAGCTGATCCTCGTACTCGCCCCCGGCCTTGAGTTGCTCCAGGGCCTTTTGCGCGCTGGATCCACCGGCCGGAAGTCCGGGCGCCGCGCCCGGCGGCAGCTGCCCGGCGCCCTCACCACCCGGCAGGGCGACCAGGGGCGCCTCCTTGCCCTTCTCGGCCAGGCTGCGCAATACCGGACGCAGCACGAACAGGACGAGGAACAGCACGCCGAGGGCGCCCATCACCTGCTTGGCCAGATCCCACAGCCACGGTTGCTGATAGAACGGGACCGGCTCGACCTCCACCGCCTCCACACCATCACGCACGAAAGCCGTGTTCACGATGTTAATGGTATCACCGCGGGCCTCGTCGAAGCCCACCGCCTCGCGCACCAGCGCGTTCAGACGGGCAAGCTCCTCTTCGGTATAGGGCACCATCTCGCCCTGCGGACCGGGCTTGTTATCCACCACCACGGCGACCGACAGGCGCCGCACGGTACCGGGCACGCCACGACTGTAACTCACCGTGCGGTCGACCTCGTAATTGCGCACCACGCGGTTGCTGGTGTTGCGCGGCGCCAGGTTGTCCGGGGGGATCGGCTGACCGTTGGCATCCAGCTGCTGCACCTGCTCGCCAACGACACCGGCCTGCGGCGGCTGGTTGGTCAGCGCACCCGGCACCCCACCGACGTCGGCACCGATGGTTTCCTGTTCGACAATCTGCTCGCTACGCACCGCCGTCTCGGTGGGATCGTAGACCTCGCTCGTCGATTCCACGGCAGTGAAATCGACGTCGACCGCCACCTGGGCCTTCGCGCCCCCTTCGCCCACGATCGGTTCGAGGATGGCCAGCACACGTTGCGCATAGGTCTCCTGCATCCGCTGGGTGTACTTGAAATGGGCGTCGGTCATGGCGACGTCTCGGTTGAGGAGCTGCGTGGTCAGCAGGCGGCCCTTCTGGTCGACGACGGTGACACCCTCGGCCTCGAGTTCGGGCACGCTGGAGGCGACCAGGTGCACGATACCGGCGATCTGTGCGTCGTCCATCACGCGCCCCGGGTAGAGATGTACCACCACCGAGGCCGACGGCTTGCTGCGCTCGCGCACGAACACGGTCTGCTTGGGGATGGCGAGGTGCACGCGTGCCGTGTCCACCGAGTTCAGGGCCATGATGGAGCGGGCCAATTCGCCTTCGAGCGCACGCTGGTGGCGGGCCAGTTCCGCCATGCGGGAAGTGCCGAATCCCTGGGGTTTTTCCAGCAACTCGTAACCGATCTCCGAGCCCTTGGGCAGACCCTGGCTCGCGAGCCGCAGCCGGGCATCGTGCACCTTGGAGGCCGGCACGGTGATCGCGCCGGTGGCCGGGTCCAGCTTGTACGGGATATTGGCCTGGGTCAGCGCCTCCATGACGGCCGCCTTGTCCTTGTCCGTCAGGTTGGCGTAGAGCAGGCCGTAATTCGGTTCCTGCGACCACAGCACGATGGCCACGCCCAGCGCGATGGTGGCCGCCAGCCCGACGATCAGGCCCACCTGGCGGAAGGCCGACAGGCGGTTGAGCCCCTGCAACTGGTTGGAGAAATTTTGTGCGTCTACGAGTGCCATATCGCTTGAGTCCCGCTAGTCGGCGTTATACCGCGGCATTACACCGGCATGTTCATGATGTCCTGGTAGGCCTTCAGCAGCTGGTTGCGCACCTGCTTCATGGCCTCGAAGGACAGGCTGGCCTTCTGGATGGAGACCATCACCTCGGCCAGGTCCACGTTGGGGTCACCGCGCTCGAAGGCCTTGGCCATATCACTGGAGGTCTTCTGCGCCTCGGCCACGCTGTCGATCGACTGCTTGAGCAGGGCCGCGAAGTCGACGTTTTCGCCCGCGCCGGTCACCCCGCCCAGCGCGTTCGGACGCTCCGGCTGCTGGCCCGCCTGCGCGGCCAAGGCCCGCATCTGCTGAAGCACCTGGTTGATCTGCATATCGCTACTCATGATCCGTCACTCCTGTCTCGATGCACGCGTTCAGCACGGTATTGCGATGCCGGCCTCGCGCATGCGCGCCAGCTTGTAACGCAGGGTCCGCGGGCTGATGCCCAGGCGTTCCGCCGCCTGCTTGCGGCTGCCGTTGCCGGCCTTGAGGGCCTCGATGATGAGCTGGCTCTCGCGATTCTTGAGATTGGAATCCAGAGGCTTCGCGTCCTGGGCCGGCGCCGTGTCGTGGGCGACGCCCGCCACCGGCACGTAGCGGATGTCATGGGCCCGGATCTCGTTACCCACGGCCAGGATCATCGCGCGCTGGATGACGTTATCCAGTTCGCGCACGTTGCCCGGCCAGCTGTGGCGGCGCAGCTGCTCCTCGGCACCGGCATCCAGCACGAAGCGCTGGCGGCCGCGGCTGTGGCGCGCGACGAAGGCGCGTGCCAGCGGCACCACGTCGGCCACGCGCTCGCGCAGCGGCGTGAGGTGCAGCGGGAATACGGTGAGGCGATAGAACAAGTCCTCGCGGAAGCGGCCGGCGGCCACCTCTTCCTGCAGGTTGCGGTTGGAGGTGGCAATCACGCGCACGTCCAGCGGTACGGGCTTGCGCGCGCCCAGGCGCTCCACCTCACGCTCCTGCAGTACGCGCAGCAGCTTGGCCTGCAGCCCGAGATCCATTTCCGAGATCTCGTCGAGCAGCAGGGTGCCACCGTTGGCCTGCTCGAACTTGCCGCGCCGGGCCTCGTGGGCGCCGGTGTAGGCCCCCTTCTCGTGGCCGAAGAGCATGGCCTCCAGCATGTTTTCCGGGATGGCTGCGCAGTTGATGGCGACGAAGGGTCCGCCGACACGCGGGGACTGCTCGTGAATATAGCGCGCGAAGACCTCCTTGCCGGTGCCCGACTCGCCCGTGATCATGACCGTGGCATCCGAGGCGGCGACGCGCTCGGCCAGCGACACCAGCTCGAGCGTGCGCGGGTCCTCGGCCACCAGTTCCGCGCCATCGGCAGCCGGCTGCGGGGCCAGGAAACGCTCGGTCATCTCCACCAGCACCTTGCCCTCGAAAGGCTTGACCAGGTAGTCGGTGGCCCCGTCGCGGATGGCCTGGACGGCCTTCTCGATGGTGCCGTAGGCAGTCATCAGCACCACCGGCAGCTCGTTGCGCAGGCGCCGGGCCTGCTGCAGCAGCTCGAAGCCGTCGGTGGGCGCCATCTGTACGTCACTGAACATGATGCCGATGGGCTGGTCGCGCAGCGCCTCCAGTGCCGCGGCGCCATCGCCGACCGCCACTACGGGATAACCGGCCATTTCCAGCGTGTCGACCAGGGCCTCTCTCAGGGCACCATCGTCTTCCACGATCAGGACTGCGGATCGCGACATAGGATCACCTCGTTGCTGATTGTTCTTGTCGTGCCGACGGACGGGTGCCGCTCGGCAGGAGTGTGTGTCGGGAAGTGAGCGGCAGGCGCATACCGACGCGCGCCCCCCGCTCGGGGCGGTTTTCGGCAAAGGCCCAGCCGCCATGGCTTTCCGCAACCGCGCGCACCACGGCCAGTCCCAGGCCGGTGCCACCGCTGCGAGTGGTGAAGAAGGGTTCGAATACCCGCCCGACATCGTCGAAGCCGGGCCCGTCATCGAGTACCGCCAGGGTCACGGCGCCATCGGTCTCGCGCAGCGCCTCGAGGTGCGGCGCCCTCACCGAGTCACCTGCAGCCTGGATGGCGTTCACGACCAGGTTGCTCAGCGCGCCCACCAGGGCCTCGCGACCCACCGTCAATCGCGTCTCGAGCGCGTCACCGCTCACACCGAGCACCCCCGCCGATAGCAGCGGGGCCACCGAGGCCTGTACATCCTCGAACAGTGCATGCACAGACACCGTCTCGGTGTCCGCGCTATCGCCGCGCGCGAACACCAGCATGTCATTGATCAGGCGTTCGATATGTTTCAGGCGACCCGTGAGACGTGTGCCGATTCGCGCGCGACGCTCGCCCTCGAAGTAGTTGGAGGCGAGTTGTTCGGTGTAGAGGAGTGAGGCGGCCAGCGGAGTGCGGATCTGGTGGGCCAGGCCGGCGACCATCTCGCCCATGGCGGTGAGGCGCTGCTTGCGCTCGAGTTCGGTCTGGATACGGCGCGACTCGGTCACGTCCGACACGAGCACGATGCGCTCGGCCTCGCCGAAGCGGTTTACGGAGAGGGTGACGCGACGTCCATCGGACAGACTGCGATCACCGCTGAGCGCGGTGGCGGCAAAGGCTTGCCGCTGCACGTCATCCCACGAGGCGCCCACCAGCGGCTCGCCCAGCATGTCACGCGCCTGGGCATTGGCCTCGACCACGCGACCGGCCCCGTCGAGTACCACAACCCCACCGGGCAGGGCCTCGACCAGCTGCGACAGACGGCGCGCCAGCGCCTCCTTGGCGCGCAGTTCACGCAACTGCTCGCTGCGCGCGGCCGCAAGCTCCGCGCTGAGCTCGGCCACCCGGCGTTCCAGCGCGGCATAGCTCGAGGAGAGCTGGCTGGACAGCGAGTTGAAGGCCTCGAAGGCCCGGGCGAGTTGTGCGTGTTCGGACTGCAACAGAATTGCCTCGTCGGGTTTTTGTCGTCTCCGGCGGCCGGTTTCGGCCCACCGGGGCAATTTCTTGCCCCCGGGATATCAGTAGCAAGAACCGTGCCCAACAAGCAATTCTTTTTAAAACAGAGAGTTAAAGATTTTCGAGGCAGGGACGGCCAGTCAATTTTCCGTCATTTCGTCCGGGCGGGAGATGTCGTACTTGCGCATTTTCTCCACCAGGGTGGTACGGCGCATGCCCAGCAGCTTGGCCGCACGGGCCACCACGCCGTCACACTCGTCGAGCGCCTGGCGAATCAGGGTGGTCTCGAGCATGCCCAAGTGCTCCTTGAGGTCGATGCCGCCAGGCGGCAGGCGCAACAGGTCACTCCCGGCGGCCGCGGCGGCCATCAGGGGCGGAGAAGCCGGCTGGTCGACCTCGACGCCGGCACCTTCCAGGTACTTTGGTGGAAGATCGGCGACGTCGACGTCGCCGAAGGGATGGAGAATGGTGAGTCGTTCCATCAGGTTGGCCAGCTCGCGCACGTTGCCGGACCAGGGGTACTGGCCGAGCACCTTGATGGCGGCCGGAGACAGGCGCACCGTCTCGCGGCCCTCGGCGGCCATGCGCGCGATGATGTCCTCGATCAGGTACGGCAGGTCCTCGATGCGATCCTTGAGCGAGGGCATCTCGATGGGAAACACGTTGAGGCGATAGTACAGGTCCTCGCGGAACTTGCCCTCGCGGATCATCACCTCGAGGTCGCGGTGGGTGGCCGCGATGATGCGCACGTCGGCGGTCATGCTCTTGTTGCTGCCCACCCGTTCGAAGGTGCGTTCCTGCAGCACGCGCAGGATCTTCACCTGCATCATCAACGGCATATCGCCGATCTCGTCGAGAAACAGGGTGCCGCCCTGGGCCAGCTCGAAGCGCCCCTGGCGTGCACTGATCGCACCGGTGAAGGCGCCCTTCTCGTGGCCGAAGAGTTCGCTTTCCAGCAGGTCGGGCGGAATCGCCCCGCAGTTCACGGCGACGAAGGGCTGATCACTGCGCTCGGATCGGTAGTGGATGTTGCGGGCCACCACCTCCTTGCCGGTGCCGGTCTCCCCCAGCACGAGCACGGTGGCATCGGTCCGGGCGACGCGATCGACGAAACCGCGCACGCCCTGGATGGCCGGGCTCACGCCGACCAGCGCACGAAAGAGTTCGGGCTTGGATTCGCGCCCAGCCTGCGCGAGCTGCTGCTCGCGACGTAGGCGCGCCTGGCGCAGGCACTCCGTCAGTTCGGAGAACTTGAAGGGGTAATCGAGCTGGCAGGTCAGGTGCCCGGACGACAGCTCCGGTGCCTCGCCGACGATACCCCTGGCCGTGAAGATCGACAGGGCCGGGTCCCACCGGGTCAGCGCCTGCACGGTGGCCGAGAAGGCCTCGTCCGACCCGCAGTCGCCCACGTAGGCGGCCATCACCTCGCCCTTCCCGCCGGAGGCCTCCTGCCAGTCGTCCGGCGTGGCGGGCACCGCCTCGTAGTGGATGAATTCCAGGACCGAGCGGACGCCGGCGGCGCGCTCCGCATCGTTGTCGATGACCAGCACACGGGACTCGAGCAAAGAGTTCACGTTTGTTGTTCCCTCTACGTGGGACTATGTCAGTGACCCGGTTGCCACGCGCCGCAATGAGCCCTCGGCGATTTGACGCCCGGATTGTTCGTCAGCACCGGAATGGCTGGCAGAGAGGTCCACGAACCCCGGCCCGTAACGCCTTTTCCGGATTTCTTCCAGGGAAAAGGCTAGGCATCCGTCAGGTTTTTGACAAGAAAAAGTGGATGAACGTCACAAATTTTTACATTTAGCGGTCAATTTTCGATCAAAAACCGACGCCTGATCCCGCCAGAGGGGCTGTACTTCGGATATTTGACGACCAGCCTTGAGCCTACCGGTGGGATGACGCCCTGGGGGCACCGGAATGGCGCTGTATCTAGCGGGATGTGCGGGCGCGGTGGCGGGCGACCTGGCGGCGGTGGGCCCGGAACACATGCTTCTCGATGAGGTCACGCACGGTCTCGGAGAGACCCAGGAATTCGCCCGTTAGCTCGAAGCCCTCCCCCGCCGGCCGCGCCGCGACGACACGGGCGAACAGGTGCAATGGACGCGGGAGTCCGCCGTGCAGGTAGAGCTCCAGTGCGACAAGACGCCCTTCGGGTAGCGTATCCCGGCTCGCCCAGGCGATTCCCTCGCCGTTGAAGCGCACCGGTTCGGGCGACGGCAGACCCGCCTGGCGGGAGAGCAATTCGCCCACGAGATCCATCAGCAGGCTGACCTTGAGATCGAGCCGAGCCAGCTCGGGATGCAGCCCCTCGCCGTCCTCGCCAGGCTCGACGTGCTCTTCCATGGCAGCCAGTCCACGGAGGAAGCGCTCGTTCTCGGTATCGAGCTGGTCGCGCAGTTCCGGATCGGGCAAGGCATCGATCGGCGAGGTGCCCAGCCTCAGGCGCTCGTGATGCACGAGGCCGTGGTCGAGGGGCGTGTTCTGGGGGGTGGTCGGGGACGAATCCTCGGGCATCGAGACGGGGCCAGGGCTCAGCGATAAGGGGTCTGGGGAGCGGAAATCAGGGCTCGTGCCGATTATAGGCCCTGACGGCCCGCCGGCCACGCACGAGCTGGCGCGACGCCTCGCCCTGGCTCGCCCGTGCCGATTCCGCAATCGAGGCCAGTTTCTGGTTCAGCTCGAGCACCTGCGCCCCGAGAGCCCGCTCGTCCTCACCCAGCGAAGCCGGGTCGGCCAGGGCCTGTTCGAGCAGCGGTTCACGATCGAGCTGCAGCCGCGCCAGATGCTCCCACTCGCCCTCCTCGGCCGCCGCTAGCATGGCTCGCGTGTGGCCGAGGGCCTGTTCGAGCTGTTCGACGGGGGTGGGCACGGCCTCTAGCGCTGCGGGGCGCGCTGGTCGACCGGGATGGCGTCCCATGCGCTCTTGATCTCGCCCATGAGAGAGGCCACCTCGTTGAGGATGGCCACGTCGCTGCCCAGGTTCGCTTCGACCAGGCGGCGGCTCATGTATTCATAGAGATTATCGAGGTTCTCGGCCAGTTCGCCGCCGACCTTGAGATCGAGGCTGCCGCGCAGCTCGCCCACGATGTTGAGGGCCTTGGTGATGTGCTCGGCCTTGGCCGGGATGTCCTTCTCCGCGATGCAGGCCTTGGCCATGGAAATGCGGTCCAGCGCCCCCTGGAAAAGCATCTGCACGAGCTGGTAAGGCGAGGCCTCCGACACGGTGCCGTGGACGTTCACCTGGCGGTACTGGTTGAGGGCGTTGCTGCGCGTGCTGTAGTTCATTGATGAGTCCTCTCACCTTGTGTTGTCGCGTCCCGCATGGACCGGGACGGCCGTGCTACCGCGCCGGGGTACCCGGGGCCAGAGCCGTCGTCCCCGGATTCGATCGCGTCCTGTTGCCTACTTGTCCTGACCCGGCACTGGGATGTTCGCCAACTGGGACGAGAGATAGGAACTCGTCTGGTTAAGCTGGGCGACCAGGGTGTCCAGGGCCGAGAACTGCTTCACGTAACGGGCCTCGAGCTGTTCGAGGCGAAAGTCGAGCTGCAGGCGCTGATCGGAGATGTCGTCAATGCGCGCCTGGATGCCGTCGGTACGCGCCGACAGCAGTCCTTCGGAGCCCAGGTAGGCCTCGACCTGCCCTTCCAGACCCGAAGCGAAATTATTGAGAAGATCCACCACACCGGCGAAATCATCGTCCAGCGACTCGCTCAGTTTGGTGGAATCCAGGCTCAGCTTGCGGTCGGCGCCAGTGGTCACGCCCAGCTCGACGAGATTGCTGAACGACTGGCTGCTGGAATCGACCGAGCCAATGAGCGCGTTGGACAGCCGCGACTGCAGACCGCGCACGGTGCTGTCGCCGATCAGGATCGCGCCCTGTCCGGTATCCGGGTTGAACTTGGTCAGGGCGCCCAGCTGTTCGGCGAGATCGTTATAGGCCGAGATGAACTTGTTGGCCGCAGTGGTCACCGCACCCTTGTTGAGTCCCACGGTCAAGGCCACCGTCTCGCCCCCGCTGGGTTCCTTGAGCGTGAGGCTCACGCCGGGAATCACGCCGCCGACCTCGTTGGTCGCGCTGGAGACACTCAGCCCGTTGATCGTGAACTGGGCATCTTTGGCCGCACGCTCTTCGTTGAAGCCGGAGGTCATACCGGCGTCCGTAAAGCCCGTCACGGACGCACTGATGCTGTTATCCAGGCCGGTCTCGGCCGAGGTCAACATCAGGCGATAGTTGCTGCCGTCGTTCACGATCACGGCATTCACACCGATGTCGGCGTCGTTGATCGCGTCGCGGATGTCTTCGTAGGTGGTGTTGGCGTCGGTGAAGTCGAGGCTCTCGACGCGTCCGTCACCGAAGTTCAACGTGAGGCTGCCGGTGCCCGCGACGGTGGTGGGGTCGGCAAAGCCACCGCTGGCCAGCGCCGTGGCCTCGGCGAGATTGGCGACCGTGAGACTGTAGGTCCCGGTCGCGGCGGTCTCATCGGCCGTCGCCGAGAGCACCTGGGAGTTGCTGGACGAGGCGGTCCTGCCGGTACCGACCTCGGCCAACGCTGTAAGTGCGTCCTGAAGACTGGAAAGCCCACTCTTCAGGCCGCCGTAGGCGGAGAGCTCGGCCTGTAGCTGAGCCTCCTGGCGGTTCAAGCGATTGACAACGGGATCACGCTCCGCGGCCACCAATCCCTCGACGAGGGAATTGAGATCCAGCCCGGAGCCGACACCTAATGAACTGATTGCCATGAGCTATTGCCGCCTAATCGTTAACAACCGGTCTAACACCGATTTGCCTTTGCAGGCTTCATGCCATCTCAGGCCTCGACCTTCACGCCCATGCTGCCGAGCGATTGCGTCTGGTTGAGCGTGCGGGCCAGGGCCAGCACCTCTTCAGACGGAATCTGCCGGATAACCTCCTGAGTCTCGGAATCCAGGACCTTGATGATGCTGCGGCCACTGTCCTCGTCGACCTTGAACTGGAGGTCCCGACCCACGGACTGAACATAGTCGTTCAGGTCGCTGACTGCCTGTGAAACCTGCTCCTGAGAGACTCCGGCGGATGCAGCTTGCCCATCCTGCGGCGAAACCTTGCCGCTGGCGGGAAGCTGAACCGCGGAAGCCTCGTTAGTCGCAGGGCGACTACCCGAAGCTTGCGAGGCAGCGGAACCAATCATGTTCGTAGCTATTTGGTTGACCACTTCCTTCATGATGCTCACCTCTCGGGAGGTTCCGGTTGAGTGATCCCGGGGTGAATCCCCGGGATCGCCTCAAGCCATACCTCTCGGTTTACATCACTAACCTCGTCGGTTAGTTCACCCTTACTGGAGCAGAGCCAGCACGTTCTGCGGCTGGGCATTGGCCTGCGACAGCACCGAGATACCCGCCTGCTGCAGGATCTGAGCGCGAGTCAGTTCGGCCGTCTCCTTCGCGAAGTCCGCATCCTGGATACGGGAGCGCGCAGCGGACAGGTTCTCCGAGGACACCGTCAGGTTGGAGATGGTGGACTCGAAGCGGATCTGCACCGCGCCCAATTCGGCACGCAGACCGCTGACCTGCTGCAAAGCGAAGTCCAACGTGCGCAGTGCGGTGGTCGCATTGTCGCGCGTCAACACATCGGTCGCGTTCAGGGTGAAGTCCGTCGTAGTAGCCGTATCCAGACCGCCCAGGTCAGTGGCATCGGTACCCGCCACGTTGATGGTCGTCCCGACATCAGCCGCCAGCACGATGCCACGATAGAACGTATCATCAGCAGCGGCGGCCAGCACACCCCCGCCTTCCGCGGTGGTGATATCCGCATCGCTAGTCAGCTCGAGCGAACCGGCATTGTCTGCCGCGGTGACACCGGTCTGGGAGCTGAACTGGTTGATGTAGGTCGCCAGCGTGGCTTCGTCCGCGGTGTTGGTTGCGTTCAGGGTCAGCGCCACGCCGTTAATGGTCAGCGTGGAGGTGTTGGTACCGGTCAGCGCGGTCACGCTGCCCAGATCAGCGGTCACAGTGGTCGCACGGGAAGCCTGCACACCAGAATCGGCGCTGGAGTTGTTGATCGCCGCGACCACGTCCTCGACGCTGGTGGCCGAGCTCAGGTCAACGGAAATACCCTGAATGGTCACATCGGTGAAACCAGTGCCGGTGATGAAGCTATCCAGAATGGCGGTACCTTCAGCCACGGCAGCACCCAGCTGGGAGCCGCGGGCATCGACACCGTCAACACTGATGGTCTGGTTCTGGTTCGCGCCCACCTGGAAGACCAGGTTGCTCAGCGTGCCATCGAGAATGTTCTGCCCGTTGAACTGGGTGGAGGCGGAAACGCGGTTCACCTCAGCGATGAGCTGGTTGACCTCATTGTTCAGCGCCTGGCGGTCACTGGCAGAGTTGGTGTCGTTGGCCGACTGCACCGCGAGTTCACGGATACGCTGCAGGGAGCCACCGATAGTGGACAGAGCGCCTTCGGCCGTCTGGGCGAAGGAGATACCGTCGTTGGCGTTACGCACCGCCTGGTTGAGACCACGGATCTGGGTCGTGAAACGCTCGGAAATGGCGAGACCCGCCGCGTCATCCTTGGCGCTGTTGATACGCAGACCGGAGGACAGGCGCTCCAGCGACGTGGCCAGCGCACCCTGCGACTTATCCAGATTTCGCTGAGCGGTCAGCGACAGGATGTTGGTATTGATAACCTGGGGCATGGCTAGTACTCCTCGTTAAGTTGCTTACCGCCACACATTGACGGTGAACCGTTCATGCCTGGCGGTAAGTATTTTCCGCCTTCGAGGAGTTTATCGGCGGAACCGGGAAGGACTTTAGGGCAATGCTGAAATTTTTTTCGTCAGGTGGCCAGAGGCCTAAGACTTTGATTCAAAAAGGACATCTGGTGGCGACCAGACACCGGGCGGGCGCCGGATCGAGGGCTCGCACCTCCCAGTGTATCAGTGCAGTGCGATGCCCTGCTCGCGCAGGGAAGCTAGCAGCGGCTGCAACTCCTGCTCATAACGGCGCCAGCGCGCGATCGACCCCGTATGCACCGGCTGGCGCACCTGCCACTGACTGGCCGTGCGCACTGCACGGCGATTCTCGCTCGGACGCAGGCACGCGTCGTCCCAGTCCAGGCCGACGAACTCGATCAGACGGCGCGACTCCACTTCCGGATCGGACACCAGGCACTCATAGTCGACGTCCAGCACAAAGCCCGGCAACAGCTCGTGCCAGTGCTGCATCACCCGCCGGTAAAGCCCGTAGTAGTGACCCGCATCGGCCAGGTCGTTGGAGAATGCCTGACCTTCGCCAAAATTCTGCTGAAAACAGGATAACAGCGTATCGACGGGATTACGGCGCACATGAATAACCCGGGCATTGGGGAACATCAGTCGGATCAAGCCGATATGCCAGAAATTGGCCGGCATCTTGTCGGTGATGCGTGCCGCTCCCATGTCCAGTGCACGCAGCTGGGCCAGATACCGTCCTGCAAACGCGTTCACGGTCTGCACGGTCAGCCCCTGCACCGCCTCCCGCATATCGCTACCCCGCTCCAGACCAAAGCCTTCGCGCACCAGGCGGCCTAGGACTTTAAGTTCGCCGGCACCGAACACCCTCGGGTGGCTGGAAATGATCTGTTCCGTCAGTGTAGTGCCGGAGCGCGGCATGCCGACAACAAACACCGGCAGCTCGGTGGATAACCCAGCCTCGTTGAGACTTTCCATCCGGGCGGGGGTATAGGCCTCGATAATCGCGCCGAGCGCCTGATCCTCCTCTGCACGAGAGTAATGCCGCTGGGTGCGGCGCAGCCGGTTGGCTTCGGCCAGGCATTTGAAGGCATTGGCGTAGTCACCAATGTCATCATGGAGTTTGCCCCAGGCAAACATAAATTCCACTTGATCACGAAAGCCAAGCGAGCGAACTCGCGCAGCGGCCTTCTGAAACAACGCCACTTCAGGGTCGTTCGGCCCAATCTTTTTGGAGACCGCCAGCCCACAGAGCGCTGGAACGCAGAGCGGATCACGGGACAGGGCCTGTTTGAACAGCCCCATGGCTTCATCGTGTTCGCCACGCTGCATCAGGACTCCGCCGGAGGCGGCCGCATACCCCGGGTTGTCACTATCGAGGCGCAGGGCACGGCGATACGACTGCTCGGCCTCTTCCAGTTGCCCGAGATCGCGCAGCGCATTGCCCAGATTGTTATACGCGAGCGCCGCTCGCGGATTGGACTTGATCGCCTGACGCAGAACGTCGACTGCCTCTTTCGGACGTTCAAGCGTGTTGAGCAGCGCGCCCAGGTTACCTAGCGCATCGGCGTAATCGGGCTTGAATTTGAGTGCGAGCCGAATGAGTTTTTCCGCCTGCTCGACGTTGCCCATGGCCAGCATGACAGAGCCCAGATTATTGAGCGCTTCAGGGAATTCGGCACGCAGGTTGAGCGCACGGCTGATGTGCTCGATCGCTTGTTGAAACTGCCCCAACTGCAGTGCAACAACCCCACGCAAATGCCAGGCATCGGGATCCTCGGGTTTGATAGCGAGCACTTGCCGATACCCCTGTTCGGCCTCGGCAAGCTGTCCAGCCTCGTGCCGCTTTCGGGCTATCTCCAGCAACTGACGTACATCACCACCGGGTGTTGAAGAGCTACTCATGGCCGCTACCTGACTCAAACAAGCCCCTAGCTTAGCGAATGAAATTGAATAGCGAGAGCCCCTGGATCTTCACGAACGACTGCTGTGCAGCCTGCAGGGTAACGAGCTGCTGCTGGAAGCGGCTGATGGCCTCGGCATAGTCGAGGTCTTCCACACCAGACAGAGTGTTCTGCAGCGTGAGCAACTGGCTCTCGTTGATATTGCTCTGGGCGTCCACGCTGTTGAGACGTGCACCAATGGTCGCACGGACATCGAGCACATTGCCGAGCGACTGGTCGAGATCGACCAAGGCCCGGTTCATCGCGTTATGGAAGTCAGCCAAGTCGGCGCTGCTGCCGCGATCCGTTTCCAGTGCGCTGGCCAGTGCTTGGTAGGTGGCGAAGATGTCCTGGCGCTGGCTGGGCTCGACGAAGAACTGGTCGCCGTCACCCGGCGTGCCTTTGATGTTGACCTGGATACCCGGGATGCCCAGGTCGGCACCCTCGACATACGGCACGTTGGCGGCGACGACACCCGTCGTGGCACCAACGATACTGTACTCGAGGCCGGTCGGCGTGTCGGTAAAGGTAATGGTGTAATCGTCCGGCACATAGGCGCCTAAGTCCGTCACTGAACCCGCGTCGATGATACCCGTGCCCGTATTCGTTGTCGGGTCATCGAGCGTACGGAAGTTACCGTTACCATTGGCGATATCGCGAAACACCGCCGTACCCGAATCGCTGATCGGCACCTGGCGCACGGGGCTGATCTGCAGGAAGCGCTGGCCGTCATCCCCCGAGTACGTAGCACCGCCGGCCCCGTCGAGCGCGAAGGGCTGGGTCTGCGACTTGAAGCCGGCAAAGATGTACTCGCCGTTGGCGTCGCGCGTATTGGCGAGCTGAAGCATGGCGTCGAGCGACTGACGCACCTCGGCGGCGATGAGCTGGCGGGTCTCGTTGGACTGCGAGTCGTTGTTGGCCTGTACGACCAGTTCGCGTACGCGCTGCATGTTGGCCACGACTGACTCCAGTGTCGACTCTTCCAGCCCGAGGCGTGATCGCACCTGGTCGGCATTGCGCTCGTACTGCTGCGTCGTGGAGATGGCCGTCTTGAGCTCGAGCGCCTGGGTGGCCCCGGTGGGATCGTCCGAGGGCTGCAGGATGCGCTTGCCGCTGGAGAGCTGCAGCTGGGTCTGGTTGACCGTGGCCTGCTGCTCGACGATGCCGTTGGTGGCGAGTCGGAAGATCTCATTGGTGGATACGCGCATGGCTATCGACCTACCGCCTGAATCAGCGTCTGGAAGTTCTGGTTGGCAATACTGATGACCTGGGCGGCCGCCTGGTAGGCCTGCTGGAAACGCAGCAGGTTGGCGGCCTCCTCGTCCAGGTTCACACCCGAGATCGACTCGCGGCGCGAGACGGCCTGGTCGAGCAGGCCCTTCTGCGCGCCGGTGGCAATATCGGCGCTGCGGGTGGTGGTGCCGACATCGCTGACCAGCTCGTTGTACGCACCACCGAAGGTCGCGGTGGGAACGCCGCCGGCACCGGCGCCGAGGGTCTTGGTGTTCTGCAGTTCGGCCAGCGCCAGGGCATTGCGGTTGTCGCCCACACCGCCGGTATTGTCGGAGAACACGAAACTGTCCCCGGCACTCGGGGTACCCGTGATCTGGACGCGCCAGCCGTTGATGTCGATATCGGCGCCGCTGGTGTAAGGAATGCTCGGACCCGCGCCGTTGATCTGGTAGGTCGTGGGGCTGTCGAAATCGATGCTGACCGTGTTGCGCAGATTGGGATTGGTCGCATCCAGGATCTCGAAGCCGCTGATGACCGCGCTCCCGGTGTTCGCGATGTCGGCCTGGCCGATCACCGGATAGGCCGCCGCGATATCCCGCACGCTCGTGAGATTGGTGTCGATCAGCCGGCCGGCCGCGCGGGTCGGGCGGATCACGAACTCCTCGCCTGCCACGGGCGCCCCACCACCGATGACGATTTCCATACCGTCGACGACGAAGGGATCGGCTCCGGTGCCGGTGCCGGTCATGGCCACAGGCTGACCGTCGCTGACGCGCGTGAGGTTCCAGTTGGCGCCGTCATAGCGCAGGTTGTAATCCTCGGTGGTCAGCTGGCCGACGTCGGCAATGGTGACCGCCGCCGTCGAGGCATTGCCCGCGGCCGGAAACACGGTGGCCGTCGGCTCGACGAAGAAGGCCTGGCCGAGATCGCCGTCCAGGTCCATGCCCTTCTGGTGCTGCTCGTTGAACACGGTGGCGATGCCCACGGCCACGCGCCCGATCGAATTCTGTGCCGGGTCGAGCACGGTATCGCGGTACTGCAGGATCCCGCCGAGCTTGCCGCCGCTGATGAAGTCGGTGATGTCGATGACCCCGGCGCCGTTGGTCACACCGATATTCAGCTCATTGAGGTCCGGACCGAGCGGCTCGGCGGTGAGCTGCCGCGCGTCGGCATTGATCACCAGGGCCTGACCGTTACCGATGAACACGTTCATCGCACCGTTATCCTGCTCGAAGGTCTGCACCTTCACGAGCTCGGCCAAGTCGGTGATGAGCGCGTCGCGCTTGTCCAGCAGGTCGTTCGGCGCCTGGCCGCCGCCGGCCGCATAGGCGTCGACGATGGCCTTGTTGACGTCGGCAATGGACTCGGACAGGCCGTTGATCTCGTTGACCAGCGTGCGCATCTGGTTGTTGGCCGTGGAGCGCAGCTGTTCCAGCCGATCGTTGAGGTAATTGAAGCGATTGACCAGAGTCTCGCCCTCGGTGAGGACGAGCTGGCGGGCCGCGGTCGAGGTCGGATCGTCGGCCAACTCCTGCACGTTGTTGAAGAAGTTCTGCAGGCCGGAGGCGAGACCGGTGTCCGGGTCCGCGAGCAGGCTGTCCACCTGGCTGGCCAGATTGAACAGGGTCTGCTGCTGGTTGTAGGAGGACGTGCCCTGCACCACGTTTTCCTGCACGAACTGGTCGAACAGACGGGTGACGGTGCTGGCGTCCACGCCGGCGCCGATGAAGCCGTTGGAAAAGGCTTGGCCCGGGCGGTTCTCGAACTCCACGCGCTGGCGGCTGTAACTGTCGGTGTTGACGTTACTGATGTTGTGCCCGGTCGTGGCGAGCGCGCGCTGGAAGGCGTCGAGGGCGGACGTACCGATGCCAAAGAGATCACCGGCCATGGCGCGGACCCTCGTGTGAATAAGCTGTTGTCATGGGTTGCGATCGCATGCGTACACCCTCACTGGATCAGGTTAGCGGCGCCGGTTCCGGAACCTTGAGGCCTTTTTCGGCGCTCGCCGTGACCGTGGCCGCAAACTCCGGGCGCTCCAGGATGCTCAGGATCTTGTCGGCATAGCGCGGGTCGGTGGCATAACCGGCGCGGGCCAGCCCCTGCACGTAGCCCTGCTCGCTGCCGGCAGCGGCCAGAGCCTCGCCGTAGCGGGGATTGGACTGGATGAAGTCGACGTAGTCGTCGAACGCCGCACCCAGGCTGTCGTAGGCACGGAACTCGGCCCGCTCGCGCCGGGCCACGCCGTCACGGTATTCGAGGGTCGAGACACCGACCCGGTCGCCATCCCAGCGACCATCGGCCTTGATGCCGAACAGGTTGAAGCTGGGGCGCTCATCGTCAAAGCGGATCTGGTGCTTGCCCCAGCCGGACTCGAGCGCGGCCTGGGCAATCAGCACGCCGGGCTTCACGCCCAGTTCCTGTGCTGCACGACGCGCATGGGGCCAGAGGTCCTCGACGAATTGCTGCGGGTTCTCCGGCCGCCAGTCGGCCACCGGTTGGGGTTCGGCCGGCATGGGTGCCGACGGTGTAGATTCGGCTGCAGCCGTGACGGCTGCCAGTCGCTGGGAGAAGCCGGGCGGGACGACGGTCGCTGAGGCCGTAGCGGCCGCCGTCCCAGGCTCCCCTCCCAGTTGGCGGTAGACGACATCGGCCAGGCCGATGCCGCCGCCCTGAGAAAGCTTGAGCGCGATCTGCTTGTCGTACATCTCGCGATAGAAGCGTGTCTGGTCGTTGTCCAGCAGGCTGCCCTCGTTCATGCCGGAGGCGTCGCGCATGGACTTGAGCATCATCTGCAGGAACAGCGCCTCGAACTGGCGTGCTGTCTCGCGCAGCGCCTCGGGCGTCTGCTCGCGCGCACCGGCCTTGAGGGACGCGAGTCCGTTCAGGTCGGTGTAGTTCTGAGCTGCCGAGAAATCCGCGACCATGGCCGGCACTCTAGATAACGACGAGCTCGGCGCGCAGTGCACCGGCCTGCTTGAGGGCCTCGAGAATGGCCATCAGGTCGCCCGGCGCGGCGCCCACCTGGTTGACGGCACGCACGATCTCGTCGAGGGTCACGCCGGGCTCGAACAGGAACATGGGGCTGCCCTCCTCCTCGACCGCGACCTGCGACTGCGGGGTCACCACCGTTTCGCCAGCAGCAAACGGGCCGGGCTGGCTCACCTGCGGTGACTCGGCGATGGTCACGGTCAGGCTGCCATGCGACACGGCCGCCGGCATCACGCGCACGTTGCTGCCGATCACCACGGTGCCGGTACGCGAGTTGACGATCACGCGAGCCGGCGCGTCCCCGGGCTCGACCGTGAGGTTTTCCAGCATGGATACGTAGGCGACGCGTTGCGAGAGGTTGGCCGGCGCACGTACGCGCACGGAAGCCCCGTCGAGTGCTTCCGCCGTGCCCATGCCCATGGTCTCGTTGATACCGTCGACCAGGCGATGCGCCGTAGTGAAGTCCGGCGTGTGCAGGTTGAGGATCAAGCTGTCGTTCTGGCTGAAGGCGGTCGGCACGGCGCGTTCCACCGTGGCACCACTGGGAATACGCCCGGCACTCTTGATGTTCACCGAGATACTGGAACCGTCCGCACCCTCGGCACCAAAGCCACCCACCACCAGGTTGCCCTGCGCGATGGCGTAGACCTGACCGTCAGCACCCTTGAGCGGGGTGAAGATCAGGGTGCCACCACGCAGGCTCTTGGCGTTGGCGATGGAAGACACGGTCACGTCGATGGTCTGGCCCGGTTTGACGAACGGCGGCAGCTCGGCCGTGACCATGACGGCGGCCACGTTCTTGAGCTGCGGATTCGCGCCCGGCGGCAGCGTGATGCCCAGCTGCTGCAGCATGTTCTGCAGGCTCTGTGTCGTGAACGGTGCCTGGGTGGTCTGGTCACCCGTACCGTCCAGCCCGACCACCAGGCCATAGCCCACGAGCTGGTTGCTGCGCACCCCGCCGACCGAGGCGAGATCCTTGATACGCTCCGCCTGGACCGCGCCGGCTGCAACCAGCATCAGCAGGAGCACGAGCGCGCGCAAGACATTGTGATGTTTCATGGCGAGGCTCCCGGTCAGAACGGCCAGATGGGGCTGTTGAAGAAGCGCGCCAGCCAGCCCTGAGAATTGGAATCGGCAAGGGCACCCTTGCCACGGTAGGCGATGTTGGCGTTGGCGAGCTGCGTGGACAGCACGCTGTTGTCGTTGCGCACGTCCTGCGGACGCACGATACCCGAGACCTTGATGAACTCCTCGCCCTGGTTGATGCCGATCCACTTCTCGCCTTCGACCATGAGATAGCCGTTGGGCATCACGTCCATGACGACCACGGTGATCGAACCGTCGAGCTGGTTGCGCTGGCTGCTGTCACCCTCGCCCTCGAAGGCTTGGCTGGATTCAAGTTCCGCACTGAGGATCTCGTTGCCGCCGTAACGCACCGGCTCACCGAACACGGTCGGCGGAGCGATACCTACTTCCGTATCCTTCGAGGTCGAGGTGCTGGCCGACTTGCTCGCCTGGGTACGCTCCACCAGCACCACGGTGAGTATGTCGCCGAGGCGGCGTGCCTTCACGTCCTCGAACAGGAAGGGCTGCTGCCAGGCCTGGTAGATGGAGCCGTTGGGCGGCGTCTCCGGGCGTTCGGCAACCGGCGGGCGCGGCTGCTGCGGCTCGGCGGTGCGCGTCTGCATGCCCGTGCAGCCGGTGGCAGCGAGTGCCACGACCGCAAGGACGAGCAGGGAGACGATGCGCTTGAACGTGTTCATGACGATGGCCTCTTCGCTAGTCGCGATTAAATCGTCTGGTTGATGAACTGCAGCATCTGGTCAGCCGTCGAGATGGCCTTGGAGTTCATCTCGTAGGCGCGCTGCGTCTCGATCATGTTGACCAGTTCCTCGACCACGTTGACGTTCGAGGTCTCGAGCATCCCCTGGTTGACTGCACCCAGGCCGTTGGAATTCGGGGTCCCGGTCTGCGGTGCGCCGCTCGACGCGGTCTCAAGGAACAGGTTGTTACCGATGGCCTGCAGGCCGGACGGGTTGATGAAGTCGGCCGTCTGCACCTGGCCGATCTGCACCGGCGCTGTGTTACCCGTGAGCTGCACAGTGACGACGCCATCCTCGCCGATGGCGACACTCTGCGTACCCTGCGGGATGGTGATCGCCGGTTCCAGGAAGTAACCGTTGGAGGTGACCATCTGGCCGTCGGAGTTGAGCTGGAAGGAACCGTCGCGCGTGTAGGCGATATTGCCATCCGGCATCAGCACCTGGAAAAAGCCGCGACCGGATATCGCCATGTCCAGCGAGTTACCCGTCTGCGTCAGGTTGCCCTGGGTGTGCAGCTTCTCGGTGGCGACGGTGCGCACACCGGTGCCGAAGGCCAGGCCCGTGGGCAACTGCGTATCCTGCGTGTTCTGTGCCCCAACCTGGCGAATGTTCTGGTAGATCAGGTCCTGGAACACTGCACGGTCACGCTTGAAGCCCGTGGTGTTCACGTTGGCGAGGTTGTTGGAGATCGTACGCATGCGCGCTTGCTGCGCGTCGAGCCCCGTCTTCGCTACCCACATCGATGGATTCATGTTCTGGCCTCCTCAGGTCTTCGGTCTTTAGCCGAAGCGAATCAGTTGTGCGGCCGCCTGGTCGGTTTCCTCGGCCACTTTCATCATCTTGACTTGCAGCTCGTACTGGCGGGAAAGCTGGATCATGTTGACCATGGCATCCACGCCGTTTACGTTACTGCCCTCGATCGCGCCGCTGATGATCTCCACGTCTGCATCCGGCGCCAGGGGATCGCCTGTCCTGGTACGGATCAGGCCATCGGCACCCTTCTCGAGATCCTCCTGCGGCGGGTTCACGAGCTTGATGCGATCGACCACGGTGAGTGCGTTGGTCGGCTGACCCAGCGCGCGCACGGTGATGGTCCCGTCGGCACCGATCGACAGGGTCTCGAACTCGGGGATGGCGATCGGCCCGCCCTCGCCCAGCACCGGAAAACCGGCACCGTTGCTGAGGATACCGGCGCTGTTGATGCGCAGGTCGCCGGCGCGGGTGTAGGCCTCGCCGCCATCCGGCGCCTGTACCGCGATCCAGCCTTCACCCTGGATGGCGATATCGAGGTCGCGGCCCGTCTGCACCATCGGGCCCTGCGAGAAGTCCACGCCCTTGCCCTGATCGATCGTGTAGGTGCGGCTCTCGTGGACCGGCCCGCGCACGTGAAGCGCGGCGAAGCTCTCCAGGTCCTTGCGGAAACCGGTGGTGCTGATGTTGGCGAGGTTATGGCTGTTGACCGCCTGCGCCAGCATCGTTTCCTTGGCGCCGGACATGGCGACATAGAGCATGCGGTCCATGATCGATTACCTCGTCGCTTAACGGATGTTGATGATCGTCTGCGTGACGGTATCGGCCGTGCTGATCACCTGCGCGTTCGCCTGGAAGTTGCGCTGCGCGGTAATGAGCTTGACCAGCTGCTCGGCGATGTCGACGTTCGACGACTCCAGGCCACCGGCCTGGATCAGGCCGAAGCTGGCTGCACCGGCCTCGCCGAGCTGCGGTGCACCGGCGGCGAAGGTCTCGCCCCAGGCGTTGTCACCCAGCTGCTGCAGACCCTGCGGGTTGGCGAAGTTGGCCAGCGCCAGTTTGCCCAGCGCCTCGGCCTGGCCGTTGGTGAAACGGGCGAACACCACACCGTTTTCATCGATGTCGATGCTGCTCAGGCGGCCGGTGGTGTAGCCATCCTGCACCAGGCTGCTGACGTTGTAGTTGGCGCCGTACTGCGTGCTCTGGGTGAGATCGAGCGAGGTGACCAGGTCGTTGGCGCCGGTGACGGCACCCAGCGGCAGGGCATCGAAGTTGAAGACACCGCCGGTGTTCACGCTGCCGTCCGGATTGAAGGTGATGGTGGTCTCGTTGTCACCACCCACAGTCAGGTCCTGTACCACGCCGCCGGGCGAGCTCAGCTGCGCGCGCATGTCCCAGCTGTTGGAGCCCGTCTTCTGGAAGTACATGTTCATGGTGTGCGAGATCCCGAGGGAGTCGTACACGGTGACCGAGGTCGAATAGTTGAAGGTGTTCGGATCGGCCGGATCGATGTCGTTCACGCCCGCACCCGCCAGGCTGGTCGGGGCATCGTCGGCCTGCAGGTTCAGAATCGCGTCGATATTGGTCGTCGCCGCAGGCTGACCGGCCGCGGTCGACAGCTGCAGGTCACTCAACGTACCGGTGTTGAAGCTGGTGCCCTGCGGGTCCAGCGATTCGTAGACCTGCAGGCGGCGGTTCTGCGCGTCGACCATGTAGCCTTCGCGGTCGACCTGCAGTGCACCATTGCGGCTGTAGTTGTTCACGCCGTTGTTGTCGTAGACCAGGAAGCCCTGGCCGTTCACGGCGATGTCCAGCGCGTTGCCGGTGAAGTCGATGTTGCCCTGCGTGAACTGCTGGGTCACCGCGGCCAGTCGCACGCCGCCACCGATGGCGGTCTTGCTGATGCCGCCGAAAGAGACGGCGAAGACGTCGGCAAACTCGGCGCGGGATTCCTTGAAGCCCACGGTGCTCGAGTTGGCGATGTTGTTACCCGTGACCTTGAGGTCGGACGATGCGGCGCTCAGGCCACTCAATGCTGTCTGGAAAGGCATGCTCTCTATCCTCCGCGCTTACTTAACCGATCTTTCGCACATCGGCGAAAGCGACATTACCCAGGCCGGTGACGTCCAGCGTCAGCCCGCCACCGTACTTGCTCATCAACACGCTCTCGACGCGCGCCGCCACCATCACGTCGGCGGCTTCACTGCTGCCGCCCGAACTGATCTCGGCGCGCATCTGGTACACGCCCTGGGGCATCGGCGTGCCATCGTCGGCCAGTCCGTCCCAGGTGAACTCGGCAAAGCCCGTGTTCTGCGGGCCCAGCGTCATGCGGCGCACCAGCTGACCGGCCTGATCGTAGATACCCACCGCGACCTCGGAGGCCGGATAGGGCAGCTCCACGGCACCGCGAATGCTGCCGTCGGCCTGCATGGGCGCGGCCTGTGTCGGCACCAGCACCTCGCGATCGAGCAGCGATGACGCCTGCAGGGCCTGGTTGGAGGACAGCGAACTGGCCATGGTCTCGAACGACTTCTGCAGGTCCTCGATGCCGGAGACGGTGCCGAACTGGGCCAGCTGCCCGAGGAAGTCACCGCTTTCCATGGGCTTGAAGGGATCCTGGTTGGTCAGCTGGACCGTCATCAGGTTGAGGAAGTCTTCCTGGCCCAGACGATCCTTCTTGTCGCTCCCCAGCCGGTTCGCGTATCCGAGATCGCTGTACATCTGGCTGTTGTCGATGGTGCTCATGATCATCCCCCGTGATTACTGGCCGAGCTGCAAGGTGCTCAACATCAGACGCTTGACCGTGTTCAGGACATCGACGTTGGTCTGGTAGGTACGCGAGGCCGACATCATGTTGGCCATCTCCTCCACCACGTTGACGTTCGGGCGGTAGATGTAGCCCTCTTCGTTGGCCTCCGGATGGTTCGGCGCGTACTCCTGGATCGGCTCGGCCTGGCTCTCGCGGATACCGGCCACCTTGACCGCCACCTGGGAAGGATTCTGACCGAAGCTGTCGAGCACGGACTGGAACACGGGCTGCTTGGCCTTGTAGGCACCTTCCGGCGTGGCACTGACCACATCGACGTTGGCCAGGTTGCTGGCCACCGTGTTGAGCCGTACCGACTGTGAACTCAGGGCCGAGCCGGAAATATCAAAGATGGAAAAGGAAGCCATGCATTACTCTCCTTTCAACACGCTGCGCAGACCGCTGATCTTGCGGTTGAGAAACATGAGGGTGCTCTCGTAGCGCGCAGCATTTTCCGCAAACGCGGCGTTTTCGAGCTGGGGATCGACGGTGTTGCCGTCCAGCGAGGGCTGGGTGGGCACGCGGTACATCACTTCGTAGCCCATCACGGAATCAGCCGCGGGCATGTGATTGATGTGGGTGGCGCGCATGCGTACGCCCTGGGTGTCCTGCGCCTCGGACAGTGCGGCGCGAAAGTCGATATCGCGCGCCTTGTAGCCCGGCGTGTCGGCGTTGGCCAGGTTCGAAGCCATCATTTCCATCCGGCGCGCGCGCAGCTTGAGCGCGTCGTCGTGCAGGCCAAGATAGCTGTCCATACTGAAACGCATGTTTCCGTCTCCCAAAAGTGCTTCTGGGAGAGCTTGAGCAAGGCGCGTGCCAAGTTCGGAAAACGCAGCGAGGATGGGGATTTGACGCCGGCCGGCAAGCGCGGGCGGCAAGAAAAGCGGCAAGAATTCGCCGCCGCGCGGCAAGGGGGCGGCTAATCAGGTTAGCGGCCGGGGATCCGAAAGCTTTAGGGGAATGTGAGGGGTGAAGAGTGAGGGGTGAGGGG